>BFBZ01000004.1_pt29 | contig 181312 bp, 157 predicted proteins | sample 1888401 | NCBI WGS metagenome assembly BFBZ01 (sample SAMD00112614, study PRJDB3348) | symbiont metagenome | host: Chara braunii
GTCTTAGCCCAGGAGTTTGATCCCGTCCAAATCGCCCGAACCTACCAGGCGGGCGGCGCGGCGGCTCTGTCCGTCCTGACCGACCAGCACTTCTTCCAGGGTTCGCTCGACCACCTGAAAGCAGCCCGGGAATCGGTTCAGCTTCCGGTGCTTCGAAAGGATTTCACCATCCACCGGGACCAGATTACGGAAGCAGCGGCGGCCGGCGCGGACGCCATCCTGCTCATCGCCGCCATCCTCACCGAGGCAGAACTCCGCGATTTCCGCGAGTACGCCGAGACGTTCGGGATGGATGCTCTGGTGGAAGTCCACGACCGTACGGAACTCGACCGCACCGTCGCTTCCGGCGCCCGCGTGATCGGGGTTAATAACCGTGATCTCCGTACTTTCCAGGTTAAATTAAAAGTTTCGCTTGATCTTGCGAACCACATGCCCCAAGGCGCGATTCTGGTGAGCGAGAGCGGCATTGGAACGCCGGACGATGTTCGCCAACTGCGAGCCGCCGGCTACTCCGCATTCCTGGTTGGGGAACATTTGATGCGTGCTCCCGATCCGGCTGCGGCGTTACGGGAACTCCGTTCATGATGGTGAAGGTTTGCGGGGTTACCACGGTTGAGGATGCGCTGATGGCAGCAGAAGCCGGCGCTGGCGCCGTGGGGCTTAACTTTTACTCGAAGAGCCCGCGCTATATCACTGAGGAAAGGGCGCTTGCAATCATCGCGGCCCTGCCCGGTTCGATCCTCAAGGTTGGCGTCGTCGTCGATCAGATCCCCGCCTGCGCCTCCTCACTCGACGTTCTTCAGATTCACGGCACACTTGCCGCCCGGCATACCCATATCTGGCGGGCATACAGCGTGACGTCGGCGTTTTCTCCAGCTCAACTGGAAGGAGCCGAAGCTTACCTGCTCGACACTCCCTCGGCGACCCTCGCGGGCGGCACCGGCCGGACTTTCGATTGGAGTCGCGCCTTTATTCCGGGCAAACGGATCATTCTCGCCGGCGGACTGGACGCCTCGAACGTCCGGCAAGCGATCGAAGCCGCACAACCCTGGGGGGTGGACGCATGCTCCCGGCTCGAGTCCGCGCCCGGACGAAAGGACGCGGCCAAGGTTCGCGATTTCATTGCGGCGGCTCACCAGGCGGCCGAGATTCAGAAACTTCCCGTATGACGACCTACCCCGACGCTCGTGGACACTTTGGACCTTACGGCGGACGTTACGTTCCCGAGGTTCTCATGGCGCCGCTCGAATCGCTCGAGCAGGCCTACGCCGAAGCCCGCACCGACCCCGCGTTTCAAGCCGAATTGAAGGACCTGCTCGCCAACTACGCCGGCCGCCCGACGCCGCTCTATTACGCGCGCCGTCTGAGCGAGAATCTCGGCGGTGCAAAAATCTACCTGAAGCGCGAAGACCTGCTCCACACCGGCGCGCACAAGATCAACAACTGTATCGGGCAAGCCCTTCTGGCCCGGCGCATGGGTAAGCGCCGGATTATCGCCGAGACGGGCGCCGGTCAGCACGGGGTCGCCACCGCGACCGTCTGCGCGTTGTTCGGCTTCGATTGCACCGTCTATATGGGCGAAGAGGACATGCGGCGCCAACGCCTGAACGTGTTCCGCATGCGCCTGCTCGGAGCGAAGGTCACCGGTGTGGCAACCGGAAGCCGGACGCTCAAAGACGCGATCACTGAAGCGATGCGCGATTGGGTGACCAACGTCGAATCCACCCACTACCTGCTCGGTTCGGCGCTCGGCGCGCATCCCTACCCGATGATGGTGCGCGACTTTCATCGTGTGATCGGGGACGAAGCCCGTGCCCAGCTGCTCGAACGCGAAACAAGGCTGCCCGACCGCGCGTTCGCCTGTGTGGGCGGCGGCAGCAACGCCATCGGCCTGTTCACCGCATTCATCCCCGATTCCGGAGTTCGCCTGATCGGCATCGAAGCCGGAGGGCGCGGCTCGGAACTCGGCGCGCACGCGGCCCGGTTCAACGGCGGCAGCCCGGGAGTGCTCCAGGGCGCCTACAGCTATCTCCTTCAGGACGACGACGGCCAGGTTTCGCTCACGCATTCGGTGTCCGCCGGTCTCGATTACGCCATGATCGGCCCGGAGCACGCGCTGCTCCACGACCAGAAGCGCGCCGAATATGTCTCGATTGCCGACGGCGAAGCGCTCGAAGCCGCCCGCCTGCTATCGCGCACCGAAGGGATCATTCCCGCGCTCGAGTCGGCCCACGCCGTGGCCGAAGCCGTCCGGCAGGCGCCTTCCGCCAAAGGTGAGATCTTTCTGGTCAACGTCAGCGGGCGCGGCGACAAGGATACCGACATTTACCGGGAGAACATGAAGGAACTCGATGAGCCGAATTGCCAGCCTGTTCGATAAAGCCAGGTCTGAGAAGCGGGCTGTTCTCATCACCTATCTCACTGCGGGCGACCCCGAACCGGCGCTCACCCCGAAACTGGTGGCCGCGCTCGAACGAGGCGGCGCGGGGCTCATCGAACTCGGAGTTCCCTTCTCCGATCCGGTCGCCGACGGTCCGGTGATTCAGCGGGCCTCGGACCGCGCGCTCAAAGCCGGCACCAGCGTTCGCCGGGTGCTCGACATCGCACGCCAGATTCGAGCCCAGTCAGAAATACCGGTTCTGTTGTTCAGCTACTTGAATCCTCTGCTTCGCTACGGATTCGAGGCGCTCGCCCGGGATGCCGCGGAGGCTGGAATCGACGGTGTGCTGCTCACGGACCTCAGCGTCGAAGAAGCCGCCGAGCACGTCCCTGCCCTGCGCAAAGCCGGACTCGATACGGTTTTTCTCGCCGCTCCCACCAGCACCCCCGAACGCCTGAAGCTGGTAGCGGAATATTCGAGCGGGTTCGTTTACCTGGTTTCGCGGACCGGAGTCACCGGCGAACAGTCCGAGCTTTCGGCGTCGGCGCAGCCGCTCATTGCCGCCATGCGGTCCTACACCGATTTGCCGCTCGCCGTAGGCTTCGGGATCTCAACGCCGGCGCAGGCCGGAGAAGTGGCCCGGATGGCCGATGGCGTGGTGGTGGGCAGCGCAGTGGTGCGAACGATCGAAAACGCCGCCCCGAATGAAATAGAATCGAAGCTCGAAGCGTTCGCCGCCCAACTGGCGGGCGCGCTACTCAAACCATGAACGGCGAATCGGTAGTCCAGGAACTTGCACACTGGCGCGATCAGATCGACGCGGTCGACCTCCGGCTGGTGACGCTGCTCAACGAGCGCACCCGGATCGTGGAGCAGATCGGGCAAATCAAGCGGCGCGCCCAACTGCCCGTGTACGAGCCCAAGCGTGAGGACGAAGTCTTCCGCAATATCTCGGACGGCAACCAGGGGCCGCTGCCCGATGCGTCGCTGAGGCGGATTTTCGAGCGCATCATCGATGAAATGCGAACCGTCCAGCGTGAGCGGATGAAACAGGAGGAATCGTAACCCATGTTGGTCGTCATGCAGCAAGGCGCGTCTGAAGCGCAGATTCAAGCCGTCATCGACCGCCTGGTGGCCATGAACTTCACCGTCCATCGCTCGACCGGCGTCGTACATACGATCCTCGGCGGCGTCGGCCCCGTTGACGATTTCGACCCGACCGAGTTCGAAGTGATGGATGGCGTCAAAGAATGCCATCGGATTGTCTCGCCCTACAAGCTGGCCAGCCGAAGTTTTCGCCCCGGCGGCACCACCGTCAAGATCAGGGATGTCGAGATCGGCGGCTCGCAGGTGGTCGCCATGGCGGGGCCGTGCAGCGTCGAGAACCGCGATCAGATCAATCTGGCGGCGGAACTGGTGGCCCAGGCGGGTGCGCGTGTGATCCGCGGCGGCGCCTTCAAGCCACGCAGCTCTCCCTACAGCTTTCAAGGGCTGGGCGAAGAGGGCCTCAAGCTCATGCGGGAAGCGGCCGACCGCAACGGCCTGCTGGTGATCAGCGAGGTGATGGAGATCAGCCAGATTCCGCTTATGGTTGCCTACTCCGACATTCTGCAAGTGGGCGCCCGCAATATGCAGAACTTCAACCTGCTGCGTGAACTCGGGCACATTCGCCATCCCGTGCTGCTCAAGCGCGGAATCGCCGCGACAATCGAGGAACTTCTGCTGTCGGCCGAGTACATTATGAGCGGCGGCAATTTCGACGTCATCCTGTGCGAGCGCGGCATCCGGACCTTCGAAACCTACACGCGCAACACCATGGACATCTCGGCTATTCCGGTGGTGAAGAAGCTTTCCCACCTGCCGATCGTGGCCGACCCATCGCATGGAACGGGGCGCCGCGACCAAGTGCTGCCCATGGCCCGCGCGGCCGTTGCCGCCGGCGCGGACGGGCTGCTCGTCGAGGTCCATCACGACCCCGATCACGCTTTGAGCGACGGTGCTCAATCGCTTCATCCGGCGCAGTTCTCCGAACTGATGGCTCAACTCCGCATCATCGCGCCGGCCGTCGGCCGGACGGTCTAGATGCGGACCGTCGCCATTGCCGGCGTTGGGCTGATCGGCGGTTCGTTCGCCCTCGCCCTGCGACAGGCCGGATTCGACGGGCGGATCCTCGGGGTCAGCTCGCCGGCCACCACAAAAGAAGCTTTGGCGCGGGGCGTGATCGACGAAGCCGTTTCACTCGAAGATGCCGCTTCCCGCGCGGATCTGATCTACCTCGCCCAACCCGTTCTGGCGATCATCGACGCCCTTCCGAAGGTCGCAAGCCACCTGAAGCCAGGAGCGCTGGTGACCGACGCAGGGAGCACCAAAGCGCAAATCGTCGCCGCCGCGAACGCCTGCCTGCCGCCCAGCAGCTTCATCGGCGGTCACCCGATGGCGGGCAAAGAGCAACGGGGGTTGGCGGCGGCGGATGCGAGCTTGTTCAAAGACCGGCCTTATGTGCTGACGCCCGGCGCGCCCGCGCACCTGGAGTCGCCCGCAGCAGCAGCGCTCGTTGGATGGCTACGCCAGATCGGGGTGCGTCTGGTGACCCTCGAGCCGGCTACCCACGACCGGATGGTCGCGGCTGTTTCTCATGTGCCGCAGCTCCTGTCCACGGCGCTGGCTGCATCGCTTGCGTGCACGGAAGGGACCCGGCAAGTGGCTGGACCGGCGATTCTCGATATGACGAGGCTCGCACTATCGGACTATGATCTCTGGAGGGACATCTTAGTCACCAACGCTACAGAAATCAGAGCGGGCCTCGCTCTGATTATCGATAAACTGCAGTACTTGCAAGGGAACTTAACGGACGCGGCAGTCCGCGACCTCTTTTCGCAAGGTCAAATCATCGCGTCACAGTTACGCGAAAATCGATAAACTTCATCTTTTTTCGCTGTCTTTTTGTTGCCTGAGTAATATAATGTGGCATTAAGAGCATGCGCTCGCCAATTACTCGGAGTTTTCGCGAATGTCTACTGGCACTTGACGGGGTTCGAAAGCAAGGGCCGGTTCGTCGCGCTTCGGTGGTTTACACCACCGATACCCCAGCCGACTGTATTTACCTGGTGCACTCCGGATATGTAAAAATTGCACGGCGCGCCGCCGGTTCGAAAGAGGTCATTCTTTACGTCGTCGGGCCCGGGCAGATTTTCGGCGAAAGCGCCCTTTTCGAAGATACCCGTCGAAATTGCTGTGCTGAGGTTCTGCAGGACGGCGTTTTATACGAAATACCTCGCGACCAAGCCTTGGAACTCTGCGACAGCCGCCCCGAATTCTGGCGTGAAATCTCGCATTGGATGATTCACCGCAACAGCCAGGCAGAAGAAAAGATCGAGTTGCTGTGCCTGCACGACGTTGAGTCCAGGATTTTGCATTACCTGAACCGGATGCATTCCACCTTCGAGGAACGCGGACGGGACGACGAAGAATACACGCTTCCACTGACCCAAAACGAATTGGCCAACTTGGTTGGCGCAACTCGCGAAACGACCTCCACTACGCTGAACACGCTGGCACGAGACGGCTACATCCGCCTGGGCCGCCGCATGGTGACAGTAACCTCGGAGAAGAGTCTGGAACTGGCGCTGCGTCGCAAGATCCGGACAGCGGGCGTGTAAGCGCCCTCGATCGGGAACAGTGTGAAGGCGATTCACACCCGATTGCGCTAAGCTGAACAAAAGAGGACGCTCGAGCGTGGCATCCCACCTGCGTAATCGATTCCGATGATGCGTCTGGCTGTATTCGTTTCACTTTCCGCCGTCCTGTTCGCCTGGAACCCGGAAGAGTCCCCAAACGTCAACTCGCGTTACACGGTAGAAGCCGTGCGCCTGGCGGCCAAGCATACCTCCCGGCTGACGGAGACCACTCGCAGAGACATGGAGAGCGTGGTGGGCCAAAGCCTGGATAGCTCTCTGCTCGACCGTTTGGCCTCGCGCATCAAGAAGGAACTGAGGGTGGATAAGGTCAACGTCAACATCTCCAAGGGGTCGCAACCGGGTCAGGTAGCCGTCGAGTTCGTTGCCGAAGGCGGGCACCGGCAGGATTTCGACATCGCCATCCCCAAGGGCGTGTACCATTCGCGCCAGGGCTGGTCGGGCGGCGTAAAGACCACCACGGCTTTCGGTTTGAACCAAGTCGGCGCCGGCGTCATTAGCGATGGGGATGCTTCGGTCGAGCGCTTTTCCGGTCTGCAGACGCGCTATGAACGAACCGCACTCGGAACCAGCCGGGTCCGCCTCGGCGTCGATTTCGATAGCTATCACAACCAGTGGAACAGTTCGACGGTAGCGGCTGCCCAGAATTCCCATTTCGCGCCGGACCTGTTCCGTTCGCGGCAGCACGTTTCGCCGGCCGTCACCGTGGTTCTCGCCGAGCCTCTCACGCTGACTGCGGGCGTAAGTTTCGACGTACTCGAGCCGCAACTCGCCACCGGACTCCTGCTCATCCCGGCTGCCAACACCACCCTGCAATGGCATCAGAAACTCGCTTCCGCCGGGCAGGTGGTGGACGCTGCTTACACGCTTCGAGCCGCCGGCGGCGACCGGACCTACACGCGACAGGCTTTTACGGCCGGCTACTCGGCCAAGGTGGGGAATAACGCAGTCGCGGTCAGTTTCCTGGCCGGGCGAATTTCAGGAGACGCTCCGCTCTACGACCGTTTTGTGCTCGGAAACGGCAGCACCTTGCGAGGCTATAACAAGTACGACCTCGACCCGCTCGGCGGCGCCCGGGTGATGCACGGCTCGGTGGACTACAGCTACCGGCTGTTGCAGGTGTTCTACGACTCCGGCGCCATCTGGGATCCGCACACCACCGCCGAAGCCAGGCAAAGCGCCGGAATCGGTTTCGGACGGGCCGGGAAGGACGGATTCATGATTGCGGCGGCTTTCCCGCTCCGGTCCGGACATATTGATCCGATGTTCATCCTGGGGTTCAATTTTTGAGCCGGATCGCCGGCACGCTCAATCGTCTCGGCCGTCACGGAATCCTTGTATCCACGTTTGCCTGCGGGTTTTTGTTCGCGATGCTGGCCTCGGAAATCGCCGTTCACTGGCGCAACGAGGAGATTCATGTGGCGGCGCCCAAGCTGCACTTCATTGCCGGCAGCGCGCTCGAGCGGCTGAAGAACGGCGCGACGGTGCCCTTCGAATTTCAGCTGGTTCTGTGGTCGGACTCCCGGTCGAAGCCGCTCGCCAACGCCATCGAGCGGTTCATCGTCAGCTACGACCTGTGGGAAGAAAAATACGCTGTTACGCGGCTGCGGGGCAGCGCCCTGGCGCGCGAGAATAAGACGGTGTCCCACTTGAGCGCCGCCGCGGCAGAAGCCTGGTGCGTCGACAACATCGCGGTCCCCTCGTCGGGTATTCGCGGCGATCTCCCTTTGTACGTGCGGCTCGACGTTCATTCCGGCGACCCGGCCCGCTCGAGCGGAATCGTGGGGGACGCCGGAATCAGCCTGCCCCGCCTCATTGAAGCGTTGAGCCACCCCGTCCAACCCGGCCAGCAACGCTGGTCCGTCGAAGCCGGCCCGCTCAAACTAAACGACCTGAAGCGGGCCGCGCAGGGCTCATGACCCCGTTCCGGCGCCTGCGGGCTCGCCTGGTGCTGGTTTACCTGGCCGCCACGTTGCTCCCCCTGGCCGCCACGGTCTGGACCACGGTCCAACTGCTCGATTACAGCCTGTCCCTGGCGCCGCTGCGCGAACTCGACGAAACTTCCCGCTCGCTCGAGCGGCTCGGCCGCGAGCACTATCAACAGGCGCGCGAGATTCTGGCCGCCGATGCCGCCGCAGGGCGCCTGAAGCCGCGGGTTTACCGCGCGCCGGAGGCGGCAGGCTGGCCGGCCGCGGTCCGCGATTTCCGCGAATCAGGCGACGACCGGCGATTTTCGACGGGAGGCGAGAGCGGCCAGAGGCTGGATCTGCTCGAGCGCCGCGGTGATGACGTGCTGCTCTACTCGCGCGACCTCGGCGTCGGGATGCAGAAGATCGCCGATCAATTCGCCGCCGCGCGCGCCACCCTCGACCGCTCGAGCCGGCGCGATTGGCGCTCGGGCTTTTTCTACACGCTGGTGGCGGTTTCCTCGGTGGTCTGGCTGGCCGGGCTGGCCTTCCTCTTTTATTGGGCCACTCGCCTCAGCCGCCCGGTGCAGCGCCTTGCGCAAGGGCTGCGCGCGGTTTCCGGCGGTGACCTGTCCGTCCGGATTCCCACCGATCGCGATGACGAAATCGGCAGCGCCACGGCCGCCTTCAACGCCATGGCCGCGGAACTCGAAACATCCCGGGAGAAACTGATCCGGGCCACGCGTCTTGAGAGCTGGCAGGCTCTGGCCCGCAAAACGGCTCACGAGGTGAAGAACGCGCTCACGCCGATCCGCCTGACGATGGAAGAGATCATCGCACGCCACCCGGCTGACCCGGACGAGTTTTTGCGCACCGCCGCTCAGATTGTCGTCGACGAAGTCGTGAGCCTCGAGAAACGGGTCCGAGCCTTTTCCGAACTCGCGAGTGAGCCTCCGGTGGTGCCGAAGCAACTCGACCTGAACAACATCGTCGAAGAGCGCGTAGCCTTTCTCCGCGCCGCTCATCCGGAAGTGGTTTACGACGCGCGGCTCGACCCGGCGCATCCGGCCGCCATGGCCGACCCGGATCTCGTCAAAGGCGTTCTCACCAACCTGATGCAGAACGCCGCCGACGCAGCCAGTCCGGGCGGGAAGGTGATGATCCGCACCGGCGCTCACAGCGGTCAGGTGGCCGTCGAGGTGCACGATTCCGGACCCGGCTTGAGCGAGACGGCGCGCAATTCCGTCTTCGAACCGACCATTTCGTTCAAGAAGAACGGAATGGGCCTCGGGTTGTCGATCGCGCGCAAGAGCGCCTTGTTGTGCGGCGGCGATGTTATGTTGATCAACGGTGAACTGGGCGGCGCGGCTTTCCGTGTTGTCCTGCCAGGAACGACCCATGCGAACTAGCCTCATCTTCATCCTGCTGGCCGCCGCGGCGGCTGCTCAACCGCAGGTCTTCGACTACGACGCTTCGGCTCCGCTGCGCTACACGGAAAAGGAAATACGATCGGCCGACGGAGTGCAACTGTTCGACGTTACCTTCGCGAGCCCGCGCGGCGGAACCGTCACGGCTTACCTGGTTGCGCCCGTAAAGCGGAACGGGAAGATTCCGGCAATTGTCTGGCAGCATGGCGGCGGACAGAACCGGCAGTGGTTTTTGCCGGACGCTTTCGAACTCGCCAGGGCCGGCGCGGCAAGTCTTCTGCTGGACGCGCCCGAACAGCGGCCCGAGAAGATGCGCGCGCCGAACATGGGCAACGAGATTCTTCAGCCCTCGCTCACGCTGACGCAGGTGGGAGTGGACATCCGCCGGGCCTACGACGTACTGGCGGCGCTGCCGTACGTCGATAAAGAGCGGGTTGGTTTTGCCGGACTCTCATTCGGCGCCATGATCGGCGGCAGCATCGCGGGCATCGATCCTCAACGGTTCAAGTGCTATGTCCTGATGGTGGGCCTTGAAGGTTTTGTGCGCCACTACAAGGAGAGCCCCTTGTTCGAGAGCATGCGAGCCACCGTGCCGAAAGACGACCTGGACCGTTTGTACAAGAGCCTCGACCCGCTCGACAACGTTCACTACATCGGCAACGCGACGGCGCCGCTGCTGTTTCAGGCCGCCCGCTACGATTGGGGCGTTCCGTCCGAGCACACCTACGCGTTTTTTCAGGCCGCCGGCTCTCCGCAGAAATCGCTCGAGTGGTATGACTGCGGCCATATGTTGAACGACCGTCGCGCCGCGGCGGACCGCATCGAGTGGCTTCGCAAGCAACTCAAGCTTCCCCTGCTCCGAATCCGATGAAACGCATTCTGATCGTCGACGACGAAGAGAACATCGGCCGCTCGCTGCGCTTGATTCTCGAGCGCGAAGGCTACGCGGTCTCCACCTGCTCGACGCTGGCCGAGGCGCGGGCTTTTTCAAACCGCGTCGACGCCTGCCTGCTCGACGTGAAGCTGCCCGACGGCAACGGAATCGATCTTCTGCGCCATTTCCGGCAGAACGGCAACAACGCGCCGGCGGTGATGATTTCCGGGCACGGCACGATTGCCGACGCGGTGGAGGCGACGCGCGCCGGAGCTTTCGATTTTCTCGAAAAGCCGCTCGCCCGCGACCGCGTTCTGCTCGCGCTCAAGAACGCGCTCGAGCAATCGACGCTGCGCGAAGAGAATGAGCGTTTGCGCGAGATCGCGGGGCCGGCGCCGCGCATGATCGGCTCGAGCCCGGCCTGGACGCGCGTGGTGGAGCAGGTGAGCATGGCCGCCCGCAGCGACGCCCGGATTCTGCTCAGCGGCGAGAGCGGCACCGGCAAGGAGCTGCTCGCGGCGCACGTGCATCAGTCGAGCCCGTTTGCCGCCGGGCCTTTCGTCAAGGTGAACTGCGCCGCGATTCCCACCGAGTTGATCGAGAGCGAGCTGTTCGGCCACGAAAAGGGTGCTTTTACCGGAGCAATTGCCGCTCGCCGGGGGAAATTCGAGTCGGCCAATGGCGGGACGATCTTTCTCGACGAAGTAGGCGATCTGCACTCCGGCTCGCAAGCCAAACTCCTCCGGGTGCTTCAGGAAGGCGAGTTTCAGCGCGTGGGGGGCGACGAAACCATTCACGTCAACGTGCGCGTGGTTTCGGCCACCAATCGCAACCTGACCGAGTTGGCGGAGCAGGGAAAATTCCGCGAGGACCTCTATTACCGGCTATGCGTCGTTCCCGTGCGCGTCCCAAGCCTTCGCGAGCGCCCGGGCGATATCCGTTCCCTGGCCGAGTATTTTCTGGCCGAATTTTGCGCCCGGAATAACTTTCATCCCAAGTCGATCGACGACGAGGCCCACGCGCTGCTCGAAGCCTATTCGTGGCCGGGCAACGTGCGCGAATTGCGGAACACTGTGGAGCGGATGGCGATTCTCACGCCGGAGAGTCAGATCGGCGCGGCTGCGGTCCCCGCCGAGTTGCGGCAGCGCGATGAGCCGCGCAACCGTTCGAGCGTGCGCGAAACCCGCGAGTCCGCCGAGCGCGACTTTATCCGCCGCACGCTCGAGGACTGCCATTGGAATGTTTCAAACGCAGCCCGCGTGCTGGGCATGGAGCGGACCAACCTGCACAAGCGCATCCGCGCCCTTGGACTTTCGCGTGTCCGCTAGTCCGATTTCCGACCGCGTAGCCGCGGCGGTGAAACGTATTTTCGAAGAACGGGACCGCGCGGAAGTGCTGGCGACCCTCGCAGGCGCGTCGCTTTCCGAGCCCGTGGCCATTGCCGTGATCCGGCTGTCGCGAGGCCGGGCTGCGCGTATCCCCGGCCTGCTTCAACACGCGCGCCGGGATTACCGGGATGTTCTCGCCTGGGTTCAACAGCCCTCCCGAACCTACATTGCGGGCGTTCTTCGCAAAGGCCCGAACTGGACCGGCCGGGTCACTCATCTTCAACTGCGGTCGCTTCAAAGCTGGAAGAGCGCCGGCCGAATCATCATCGGCGGGCTTTTCCGGGACGACACGGTGGAGCGAGGTCTCTACATCTTCGCGTGCGATTCAGTGGACGAGGCGCAGGCTCTTGCCGCGGAAGACCCCGGCATCGAATCCGGCGAGCTCGCATTCGATTTCCACCGCTGGATTTCCGCCGACGGGCTGCAGGTGGGTCCGCCGTTCGGCCACGATTTGTAAGCTCAGCGGTAGAAGGGACTCCACGTCAACCAGCGAGGTCCGTAGTGCGGTTCGGGCCTACCGGATTCGAGCGCGCCGAGGTCGGGCGATTTCCCGGTGAAATCCTCGTTGATGGTGGGGATGAGGACGCCGGCGTCCACCGCCTTTCCGCCGGACCGCAAGCGAAAGCTCAGGTCCATCGAATGATAGACGGCGTGGCGCTGTTTCACATCCGGCGGGTTCAGGCGCTCGAAGATGTCGTAATCCACTTCGATGCCGTGCGCTTCCTGGCCCGTCGCCTCGCGCAGTTCGGCGAGCGTTGAGAAGGTGCGCCAATCCTCGCCTTTGGGCTCGTACAGGTGGCGCGCGAGCCACGAATACTGCGCTTTCACGCCACGATTCGGCCGATAGCCGTTGTAGTCGGAGCTGAACGATTCAGTGGCGTTGGCCCACGCCATGATGCCGCGGTCGGGAGCGTCACGGCCTAAAAACAGGTTGTTGCGGAAGTGCGCGTTCGCGTACGGGTCCTTCACCACCTGCTCGGAAATAATCGTGTTGTGATAGACGAACATCCCGGCGGGCTTGGCGGAGAATTTGAATCCCACACCAGTCGGAACGTTATAGAGGATGTTTCGGTAGAAGTACACGGGACCGCCGAAAACCGGCTGCGAACTGTACCCGCCCTGTCCCGCATTGATGCCGCGATTCTGGAATACGCGGATGTTGTGAACGCCGCCGTCGGTTTCCATAATGTCGTCGTTCGACAGGTGAATGTCGTTGTTGTAAATATCGATGGACGAGGCCTGATGCTCCGGGTCCGGTTCGGGCGTGCCATAGGTGGAGATGCCCAAGCCGTCGTGAAAGTAGGCGATGGCGTTGTGCGCGATGACGTGACCCGGGCCGTAGACCTTGATGGCGTAGTAACTCGTGAGCACGTGGGAACCGTAGGCGCCGGGCGAGGCCCAACGTCCACCGCCCCAACCGACAACGCGCATCCGGTCCTCGCGCCCGAGAAAGAGGTTGTCGGCGATGTAGAAGTCGGAGGAACCGGCGTTTTCCGTCCAAATGCCGAAGCCCACGTTCTCAAACCGGCAGTTCTTGACGGCAAGCCCCACCGCGCCGGCCACCTCTTTGAGCCCGGCCATCATCGCTACATCCGTGTTGCGGAACGTGAGCCCGTCGAAGATGTGGTGGCGGGAGCCCATCACGTTGAACAGTTCATGGTTCCCCGCCCCGTCGAAAATCACTTCGCCGTCGCCCGCCGAGCGGATGGTGATCGGCTTATCCGGCGTGCCTTTGAGCGTGAGCAGGAAGGTTCCGTCGAACGGCGCGGCGAGCGGATCAACGTAGTTGGTACGCTCCGGGCGATACAACCCGGCGTGCACCAGAAGTGTGTCGCCGGGTTGGGCGCGGCGTTCCCAAACGACGTTCCAATCGCCTAGCCCGGCGCCGTAGTACGCCTGCATGATGCCGGTGAAAGACGGTTCGATCCTTGGACCTTGATAATCGGCGGGATAAACGTGAAGAACTCGACCGCCTGAATACGGCTGCGGTTCGGCGCGGGTCTTCACGCGGACGGTTTGCGTCGAGATGCCGGAGACTCCGTCCGGGTCGGACATCTCGAAACGGCACTCGTACTCGGTGGCGGGTTCGAGATTGAGAATACTGCCCGCGAAGCCGTCGGGCACCGTGTAGTCGAGATGTTCGACGCGACGGAAAACCTTCTCGCCGCCGATTCTCACCATGGGCAAGGCGGCGCGCCATTTCGTTTCGCCGCTCTTGCGGAACTGAACGCTCACCGCGGCATTCCGGTTCGAATCGCCGCTGATGGCCCATTCAAAGCCGAGGCTCAGGAGCGTGGGGTGCTCCACGACGAATCGTCCCGCGGTCGTACTATTTTCGGCGAGCAGGCTTGCGCCGGCTAATGCGAGTATCATCCATCGCGTCATTGGCGGCGATTATATCGGATGCCGCATCAGCCGGCGCCGGTGCTTTACTGCGGGCTTAGATAATCGACGCTCACGGTGTCGATGGAGGAAAGACCCGCGGAGTTGGTCACGGTCAACTGGAAGGTGTAGGTGCCGTAGGCGAACGGCCCATCGGTGATGGTGATGGTGGGCGTCGCTGTGCTGTCGTTGGTCAACGTGACGCTTTGGCCGGGCTGAGCGATGAGCGCCCACTTATAGGTCAACATGCCGCCTTGAGGATCGCTCGAGCGGGAGCCACTCAGGCTAAACTGCGGCACGGTGAACGACTGTCCTTTCGGTCCAGCCACTGCCAACGGCAAACTGGCGCCCGTTTGACCGGTGATCCGAACCCTGCCGCCGCCGGCTTGAGAGTAAAACACGCCGGCGCCCGGAAGGGTGGCGCTGAGCCCGCTGAAAACGGCCGTGCCGTCGCTCGAGGTCGAGTAGCCGGCAGTCACCGTCACCAATTCACCCGTCAACTCGCCGAACAAAGAACTGTATTGCTGCGACGTGATGGTTCCGGTGATCGAGAGTTGATTCATGGTCGCGGAAACTTGCGTGGTATTCGCAGTGAGAGCGAAGAACGGGGTTGCACCGGGCTGTCCGTCGGGTGTGGGCAGGGCGGTTCCGGCGGGCACGAGCAGCAGCGTGACTCGAAGCGTCGATTTCGTGGTGTCAAAGAGAACCTGCTGGCGGAGTTCCAGGGATCCGCTCTGAATCGAATTCAAAAGATCGTCCGGAAGCGGCGGCAATCCACCACCGAGAATCTGGTCCGTTGCCACCGGCGCCTCGGCTGAAAGCCCGGCTACAGTGAGCACCGGCGAAGTGGAAGTTTGCGCAACGAGTGCGGCGGCAGCGAGAGTGAAAGCGCAGAAATACCTACTCCAGGATACGTTCATGGTCATGCTCCAATTTCAGAATGGATTCGCGCGGCATGCCGCTGAATGCGGGCGGTTATGCCGTCTGTAAACTGCGACAGGCGCGTGCATCCTGCGCGCCTTCTGTACATTGGAACCCGCCATTCCTGCGAATGTTGTGCCGTTTTTCCGGAATTAACACCTATGTTAAGAACACTAAGGCGAAACTATTCAAGGCCCTGAATTGTCGATTCGAGAAGTTCGAGCGCTCCGGCGAAGAAATGATCGCGCGCCGGGATGGCGATCAGTTGCCTCGGCTCGGGCAACTCGTCGACGAGCGGCGCCAGTTGCCCGATCGGCCCGAATTCGTCCTGGGTGCTTTGAACGAAAATCTTTCGCGTAACGCAAGCGCTCAGGTAGGCGCGCTCATCGTAGATGGTCGGGAACCCGACGGCAATCACCCGACGGGCTCCCTGGCACAACTGAAGGGCAATGCGCGAGCCGAAGGAAAAGCCGGCCACGGTGAATGGAAGTTCGGGATAACGGTGGCGTAAATAGGCGAGCGCTGTGCGCGCGTCCTCCGTTTCACCGATGCCGTTGTCGTAGGAGCCCTCGCTCAGATTCACGCCGCGGTAGTTGAAACGCAGCACGGCGCAACCGGCGTGCCGCAGACCTCGAGCCACGCGGTAGACCACTTTGTTGTGCATCGTGCCGCCGTGCTGCGGGTGGGGATGGCACACCAGCGCGGCTTCCCGCGGAGATCCGTGCTCAGGTTCTTCGAGCAGCGCTTCGAGCCGTCCCACCGGACCTTCGAGAAACAGGGATTCGATCCGGCGCGCCACTAGTTCGACCGGTAGTTGGTGAACTGCATGTCGATGCCGAAGTCGTGCCCGCGCAGCACGCCGATGATCTCCTGAAGAGTATCGCGGTCTTTGCCGCTCACGCGAACAAGGTCGCCTTGAATGGAGGCCTGTACTTTCTTCTTCGAGTCTTTGATGGCTTTGACGATCTCGCGCGCCTTTTCAATCGGGATGCCTTGCTGCATGGTGACTTCCTGGCGAACGGTCGAGCCCGCCGCGGACTCGATGGGGCCGAACGTCAGAGCCTTGAGCGGCACTTTGCGCTTGACGAGTTTTCCTTCGAGCACTTCGGTGATGGCTTTGAGCTTGAATTCGTCCTTGCTCGCGAGGGTGATCTTGTGATCCTTCTCATTCAGATCGATGGTGGACTTCGAGTCCTTGAGATCGAAGCGTTGCTGGATCTCTTTAACGGCTTGCTGGATGGCGTTCACCACCTCGGGCATCTCGACTTTGGACACGATGTCGAACGTATTTTCAGGCATTCTGAAGTATTTTAGCAGTCTGTCCGCGCCGGCCCGCGTCCGGGCAGGCTTGCGCGGATCAGGCCGGCGGCTTCGGCAGCGCTGTGGTGGGCGGTGTCGATCACCAGATGATCGCGATTCCAGGGTTCGTACTCCCGGGCAAGCACGTCCGCCCACGCGGGCACGGTGAAACCGGGGATATCCGGCAGGCGGGATTCGACGCGGCGCCGGTGTTCGGTGGCCGACGAGCAGACAATCTCGATTTCGGCGGCGGGGACTCCGGCGCGACCGGCCACCTGCAGCCAGGCATCGCGAGTGATGGAAATCGGATTGACGCAATCGGCAATTACGTCGAGCCCGAGCCGCAGGTTGTCCTCGGCAACCGCATAAGCTACGCGGTAGCCGGCGTCATCGAGCGGCGGGGCACTCTTGAGGGAGACGCGGATGGCTTGCTCAATCGAATCGATTCGCAGGTGCAGGGCGCCGGTGCAGCGGGTCAGTTCGCGGGCAATCGTTGTTTTTCCGACACCAGGCAGCCCGCCAAGGATTACCAGCATCCGACTCGTCTACTGGTGTTGTTTGAGCGCCGCGACCACGCGCGAGGTGATCTCGTCGATGAGCTGCGGGAGGGACTCGTCCAGCACAACGGTTACCGCGGCTCGCACGAGTTCCGGGTCGAGTTCTGAACTCCTGGGCTTGGGTTGAGGCGCGGGCGTTTCGACAAGAGCGGAGGACAGGTTGGCCAGCGGCTCTTCGGGAAAGCGCTCGACGACCACGGGCGGCGGTTCCAGTTGCGGCGGCGGCTCCGGTTGTGGCGGCGGAGCGGGAGGCGCCGCCTCCACCGGCTTTACATCGATAGTCGGAGCGAGAGCCTGGGCAGGGACGGCGGCAGCCACCGCGCGGGGAGAGATCCGTTCCTCACGCGCGGCCATGCACAGAGGCTTGATGGTATCGAGCACGACCGACGCTTCAAACGGTTTTTTGATGATGGCATCGGCGCCCGAGCGCCGGGCTTCGTCTTCGTCGAAAACCTCGAGCATGCCCGCGGTCATCACCACGCGAACATGCTGGTGCCGGTCCTGGGATTTCACGTTACGGCAGATTTCAAAGCCGTTCTTGCCCGGCAGGAAGACATCGACCAGAATGACATCCGGATCGAGTTCGTCCAGCCGCCGCAGCGCCGAATCACCGTCGGTTACGCTCGCGACGTCGTATCCTTCTTCGCGCAGAATGCGCTCGCCCATCCGCTGCGCGTGCGGGCTGTCGTCCGCCAGAAGTACGCGGCTCATCCTATCTGTTGTATCAGGCCGCGCGGCGGCGGCGCTATTTTCCGCCTTCGGGCTTGGCGGTTGATTCGGCGGCGGCTGGAGTCCCAGTTTGAGCAGGGGCATTGAGTTGTGGCTGCTTCTTGTTCTTTTTCTGCTTTTTCGGTTTGGCCGGCTGCTGATTGGTAGGCAGCGGCTGAGGAGCGGCAGGCGCCGCGGCGGCATCGGTGGTGCTGGAAGACGGTACGGCCTGGCGCGCCTCCTTACCCTGGTCGAGAGTCGAAGAGTCGCTGACGGTGCCGATCGAGACGTCACCCGAGAATCCGGGCTGCGCGGCAGGCGCGGGAATGCTGGCCGGAACCGGGGGACGGAGCGTAGACATGGCAGGCGAGCCGGACTTCGCCGCGCGGCGCACATCCGGACCGTGCTTGAGGAACCCGAGGCTCGTGCCGACAATAGTTGCCTTGCTACGATTCTCTGCTTCGTATTTGGCACGTGCCAGCGCGGCGGGGTCGGCTTCCGGAACCGGCATTTCCATTTGGTTGAGCTTCTTCTTGGCTTGATCCACGTAGCTGCTGAGCGGATAGTCCTTGACAATGCGTTGCAGGGCCTCGCCGGCGTCCTTGCGGAAACGGTTGCCCATGTGATCGTAGGAATCGGCTTGCAGCCAGAGCGCTTCGTCCGCTCCGCTGTAGAGCGGGTACTGGTCCACCAGACCCTTCATGCGGTTGGCGGCCGCGGGGTGGCTGCCTTTGTGGTGATAGAAGTTGCCGACGCGGAACTCGCCCTCAGCGATGGCTTCCTGAATATTGCGCAGTTTCTGTTCGGCAATCGGCGCGAACTTGCTGTTGGGAAACTGGGTGAGCAACTGGCGGCACTCGATTTCGGCGCGCAACGCCTGGTTGGTGTCGCGGTCGGGCTTTTCCATCTGCTTGTAGTGAATGTCGCAAATCCGGTTCTGCGACTCGGCCGCTTCTTCCATCGTCGGGTAGAACAGGATGAAATCCTTGTACTCGGCTTCCGCCTGGGCGAGACCATGTGCGCCGCCTTCGCGATACCAACTGTCGGCGATGGCAAGTTTCGCCTTCGCCAGGTACTCGCTGGTGTCGTAGGTATTGATGAGGGTATTCAACGTGATGCGGGCCACTTCAAAACGGCCCTTTTCGATATCGTTGATCGCCTTGTCGAACAGAACCTTGTCGGGTTGCTGCGTGTCCTTGGTGATCGGGTTTTCGTACTTCTTGCGCCGGAAACAGCCCGGCAGCGCGAGTACGAGAATCAGTACCACGGCCGCTATGCGCCACTGCGTCACTCGAAAATTGGTCATATGCACGACTTCTTCTAATCCGTTCAAATTCTCACTGAGGTCGCATCGCGCGCGACCTGCTGCATTTCTCTGACTGTTGCCGCCGGGTCGTCAGTGTGAAAAACCGTCGACCCCGCCACAACCCAATCCACACCTGCCTGAACCACGTCCGCGAGGTTTTCGAGCGTCACGCCGCCGTCGATCTCGATCGGCAGGTGCAAGCCGCGCTCCTTGCGCATCCCCGCCAGCGCGCGCACTTTGTTGAGAGTGCTCGGGATAAAGCGCTGGCCGCCGAAGCCCGGATTCACGCTCATCACCAGCTGTCTCTTATACACATCTAGATGTGTATAAGAGACAGCGATCCGCCTGCGCAGCTCGGCGATCTTGCCGAGCTGGCTCTCGATGAACTTCTGCCCGCCAAAGCCCGGATTCACGCTCATCACCAGCTGTCTCTTATACACATCTAGATGTGTATAAGAGACAGCGATCCGCCTGCGCAGCTCGGCGATCTTGCCGAGCTGGCTCTCGATGAACTTCTGCCCGCCAAAGCCCGGATTCACGCTCATAATGAGCACGTAGTCGGCCACATCCAGAACCTCGGAGAGCATCGAAACCGGGGTAGAGGGGTTTAGAACGACTCCCGCCTTGGCGCCCTCGGACTGAATCATGCGAAGGGTCCGGTCGAGATGCGGGCAGGTTTCCTGGTGAACGAGCACCTGGTCGGCGCCAGCTTCGATAAAGACGGGGGCGTAGCGGTCCGGGTCGGTAATCATCAGGTGAACGTCGAGGGTCAACCGGGTGATTTTCCGGATGGACTTCACGACAGGCGGCCCGATGGTAAAGTTCGGCACGAAGTGTCCGTCCATCACGTCGAGGTGCAGCATGGAGATGCCGGCACGCTCCACTGTGGCGATCTCTTCACCCAGGCGCGCAAAATCCGCCGCAAGAATGGATGGAAGGATTTCAACCATTTAGGGGCTACTCAGATGTTAGCACGGCAGCGTAAAACCCGTCGCCCGGCTCGCGCCCGGGCAGCCGCTGCATTTCCTTTAAAAGCCGGGCTCCGCTGAGAGCGGCGGTGATGTCCTGATTCTCCTGCTTTTCGAGCGAGCAGGTGGAGTAGACGAGGATTCCTCCTGGGGCGAGTGCTGTCATGGCGTTGCGGAGAATCCCGATTTGCACGGCGTGCAGTTCCTGCAATTGGGACGGTTCGAGCCGCCACTTGATTTCGGGATTCCGCGCTAGGGTGCCGGTGCCGGAACAGGGTGCGTCCACCAGGATTCTGTCGAATTTCGTCGAGAACGGGAGCGGCTGAGCGGCGTCGAGAACCACCCTCCGGCATTCGCGCGGGACGACCTTCAGCCGGTTGAGGTGCAGGTCGCAGGCAAAGGCTTTCACGCCCGCTTCGAGCGCCTGAGCGGTCTTGTTGCCGGGGGCGGCGCAGACATCGAGGAAGGTCTGCCCGGGCGAGAGGTCGAGCAGCGGCACGATGGACTGAGATCCGATGTCCTGCTGACGGTTGCCGCGCGTGTAGACCTCGGGTTGCTCGAGGGCGGCTTTCGCGATTTGTTCGGCTGCAGCGGCGCCGAACTGAGCGGTCCAGCTTTGGAGCAACCACTCGGGGCAGGACAATTCGACACTTTTCGACGGAAACGTAACGGTGTCGCGGTTTACCTTGCGGAGCACGGCGTTAACGAATCCGCCGGCAAACCGGCCGCCCGCGCCCTTGGCCATTTCAACGGACTCGTCGACTGCGGCATGGCGGGGGATACGGTCGAGATACCGGAGTTGATAGATGCCCATCCACAACGCGACTCGCACGCCGGGTTGGGTCTTGGCGGGCCGGCCGGAAAAATGATCGATCAGGAAATCGAGTTGGGCGCGATAGCGAAGCACGCCGAAGACGATTTCCGACGCGAGGCCGGCGTCGCGAGGGTCGAGTTCGGCGGCGCGCAGGAGGTCGGAGGCATAGGCGCCGCGAACCGTCCGGAGCAGGATATCGAAGGCGGCTTTCCGGGCAGGGGTCATGGGCGCAACAGATTTCTGAGGCGACCGGCGACCTCGGAGGCGCTGGCGACTCGCAGCACGTCGAACCCGGCGGCGCGCCCGGACTGCTCGCCGGCCTCGGAGTCTTCGACCACAAGTGCGCGGTTGACGCCTCCGAGCAGTTCGGCCGCTTTCAGATAAGGATCGGGCGCGGGCTTCAGGCGTGCGGCTTCCCATCCGCAAACCAGGGCTTCAAACCGGTCGCGGATGCCGTAGCGGACGAGGGACGGTTCCACTTCGGTGCGCGCGCTCGAAGAGACGACGGCCAGCCGGTAGCCGTCAAGCGAACGCAGCAGGTCGAGCGTATCCGCGTGGAGGACATCGGCATTTTCAATGCGGGAGCGGAAGAGTTCCTTCTTGCGCGGGTACTCGGCGAGCAGCATGTCGAGATCGAGACCGGCATCGGCTGCGAACTGCTCGAGCATCTTGCGGTCGGACACGCCGATGCAGTTGCGTGCGTAGGTGTCCCAGTCGAGATCGAAGCCGTAGGGCTTGAGAACTTCGCACCAGCAGGCGTAATGGACAGGTTCGCTGTCGACGATGACGCCGTCGAAATCAAAGAGGATGGCTTGGTATCCGTTAGTCTTCATGGATGACTGATTCAATGGTCACCGGCGCATTGCCTTCGAGCCGGTTGTTCACAAAAATATAAGCGGCGCGCCGTTTCTCGCGGGCCTGGCGGATGAGGTCGCGCATGGCGGAGCGGGCTTCGGGGTTCGGGTCCTGAATTCGGTCGTAGGGCGAGAAGGCGTCGACAGCCTGCTCATAAGCGCGGCCGCGGCGAAGCAGGGCGCGGACCACAGTGAACCCGGCGGTATGAGCGCCGGGAAGAATGATCTGCCGCTCCAGCTCGGGCATTCGGGCCCAGGCATTGAAAACGTGCGCCACTCCGTAGTGGGCAAGGCAGTCGAAGTATTGGGGCGTCAGGTACTCGGGGTTGCGAATCTCGACGGCGTAACGGAAACCTTCCGGCAGCGCGCGGAGAAACGAGGAGAGCGCGCTCACAAATGCGTTGACGTCTTCAAAACAGCGCTGGTTGAACGTGCCGAATTCGAAGATCAAGACGCCGAGGCGCGCCGCGTAGGGAGCGAGAACGTCGGTAAAGGAGGCGCGGAACAGGTCGGCGCTGAGGAAGGCCGGATTGGGCGATCCGGCGCGAGGGCCGTAGCGCGGGTGAGTCGGGAACTCGGCGACCGTGATGTCTTCCGGCACTTTGAGGGCGAAATGAAGGGCCGGAGCAGAGCGGAACAGGCGCTCCCAATACTCGGGCGAGGGGAACTGGTAAAAGGAGAAATCGCCGCAGACGATGGGAAAGGTTTCAGCGTATTCGGCCAGGCATTCCTGTTCAAAGCGCTTGCGGGAGAACCGGCCGCGGGTGGAGTAGCGCTCGCGGGTGTAGATCTGGCCGAGCCAGCCTTCGTACTTCCACGAACTGGTGCCGATCCAGACATCTCGCGCGGCGAGGGCGCGAAGCGAGGATGCGAGCCCGGCGCGGTCAAACGAAGAGGGTTCGTCGAACAGGGGAAGCATCTAGCGCGGCACCGCCGGAATGAGAACAACGAGAACGCCGTTGGCCGAAGGTCCCGGGATGACGGCGTAGTGTGCGCCGCCGGCGACGCTCGTCGAGGGCGCCGGAGTGGATGCGCGGAACGATTCGACAGCCGCGTTCGGATTCGGGTTGGTGAGGGCCGGCAGCGGCTGCAAGGAAAACACGAGCAACTGATCGGAAGCGACGGATTCGAGGTTAGCCGCGGCGTGAGCGGAAACGGACTGCGGACCGGCGCTCGGGACCCACTCGCCTTGTTCGTTGCGGCGGAACGCGTAGAGAGTGCCCGGATAATTGGGTTCAACCGTCAACGTTCGAGCACTCACCGAATATTTGATGCCGAGGTTAGAAAAACCGGCCGACTGGTCAGCTGCCTCCGACCGTTTGCGGGCAAGGGCGGGAGAAGCCGACGGGCGGAAGCCGGCCGCACCCGGAGCGGACAAGACGTTGGCATCAGCGCCGAGCATGTAAAGGCGCTCAGCATTCATCGCGCTGGGAGCATCGGCCCGCATCGTCGAGATTCGAACGGCCGAATTCGCCACTTCGCCGGCAGTCACAGGAGGAGCGGGCTGTTGCGCCTCGGCGAGCGTGGCGGGTGGGACCAGGGCGGGAGCCGGTTTCCCGGTCTCGTGGCCGACGGCTCTGGCCCGGGGAGTGATCTGAACGACGGTGGGCGCGGGGGCGACGGGCGGCTCAGACTGCGCGGGCGCGGGCAGGGGCCGGCTTTCGGCAATTTCGACCGTCGAAGTGGAGGGCTGACGGGAAGAGGGCCACGCGAAAAACAGTGCGACGGCAGCCACGGCAGCCGCAAGCGGCGCGGGCCACCACCGGAGCCACGCGGGACGGGGGCGGACGTTCAAAGAGTCGAGCAGTTCGGCGCGGGAGCGAGGGTCGTCGAGTGTTTCCTTGAGGGCCTGGTCCTGAGCCAGAGCGTCGAACAGTTCCTGGTCGTCGAGCGCGGCTGAAAACAAGGCTGCGCGTTCTTCGGGCGTGAGCGTACCGGTGGCGTAACCGCCCAGCAGTTTGCGTGCTTCGTCCGGTGTCATCGCCAGTCTCCGCCCATGCGCTGCAGCAGATCTTTGCGGCAGCGCGAATCCCAGGTATAGATGGTGTTGATGGAGGCCGCGCCCATCAACTTCTGAATTTCGGGGAACGATCTCCCCTGTAACTTATATTTCATCAAGTCGCGGCATCTTTCGCCCAATCCGGCCATGGCCTGCTTAAGGCGGTCAACGAGGATGCGCTGTTCGGCGGCAGCCTCGGGAGTGGGACCCGAATCGGCAAGGGGCAGCGCGTCGACCGGCACCTGGGTATTCTCGCCCCGGCGGGCGTCCTTGCGGCGCGCCGCCATCATCTTAAAGCGGACAATCTGCAGGGCGAGAGGCAGCAGGTCGTCGAGCCGGTCGAGATGCGCGTATTTCTCTTCGAGCACGATGAGCGCCTCCTGGGCGAAATCCTCGGCCGCATCCTTCCGATAATGGGATGCCGCGTAACGGACAATCCTTTCGCGCAGCGTGCGTAAGATCTCCTGGCGTTCCAAGAACCCTCATTATCGCAACGAAACGGGACGTCAGACGGCGATGGACGCGTGGGCGTTCATCACGGCTTCACGCTCGCGTTCGTCGTATTCCTTCAGGCGTTCGTGCTTGCTGAGGCGGATGTGCTCGCCCGCCAGACGCATGGCTTCGCCCGGGTCGCGGCGACTAATGGCGGCGAGGATGCCGGCGTGATAGCCGTGGATTTCGGTGAGCAGGTCGAGGTCGTGCCCATTGCGGCGAATGCCGAAAACATTGATCAGCACGCGTGTATCGGCCACGGCTTTCATGATCCGGGCGTTGGCCGCGCCCCGGACGATGGTGTTGTGGAATTGGAAGTCGGCTCGAACGAAGCGTTTCATCTGGTCGCGATTGAGATGATGTTTGCGGGCCTTTTTCAGCTCGTCACGGAGCGAGAGGATCTCGCGGACCAACTGCTCGAGGCCGTCGAGTTCCGCGGGGCGAAGACCGTGCTCGGCGGCTTTGCCGGCGGCGTAGACCTCGAGGGCCTCGCGGAGCTCGTAGATCTCGGCGACATCGCGGCGGGAAAACTCGGCGACGCGGGAGCCGCCGGCGGGCGCCTGATGGAGCAGTCCTTCGGCGGCCAGGCGGCGCACGGCTTCGCGCAGCGGACCGCGGCTGGTGCCGAGTTCACGGGCGATGGACACCTCAGAAATCTGCTCGCCGGGGACGAGTTCGCCGGACAGAATCTTGGCCCTCAGATAGGCATAAGCCTTTTCCTGCAAGGAGCGCGGAGCGATGTTGGATTTCCGTGTCATCAGGGTGTTGACAGCCTGAAAACAAAAATATACAATGCCGCTCAGTTCCAAGCAAGCGAAGCGGCGGCGTAACGATGGCGGCCGCGTCGCGGAAAAAGGGGTCGTATATGAAGACCGCGTTGTCCGGGTGCCTGCTGGCGTTGACGCTGGCGTGGCCCTCCCTTTACTCGCAGAGCATCTATGGATCGTTCACCGGAGTGGTGACCGATTCGAGCGGAAGTGTCGCGCCCAACGCGCTCGTGTCGGCGCGAAACACCGGAACGGCGGCCGTATTTACGGCGCGCTCGGACGGAGAGGGCGTGTACTGGGTTCGGAATCTGCCGGTCGGTATCTACGACATCACGGGCGAGCTGCCCGGCTTTCAGAAGTACGAAGTGAAAGGCGTGCGCGTACAGGTGGACGAGGTTGTACGCGTAGACATGAAGATGAACGTGGGCGCTACGGCGGAGAGCATCACGGTGGAAGCCGCGACAACCACCGTGGACACAACCTCGGCGACGCTGAAGGCTGTGGTGGACCAGAAGCGCATTGAGGAACTCCCGCTCAACGGGCGCAACGCCGCGCAGCTGATGCGATTGATCACCGGGGTAACGAACGATCCGAACGCCAACGTAACCAGCGGGACCACGTATCCCGGCACCAGTCCGGTGTCGGTGAACGGCAATCGTTCGAACACGACCAACTACATCCTGGACGGTGCGCAGAATAACGATCTGTACTCGAACGCGCCCAATCCGCTGCCGAACCCCGACGCGTTGCAGGAATTTTCGGTGCAGACCAACAATTTCAGCGCGGAGTTCGGGCGGCAATCCGGCGGAATCGTCAACGCCGTGACCAAGTCCGGCACCAACGAGTATCACGGAACGCTGTTCGAATATGTCCGCAACAACTCGCTGAACGCGTCGAACTTTTTTGCGCCGGTTGTGAACGGCGCTAAGTTGACCGACGGACTGAAGCGCAATCAGTTTGGCGGGACATGGGGCGGTCCGGCGAGTATTCCGAAACTCTATAACGGGCGCGACAGGACATTCTTCTTCTTCTCCTATCAGGGGACGCTGCAGCGCAAGACGCCGATTACCACGTCCGTTGTCGTTCCCACCCCCGCGCAAAGGACCGGCGATTTCTCGGCGCTACTGCCCGGCAAGGCGATTCGCGACCCGCAGGCGAACACGCCTTATGCGGGCAACGTGATTCCGGCAAGCCAACTGAACCCGATCACGATGTACATCATCAACAACGCGATTCCGGTGCCGCCTTCGGGCAACAAGGTGTTCTTTGCGATTCCCACGCCCTCGGACGATCACCAGGTGACTGCGCGCGGGGATCATTCGTTTTCCGACCGGAACCGGATTTCCGGGCGCTACTACAAATCGTGGGTGAGTTCGCCGGCGTTCCTGGACCAGAAGAATGTGCTTGCGCAAACGAGCGGCGGGCAATGGTTCAACGAGTCGGTATCCATCACCGACACGCACACCTTCTCACCGACGCTGGTGAACCAGGCGCTGTTCAGTTTCAGCCACACGGACGGAGCGTTTCAGCCGATTCAGCCCACCAAGAGCCTGGTGGACCTGGGCGCGAAATATTACAACGATCCGATCTATAAATGGCAGATCAGCGTTTCCGGATACTTCAACATCGACACGGCGGATACGAACCGCTTCCCGCGCGGCGAGCGGCAGTTTGTCGACACGGTCCGGTGGACAAGGGGCAAGAACCAGATCACGTTCGGCGGGGACTACAGCCGCGGGCACAACGAAGCGATCAACAACTTCCGTGCGAACGGACAATGGGCGTTCGGCGGAACCGCGCTGTTCACCAATGACGGATTGGCCGACTTTATGATCGGGCGCTACAACAGCCTCACCCAGGGCATGGGCGAGTACAAGAACACGAACGTGACTCACCTCGGCTTGTTTGTGCAGGATTCGATCAAGGTGACGCGGCGGCTGACCGTAGATGCAGGGCTGCGCTGGGAGCCGTTCTTCCCGTTCACGGACGACAACGGGAAACTGGCGGTGTGGCGCCCGGGTGAAAAATCGACACGCTACCAGAACGCGCCGGTGGGCGTGCTGTACGTCGGTGATCCGGGCGTGCCGGATTCGGCTGCGCCGCGGACATGGCGCAACTTCGCGCCGCGCCTCGGATTTGCCTGGGACGTGGCGGGCGACGGCAAAACCTCGGTGCGCGGGGGCTACGGGATCTTCTATGACTATCCGAATGCGCTGAGCACAAACTCGCAGGCGGACCAGGCGCCGTTCGGCACGGTGATTACGACATTCGGCAGCATGACGAACAGTTTCACGGACCCCTACGTGGGTGGAGTGAATCCGTTCCCGGGCTCGCGGAATCCTCCCGCTAACGCGCCATTTCCTCCAAATTCGACTCAGTTCGTCTATGTCGGGAATTTCCGGAATCCGTACCTGCAGTCGTGGAACCTGACGGTAGAGCGGCAGTTGTGGGCGGGTTTCGTGCTGCGGACGTCCTACGCAGGATCGAAGGGCACCCGCCTGGCGGCGCCGCGCGAGTTGAATCCGGCGATCTACGCGCCGGGAGTGACGACGGCGACCACCAATCAGCGGCGTCCTTTCGCGCCCGCGATGGGATCGACGCCGATTCTCGAGGCGGTGGGCAATTCGACCTACCATGCGCTGCAGACAACGCTCGAGCGGCGGTTCCAGAAGGGGCTCACCGTGCTGACGAACTTCCAGTGGGCGAAGGCGCTCGACGACTCGTCCCAGAACAAACAGAACGGAAATGTTCGAACCAACCCCTACAACCAGCGTTTTGACAAGGGGCTCGCCGATTTCTACCGCAAATACGTCTTTAACCTGAGCGGACTGTACGAACTGCCGATCCACCCGGCGCAGGCGTTGACGCGCGCGCTGATCGGAGGCTGGAATCTGAGTGCGATCGTCAGCCTGAACACGGGGCAGCCGTTCACGGTAACGAGCGGCGTGGACAATGCCTTCAGCGGAGCGGGCAATCAACGGGCGGACCTGGTCGGCAACCCGTATTTCAGCGGAAGCCGCGACCATCAGGCGATCATTACGCAGTACCTCCAGCCCGGGGCATTCGCAGCAAACGCGGTGAACACCTACGGGACGCTTGGACGGAACACATTTATCGGTCCGGGGTACGCGAACCTGGATCTCGGGGTGGTGAAAGATTTCGCGCCGCAGGAGCGAATCAAGGCTCAGCTGCGTTTCGAGATGTTCAATTCACTGAATCATGCGAATTTCTCGAACCCGTCGGCTACGCGAACCAGCGGGACATTCATGCAGATCACGAGCGCGAGCGATCCGCGCATTCTGCAACTCGCCCTCCGGTTCGGGTTTTGAGGTGAGAGCCGGAATGCCGCACGGCTCAGGATGCGAGGCGGCGAACATCGGCGAGCGTGGACATGGCGTCGTGCGAGGGCACGTATTCGACGGCAACATACTCGCCGTAGCCGGTTTGGCGAATGGCTTGAAACACGTTGGCGTAGTTGATTTCGCCGGTGCCGGGTTCGTGGCGCCCCGGCACGTCGCCGACGTGGAAATGGCCGATTGCGCCGATGTTGGCGCGCAGAGTCTCGATCAGATTTCCTTCCATGATCTGCACATGGTAGAAGTCGAACAGGATTTTGACGAACGGGCTGCCGACGAGGCGGACGATCTCAAAAGCTTCGGCGGTGCGGTTGAGGTAGTAGTCGTGGTGGTTGGTGACGGGATTCAAGGGCTCGACGGGAGCGAGCGTGTTGATCACTTCGACGATCATCGTGATGCCGAGCGGCGCGACGATGTCGTGAGCCCGTTTGAGTCCTTCGACGATGCTGGCACGCTGCGCAGCCGCGGTGGCGCCTGGAACGCGATTGCCGGTGAGCACGACCATGCGCGCGGCTTCATAGCGCAGGGCGGCGGCGGAGGAGGCTCGAATTTCGGCCAGAAAGCCGTCGCGCTCGGAAGGATCGCACAAGCCCATGCCCACCGGATTGACGCCGCGGTTGCCGACGATGGCCACGCAATCGAGGCCGAGTTTCCGCTTGAGAGGCGTGATCGTGGCGGGGTCGTTGGCGCGCCAATCGCCGAACTCGAAGCCGGGATAGCGGGCTTCGGCAACCTTCTCCATCTGGCGGGCAAGCGGCATGCCGGGGAACAACGCTTCGACGCGAACGGAGAGGCGCAGACCCGGCTGCTTTTGAGCAGCGGCCATCGCGGGCAGTTGCAGCAAGGTGCGGCGGCCGATCATGGCGGTTATCGTATCAGTGTTGTCAGGATTTCATCATGAACTTAAAAACCATTCTTTTGGCGGCGGCGATTCCCGCGGCATTCGCGCAGCCGGTACGCGTGATTCACTACGAAGACAGTAAGCCGTTCGTGATGGGCAAGGTGACGTCGCGGCGCATTGTGCATCCGGACCTGGGGGCCAAGCGCACGACGCTCAATTTTTCCATCTCACAGGACGGTTCGGAATTCTCGCAGCACACGCACGACGGATCGGACGATACGATCCTGGTGCTGCAAGGGCAGATGCTGCTGCGGCAGGGCGACTCCCGGACGCCGTACAAAGCCGGAGAGTGCGCTTTTGTTCCGGCTGGGCAAATTCACGGCACGATCACGACGGGCAGCGGCGACACGATCATGATCAGCTGGCAGACTCCACCGGACCTGATTCTCTACACGGGCGCTCGCGATTCTTCGAAGGCGGGCGCCGCGCCGCCAAAAGGCCTGATCACGCCCGGAGCGGTGAAGAAGATCGATTTCGGCGGCAAGGACGGTTTTTTCACATCGCCGGCGATGGGTTCGAAACGCGCGGCGGGAGCACACCGGCGGCTGCGGAAAGGACAGAAATTCGAAACTCACGTCGACAAGGACGGCGAACAGCTTCTTTTTGTCTGGAAGGGCGGAATCGAGGTTCGCGACGGTTCGGGCGCGGTGCACAAAGCCGGCGAGCGGGACACGATTTTTATTCAAGGGCCGGCCCGGCTTGAAGTCACCGGCGACGCGGGTGAGACAGAACTGATTCAGGTGCAAGCTCCGGCGGTTGACCAGTGATCGGAAGACGGGAATTCAGCGGGGCTCTGGCAGCGGCGGCGCTGGGTGCTCCGGCAGGAAGGATTCGAGCGGCGATGATCGGCACCGGGCACGGTCACGCGGCGAGCAAGGTTAAGGCGCTCCGGGCGCTGGCAGACTACGAGTTCGTGGGCGTGTGCCGCCCGGATTTGGACGAACCGGCGGAAAACGAAGCCTTTCGCGGCGTGCGGTGGCTCTCGATGGAGGAGGTGATCGGCGACTCCAGTATCGAGATGGTGGCGGTGGAATCCTGGCCCGGGAGGAATCTCGAATATGCGAAAAAATGTGTGCGCGCCGGGAAGTTCGTGCATCTCGACAAACCGCCGGGCGCTGACCTGGCGGCGCTGAAAGCGATGCTGGACGAAGCGGGCGAACGCAGGCGCGTCGTTCAGATGGGCTATCAATGGCGCTATCATCCCGGAATGCGGAAGGCGATCGAAGCGGCGCGCAAGGGCTGGCTCGGCGAGGTACACCGCATGCGGCTGTGGATCGACAAGCCGATCGGCGCCGGGGAGCGCCGTGAACTGGCGCGATTCAAGGGCGGGGTGATGTTCTCGGAAGGATGCCACCTGGTGGACCGCGTTGTGGATCTATTGGGAAAGCCTGAAAAGATAACGGGACTTTTGCGGCATGAATCGGAAATTAAAGATGGACTGGCGGATAATACGCTCGCCATTTTTGAGTTCAAGCGCGCGATTGCCGAAGTTACGGTGGCCGCGTTTCAGCCCAACGGGGGCAAATACCGGCGGATGGAGATCATCGGGTCGAACGGAGAGGCGCTGGTGGAACCGTACGCTCCCCTGCGATTGAAGATCGACTTGCAAACCGCGGCGGGACCGTATGCAGCCGGGGAGCAGCAGGTGGCGCTCACCGAGCCGCCGGGGCCGCCGTACGCGCCTGATTTCGAAGAGATGGCACGCATCATACGAAAGGGAGAGAAGCCGTCGTACTCGCCGCAACATGATCTTTGCGTCCAGGAAGTGCTGCTGACGGCCTGTGGAATGTCATGAAATTTTTGTACCTTTTTCTGATCATCAGTTTCGCTTTCGGGGCCGAGCCACCGAAGAACACGGTGGTGTTTGCCGAGGCCGGGCGGTTTGGAGGGTGGCCGGCCAATCACGGCATCTGGTCATGGGGTGATGAAATCCTGGTGGGCTTCGAGGTCGGCTATTTCAAGGCGAGCGACCGGGGGCACTCGATCGATTACAGCCGTCCGGCGGAGCACGTGCTCGCGCGATCGCTCGATGGCGGCGAAACCTGGGTGACGGAGAGGCCGGATGGATTGCGCCCGCCGCCGGGTGAGAAAGTGGCGGGCGTGCCGACGGGCGGTCAAGGGCGTCCGGTGCGGGAGTGCGCGGGAGGCATGGACTTCTCGAACCCGGATTTCATCCTGACGGCGCGGATGACGAGTATCGACGCCGGGGTGTCGCGCTACTATTTTTCAAACGATCGCGGGCACACGTGGGACGGTCCCTGCCGGTTGCCGGACTTCGGGCAGCCGGGTATCGCGGCGCGCACGGATTACCTGGTCAACGGGAAGCATGACATGACGATGTTCCTGAGCGCGGCTAAGTCAAACCGCAAGGAAGGCCGCGTCATCTGCGTGCGGACGCGGGATGGCGGCAAGACCTGGAAATTCGTTTCGTATGTCACGCCGGAGCCCGAGGGCGATGAGTATGCGATCATGCCCGCCTCCGTGCGGCTGGATGCGAGAACGATTCTGACCGCGGTGCGCTATCGCAAGTTCATCGACACGTACCTGTCGCGCGACGACGGCGGGAGTTGGGAACGGCTGGGGCGTCCGGCGCCGGAGACAGGCGGGAATCCGCCGAGCCTGCTGAAGCTGAAAGACGGCAGGCTGGCGCTGATCTACGGCCGGCGTCTCGCGCCATTCGGAATCCGCGCGCGGCTGAGCAGCGATTCAGGGAAAACGTGGACTGACGAAATTGTTTTGCGGGAGGATGGCGCCGCCTGGGACCTCGGCTACGTGCGGAGCGCGCAGCGCAAGGACGGCAAGATCGTCTCGGTGTACTACTACAACACCAAGGAACATCCGGAGCGCTTTATCGGCGCGACTATCTGGAATCCGTAGATCCTGGAATCCTTAAATCGAAGGAGCGGTGAATGGAGCGGCGATCATTTCTTCAACAGACCGGGGCGGCGCTGCTGGTAGGGGCGGCGGCGGCGGAGGCGGCCACCCGCGTGCGCACCGGAATGCTCGGTACACGCCACAGCCACTTCGGCGGAAAGCTGAAGGCGATGCTCGACAATCCGGACTACGAAGTGGTCTCGATTGCCGAGCCGGACGCGGGCGCGCGGGACGCGCTCCAAAAGGCCCCCCGGCTGAAGAGCGTCCGGTTTGTGCCGGAACAGGAGCTGCTGCGCGACACGAGCCTGCAGCTGATCGTGGTGGAGTGCAGCGCATGGGAAGCGATTCCGTGGGGCCGCAGGGTTATTGACGCGGGCAAGCATCTGCATCTTGAAAAGCCGCCGGGCAACGACTGGCGGGCTTTCCAGGAAATGATTGCCGAGGCGCGGCGGAAGAAACTGCTGCTTCAGACCGGTTATCTCTGGCGCCGGCACGAAGGCGTGATGGCGGCCATCGAGGCGGCGCAGAAAGGCTGGCTGGGCGAGGTATTCATGGTTCGCGGCACGATGAGCGCGGACCGGGATGCGGCTCAGCGGGCGGTGGAGGCGCGCTACAAAGGCGGCGGGCTGTTTGAACTGGGCGGTCATGTGATCGACCGGGTGGTGGAGCTGCTCGGACGGCCGAAGACGGTGAAGAGCTGGCTGCGGCACGACACGAATTCGCCGGACACGCTGGCCGACAACAATCTGACGGTTTTCGAGTACGACCGGGCGCTGGCCGTGGTGGCGCAGGCGGCGAAGATGGCGGGCGCGGGCGATCAGCGGTCGTTCGAGGTGCTCGGAACGGACGGCAGTTTTGTTCTGAATCCGGAGTCGAATCCGCCGCGGATGCGGGTTCATATGCGGAAGGCGCAGGGCCCCTACAAAGCGGGCTGGCAGGACGTTCCGGTGCCGCCGCAGCCGCGATTTATCGGCGATTTCCAGGAACTGGCGCGGGCCATTCAGACGGGAACGCCGCTCAAGCAGTCCTACGATCACGAGTTGCTGCTGCAGGAGACGCTGTTGCGCGCGTCGGGCGAACTGGCATGACGCGGCGCACGCTGATGGCTTCGCTCGCGGCGGGAGCAGCGGGCGGGGCGCAAGTAAACTCGGCGATCACGGTGGGCGTCATCGGGACGGGCAATCGCGGCACGTTCGTGGCATCGATGTTGGCGAAGAACACGCCGGCGCGGGTTGTGGCGTTGTGCGACGTCTTCGAGGAGAAGATGGAGCGGGCCGGCAAGGCAATCGGCGTGGAGAATCCGCGAAGGTACACCGATTTCCGGCAACTGCTGTCGAGCGACGTGGACGCGGTGATCGTGGCCACGCCCGTGTTTCTGCACGCCGATCATTTTGAAGCCGCGGTGAAGGCGGGAAAGCACATCTACATCGAAAAGCCCGCGGCGGCTACGGTAGAAGGCTGCAAACGGATCATGCGCGCGGCGGACGCAGCGGACCGGCGCCTGAACATCACGTTCGGCTTTCAAAGGCGGTACGCGCCGCTCTACCGGAAGGCGAAGGCGTTAGCGGACTCAGGGTCAGCGGGCAGCATCCACATGGGCTTCGCGCGGTTTATCAAAAGCGAGCGGGAGCCCGGAGCGAAACTGGCGGCGCCGGCGAACGAGCGGGAGAAGATCGTCAACTGGAACTCGTTCCGCGAACTGAACGGCGACCTGATTGTTGAGAACAACGTTCACTCGATCGACGTTTTGAACTGGTTTCTCGGCGGCCGTCCGGTGAGCGCAATCGGATCGGGCGGCGCGACCGAACCGAAGCGGGGCGACACGCGCGATCACAATTTCGTCGCTTTCGAGTATGCGGGCGGAGTGCAGGGGCAGTTGCTCGGCACCACGCTTGCGCCCGAGGGGTACCGCGACGTTGTCGAGCAGTTCTTCGGCACGCGCGGGATGATCGAGACGTCGGAGAACCACTGGCGCCATTTTCGGGGCGCCGGGCAGGAGACGGTGGAACGGGCGCCGCGGAACATCACCATCGATTCGGTGGAGGCGTTTGTGAAGCGGATAGCCGAAGGGAAACCGGAGAACACCGGCGTGCGCGGATGCGAGAGCACGCTGACGGCGATTCTGGGCCGAATGGCAATGGACCAGCGGCGCGAAGTGACGTGGGACGAGATGATGAAAGGCTGAGAACATGACCAATCCAAGCAGACGCAATCTGATTCAGGCGGCGGCGGTGGTGCCGTTTGCCGCGCTCCGGGGCAGCGCCCAGAACAGCGCGATCAAGATCGGAATCATCGGGGCGGGAAGCCGGGGCACCTACGACGGCACGACGATCGCCAAGAATCCGAACGTGAAGGTGACGGCCTTGTGCGACGTGGTTGACGAGCAGGTGGCCAACGCCAAGGCGAAAATCGGCGCTCCGGACGCCAAGGGGTACAGGAATTACCAGGATGTGCTGGCAAGCGACGTGGACGCGGTGATCATCGCGACGCCGGTTTACCTGCATCCGGACCACTTCGAGGCGGCGGTGAAATCAGGCAAGCACATCTACATGGAAAAGCCGGCGGGGATGGACGTCGCCGGGTGCAAGCGTGTGATGAAGGCGGCGGATTCGGCGGACCGCCGGATCAACATCACGTTCGGGTTTCAACAACGCTACGGCGGCGTGTACGTGAAAGCCAAGCAGATGCTCGATGCGGGCGGCATCGGAAAGGTCCGGGAGGTGCACGGCGAGTTTCTGAAGTTCGCCCTGAAGGGCGACGAGCCGCCACTGCCTCCGGGGTCGCCGCGCAACGAGAAAGAAAAGCTCGAGCAGTGGAAGCTGTGGCGCGCGACGTTCGGCGAGGTGATTGTCGAGACGTACGTCCACAACCTGGACGCGATCAACTGGTTTTTGGGCGGCAGACCGCTGAAGGCGATCGGAACAGGCGGAAGAACGGTGGAGAAGCGGGGCGACCTGCTCGATCACCTGAGCGTCACCTACGATTATCCGAACCGGGTGCAGATGACGTTTATCGGGTCGCAGATGACGCCGCGCTATTTCCGCTCGAACAAGGAACGTTACATCGGCGATAACGGGTTCATCGAGACGGCGCGGGAATACTGGACCTATAATACGGGAGCGGGTCCGGTAACCGAGAAATCGCCGCACGACATCACGGTGGACTCGCTGGCGGCATTTGTCCAGAGAATCCGCGAAGGGAAACCGGAAAATGTGGGTGTGCGGGCCGCGGAAAGCACGCTGACTTCGATTCTGGGGCAGATGGCGATCGACCGCAAGGCGGAAGTGACCTGGGACGAGATGATGAAGAGCGCCTAGGCGGGTTTGACACGACGGCGCCGCTTGTCTAAACTGAAGTATTGTAATCTCCCCTCGGAAGAGGTCTGTCTCAATGAAAACAGAATTTCCGTCCAAGAACGAGGTCGCGCGCGCCTGGCACGTGATTGACGCCGAAAACGCGGTACTCGGCCGCATTGCCAGCGAAGCTGCCCGGATCCTGATGGGCAAGAACAAGCCGACCTATACGCCGTTCCTGGACACCGGCGATCATGTCGTCGTCGTCAACGCCGCGAAAGTGCGGCTCACCGGCAAGAAGGAAGAACAGAAAGTCTACCGCCGCCACACGGGTTATCCGGGAGGTCTCATCGAGATCGAAGCCAAGAAGATGCGGGCGACGCATCCCATCCGGCTGGTCGAAGAGGCTGTGGCGGGCATGCTGCCCAAGACGAAACTCGGCAAGCAGATGTACCGCAAGCTGAAGGTTTACGCCGGGGACAAGCATCCTCACCAGGCTCAGAAGCCGGTGGCGCTGGCGGTAGAGTAGGAGCGAGGTTCAATTGGCAGGTTTGGTTCAATACTTAGGGACGGGCCGGCGGAAGACGTCGGTCGCGCGCATTTTTCTACGGTCCGGCAAAGGGACGATCACCGTCAACGGCCGGTCATTTGAGAATTATTTCGCCAACGACGCGTCGCGGACGATGGTGCGGCAGCCGCTGCTCGCTACCGAGACCGCGGACAAGTTCGATATTCTGATCCTCGCCCACGGCGGTGGTCCGAGCGGCCAGGCAGGCGCGGCTCGCATGGGTATCGCGCGGGCGTTGCTCGAATTCAACAGCGAGTTGCGCGGCAAGCTGAAGGAACTCGGGTTCCTGACGCGCGACGCGCGGCAGCATGAGCGCAAGAAGTACGGTCAGAAGGGCGCTCGCAAGCGGTTCCAGTTCTCCAAGCGTTAGTTTTGGGACGCGGGCCCGTGTTCACGGGTCCGCGCCTCTCGTCCGGCAGGCCCTCCGGTTTGCTTCCACCCTCTTACCCCCAAGCGCAAATCTCGCTTTGGACCGCGCTCGGGGTTTTGCACGTTTTGAAGGAGTCAAAATTTGCCGTCCATTAGCATGAAGGAATTGCTCGAAGCGGGCGTACACTTCGGGCACCAGACCAAGCGCTGGAATCCGAAAATGAAGGAATACATTTTCGGCGAACGCAACGGGATCTACATCATCGACCTGCAGAAGACGCTCAAGCTGTTCAAGGACGCGATGCGGTTTGTCGGCGAGATGGCCGCCCAGGGCAAGACGGTGCTGTTTGTCGGCACCAAGCGCCAGGCCCAGGAGGCGGTGGCCGAAGAAGCCACACGTTGCGCGCAGTTCTATGTGAACCAGCGATGGCTGGGCGGGCTGCTGACCAACATGAGCACGGTGCAGCGTTCGATCAAGCGGCTCAAGGAACTCGAGGCGATGGCCAACGAGGGCAATTGGGAAGGCCGCGCGAAGAAGGAAATCGGCCGCCTGGAGCGCGAACGCAAGCACCTGATGCAGAACCTGGCGGGTATTAAAGATATGCCGGGGCTGCCGGACCTGCTGTTCGTGATCGACTCAAACAAAGAATCGATTGCGGTGAAGGAAGCGCGCAAGCTCGGGATTCCGGTTGTGGCGGTGGTGGACACCAACTGCGACCCGGACGAAGTGGACTACGTGATTCCCGGCAACGACGACGCGCTGCGGGCAATCCGGCTGTTCACGACCAAGATCGCCGACGCGGTGGCCGAAGGCCGCCAGCTCGCCACCGAACACGATTTCACGACCGAGAAGATCATCACCGACGACACGCCGACCGAGGATATTCCGATCGACGCCGGCTACTTCGATCCGAAGTACGCCGAGCAGTTGATGTCGGAAACGCTGTCGCAGGGCGCTGAAGCCGATGCGTCCGCTGCCCCGCCCCGCAAGGGTCCGGCATCGGAACCGCCCGCCGCTGAAGCCGTGGCCGGCAGCGTCAGCGAGAAATAACGAAAAGGGCCGCCGCCTTACCGGCGAGCGGCCCACCCAGTTCACACTTTATGGCCGAAATCTCAGCAGCACTCGTAAAGCAGCTACGCGACCGCACGGGCGCGGGCATGATGGAATGCAAGAAGGCGCTCGTCGAAGCCGGCGGCGACCTGGAAAAGGCAGTCGACGTTCTGCGCAAGCACGGTATCGCATCGGCGGCCAAGAAGGCCACCCGTTCGACCAAGCAGGGCGTGATCGGCAGCTACATTCACCACGGGAATCAGCTCGGCGTGCTCGTCGAGGTGAACTGTGAATCCGACTTCGTTGCGCGAACGGACGATTTCTCCACTCTGGTGCAGGATATCGCCATGCAGGTGGCCGCCGCGGACCCGCAGTTTATCCGCCGCGAAGACGTGACGCAGGCGGCGCTCGACCGCGAGATGGACATCGCCCGGGAACGCGCCCGTAACGAGGGCAAGCCCGAGAAGATTCTGGACAAGATCGTCGAAGGGCGGATGACGAAGTACTACGAAGAGGTTTGCCTCTACGAGCAGCCGTTTATCCGCGACAACACGGTTACGATTCAGGATCTGATCAAGCAGAAGATCGCCAAACTCGGCGAGAACATTTCCGTCGCTCGCTTCGCCCGGTTCAAGGTGGGCGATTCGGCGGCACCGGAAACCGCACCGGCGCACGAATAGAAAGACCGGACGGGCCGCCTTCGGGCGGCCCTTTTCTGTTTCGGAGCTCCATCGCATGGCGAAATACCAGCGCATTCTTTTGAAATTGAGCGGAGAGGTTCTGGCCGGGGGCGCGGGGTTCGGTATCGACCCCGAACGAGTGATCTCCCTGGCGCAGGAACTGGCCGAGGTGGCGCGCACGGGCGTGCAGTTGGGCCTGGTGGTGGGCGGCGGCAATTTCTTTCGCGGGGTGGCGGCAGCGGCGCGGAACCTCGACCGGGTGACGGCGGACCACATGGGCATGCTGGCCACGGTGATCAACGCGCTCGCTCTGCAGGATGCGCTCGAAAAGCAGGGTTTGCCGACGCGCGTGCAGACCGCGATCCAGATGCATCAGGTGGCGGAGCCCTACATCCGGCGCCGCGCCATTCGCCACATGGAAAAAGGGCGGATCGTGATTTTCGCGGCGGGCACGTCGAATCCGTATTTTTCAACCGATACAGCGGCGGTGCTGCGCGCGCTCGAGATTCACGCCGACGTAATCGCCAAGGCGACGCGGGTTGATGGGGTCTACGACAAGGATCCGATGCAGCACACGGACGCGGTGCTCTACCGCGAGGTTTCCTATCTCGACGTGCTGGCCAAGGCGCTGCGCGTGATGGACGCTTCAGCGGTGGCGATGTGCCGGGACAATCAACTTCCCATCACGGTCTTCAATTTGAATGTTCACGGCAATATAATGCGTATGGCGATGGGAGAACCCATCGGGACGGTCATACACTGACACGATCATTTGACAAGCTATGAAAAACGAATCCGCGGCATCCGCAACGAACATCACGAACGTGAAGCAAGTGGAGTCCTCCGCCAAGAGCCGGATGGACAAAGTGCTGGCTGACCTGCAGCACGAAATGGCGGGCATTCGGACGGGACGCGCTTCGCTTTCGATTCTGGACAACATTCGAGTCGACTACTACGGCACACCGACGCCGCTCAACCAGGTGGGCACGCTGCATGTCCCCGAACCGGCGATGATCACCATCCAGCCGTGGGACGCATCGCAGATCGGCGCCATCGAGAAAGCCATTCGGGGATCGGACCTCGGCCTGAACCCGTCAAATGACGGGAAACTGGTTCGCGTGCCGATTCCACCGCTCACCGAGGAGCGCCGCAAGGAGATCGTCAAGCGCCTGCACCACGTGGCCGAAGACCACCGGGTGGCCATGCGCAACGTGCGGCGCGACGCCAACGAGCAACTGAAGAAACTGCTCAAGGACAAGACGATCAGCGAGGACGAGGAACGGCGGGCACTCGAGGAAGTGCAGAAGATGACCGACGGCAACATCACCAAGCTCGACCAAATGGCGAAGACGAAGGAAAAAGAGATCCTCGAAATCAAATAGACGCTTACCCGTGCGCTAACTTAGTAGAAGTGGGGCGCGTACACGTTCAAAGCTTCGGTTGCCGTGCGTCGCAGGCCGACGGCGCGGCGATTGAAACGGCGCTCGCCGAGCGCGGCTGGCGAGCGGCGGGCGATGCGGCGAGCGCGCAACTGGTTGTTCTCAACACCTGCACGGTAACCCACGCCGCGGATCAGGACCTGCGGCACGCGGTGCATCGCATTCACCGGGAGAACCCGGAGGCGGAGATCGTGGTGACGGGTTGCTACGCTCAGCGCGCGCCCGAAGAGATCGCGCGGATTCCCGGAGTGACGATGGTTGTGGGTAACTCCCACAAGGTGCGCATTCCGGATCTCATCTCGAGCGGGACTCCCTATCACGGGCAGGTGCATGTCGGCGATATTTTCGCGCAACAGGTGTTTCTGGCCGCGCCGGTGGAGGACGCCTACGGCGACCGCACGCGGCCCAATCTGAAGATTCAGGACGGCTGCAACAATCGCTGCTCGTTTTGCGTGATTCCGTATGTGCGCGGGAAGAGCCGCAGCGCGCCCGCCGACGAAGTGGTCGCGCAGATGCGAACGCTCGCGGCCAAGTACCGCGAAGTGGTCTTGAGCGGAATCAATCTTGGGCGCTGGGGACGGGAGCAGGGATTTTCCGCCGAGCCGGTGAGGCTGGTCAACCTGCTGAAGCGAATCCTGGCCGAAACCGAGGTGGAGCGCATTCGTCTCAGTTCAGTCGAGCCGATGGACTTCAGCGACGAACTGCTCGGGCTGATGGCGGAAAACGGCCGGATTGCGCGGCACGTACACGCGCCATTGCAATCGGGGAGCGATACGGTGCTGCGGCGGATGCACCGCAAATACCGCCCAAGGCACTATGCCGACCGCGTGCTGAAAGCCCGGGCGCTAATGCCGGACGCGGCGATCGGCGCCGACGTGATGACCGGCTTTCCGGGCGAGACGGACGAGGAGTTCGAGCAGAGCCGGGCCTTCATCGAGAGCCTGCCGTTTACTTATCTGCACGTTTTCACCTACTCCGAGCGTCCGGGCACTCCGGCGGCTGCAGCGGCGCAGGTTCCCCCGGCGGTGCGGAAAGAGCGAAACCGTGTCCTGCGCGAACTCGCCGCGGCAAAAAATGCCGAGTTCCGAAAGACGATGGTGGGCCGGACGCTGAGCGCGGTGACACTCGACGAACGCAATACGGCGCTCACGTCGAACTATCTGAAGGTTGAGCTGGCGTCGAGCCGCGAGCCGAATCAGATTGTGGATGTGAGAATCGGCGGCGCAGGCGAGGGAACGTTGAAGGAATACACAGCCCTGCAAATTATCTAACGCGCCCCGGCTGTTGTACGATTGTTGTTTTGAATAATCTCTCCTCCAATCAACATCCTATACAGGTAGGGACACGCTTATGAGCTCTCCGGCAGTGAGCTTCGGCGACACTCGCGTGGCCCGGTTCTGGAACGCCACTATAGGCAAGAAGATCGTAGTGGCGGTGACGGGAATCGGGCTTTTCGGTTTTGTCGTCATGCATCTTCTCGGGAATCTGAATTTCTTCCGCAGCGTGGAGGCGATGAATGCCTACGCTCGGTTTCTCCGGGTTGAGCCGCCGTTGCTGTGGGCGGCGCGGCTCGGATTGCTGGTGATGGCGGCGCTGCATATCTGGGCCACGGTCAGCCTTACGGCGCTGAACAAGTTTGAAGCGCGCCCGGTGGGATACGTGAAGAAGAAGAACATCGGCTCGACGCTGGCCTCGCGCACGATGATCTGGAGCGGGCTGACGGTGCTGGCGTTTGTCATCTACCACCTGATGCAGTTCACCTGGGGGATGGGCGGCACGCCGTTCGAAGAGCTGCATCCGAGCGAGAACCTGGTGGCCGGCTTCAGCATCTGGCCGATCTCGCTTTTTTACGTGATCGCGGTGGGGATGCTGATGACGCACCTTTATCACGGCGTGTGGAGCATGTTCCAAACGCTCGGCTTCAATCACCCGCGATACACGCCGATGCTGAAACAGTTTGCCAGGATCGTGTCGATCCTGCTTTTCCTGGGATTCAGTTCCATTCCGGTAGCCGTGCTGGCGGGATTCCGGCCGCCCTTGAGCTAAACCATGAAACTCGACTCGAAGATCCCCTCCGGCCCGATTGAACAGAAGTGGGACCGGGCGAAGTTCGAAATGAAGCTGGTGAATCCGGCGAACAAGCGGAAGTACAGCGTGATCGTCGTGGGAAGCGGCCTTGCGGGCGGTTCGGCAGCCGCGTCGCTCGGCGAGCTCGGTTACAACGTGAAATGCTTCTGCTTCCAGGATTCGCCGCGCCGCGCGCACTCGATTGCCGCGCAGGGCGGAATCAACGCCGCTAAGAACTACCAGAACGACGGCGACAGCATCTACCGCCTGTTTTACGACACGGTGAAGGGCGGAGACTTCCGCGCGCGAGAGTCGAACGTCTACCGCCTGGCGCAGAACAGCGTCCACATCATCGACCAATGCGTGGCGCAGGGCGTCCCGTTCGCGCGCGAATACGGCGGTCTGTTGTCGAACCGTTCTTTCGGCGGAGCGCAGGTCTCGCGGACCTTCTACGCGCGGGGGCAGACGGGACAGCAGTTGCTGCTCGGCTGTTACCAGGCGCTCGAGCGTCAGGTGGACGCGGGCACGGTGAAGATGATGCCGCGCACCGAAATGCTCGACCTGATCGTCATCGACGGCCGCGCCCGCGGCATTGTGACGCGCAACCTGGTAACGGGCAAAATCGAATCACACCTGGCGGACGCCGTTGTTCTCGCGACGGGCGGCTACGGCAATGTGTTCTTTCTGTCCACCAACGCCAAGGGTTCGAACACGACGGCCATCTGGAGAGCGTATAAGCGTGGCGCTGCTTTCGGTAATCCATGCTTTACGCAAATCCACCCCACCTGCATTCCGGTGAGCGGCGACTATCAATCGAAGCTGACGCTGATGAGCGAGAGCCTTCGCAACGACGGCCGCATCTGGGTTCCAGCCAAGGCGGGCGATTCGCGAAAGCCGGACCAGATTCCCGAAGCCGAGCGCGATTACTACCTGGAGCGCAAATATCCGAGCTTCGGCAACCTGGTTCCGCGCGACGTGGCTTCGCGCAACGCGAAACAGGTTTGTGACGAAGGGCGCGGCGTGGGTCCGGGCGGCTTGGGCGTGTACCTCGACTTCGGGGACGCGATCAAGCGGTTGGGCTCGAACGTCATCAAAGAGCGCTACGGCAATCTCTTCGACATGTACCAGCGCATCACCGACGAAGATCCTTATCGCGTGCCGATGCGCATCTATCCGGCGATCCACTACACGATGGGCGGGCTGTGGGTGGATTATCAGTTGATGAGCACCATTCCGGGGCTGTTTGTCCTGGGTGAAGCCAACTTCTCCGATCACGGCGCCAACCGCCTGGGCGCGAGCGCGCTGATGCAGGGCTTGTCGGACGGCTACTTCATCATTCCCTACACCATCGGCAACTACCTGGCATCCACGAAATCAGAGAAGGTGGACGAGAGCCACCCGGAGGTTCGGGGCGCGATGGAAGGCGTCGCCAGCCTGACCAAGCGGATGCTGTCGATCAAAGGCAAGCGGACGGTGGATTCGTTCCACCGCGAACTCGGCAAGCTGATCTGGGATTACTGCGGGATGTCGCGCAACGCCAAGAGTCTCGAACTCGCGCTCGGCAAAGTGCGGGAGTTGCGCGAGGAGTTCTGGAAAAACGTCACGGTTCCCGGGTCGGCCGACGACATCAACCAATCGCTTGAAAAAGCGGGTCGCGTGGCTGATTTCTTCGAACTCGGCGAATTGATGTGCATCGACGCGCGGCAGCGCAACGAAAGCTGTGGCGGACACTTCCGCGAAGAGTATCAGACGCCGGAAGGTGAGGCTCAGCGCGATGACGAGAACTTTTCCTATGTCGCCGCGTGGGAGTATCAGGGACCGAATCAGCCGCCGGCGCTGCATAAAGAACCGCTCGAGTTCGAGTACGTTCATCCCTCGCAACGGAGCTACAAGTAATGAGACTGATCCTGCATATCTGGCGCCAGAAGAACGCGAGTTCGCCGGGCAAGATGGTCCGGTATGAGATGAACAACGCGAACGAAGACATGTCGATGCTCGAGTGCCTCGACGTGTTGAACGAGCAGATCATCGAGCAGGGCGAAGAGCCGGTAACGTTTGAGCACGATTGCCGCGAGGGCATCTGCGGCTCGTGCGGGTTCATGATCAACGGCGTGGCGCATGGTCCGCAACCGGCTACTACGGTTTGCCAGTTGACACTGCGCCATTTCAAAGACGGCGACGAGTTGTACCTTGAACCCTGGCGCGCCAAGGCGTTTCCGGTGCTCAAGGACCTGATGGTGGACCGCTCGGCGTTTGACCGCGTGATTGCCGCGGGCGGCTACGTTTCGGCGCCGGCGGGATCGGCGCCGGACGGCAACGCGATCCTGATTCCGAAAGAGACTCTGGACTCGTCGATGGACGCGGCGGCCTGCATCGCCTGCGGCGCTTGCGTGGCGGCTTGTCCCAACGCGGCGGCGGCGCTGTTCACGGGCGCGAAAATCTCGCATCTCGGGCTGCTCCCACAAGGACAGCCGGAGCGGCATCACCGCGCGCTCAACATGGTGGCGCAAATTACGCGCGAAGCCTTCGGCAGCTGCACCAACATCGGTGAATGCGAGGCGGTATGTCCCAAGGAGATCAAGCTCGAGGTCATCGCGCGCATGAACCACGATTTCCGCTGCGCGAGCACCGCATCCCGCAAGCAGCCTTACGAAGACGCGAGCGAGATGGCGCGGTGGAGTTTCGGCGCGCGCTAAGCTGAACCAGCGCGAATGAGCAAAAAGAGCAAGCCCAAGTTCTACGTTGTGTGGGAGGGCGTTCAGCCGGGCATCTACACGACGTGGGAAGAAGCGTCCCGCATGGTCTCGGGTTACGGCGGCGCCAAATACAAGAGTTTCGATACGCGGGCAGCGGCTGAAGAAGCCTATCGCGGCGCGTACTCGAACTACGCCGGCAAACCGAATGCCCCGAAGCCGGCGGCTTCCGACCTGGCGGCACTCGGCGTGAGGCTCGACGGGATGGCGGTGGACGCTGCCTGCGCCGGAGTTCCGGGGCCCATGGAATACCGCGGAGTCTGGCTCAACGGCGGCGAACAGGTTTTCCACGCCGGCCCGTTCGAGGACGGCACCAACAATGTCGGCGAGTTTCTCGCCATCGTCCACGCTGCCGGAATTTTGAAGAGGGACGGGCGCACGGGCGTTCCCATTTATTCCGACTCGAGGAACGCAATCGGGTGGGTAAAGCAGCGCGAATGCCGGACCAAGCTCGAAGCAACCGGACGGAACCGGCGCATTTTCGAGCTCATCGACCGCGCCGTTGCCTGGCTGCGGAACAACGAAATCGAAAACCCGATTCTCAAGTGGGAGACTGAACACTGGGGCGAGAACCCCGCGGACTTCGGCCGCAAATAGCGCGGCCGCCTCGCTTCAGTGATATACATTGAGGCATGAAGCAAGCTGTTCTCATACTCCTTACAGCGTGCGCCCTGACCGCCCCGCTGGCTGCCGCGACACACATGAAAGCCATGTTGCTCGATGGCGAATCCGGCGGCCCTTACCATGACTGGCGCAAGACGACCCCGGTGCTGAAACAGGCGCTCACGGATACGGGACTGTTCGACGTGGACGTGGTGACCGCTCCGCCGGCGGGCGGTGACTTCAGTCAGTTCAAGCCCGAATGGGGCCGGTATCAGGTGGTGGTGTCGAACTACGACGTGCCGGACGAGCGCTGGTCCGACGACTTGAAAATGTCCTTCGAGAAATACGTTCAAGCGGGCGGCGGAGTGGTGATCGTTCACGCGGCCGATAACGCGTTTCCGAAATGGAAAGCCTACAATCTGATGATCGGCATCGGAGGCTGGCGGGGGCGCGACGAGAAATCGGGGCCGCTTTGGTACATAAAAGACGGCAAGCTGGTTTCCGATCCCACACCGGGGAGAGCCGGTAGTCATGGACAGCGGCTTCCGTACAAGATCGAAAACCGTGTGCCCGACCATCCGATTCTGAAGGGGCTTTCGAAAGTGTGGATGCACGTGGGCGACGAACTGTATGCGACGCTGCGCGGACCGGGAGAGAACATGACGGTGATCGCGTCGGCATATTCCGAACCTTCGAACCGCGGGACGGGGCGCGATGAACCCATTTTGATGGTGCTCACCTACGGCAAGGGCCGGGTGTTCCACACGGTGCTCGGCCACGACGTTGCGGCCCTGAACTGCGTGGGGTTCATCACGACGTATCAACGCGGAAGTGAATGGGCGGCGACGGGGAAAGTCACACAGAAAGTTCCAGCGGACTTCCCGACGGCCGACCAGGTGAGCACCCGCGGGGAAGTGACGGCCGCAGCGGGCCGTTAGGCGGCAGGCGCGTAGGGCTCGGTGGCGAGCCGTGATACAGTGAAAAATCCGGCCGGTTCCGGCAACCAAATGTCCGTTCAGATTTTTGTCAGAGGGAAACTTCTCGGCATCGCCGATTTTCTGGTCACACCTCCATCCGGCGGAGACGCCGCATTTCTGGGTCGCTCCGCGTGGGCGGGCCTGATCTGCGAGATTCTGCCCCGGGCGTTGCTCGCCGAGCATGGGCTCGCGAGCGTTCTGCTCGGGTCTTCGGGAGGCGATCAGTTTCTGCTCGTGCTCCCGGCGGAACTGCGGGAGGCATCGGGCCAATTTCTCGAAGCGGCGAAAACAGCCATTGCCGGGCTGACCGGCGGAGCGGTTGAGTTGATTTGGGCGACCACCGAGAATCTCGGCGATTGGACGGACATCCGCCGCCGCCTGAACGATGAACTGTCGCACAAGCAGGGCGCGCCCATTGCGGACGCGAGTTTCTTTAGCGCTCCGGAGCCGCCGCCGGCGGACGACGCCTACTTCGCCTCATTCTGGCCCGCCATTCGGGACGCCGAACGCGCCGGCTGGAATCCCGACTCTCCGGCCAAAATCGACGCCTCGGGCGGAAAGCGTTCCTGGCCGGTGGACGGCGGCGCCGAGAGCGTCTTATGGGCCCGCCACCACGCGCCTGAACGCAGCGAGCGTCCGGTTTGGGGAGTGCTGCGCGGCGACGTCGACAATTTCCTGATTCGCCTGCGGCGGCTCACCACCATCGAAGAGTATCTGCAATTGTCGATGACCTACCGGCAGTTCTTTGCCGGCGAGTTGACCATCCGCTGCTCAATGCCCGCGTTCTGGCAGAAGGTCAGCATTCTCTATTCGGGTCCCGGCGACTTCGCGGTTTACGGCGATTGGGACGCGCTGCTTCCGCTGGCGCGGGAGATTCAGCGTGTGTTCCACCGGTTCTCGGAAGAATACCTGAAAGACCTGCCCGGGCCAGAGGGAAAAACGATTACCATGGCGGTGGCGCTGGCGCAGTCGCCGGAAGCCACCATATCGTCCCTGTACGAGGAAGCCGGCGAACATCTGGCGCTCGCCAAGAGCACCGATAAAGACTGCATGTACGCGTTCGGCCGCATTCTCGAATGGAAGCAACTGGCCGACGCCGAAGAATTAAAGGACGACCTGACGTTGATGGTGAGCCGGTATGGCGCGGCTCCGGAGTTTGTCAACGAGCTATGCGGGTTGTACCGCGAGACGGCAGGCACAAGAGCACCGTCGAAGCGGCGGGCAGCCGAGCGCCCCTGGCGCTACTACCGGCGGTTGAGCCGCATGCTGCCGACCCCGCGGGATCGGGAAGGACAGAAGATCCGCGCCGACATCGTTACGGGATTTGTCGGCCGGAACACAGCCAATGCCAAGCTGCGCCCGAGCGGCCGGGTGGCGTTAGAATGGGCAAGGCTCGCAACCAACATCGTCGGCTTTGAGAAGGCGGCGCCGTCGGGCGAGAGTTCGGAATAAATTATGGCGGAAGAGCAGAATCAGCAAACGCAACAGCCCGCGCAGGAGCAGCCTGCCGAAAAACCTCAGGAGAAGGCCGAGAAGCCCCGGGAAGAGCGTCCGCGTCAGGAACGCGGTCCGCGGGAAGCCGGCGGCCGTGGCGAGCGCCGCGAGGGCGGCAACCGGGGTGAGCGAGGCGAACGGCGCGAGGGCGGCGGCGAGAGGCGTGGAGACCGGCGCGAAGGCGGGCGTCCAGGCGGCGAGCGGCGATTTGAAGGCCCGCCGGAAATCGACTACGACAAATTGGTAGCCGACCCGCTTTACCTCGACAACCAGGCTCACGTCGTGGTGTCTCGCATGCGCGACATGGATTCGGGAACCAAGAGTCAGCTCCGCCGGCTCTACAACGCGGTGCGCCGGGCGGTTCGCGCCCCGGAGACCGAGCGGCAGCACCAGTTTGTGATGCTGCGCGCGCGGCTGGCGTACACCATTGCACGGCACTCGCTGCGCAGCCTGGACACGCTCGAGAAGCTCCTGCTGCAGGTCACGCGCAAGAACGAAGCGCGCGGCTACGAGCGTTTCAAAGATCTGTTCGAGGCGATCATCGCCTACAACGAATAGCGCCCGGAATAGGATTCCTCATGAGTTCGCACACCTCGCAAACGCAATTGAAGCTGATCGGCAAGCTGGTGCTCGAAGGAGAGCTGGCCTGCGAAACCGGCCTGCACATCGGAGCCGGAAAGGGGTCGCTCGAAATCGGCGGCGCCGATAATCCGGTGATCAAAGACGCTTTCGGCATGCCGTATATTCCGGGCAGTTCGCTGCGCGGGCGGATTCGTGCGCTGCTCGAACAGTCGCTCGGGCTGGCGGTGCCGGATGAACTCGTGTACCTGTCGCGCCGCAAGGGACAGGAAGTAAGAATTCACCAGAGCGACCGTCCGGACGACGAGATTTGCCTGCTGTTCGGCCGCAATCCCGGGCGGGTGGAAAAGGCGGCGGGGGGCGAAGCCGGCGATCACGGCTCGGCGACTCCGGCGCGGCTTGCCGTCTACGACGCTCCGCTGGTGGCCGACAGCATCACGGCTCAAATGCGTGAAAACCTGGATGACGAACTCACCGAGGTGAAGAGCGAGAACGCGGTGGACCGCATCACGTCCCAAGCCAATCCACGGACGCTCGAACGCGTTCCAGCCGGCGCGCGATTCAAGGTGCGCATGGTGGTGGACATTCTCTGCCCCGAGGACGCCGCTCTGCCTCCCCGCGTGGTGGAAGGGATGCGGCTGCTCGAGGATGATGCGCTCGGCGGCGGCGGTTCGCGCGGCAACGGGCGTGTGCGGTTTTCCGCTCTGAAACTCAGCTGGCGCAGCCGGGAATTTTATTCAAGCGGCGCGTCCGAGCAGGAACTGGCCTCGGCCGGCGACCTGGCCGGACTGCAGGCAGCCGTGAACGCCGGCGATTTTGCTTCCAAACTGGTTTAGCCTCTCATGAATTCGGGATTTCTGGCGCTGCTGCGTCCCACCGGACCCTGGCGCCTCGGCCATCACTCCGGCGCCCGCGAACGCGTGGACCGCGTTTGTCACAGCGACACTCTATTTGCCGCCGTGACCAGCGCGATGGACCTGCTCGGCTCTCGCGATGCGTGGCTCGAAGCCGCCGGCAACGCCGAGGTCCGGATGAGTTCGGCTTTTCCGTTCCAGGGCAAGACGCTCTTTGCTCCGCCGCCGCGCAGCCTGTGGCCACCCGCCGCCTCTTCGCGCGTTCGCTGGCGAGGCGCCTCGTTTGTGCCGCTGGGCGTCATTGCGGACCTGCTTGCCGACAAGCCGCTCGACGAGAACCGCTGGCGCGTGGACGGCGCAAGCGAATGCCTGATTGCTCAGGACCGTCCGGGACCGGGCCCTTCGCGCATCGCGCTCCGCTCGGCCGCCGCAGTGGACCGGCTGAACGGCAACACCGAAGCGCACACGGCCGCTTGTCTCGAATTTTCACCGGGAGCCGGTTTGTGGCTGGCTGTATCGTTCTCCGATGAAGACGCACGACTGCGCTGGGAAGAACCGGTGCGCGCCGCCTTCCGGTTGCTCGCCGATACGGGCATTGGCGGGGAGCGGTCACGGGGCTGGGGGCGGTTTGAATCTCCCGAATTTCGGAGCGGCGTTTTTCCTGACCTGCTCATCCCTGCCCCGAGTTCCGAAGTGGTCGCGCCGGCGTGGTGGTTGTTGTCGCTGTTCCGCCCGGCTGACTCGGAAACCGTCGATTGGACCCAGGGGCGTTACGACGTCATCACGCGCGGGGGACGTGTGGAGAGCGCAGCCGGATGGGGCGCGCTGAAACAATCGTCCCGCATGGTGGCGGAAGGTTCCGTCCTGCTGTCCGACTTCCCGCCGCGCGGCGCGACCACCGACGTCGCACCCGAAGGATTTCCGCATCCCGTTCTGCGCAGCGGCATCGCGTTCGCGCTCCCAATTGCCTGGAAGGTGGCCACGCCGTGAACTACCGCATCACGTGTCTCACGCCCACGCTGGTCGGCGACGGGCAGCGGCTTTCACCGGTGGATTACATGGTCTGGAAGGACCAGGTCAATGTGCTCGACCAGCGCAAGATTTTCCGGCTGCTCGCCAAAGGTCCGCGCCTCGACGGCTACCTCGCTCAGCTGAAACGGTCAGAAAAGCTCGACTTTGCTTCGTGGGGCGGATTCGCGCAGAATTTCGCCGGACGGCGGATTCCGTTCGAACACGCCTCGATGACGCAGATCTGGGAAAAAGAACGCGCGGAGAATCTGTTTATTCCCACCTTCGCGGCCAACGCACAGGGCGCTTATCTCCCCGCATCGGCTTTGAAGGGCGCGCTTCGGACCGGTTCGATCTTCGTACGTTGGAACCAGGGGACTCTCGAGGATGCCGCGCGCCGGCTCGAAACCGAGCGCAGCCTCCGCCGGATTTCGAGCGCCGAAGAAGGCGCAGCCGTGGGCAGTTCCGGCGGCGACCGGCTTCGGTTTCTGATGGCGGCGGACTCAGCCGCGGTCGCGTACAGCGCGATGAAGGTTTACCTGTTGCGCGCCTCGACGCTGAATGTCCGCCCGGGCAACAAATTGGAGCTGGGCTGGAAGCCTGTCCCGTTGTTCGCCGAAATGGCCGGGCCGGGCACGACTTTCGAAGGGCGTTGGAGCGAGCGGGCGTTTTTCCGGCAACCGGAAATTGCGCAGGCGCTCCACTGGCGTAAACCGGAGCGTTCGGATTTTCTGAAGAATGCTTCTGAGTATGCGGGCGCGCAGTTGGCGGCTCACCGCAAATACGCCGAAGTTGCGGGACTCTCTCCGATTACCGCGGAAATCGACCGCCTTGAGGCGCTCCGGCAATCGGGCGCGTGCCTTCTCTGCATTGGCTGGGCGGGTGGATTCCTGAGCAAATCAGCCTATCCGGATACCACTGACGACGCTTACCGCGGCATCCTGCGGGGGCTGCCGTTCTATACGCGGGCCATTCAAAGCGGCCTCCCGTTCCCCAAGACACGGAAGATCGTTTTCCGCGAAAACAAGCCGGCTACGCTGCCCGGTTGGGTGCGGCTCGAAGTCGAATAGGCGCCGCTCAGCGCCAATAGAGAACGACTTTTCCAGCCTGTCCGGACAACATGACGTCGAATCCTTTTTGAAACTCATCGAAGTGGAAACGATGGGTGATGACTGGCTTGATGTCGAGTCCGCTTTCGAGCATCACCGTCATCTTGTACCAGGTTTCGTACATCTCACGGCCGTAGATGCCCTTGATGGTGATCATGTGCGTCACCACCTTGCCCCAGTCGATCTCGATCGGCTGGGCGGGGAGGCCGAGCATGGCGATGCGCCCGCCGTGGCAAAGGTTGGCGAGCATGTCGCGGAAAGCGTCCGGGCTGCCTGACATTTCGAGGCCGATGTCGAAACCCTCGGTCATGCCGAGTTCTTTTTGCACCTCCCGCAGCGGCGTTTGACGCGGATCCACGGCGCGGGTCACACCCATGCTGCGCGCCAGTTCGAGACGCCAGGGGTTGATGTCGGTGACGACGACGTAGCGTGCGCCGGCATGACGGACCACCGCGGCAGCCATCAGGCCGATGGGCCCGGCGCCGGTGATGAGCACGTCTTCGCCCAGCACCGGGAACGACAAGGCTGTGTGTACTGCATTACCGAATGGATCGAAGATGGAAGCAATGTCGCGGTCGACGCCGGGGTTGTGCGCCCAGACGTTCGACATCGGGACCGCTATATATTCGGCGAACGCGCCCGGACGATTGACGCCGACGCCGCTCGTATGCGCGCACAGATGACGCCTTCCGGCAAGGCAGTTCCGGCAACGGCCGCACACCACGTGGCCTTCGCCGCTCACCAATTGACCGGGATGGAAGCCGGAGACATTGGATCCGACGGCGGCTATCTCGCCGACGAATTCGTGGCCGATCACCATCGGGACCGGGATGGTCTTGGCTGCCCAAGCGTCCCATTTTTGGATGTGCAGATCGGTCCCGCAGATGGAGGCGCGATCGACACGGATCAGTACGTCGTTTATGCCGTAACCGGGAACAGGAACTTCTTCGAGCCACAGGCCGGGTTCAGCCTTGCTCTTCACAATGGCCTTCATGGTTGTGGGGAGTGCCATAAGTTACAGCGTATCAGGCGACCGGCCCGATGGATCCCGAATAAAATGAAGTTATGTTATCCGCCGGCGTTCAGGCTCCCGCCTTCACTCTGTCCGCGCTCTCGGGTGAACGGGTTTCGCTCGCCAGTTTAACGGCCTCGGGACCTGTGCTGCTCGCGTTCTTCAAGATCAGTTGTCCGGTATGCCAACTGACGCTGCCGTTTTTGGAGCGCATGGCGGGCGGCGGTCTGAGTTTCGTCGCCATCTCGCAGGACGACGCGGCCGACACCGAGGAGTTTCGCTCGGCTTTCGGCGTGACGTTCACCACGTTGCTCGACCAGGAAAGCGCCGGTTATCCGGTCAGCAACGCTTATGGCATCACACACGTGCCGACGCTGTTTCTGGTGGAGCCGGACGGCCGGATTTCGATCGCATCGACCGGGTTTGCAAAGGCGGATCTCGAGGCGCTCGGAATGCGCGCCGGTGTGGTTCCCTTTCGCGCGGACGAAGCGGTGCCGGCATGGAAAGCCGGTTGAGGATCGAAGAACTAGCTCCGGTCCGGGAGCTACACAAACTGCTAAGCTAGGATTTTACGAATGCCTGGGATATTTGAGGAATTCAAGAATTCAGCATCGGCCATAGCCAAGGGAATGAGCATCACCTTCAAGGAGATGATGCAGCCCACCTTGACCGAGGACTACCCCGACGGTCCGCCTAAGTTTCAAGAACGTTATCGAGGCGTCCATGTGCTGCAGCGCGACGAGAACGGCCTTGAGAAATGCGTGGCTTGCTTCCTCTGCGCCGCAGCCTGTCCGTCGGACTGCATCTACATCGAGGCGGCCGAGAACACGGATCAGGCGCGCATCAGCGGCGGCGAGCGATACGCGTCGGTCTACAACATCGACTACAACCGCTGCATTTTTTGCGGCTACTGCGTCGAGGCGTGCCCGACTGACGCCATCACTCACGGGCATGGTTTTGAGATCGCCAGCTACAACACATCAACGCTGATCTACCGCAAAGAGCAGATGCTCGTGCAGTTGCCTTCGGGCGTTCAGTTCCCGTTGAAGACCGACGAGCCGCACTTTTCGAGCGCGGGCCACTAGCCGTTCAGAATTCCGAGCTTGCGCGCGACCTGCCGTAGAATGTCGACGGCGCGATCGAGCATATCGACTGTATGAGTCGCGGTGACGATCGTTCGGATGCGCGCTTTTCCCCGCGGCACAGTGGGAAATCCGATTCCCGTGGCGTAAAGTCCGGCCTCGAACAGTTCACGCGAATACTGGTGAGCCATCGCCGCTTCGCCAACCATGATGGGCGTAATGGGCGTCTCGCTGCTGCCGGTATCAAAACCCGCGTTCGCGAGTTGCGCCTTGAAGTGACGGGTGTTGGCCCAGAGCTGCTCCATGCGCTCGGGTTCGTTCTCGAGGATGTCGAAGGCGGCCATGCAAGCCCCGACCACGGCGGGTGGGTGGGAAGTGGAGAACAGAAACGGCCGGGCGCGATGGTAGAGATACTCGACGAAATCGCGATTGCCACACACATAGCCACCGAGCGAGCCGACGGCCTTTGACAGCGTGCCGACCTGAATGTCGACGCGGCCGTGCAGACCGAAGTGGTCCACCGTGCCGCGGCCGTTCCGCCCGAGAACACCGGAGGAGTGCGCGTCGTCCACCATCATGATGGCGCCGTGGCGTTCGGCGGCTTCGACGAGCGCGGGAAGCGGCCCGATATCGCCGTCCATCGAAAAGACGCCGTCGCTGATGAGAAGCTTTCGTCCGGAGACATTTGAGAGTTCATCGAGAATGGCCGCGGCGCGAGCCGTGTCTTTGTGCGGAAAAACGTGGATTTTTGCCCGCGACAAACGGCAACCGTCGATGATGCTGGCGTGATTGAGTTCGTCGGAAACGATGTGGTCGTCGGGCGTCAGGATCGCCGAGACGGTTCCGGCGTTGGCGGTGAAGCCGGACTGGAATACCACGCAGGCTTCGACGTTCTTGAATGCCGCAATCCGCCGCTCGAGTTCCATGTGGATGGCCATGGTGCCTGAAATGGTGCGGACGGCGCCGGAACCTGCGCCATACTTGCGGGTATATTCGATTGCGGTTTCTTTGAGCCTGGGATGGTTAGCGAGGCCGAGATAGTTGTTGGAGGCGAGGTTGATCACCTCCTTGCCATCGAAGCGCGAGATGGGCTCACAGGGCGATTCGAGTTCGCGCAGGCGCTGGTAAGTTCCTGTTTTTCGGAATTCGTCAAGTTGTTCGGAGAGATAGGAGAGCGGGTTACTCACACCCTCATCTTACGCTGGCAATCGCCTGATTCGCGATGCGGGCCAGATGATTGCAGCAGGCGCTCATGGTGATGGTCACGTCGCGCAGGGCGCTCCCATGAAACACGAGCCTGGGGGCCTGCTTGTGGAAGGGGCACTCGATGCCGCGCAGTTTATCCTGGGTGCGCCGCTTGAAGGCTTCGATCCGGTCAGACTCCAGTAAAGGAGCCGAGAGTGCCGCCACAACGACATTTTAGCACCGTTATGTTTCAAACGGACAGGCTTAGAATTGATACCGGAGCGCGAACTGCATCTGGCGCGGCGAGCCCAATTGCGAGATCAAAGCGCCCCAATTCGCCACCGACGTCAGGCTCAGGTTGGCGCTTGCGGGATCGAGACGGGCGGTGTTGGTTACGTTGAACGCTTCCCATCGGAACTGGAGCGTCTGCGATTCGCGGTACGGCATGCGGAACTTCTTTGAAAGTCCGCCATCCACGTCGAAGAATCCCGCGCCGCGAATTGTGTTTCTCGATCCGGACTGTCCGGCAAGCGTGAATCCCCAGGCGGCGAGAGCCGCTGCCGGGTTCGACCAGAGGTTCGGTCCGGCATCGGCTGCCGACCCGCTCACGCTGGGGGCGTTCTTGTCGTTGGTAACGGCGGGCTGCGGCGTCCCGTTCGGAGTGGCGAAACCGGAGAGTTCCCAGTTGGTGGGCCAGCGGCGTCCGTTTCCTGGACCCGTGGGTAATCCGCTGGTCTGGCGGTAGGTTCCCGACAGCTGCCATCCGCCGATGAACGCGTCCATCAGACGGCTCACCTGGCTGCCGAATCTCTTACCGCGTCCGACCGGAATCTGCCACACTCCGTAGGCGTTCACGGCATGGGTGACGTCGTAATCGGAAACCGCCTTGCGCTGGCTGGGGTTCCACGTGTTGTAGAGGAACCCGGCAAATGAACCCGCGCTTTCGGCGCGCGAAGCGAGATCGATGGACTTCGAAAAAGTGTAGTTCAGATCGAACAGCAGCGAGTCCGTGAAGCGCTTGCGGACCGTCCACTGCATCGCGTGGTAACTGCCGGTACCGATGGAGCTCATGGCCGACAGCGCGGAAAACTGGGGGCTGAACATCATGTTCGGGCCGTAAATACCGCATCCGGGGGTGGCAAGCCCGAGTTCGCCCTTCGGCGTGGTGCCGGCTGGATCGCAGTAATGGTCCATGTCGGCGAGTACAGACACAAAATCCTGGGGCGACTCGTAGTCGCGCGCGTCGAGGGCCCAGACCTGTGTCGGGCTGAACTTAGGCGTGCCCGCCGTAGCCCACATATTTTCGAAGAACGGGATCTTGGGCAGATCGTTTACCTGAACTCCGGCTAACATGAGTTTCATCAACTGAGAGGCTGCCTGAAAGTAGGTTTGCCCGGACTTGGGGTCGCGCAGGTCGGTTGGCATGGCGAGGTCGCGGTTGATGAGCGAATGGCGGGAAAGCCGACCCACATAGGAACCCTGAATGAACACACCGTGGCTGAACTCGCGGCCGATGGAGAAGCTCAGATTCATCGAATAAGGCGCTTTGAGGGCGTCGTCGATGGTGTTGGTAATCGCGAAAGAGCCTTCGCCGGAAACGGGCTGTTGGACGGGAAAGCCGCCCTTCAGAGCGGGCCGCACCACCGCGGCCGGCACGGCAAAGAAGTCGGTGAAGCGAGGCGCGCTCGACGATGTCAGCGTGCCGGACGGATTGACCAGCGTGGTCTGGAGTCCGAAAGCCGAGGCGTCGTTCGTGGCGGCGAGCGGTTGCCCGACCAGGTCGTAGTACATCCCGAATCCGGCGCGAATCGAGGTTTTCCCGGCGCCGAAAAGAGCTTTCGACAACCCGGAGTCGCCTTTGGGCGAATAAGCAAGGCCGAGCCTTGGAGCGGGGTTTTTATGATACGGGTAGAGCGGCCGTCCGCCCGGTCCATTGGCCAGGATGTAAGTAATCAGTCCAGCCTGTGATTGCGGGAGTCCCTGCGCGGCAAGCGCGCCACGCTGATTGAGCCAGGCTCCCAGCGGGAGATTCGAGGAAATCTGCTGGCCGTTGGCTTCATAAACCGGCGGCATGAGCGAATAACGCAACCCGGCCGTCAGGGTGAGGTTCGGCCGCAGGCGCCAACTGTCCTGAATATACATTTCGTACTCTTCGCTGTTGAACTGCCGTGACACCGGAGCGCCGGCGGGGAGTTGGGTGCCGTCGGTGAGGTAGTTGTATTGCCCGTAGCCCTGGCTCACGACGCCGAGCAAAGCGATCATCGCGTCGGCATAAGTGAGCGCGTCAGTCGGAGCGACGCCGAGCGAGCGAGGGGTGATGTCGCTGCCCGTTCCGCGCAACCAGGAGGCGTTGGTGACGGCGTAGTTGTAAGAGTGGCTAAAGTCGCGCGTGCCGTTGCGGATGAATCGAAGCGTGCCGCCAACCCGGACATCGTGCGCCTTATGGTTCCAGGCAAAATCCTGGGTGAGGTTGTGCACGGGGATGATTTGGCGGTAACCGGCCGTGGTCCCGTAAAGATCGTCGAGGCCGCGGAAGTGAGTGTAAACGAAGTTCTGAATTCCGGTGTTCTCATCTCCATAGCGGGTGAGGCCGTAGCGGAAAGTGCTGACGAGCGTGGGATTGAGAGCGGCGGTCCAACCGGCCGCGAAACCCTTGCTGTTGTTCAGATGGACACTGTTGGGCTGCTGGCCGGGAAATTGCGGCGCCGTGTTCGAAGCGTCGTTCTGCAGATTGCCCCGCCAGAACAGCTGATGCTTTCCCGCCGAATCGGCCGCATAGTCGAAGCGGGCAATGTAGGTGTTCTCGTCTCCATGCACGGGAGCATTGAAGCGGTAGCCGACAAAATTCAGCCCATCAGCGTAGGCGAAATCATTGGCCCGCGGATAGAGATTGAAAATCTTCAGCGACGCCGGATTCACGCCGATATGGAGCGGGTCGACGGTGGTCCTGATCGTATCCGGGTCAACCGAAGCAAGCTTGCCCGCTCGATTCGTGAACTGAACAATGCCCTGCCGTAACAGATCCGAGGGCACGGCGCGCTCGGTAATCTGGGCGCTCGCGTCGCGGCGTCCTTCGTAGTTGATGAAGAAGAACGCGCGGTTCTTCCGGATCGGGCCGCCCGCCGAAAAACCGAAAATATTGATCAGCAGCGCCGGGCGGGCAACGCCGGTCCGATTGTTGAAGAAATCATTGGCGGCGGTAATCGTGTTGCGGTGATACTCGTACAGCGAGCCGTGAAACTCGTTGGTCCCGCTCTTGGTAACCAACGCTACTTCGGCGCCCGAACCCCGGCCAGTATCGGCGCCGCCGTTCGAAGTAGTGGTGCGGAACTCCTGCACGGAATCGAGGGTTACGCGCAAGACGCTCGTGAAAGCGGTGCGGTAAGCTTGGTCGTTCACATCCACTCCGTCGAGCGTGACGTTCGCCTGATCGGACTTTCCGCCGTTCACGGAGCCGTTGCGGTCATCATCGCCCGCGTCCGTGCCGAAACTGGTGACTCCGGGCTGATACTGGAGCAGCCCTGCGACGTTGCGGGCGTAGAACGGCAACTCCAGGATGGCTTGCGACCCGATGGCATTGCCGAGCGAGGCGTCCGTGGTGTTGACCTGTGCCGCCGAGGCATCCACGGTCACCGATTCGGCTTGAGCGCCGAGTTTCTGGAACTCGAGCGCGAGGGTGACCGGCGTATTCACGAGCGCTTCTACACGAGGAACGGTCAGTTCGGCAAACCCGGGAGCTTTCGCCGACACCGAGTACGTGCCCGGAAGAATCTGAGGGAACGCATAGCGCCCCTGCGAGTCGGAGCGAACCTCGCGCGATTGCCCGGTGGCCGCGTTGACGATTCGGACAGAGGCGCCCGGAACCAGAGCGCCGGTCGGGTCGGCTACCGTCCCGCTGAGCGAAGTGAGCGCCTGGCTGAACGAGAGTCCTCCAAAAGCGAATAGACCCGCTAGAACGAAGCGCATAAACATTGAACCCAGTTTAGTCCGATTGCGTGTCGCCGACGGGTCAATTTCCCGCGGCTTCGGCCGGATTCCCAGGCTCGCGTCGTACACTGGAAGTAGATCCGATGTCGTCCGAACCGCTGCCGGCCTGTCCCGCTACAGACCCTGTCGAACAGCTCTACCAGGAACTGGAAGACAAGGTGAGGGCTGCGCGGCCGCGCGAAGACCTGGCGCCGCTGTACAAAGCCTTTCAGTTCGCAGCCGAGCGCCACAGGACTCAGTTCCGGAAATCCGGCGAGCCCTACCTGGTTCACCCGCTCGAAGTGACCCATATTCTCGCCGACATGCAGTTGGACCTGACCTGCCTTCAAACCGGTCTGCTGCACGACGTCATCGAAGACACCGGCACAAACATGGAGGAACTTCGCCGCGCCTTCGGCGATGAAGTCGCCCGATGCGTGGACGGCGTCACCAAGCTCAGCAAGGTTCACCTGTATTCGCGCGAGGAGCGGCAGGCCGAGAGTGTGCGGAAGATGCTCCTGGCGATGGTCACCGATATTCGGGTGATCCTGGTCAAACTGGCCGACCGTCTGCACAACATGCGAACGCTGAGTGCGCTGCCGCAGGACCGGCAGGAAGCCATCGCCAACGAGACCCTGGAAATCTACTCGCCCATCGCGCACCGCCTTGGAATGGGAAAAGTTCGCGGCGAACTCGAAGACCTCGCATTCCGATATGCCGAACCGGAAGCCGCGAACACGCTGATTAGCGAGATCGAAAACAAGCGCCAGGCCAACGAAGAGTACCTGCGCGAGATCCGTGTTTCGATCGAGCAGAACCTGAGCCGCGAAGGCATCCCGGCCAAAGTCGATGGCCGTGTGAAGCGAGCCTACTCCGTTTACCTGAAGCTCAAGCGCCAGAAGATCTCGCTCGATCAGGTCTACGATCTGCTGGCGCTGCGCATCATTACCGACTCGGTGAAGAACTGCTACGCGGCGCTCGGCGTCATTCACAACGAGTGGCATCCGATTCCGGGACGCATCAAGGATTTCATCGCAATTCCCCGCCCCAACCTGTATCAATCGCTGCACACTTCGGTGATCGGCCCGGGCGGGTGTGCGTTTGAAGTGCAGATCCGAACCGACGAGATGCACCGCATCGCCGAAGAGGGCATCGCGGCGCACTGGAAGTACAAGGAGGGCAAGCGGGGTCCGGCTGAAGACGATCAGCGGGTGGCGTGGCTTCGCCAGCTCGTCGAGTGGCAGCGCGAGATGCGCGACCCCGGCGAGTTCATGTCGACCCTGAAAGTCGACCTTTACCCGGAGGAAGTCTACACCTTCACGCCCCGCCGCAAAGTGATCGTCCTGCCGCGCGAGGCAACGCCCATCGACTTCGCCTACTCGATTCACAGCGACGTTGGAAACAGTTGCGTCGGCGCCAAGGTCAACGGGCGCATTGTTCCGCTGAAGTATGCGCTCCGCAACGGCGACGTAGTGGAGATCCTCACCCAACCGGGCCATCTGCCGAGCAAAGACTGGCTGGCGCTGGTCAAGACCGCGCGGGCGCGCAACAAGATCAAGCACGTCATCAACACGACCGAGCGCGCCAAGGCCGTGGAGATCGGCGAGAAGTATCTGGAGAAAGAGGCGCGACGGCTCGGTGTCGCCCTCGGCCGGGTCACCAAAGCGGAGCTCGAAGCCGTGGCCTCCGAATACGGCTATTCGAAGATCGAAGACCTGCACGCGGCGCTCGGTTACGGCAAGTTCTCCGCGCGGCAGGTTCTGCAGAAGCTGGCGCCGGACCAGGTACAGCCGGAACCGCAGACAGAACCGCAGAAGCCCGCCTATACGCCTCCGCCCACCGCGCCGGGGCAGCCGGACGGCAATGGCGATCTCGTCATCAAGGTGAAAGGCATCGACGATCTGCTTGTCTATCGCGCCAAGTGCTGCAACCCGATTAAGGGCGACAGCATCGTCGGCTACGTCACGCGAGGCAAGGGCGTGGCAGTCCACTCGATGAACTGCGCCAACGTGCAGAATCTCATGTACGAGGTGGAGCGGAAGATCGACGTCGAGTGGGCGCGCGCTGCGACCGAAAACTTCCCGGTGAAGCTGACGATTCTCACCGACGACCGGCCCGGGATGCTCAACCAGCTCACCAACGTGCTGTTCAACGAGCAAAGCAATATCCGCAGCCTCGAGGCTCGCACCGATCATCAGCGCGGCGATTGCGCGCTGGTCGAGTTGACGGCCGAGGTTCGCGACAAGAAACAACTGGAGCGCGTGATTTCAGCGATTCGGCGCATCTCAGGGGTGCGCGACGTGGAACGCGTGCAGTAATTTTCATGCGGGCAAATCCGGAACACATCGCAATCTCAAAATCGAAGGGCGTCAAGATCGACTGGGCCGACGGCCATCGGAGCGAGTACACGCTCGCCTACCTGCGCGACGAGTGCCCGTGCGCCACCTGCACCGGCGCACACGGCACCGAGCCGCAGAAGTCGTCGTATTCAAAGCCGGCGGCTTCGCCGTTTCAGATGTACAAGCCGGCGCTGAAAATGCTCGCCGTCGAGCCGATCGGCAGCTACGCTTTTCGCATCGACTGGAACGACGGCCACAATTCAGGTATCTACTCCTACGACCGTCTGCGCGAAATCTGCCCGTGCCCGGAGTGCACGGCTCTGCGCGGCGTGCAATAATCGCGGCTATGCTCAAGCGATTGTTCATCCTCTCGATTGCCGCTGTCGCCGCCTTTGGAGCCGACATCAGCGGAACGTGGAACATGGCGGTTGAAACCGAGATGGGCTCGGGCACTCCGACCATCGTCCTCAAACAGGATGGCGAGAAACTGTCCGGCACCTACAACGGCCAGTTGGGTGAAGCGCCCTTAACGGGCACCGTCAAAGGCGACACGGTCTCGTTCTGGTTTGAGGTTTCGCCCGGCGGAGACAAGATCAAGGTCACCTACAGCGGAAAGCTCGAGGGCGCCGTCAAAATGAAGGGCGAAATCGACTTTGCCGGCATGGGCAAAGGCACTTTCACGGGCGCCAAGAAGTAAGCCGCTACGAATTGGCCTCGATCGTCTCGCTCACTTCCTCCCACTCCTTGAGCGCCGCGGCAAGGGTGGCGCGATGCTGATCGAGCCTTTGCGTATTCTGCAGCGCCTCTTCGACGCCGTTGAAATCCGATAGCGAGAGTTCGATGGCGGCAATCTCCGACTCGAGGCTCGCGATGCGGCTCTCCAGCTCGCTCGCACGGTCCTGCAGCTTCTGCAGCTTCATCGGGTTCAGGCGCTTTTCCTTAGGCTTCGCCTTGTCCGGCATGGGAACATCGGCGAGCGTGGGCGCAACCGGAGCCGCCTCTTGAAGCGAAAGATCGATGGGAGCGCCTTCCTTGCGCCACAGGTAGTCTTCGTAGTTCCCCGGAAAAATCCGAACCTCTCCCTCGCCCACCTCGAATACGCGAGTCGCGAGTTTGTCGATGAAGTAGCGATCGTGCGAGACGAAGACCACCGTGCCGGAGTATTTCTCGAGCGCTTCAAGCAGCACGTCTTTCGCGCGCATGTCGAGGTGGTTGGTCGGCTCATCGAGCAATAGAAAGTTGGACGGGCGGAGCAGCAGCTTGGCCAGGGCGTAGCGGTTGCGCTCACCGCCGGAGAGCACGCCAATGCGCTTGAAGACGTCGTCTTCGCTGAACAGAAAACAACCGAGCAGGTTGCGCAGCTCGGTCTGCGAGGACTGTCCGGCGACGCCGTAGAGATCATCGAGCAGCCGCGATTCAGGATCGAGCTCCTTATACTGATCCTGCGCGAAATAGTCGGGATCGACGTTGTGACCAAGGCGGTACTCGCCCGAAGTGAGCGGTTCCGTGCCGGCCAGCAGTTTGATGAGTGTGGACTTTCCGGCGCCGTTTACACCCACCAGCGCAATCCGGTCGCCGCGTTCGATGAGAAAGTTAACGCCGGCAAACACCTGTTTTGCGCCGTAGCTCTTCGACACGTTTTGAAATTCCGCCACCACCCGCCCGCTCGGCTTCGGTTGGGGAAAGGAGAAGTGAATCGCTTTCTCCTCGGCCGGAATTTCGATGCGTTCGATCTTTTCAAGTTCTTTAATCCGGCTCTGAACCTGCTTGGCTTTTGTGGCCTGATAGCGGAAGCGGTTGATGAACGCCTCCAGTTGCTCGATGCGTTCGCGCTGATTGCGCCAGGCGGCTTCGAGCTGCTCGCGCCGCTCGGTCTTGAGCTGCAGGAACTTTTCGTAATTGCCCGGGTAGAAATGGATCTGCTTGTTCCAGATCTCGATGATTTTGTCGACCGTCACGTCGAGGAAGTAGCGGTCGTGCGAAATCAGCACGAACGCGCCCGGATACGCTCTCAAATAGCCTTCGAGCCAGTTGCGCGCTTCCAGATCGAGGTGATTGGTCGGCTCATCGAGCATGAGAAAACCCGGCTTTTGGAGGAGGAGCTTGGCGAGCGCGATCCTCATCTGCCATCCGCCCGAAAATTCTTCGGTGCGCTTGGTCCATTGGTCCTTCGGAAAGCCGAGGCCGGCGAGCACGGTGCCGACCTGCGCCTCAATCGCATACCCGTCGCGGGTGCGGAACTCGGAGTCGAGTTGATGAAAGCGGTCGGCGATCTGAGCGTACTCGGCGCTGGCAGGGTCCGTTTCGCCCATCCGGTGCGCAAGATCTTCCATCTCGCGCTCCATGTCGCGCAGATCGTCAAAGACGCTCATGCACTCGGCGAACACGCTGCGGCCCGACAGAGCGAGCCCGTCCTGCGGCAGGTAGCCGCTTGTAGCGCCTTTTGTGCGCGCGAGCGTGCCGTAATCGAGCGACTCGAGGCCGGCCAGCACCTTGAGGATGGTTGATTTGCCCGTGCCGTTGGCGCCCACCAACCCGCACCGGTCGCGCGGAGTGATCAACCAGTCAGCGTTTTCAAAAAGGAGTTTGGGGCCGAAACGCTTTCCGGCCTGTGACAACTGAATCATCGTTCATCTCTTATTGTCGCAAGCCGGGGCGGCTCGTCGAGCGTTTGCCGCTAGCCGAAGTAGGCCTTGGCGGCGGGGTAGCGGGCGAGCAGCGCCCTGCTGCGGCCGGGGCCGAGTACGTAAAGCGCCGTCGCGAGTCCGTCGGCGGTCATCGGATCCGGCGCAACGACGCTGACCGTATGCGGCGTGGTCAACGGGCGGTGCGTGTGCGAGTCGATGATATGCGAGTAGCGGACCCCGTCGATCACGGCAAACTGCTCCGAGTCGCCGGAGGTGGAAACGCCACAGTGGCTCAGCGTGAAAACTCGTCCGCAACAGAGTCCGACGCGCCAATCTCCGCCGCCCACCGCAAGGTCGCCCGAGGCCGCCACCAAAGCCTGCCTGACACCATTCGACGCCAGCACCTTCAATGCCTCGCGGGCGGCGAACCCTTTGCCGATGGCGCCTACGTCCAGTTGCATCTCGGGTAGTTCCAGGCGAACCTCGCGCCCGCGGATCGACAGGTGCGTATAGCCGGTCCGGTCGGCCGCGGCATTCAGGTCCGCGGGCGCCGGCAACTTCCCCGCCCTGCGCGCGGCGCGCCACAACCGGATCACCGGACCCAGGGTGATGTCGAACGCTCCGTCCGAGTCCGCGGCCATGCGTTGGGCGGCATCGATCACCGTGGCCAAGTCTTCACTCACCTCGCCGCCGCCGGCCCGGCACACACGGTTCAGTTCGCTGTCATCCTTGTAGTCGGAAAGCTTCTGATCGAGCTCCCCAATTCTGCCGAATGCGGCCTGAAACGCGCCCGCCGGATCCTGATTCGCCAGAGCCGTCAAGGTGAACAGCGTCCCCATATGGGGTTCGCTCAGTTCGTACTTACTCGGTTTCGACACCGTTGTTCCAGGCCTTGAACATCACTCCGGCCTTGGGCACTTTCACGGGCCGGACAACCCGGAACCCCACCCATTGCGCGTCGGTAAGGTACCAGATGCTTTTCGGAATCTGGGGATCCTGCTGCTTCCAGGAGGCATCGCTCGCCACCCGCGCCGAACAGGTGGCCTTCGCCGCAGGGTCGTTCCACGAACCGCCGCGCACGCTGTGCGGGTAAGGCGTCTTCGATTCCACCCATGCCTCCGAACCCGGCGCATACGCGGCGTATTGGTCAAGCGTCCACTCCATCACGTTGCCGAGCATGTCGTACAGCCCGAAACGGTTTGGCTTGCGCGTTCCGACCTTGGCGTAGCGTCCCTTGCTGTTTTCCCGGGTCACGGCCGTGTCGGGCGACGCAGTCTCGCCGCCGCAGGCAAACTCCCACTCCGCTTCAGTCGGCAACCGGTAGAACTCGCCCGTCTTCGCGCTCAGCCATTCGGCGTACTTGTTGGCGGCATGCTGAGTCATCGAGATGGCCGGATAGCCGTTGATCCCCATGCCGAAGCTCATTTCGACATAGGGCTTGGTAGGGCGGCTCACGGCGTCGAGCGATGGATCCGCGCCTTTGGCTTCGTTGGCCTGATTGGCGAACATAAACAGGCGGTACTCGTCCCAGGTCACCTCGCGCACGCCCATCCAGAACGGCTCCACCTTCACCTTGCGCACGCCGCCGAGCGTGATCTCGCCGCCCGGTACGGGAGCCATTTCAAAAGCCACGTCGGTGGCTGGAATCGTTCGCTTGTAGCGCTCGAAGGGCGGTGTCTTCTGAGCGGCAATGCGCCGGTGCAGCGCTTCCACAACATCCATCTCGGCGGCCATCGCGACAGCCGCGAGCAGAAACAGCATCGTCCGCATCAGAGGAACTTCGTCTTGCCGGGGATAGCCATCGGGGCAATCGGAAGCGCCATGTCCCAGGCCAGTTTCTCTGGGAAAACGCGCTCCTTCGAATTGAGCGCTTCGTCCCAGGTGATCTCGCGTCCCGTGTAGGCGGCCATGCGGCCCATCAACGCGAGCAATGTTGAGGTCGCCATGCGTTTTCCGTCGTTGACGGGCTTATTCTGACGCACCGAAGCAAACAGCACGTCGTGTTCGGCCTGGTACATATCGTTCTTCTGGCCCTCGAAGGACCAGTTCGTCTGCCCCTCAATGCGCGGCACCGGACCGCGCCCGATGGTGCACACGCCGCGCGTTCCCATGATGTAGTCCGAATTCTCGTTGTAGCAGCCCTCAATCTGCCGGTTGGCCAAAAAGGCCCGCACGTTGTTCGGGTACAGGTAGTTCACCTCAAAGTGGTCGTAAATGTTTCCTTCGTTGTTCGGAATCATTCGCCCGCCGACGCCGACACACGACACCGGCGCCTGATCGTGAAACGCCCAGGCAATCTTGTCCACCGAGTGAACGGCCTGTTCGACAATCGAATCGCCGCAAGTCCAGGTGAAGTTGTACCAGTTCTTCACCTGCCATTCGACGTCGCTCATCCCCGCCGGACGCGTGGAAGCGGGCGGCATCGGCTTCACCGGGTTTGTGTAGTAGGTCGCGTAATAAGCGACGATGTCGCCAATCGCGCCCGAATGCACCTGCTTGAACGTGTCGACAATGTAGTTGGAATAACGCCAGCAAAAACCCGCCACCAGCGACAGATTCCGCTCTTTCGCCATGTTCACGGTTTCAAGGACGTGGCGCACGCCGGGAGCGTCCACGGCCACCGGCTTCTCGCAGAACACATGCTTGCCGGCTTCAATCGACCGGCGCAGGTGCCACGGGCGGAAACCCGGAGGCGTAGCCAGCAGCACGACATCGACACCGCTGTCGATCAGCTTCTGATACGCGTCGAGCCCGACGAACTGCTTCGACTTGTCCACCTTCACCTTGGCGGAAAGATTTCGCGAAAGCCGCGAAAGGCAATCGTCGATGCGGTCCTGGTAAATATCGGCTACCGCCGTTAGTTCGCTGTAATCGTCGGCTTTGAGCGCCTGCGCGGCGGCGCCGGTTCCACGCCCGCCGCATCCCACCAGACCGACCTTGATCGAGTTAGACGCAGGAGCGCCCTTCAGCAGGGCTGGAAAACCGGCCAGAGCGGTTTTCAGAAGGTCGCGGCGGGAGTTCTCTGTGGACATAATCGTCCCATTTTACGAGAAAACCCGCACTCCGTCATTTGCCGGGAGCCGGAATCGTCCACAAAAACAGCTTGCGGCTCAGGTACGTCTCCTCGTCGTCTCCGCCGACGTTGGCTTCCTTCTCCGGCTTCCACTCGCCCATGTCGAACGTGTTCGAGACAACGCGGGTTCCCGGCTTGAGGTCCTTCAGCAGTTTGGGCTTGAGCTTCAGATTCACCTGGGGCAGAAGAAACAGCGTTACCACCGTGGCAGCGTGGATGTCCGCGTCGAACAGATCGTTCTCCTCAAAACGCACCAGCGATTCCACGCCGGCTTTCTTGGCGTTCTCGCGCGCCTCGGCGATGCGCACCGGATTGATGTCGATGCCCACCGCGCGCGCGCCATAAGTCTTGGCAGCCGCGATGACAATGCGCCCATCACCGCACCCCAAATCGTAGACCGTGTCCGCCTTGGTCACGCCGGCGAGTTTCAGCATCTCGGCTACGGCTGCTTCGGTGGTCGGAACGTACGGGACGTCGGGCGGATGCTTGGGCTGCCCGTTCTGTGCCAGCGCAACTCCGGCGACCGCGAAAAAGAGAAGTGTACGGCGTAGCATGCGACCTCCTGACTAGACAGCCTACACCGTCCCGCGACTGATCGCGAGTCGAAAATCGCCGGGATTCACGGTTACGGTCTAGGAAAAATGCTTCCGGATCGGCAGTTCGCGGATGCGCTTTCCCGTCGCGGCGAAAATGGCGTTGCAGATCGCCGGAGCCATCGGCGGAACTCCCGGTTCGCCGACACCCGCCGGAGGCTCGTTGCTCGAGACAATGTGCACACGTGTCTCGCGCGGAGCTTCGTCGATTCGCGCCACGGGATAATTGTGGAAATTCGACTGCTTGATTTTGCCGTCCGCAGCCGTGATTTCGCCCATCAGCGCGAGGCTTGCGCCGAACACAGACGCACCTTCAAACTGCGAGCGCACCCGGTCCGGATTGATGATCATGCCCGGGTCCACCGCCATATCCACGCGCGGAATCCGAATCCGGTTTCGCGAATCCACCTCGACTTCCACCACCGTCGCAACGTAGGTGTAAAAGCTCCAGTGCGCCGCTATGCCGAGCGCCCGGCCCTTCGACGGTTTCCGGCTTGCCCAACCGGACTTCTCCGCCGCCAGCCGGATCACGTTGGCCAGCCGCGCCGAATCGAACTCGAACTTGTCCTCCGGCGTCCATTTGAATTTCCGCGGCTCGCCGAGCGCTTCGAGCATGAATTCCACCCGGTCGCGATTGGCAGCGGCGGCCAGTTCGTCCAGAAAACCCTGCACCGCGAACGCGTGGTAAATGTTCGAAACCGAGCGCATCCAACCAATCCGAACGTGGTTCTTCGCGCGTCCGTTCTCCGCGCGATGATTCGGAATCTGGAAAGGCACGGTTGACCAGCCCATCCACATCTCAAACGGCGCTCCGAACTCCGCTCGCGAGTCGAACGTCGACGCAATGGAGGGAAAGACGCTGCGCTGCAGCCAGGCAGAAGGCCGGCCGGAGCTGTCCACGGCGGCTTTCATGTACATGCCCGCGACCGCGTGATAAAAATCGTGATGCAGGTCGTCTTCGCGGCTCCAGATCACTTTGACGGGCTTGCCGATTTTGCGCGACAGCAGCGCGGCTTCAGCCACGTAGTCCGGCTTGGACTTTCGCCCGAAGCCGCCGCCGAGCAGCGTCACATGACACGTCACGTCCTCGGGCTTGATGCCGAGCGCGCCGGCCACGGTGTCCTGCACGGCCTGCGGATTCTGCGTGGCCGCGTGAGCAACTACCTTGCCGTCCTTGAACTCGGCCACCGCTGCCGGCGGCTCCATCGGCGCGTGCGCGAGCAGCGGAACGTAGTATTCGGCTTCGTGAATCTTCGACGCGCCCGCGAACGCCTTGTCCACGTCGCCGACGTTCCGCACCACGTTGCCCGGTTTGCGCGCGGTGTCGAGCAGCGCCTTTTTGTAAGCCTCGGATTCGTAGGCGGCATTGGGGCCAAAATCCCATTCGATCTTCAGCTTTTTGCGCGCCTGCATCGCGGTCCACGTATTGTTCGCGATCACCGCAACACCGCCGAGTTGGAAGAACAGATGGGTCGGCGGCTTGAATCCTTCGATCTGGACGACATCGAGCACGCCCTTCACCTTGCGCGCCTCGGAATCGTCGACGGAACGGAGCTTGGCGCCCAGCACCGGCGGGCGCTCAATCGATGCGATGACCATGCCCGGCATCCGGGCATCCACGCCGAACACGCCCTGGCCCGTCACATGCTTGTCGAGATCGACGGTCGGCAGGTCCTTGCCGATGTAGCGATACTCGGAGGCGCTCTTCAGCCGTACGTTCTTGAGATCAGGAACCGCCTCGTTCTTCGCCAACCCCACCAGTTCGCCGTACCCGAGTTTCTTGCCGCTCGAGTGAACGACAAAGTGGTTCTGGGCCTTGCACTCGCCCGCGTCGACGCCCCATTTGCGCGCCGCGGCCTTTTCAAGCATCGTGCGGGCGGCCGCGCTTTGGCTTCTCACGGTGTCGATGAAATCGCGGATGGAGCACGACCCGTCGGTGTTCTGGTCGCCGTACTTCTTATCGCCGATGGCCTGCTCCACGCGAACCCGCTTCCAGTCGGCTTCGAGTTCGTCGGCGGCAACCTGCGGAAGCACGCTGCGAATACCGGTGCCCATCTCGGAGCGGTGGGCCACGATGATCACCGTGCCATCCGGTTCGAGGCCAAGATAGACGCTCGGGTGCCACGCGGCGTTGTCCGCATCGGCTCCGAGCAGTTGTTCGGGCAGCAGGCGCGACCCCACAATCAGAGCGCCGGCCGAAAAGATCGAGCCTAGGAATCCACGCCGTCCAACCGTCCGGATCTCGTTCATGCCTTCACCCCCGCCGCCTGTTTGATTGCGGCACGAATGCGTTGATAGGTTCCGCACCGGCAGATGTTGCCCTGCATGTGGGAGTCGATATCGGCGTCGGTCGGCTTGGGATTCTCTTTGAGCAGCGCCGCGGCCTGCATGATCTGTCCGCTCTGGCAGTATCCGCACTGCGGAACGTTGTGCGCCCGCCAGGCGTTTTGTAGAGGGTGATGCCCTTGCGGATCGAGCCCTTCAATCGTGGTCACGCTCTTTCCAGCCCTTCAATCGTGGTCACGCTCTTTCCAGCGACGGCTTTCATCGACGTTGAGCAACTGCGCACTGCCTTACCGTCCACGTGAACGGTGCAGGCGCCGCACAGTCCCATGCCGCAGCCGAACTTCGTGCCTGTGAGCTGAATCTCATCGTGGAGGTACCACAACAGCGGCATCTCCGGATCGCCATCGAATTTGCGGCTTGCGCCGTTCACTTTGAGTTGAATCACCGGTCCCTCTTTCCGTGCCTTCAGATCAGGGTACAACATCGGCGTGCGCCGTGCGGTTGAGCGGTAGCGCGAAGAGCCACAGGCAGGACGCCAGCGCGCCGGCGCAGCCGAGCCACAGCGTGCTCGTGATGCCGATGCGCTCGGCCATGAATCCGGCCGTGAGTGCGCCGAGCGGCAACACTCCTCGCGAGGCAACCTGCATGGCGGCATTCACTCGGCCCAGCACTGCCCCGTCCACCATCTGTTGGCGGAGCGTTGTTTCGTTCACAAAGGACACCGCCCATCCGGCATCGCCGAACAGTTGCGCCGCGCCAAGGAACGCCACTGCGAGGGCCGGCATCGAAGCCGCCGCCGGAATCAGCAGGTGCACGGTGCCGCTCAGCAGCGCCGCGCCCGCGAGCGTCCTCAAGCCGCCATAGCGCCGTGCGAGCCGGCTCGAAAAGTGGGCGCCCGCCAGGCTCCCCACGCCACCCATGGCGATCGTCAGTCCGAGCGACGCCGTACTCAGCTTCAGCACATCCATCGCATAGATCACGTACAACGAGAAAAACACGCCCATCGAAAAAAATGTCGTCATCGACCGGAGAGCGAGAATTCGAAGCACCGGGTGTGCCCAAACGGTGCGGGCGCCGGCCACCGCCTCCGCGGCGAGGGACTCGTGCGCGGTTCGCTCGGGCAAAGGCTCCGGCGTGCGGATCGCCCAAACGGAAACGGCGGAGACCACAAATGAAATCGCGTCCAACAGAATGGCTCGCGGCGCCGTGAGCGCCTGAATCAGCACGCCCGTCATTGCGGGACCCAGAATCTCCGCCGCCGACGCCGACATCGTCAACCGGCGGTTGTCCTCGAGCAGGTCCTCCCGCGCGACGAGCGAAGGCAGATACGTCTGGTAGGCCACATCGAATTGAACCGTGAGGACGCCCGCCAGCAACGCGACGACGAGCAAGCCCGAAAAACCGAGCATTCCCATCCAAGCCGCCACCGGAATCGAGCAAAGCAGCAGCGCGCGTCCCAGATCGCAAATAATCATGATCGGCCGGCGCCGCAGGCGGTCCGCCAGAATTCCGGCGCCCGCGCCGAACGCCAACACCGATGCTCCGCTCACTGCCGCGAGAATCCCCATCTTCGACGGCGAGGCGTGCAGCAACAGCACGGCGGTGAGCGGCAATCCTTCGCGCGTGATCCGCGAACCGACTTCGCTGATCGTCTGCCCCACCCACAGCTTTCGAAAATCGCGCTCCCCTCCAGGCACCACGCCAGGATAGCAACGTCGCAGTGGTGCTACAATTTGAAACCATTCGGACAGCTTATGAAGATCCATACTCTCAGCCGCTTGGCGCTGCTCGCGGCGTGCTGCGCCCTGACGTCGCCCGCTCAGCCCCCGCGCGACACCCTTTTTCAGGCACTCAAGTTTCGTGAGATCGGCCCGGCCATCATGGGCGGGCGCGTCGACGACCTCGCCGTCGTGGAATCCGACCCGCGCATCATCTACGTGGCGACCGCCTCCGGTGGCATCTTCAAGACCATCAACGGCGGCGTAAGCTGGGAACCGGTCTTTGACGATCAGAGTTCGTCCACCATCGGTGATATCGCGCTCGCGCCCTCCGACCCGTCTATCCTCTATGTCGGCACCGGCGAGCCCAACAACCGCCAGAGTTCGTCGTGGGGCAACGGCGTCTACCGGTCGCTCGACGCCGGCAAGACCTGGCAGCACGTCGGCCTCAAGGACACACAGAGCATCGGCCGGGTCGCGGTCCATCCAACCGACCCGATGACCGTCTATGTCGCCGCGTTGGGACACCTCTGGGGTCCCAACAAAGAGCGCGGCGTTTACAAGTCGACCGACGGCGGCGCAACCTGGAAGCAGGTTCTATTCATCAACGAAGACACCGGGATTTCGGATGTCGCGATCGATCCGCAAAGCCCGAACACGCTTTATGCCGCCGCTTATCAGCGCCGCAGGACCGTCTTCGGCTACAACGGCGGAGGCCCGCACAGCGGCCTCTATAAGTCGGTCGACGGCGGCGCTCACTGGAGCAAACTCACCAAAGGCCTGCCTTCGGAGGGCGATATCGGGCGCTGCGCGGTCGAGGTCTACCGGAAAAATCCGAACATCGTTTACGCGCTCGTCGAAAACCTGAAGGGCGGCGGCATTTTCCGCTCCGAAGACAAGGGCGCTTCCTGGACGCGCATGAGCGACACCAACCCGCGCCCGTCCTATTACAGCCAGATCCGCGTTGATCCCAACAACGATCAGAAAATCTGGGTCCTCGGCGCACCGCTCTACCTCACCGAGGACGGCGGCAAGACCTTCCGCCAGGACCGCTGGCCCAAGATCCACTCCGACTTTCACGCGATGTGGATCAATCCCGCCAACTCCGATCACGTTATGCTCGCGGGCGACGGCGGATTCGCCGTCACGCACGATTCCGGCCGCAATTGGGACTTCGTCAACAATCTCGCGATCGGCCAGTTCTACGAGATCGGCGTCGACATGAAGAAGCCCTACAACATCTGCGGCGGACTCCAGGACAACAACTCCTGGTGCGGACCATCGTCCACCCTCTACACCCGCGGCATCTCCAACGACGAATGGTTCACCGTCGGCGGCGGTGACGGATTTTATGCCCAGGTTGACCCGACCGACGCCAACATCGTCTACGCAGAGTCGCAGGACGGAAATGTCCTCCGCCGCGACCTGCGCACCGGCCAGTCGCGCTCCATTCGGCCGCTTGAAGACAACGACAAGGCGCCGCGCTACCGGTTCCAGTGGAATTCGCCCATCGTCATCTCCAGGTACGACGCGAAAACGATCTACTACGGCGGCAACCACCTGTTTAAGTCGAAGAATCGCGGAGACAGTTGGGAGCGGCTCGGCAACGACCTTACCAGCGGCATCGAACGCGACAAACTCGAGATCTTCGGCAAGGTCCCCGACAAAGAAACCCTGTCCCGCCACGACGGCGTTCAACAGTTCCCTTGCATCACAACCATCAGCGAGTCGCCCCGGAAACAGGGCCTGATCTGGGTAGGCACCGACGATGGCAACGTGCAGTTGACGCGCGACGACGGCAAGACCTGGACCAACGTCGTCAGCCGCATCCCCGGCGTGAAGAAGGGAGCGTACGTCAGCCGCGTGGTCGCTTCGGCGCACAACGACGGGACCGCCTACGTGGCCTTCGACAACCACCGCTCCGATGACTTCGCGATCTATATTTACCGGACCACCAACTTCGGCGAATCCTGGAGTCGCGTCACCGAAGGCATTCCGGCGGAAGCCGGCACCGTACATGTGGTGCGCGAGCATCCCCGGGCGCAGAATCTCCTGTTTGCCGGAACCGAGTTCGGCCTTTACGTGTCCTTCAACGCCGGCCAAAAGTGGGAGCGCCTGAAAAACAACCTGCCCACCGTTCCCGTCGACGACATCGCGATCCACCCGCGCGAGAACGATCTGATCCTCGGCACTCACGGGCGATCCATCTGGATTCTCGACGACATCGCGCCGCTCGAACAGATGAGCGATGCCGTCCAGTCCGCCGACGTTCAACTGTTCGATCCCCGTCCGGCGACCGAATGGTCGTTGTTCAGCCACAAGCAGTTCACCGGCTCGCGCGAGTTCATCGCGCCAAACGCACCTTTGGGCGCGATCCTCAACTTCTACCTATCGTCCAAGCCCGCTGCGCCGGTTCGCATTACCGTGAAAAACAAAAACGGCGAACAGGTTCGGGAAATCACCATCGACAAGGCTGAAGCCGGTGTGAACCGCGCTGTTTGGGACCTGCGCCACGACCCTGCCGTTCAACCGGCGCGCCGTCCGGGCGCGAGCGGCGAAACCGAGCAGGATTCCGAACCCGGCGGTGGTGGGCCATTCGGCCGCGGCGGCGGTCGCGGACCGTGGGTTGAGCCCGGCGAATACAGCGTCACCGTTTCGGTCGCCGGCAAAACGTCAACCAAGACCGTCACCGTCGAGGACGATCCCCGCGTCGTCCTCTCCGCCGAGGACCGCGCCAGGCGGCGCGATGCCGTGATGAAACTCTACGCCATGTCGAAGGACGCCGACGCGTCGCGCCGCCGGATCACCGCGCTGCGCACTTCGCTCACCACGCTCACCGACGGGTGGAAAGCGCCGAACGCGCCCAAGGTTCCCGAAGAAGTCAAGAAGGCGGCGACGGATCTTCTGGCGAAGGTAAAGGACGCCGTCCCGAACTTCGAACAGGATCGCGAGGGCCAACTTGGCGCCGCGGGTCCGCCGCTCAAGTACACGCCGCCGCCGGTCAACCAGAAAATCCAGCGGCTCATGTTCGGTATCGACGGCTATGGCGCCGCTCCAACCGCCCGCCAGTTAGCCGATATCGAGCAGGCTTCAGCCCAACTCGCCACGGCTTCCGCCGAAGTGCAGCGCCTCACCGGCGACGAACTGACGACACTGAATAAAATGATGGCGGATGCCGGCGTTCCCTACGTGAGCGCCGAGGCGGCGCCGTCCGCGCCCGGGGGACGACGCCGCGGAGGTGAATAAATGATCGCCACCCAGAGCGGAGTCGATTACGACACGGTGGAACTGCGGTTCGGCCGCCTGCACAAAATGCGGCTTTCCGAAGCGCGCGTTGTCGGCGAAGGTGACGGGATGGCCGCCGTGGTGAAGTGTTATTGCCGCTCGCACGATGTCCTCACCTCGGCCGAGGCCGAGCAACAGCGCCGTCCCACTTTCGTCTTCCCCGCCGATTTCATGCACAGCGTCGAGCAGCTCATCGGCAAGGAGCTCGAGGGCCGTGTCTACACACACACCCGCGAACGGCGCGTACGATTCTTCCTCGATTTGAAGGAGCATGCCGGCTTTCAAACCGACGAGGGTTCGCGCGACCTGCTCAGCCCGTGGTACGACGACGGCGTGCTCAAGGAGTAGCGCGGCGTCGCCCGCGAGGCCCCAGCGCGATCGCCTCCACACTGTCCACCCGGCCCGCTTCGAGGCGGAAACGCAGCACCGTTCGCGTCTCGTGAAAACCCTGGTTTCCGCAAGCGCCCGGGTTCAGGTGGAGAACGCCGAGCTTTGGGTCGCGCCCGGCCTTCAGCACATGCGAGTGCCCGCAGACGAACACGTCGGCATGCCGGCGGCCAATCTCACGGCGCGCCCGGGCATCGTTGATGTGGGTCATGTAAACGCGCAAGCCCCCGCACTCCCACTCGAGATCGAGCGGCGCCTCTGCGCGCACCGCATCTCCGTCGATGTTGCCGAAAACCGCCCGCACCGGCTTCAATCGACGCAAGCCTTCGAGCACGTCAAGGCTTCCGATATCGCCCGCGTGCCAGATCTCGTCGCAATCCGCGAAACAGGCGCTGATCGAGCTGTCCAGGTAGCCGTGAGTATCCGATAAAAGGCCGATGCGCACTCGCTCCATCGTACAATCGGCTGTGCCCATCGCTGAAGAAGCGCTCGCCCAGGCGCGCGTCATCTGGAGTTATCTCTGCATGGGGCTCAAACCCGAGCCCGGCGACCTGATCCTCGCGCTCGGCACCAACGATCTTCGCGTCGCCGAATATGCGGCCGGCCTCTATCATCGCGGGTTCGGCCGGCTGCTGATCTGCACCGGAGGAATTGCGCATCAAGGCGACCTTCTGGCGACTTCCTGGTCTGAGCCCGAAGCCGAAGTCTACGCCCGCAGCGCGATCGCGCGCGGAGTTCCGCCCGCGGCTGTCCTGATCGAGCCCTGCGCCGTCAATACGGCTGAGAACATCCGGTTCTCGCGCCGTTTGATTGAATCGCACAACCTGGAACCGTCGGCGATTGTGATCGCCGTCAAACCCTTTATGCAGCGCCGCGTGGTTGCCACATTCGCGCTAGAATGGCCGGAAATGCGCGCCACTCTGGGTTCGCCTGAAACGACCCTCGACGAGTACTTTACCCCGGAGCTGACGCCCGAGCGCATCCTCAACATCATGATGGGCGACCTGCAACGCGTATGGGTGTATGCGCGAAAAGGCTGGTCCGCTCCACAACCCCTTCCCGAACCGGTCCGCGAAGCTTACGAGCGGCTGAAGTCGCTCGGCTACACCCGTCATCTGCTGCAAGGAGAGCCATGATCGAAATGGTTGACGCCATTCGCACCGGAGATACCCGGCGCCTGAGTGACCTGCTGCGAGCCGACCCGGCTCTCGTGAAGGTGCGTCCGGACGGCGCGCGGACGATGCTCCACATCGCTACCGACTGGCCCGGGCATTTTCCGAATGTCGCCTCAACCATCCATCTGCTGAGCGAAGCCGGGGCGGACCCGGACGCGCCGTTCAACGGAGCTCATTGCGAAACACCGCTCCATTGGGCCGCCAGTTCGGGCGATCTCGACGCACTCACTGCACTGCTCGACGCCGGAGCATCCATCGAGAGTCCTGGTTCGGTGATTGGAGGCGGAACTCCTCTGGCCGGCGCGGTGGCCTTCGCGCAGTGGAGCGCCGCGCGACGCCTGGTCGAACGCGGAGCCAAATCGAATCTGTGGCAGGCCGCCGCACTCGGTCTCGACGGGGAAGTTGAACGTCTCTTGCCGGCAGCCGCGCCTGATACTGTCACCAACGCTTTCTGGTGCGCCTGTCATGGCGGGCAGCGCGAAACGGCTGAAATGCTCCTGGCGGCGGGCGCTGACTTGAACTGGGTGGGTCACGACGGGTTGACTCCCCTCGATGCGGCCCGGCGGTCCGGAGCCGAAGGTCTGGCCGCGTGGCTTGTCACACAAGGAGCGCGAGCCCGCAAAGATCTGAAATAGGTCCCCGGCAAGCGGCATCTCACCGCAGAAAGGATTCCATGAGGCTTTCGCTGCCTACCCGCCTCTCGCTGCCAGCCCTCAAAGTAAAGCGAACAAAAATAGATCCGGGCCCTTCCGCCCTCATCAAAACCCCAGTGAGCATCACCCACGCGCAGCCGTTATCGGATTATGAGCTCGACCGGGCCATCATTGAGCGCCAGCTGGAAGAAATGCTGGCCGGCCCGGACCGCGGGCGTGTTCGCGAAGCGATGCGCTATGCGGTGTTCGGCGGCGGCCAGCGTGTCCGTCCTTTACTGGCGCTGCGTGTGGCCCGTTACTTGGGGTCTGCGGCCCGCGACGCGGCTGCTCCCGCGGCCGCCGTCGAACTTTTTCACTGTGCTTCCCTGATCATCGACGACCTGCCCTGCATGGACGACGAGCGGGAGCGCCGCGGCCGGCCGGCCACCCACATCGCCTTTGGTGAAGCCACCGCCGTTCTAGCCGCCTTCGCCCTGGTTTCGCTGGCCGCCCGCAGCGTGGCCCGGCGGCCCCGCTTCCAGCAAAAACTACTCGGCACCCTCGACTGCAATTCCCTCATCGCCGGTCAGGAACTCGACCTCACCGACTTGAAAACGGTTCCGCTGTTCGAACTCGCCATCCAGGCAGGCGGAGCAGCCTCGCCCCGGTTTGCCAGCCGCGAACACATCCTGATGCGATTTGCGCGCGAGTTCGGCCTCGCGTTTCAGCTCACCGACGATTGGCTCGACGGCGACCTCGCCGACCGGTCCATCGCTCTGCGCCAAATCGAATCAGCCCGGACCGTCGCCGGAGCCCTCGGCGCCCGCGCGAGTGAACTGACCGGACTGGTGGACCACCTGCATGCCCGCCTCGGCTAAGCGCGTCACCGTTATCGGCAGCGGATTCGGCGGCCTCGCAACCGCCGTTCGCCTGCAGGCTCGCGGCTATCAGGTCACGCTCGTCGAGGCTCGCGACCAGTTAGGCGGCCGGGCTTACGTCTACCGTCAGGACGGCTTCACCTTTGACGCCGGCCCTACCGTCATTACCGCGCCCTTTCTGATTGACGAGATCTTCGCCGCCGCCGGACGCCGCACGGAAGACTACGTTCGCATCGTTCCGGTGGACCCGTTCTACCGAATCGAATTCCACGACGGACGCTCGTTTGAGTACAACGGCGACGAAGCCGAGACAGAACGCCGGGTAGCGGCATTCGCGCCCGGCGACGTCGAAGGCTATCGCCGGATGATCGCCGAAACCAAGGCCATCTTCGAAAAAGGCTTCGTCGAACTCTCGGATCGTCCCTTCCTGAAGTTCGGCGACATGTTGCGCATCGCGCCCGACCTGATGCGCCTGCAGTCTTATAAGACCGTCTACAGCTTCGTATCGCGCTACGTGAAGGATCCGCTGCTACGGCGCGTCTTCAGCTTCCATCCGCTCCTGGTCGGCGGCAATCCGTTTCAAACCACTTCGATTTACGCGCTCATTCACCATCTCGAGCGCCAGTGGGGCGTGCACTACGCCATGGGCGGAACCGGCGCCGTGATCGCCGGCTTAGGGCGTCTTTTCGAGGAACTCGGCGGCAACATCCGCCTCTCGAGCCCCGTGCGGCGGATCGCGGTTCGCAACGGTACAAGCCGGGCCACCGTCACCGGCGTCGAACTCGCATCGGGCGAGTCCATCGCCTCCGACGCGGTGGTGAGCAATGCCGATATCGCCAATACCTACCGCCTGATGATCGACCCCAAACACCGGCGCCGCAATTCGGATGCGCGCTTCAATCGCATGCGCTACAGCATGTCGCTGTTTGTGATCTACTTCGGCACCCGCAAACAGTACCCCGGCATTCGCCATCACACGATCATCCTGAGCGAGCGCTATCGCGAACTGCTCGCTGACATCTTCAACCGCAAAGTTCTGTCCGAGGATTTCTCGCTCTACCTGCACCGCCCGTCCGCGACCGACCCCGGTATGGCGCCTCCGGGCTGCGATTGCTTCTACGTCCTCATCCCGGTGCCCAATCAGCTGAGCGGCATCGATTGGCGGCAACAGGCAGTCCCCTTCCGCAACGCCGTGATGGAGTTTCTTGAGCGCCACTCCATGCCGGACCTGCGGGCCAACATCGCCACCGAACGCTACTTCACGCCGCTCGATTTCGAGACCGAATTGCGCAGCTTCCAGGGCGCGGCATTTTCATTCGAACCGCTTTTTTCGCAATCCGCCTGGTTCCGTCCCCACAATGCCAGTGAGGACGTCGATCAGCTTTACTTCGCCGGAGCCGGAACTCATCCCGGCGCGGGAATCCCGGGCGTGTTGTCTTCGGCTAAAATCGCGGAGAAGCTCATATGCGAGCGTCTGCCGAACTAGCCCCTCTCTACCGGCAAGCGGCCCGCGCCACCGCCGCCGGATCACGCAGTTTCTATTTCGCCACCCGCTTTTTTCCGCCCGAGCTCGCGCGCTCGGCCCACGCCGTGTACTGGTTTTGCCGCCACACGGACGACCTGGTGGACGAATGTGAATCGGTCACCCAGGGACGCCGCGACCTCGATGCATGGGAGCGTGAACTGCTTTCCGGCCGGTCCGAACATCCCGTCCTCCGCGTGTTCGAGGACGCGGTACAGCGTCACGGCATCCCGCGCGACCTGCCCCGCGAACTGCTCGCCGGAATGCGCATGGACCTCGACGGCACGCGCTATGAAACCTTCGACGAACTGCGATTGTTCTGCTATCGCGTCGCCTCCGTGGTCGGCCTGATGATGTCTCATGTCATCGGCTTCCGCGAACCCGCGCTCGAGCATGCGGTCAACCTCGGCATCGCCATGCAATTGACCAACATCCTGCGCGATATCGGCGAAGACTACGACCGCGGCCGTGTCTACCTTCCGCGCGAGGAAATGGCTCAATTCGGCTACTCCGAGCGGCAACTGGCCGCGCGTGACCGGGGTCCCGAATTTCATCGCCTGATGCGCTTTCAGGTGGCTCGCGCCCGGGAATACTACCGCCGCGCCGAACCCGGCATCGCCCTGCTTCATCCGGGCGGCCGCTTCGCCGTGAAAATCGCCTCGGATGTCTACCGCGAAATTCTGGCCCGCGTCGAGCAGGGCGGCTTCGACGTGTTCGACCGTCGCGCCGTCGTTCCGGCACGCCGTAAGTATTGGATCACCGCACGCCACTGCGCGGTGAGGATGTGGCAATGGCGTCCCGCCTGAAACCGCTTCTCGAGCGCGCTTCGCTTGCCACCATCGGCGGCCTCATTCCGCATTACTTTTGCTTTTACGCCGGCTGGTCGCCACTGTGGACCGACACCATCGCCGAGTGGATCATGGCCCGCACTCCTTCAGCCTGGGCGCTGTGGATCCTCAGTTCGCTCGGCTCGCTGGCCAAGCCCTTCGCCGCCACCGGAGGCCTGGCCGTGCTCGGCTTCCTGGTTTTCCTGACTGCCGCGACGCCGCGCTGGCTGCGCCCCTTTTTCGCACTCGGCTCCGCGCTGGCAGCCGGATGGCTGTTTGAATACCGGTCGCTGCCTGGGCAATTGAGTTTCTGGCTCGGCGCGCTCGCCGTTCTACACTTCCGCTCCTCCACCGCCCCACAACCGGCCGGACGGCGCGAAGCCCTTGCCATGATGGCGGGTTCCGTGCTGGTCCTCGCCGAGAGCCTGGCTCGCGAGACCGCCGCCGCGCGCCGTCCTCTCGCCGAGCGCGTGGTGGCTCCCTTCTCGCCGCCCTCCGAGCAGTTCGCAACCGGCTTGGTCCGCCCGGCTGTTACCCCGGTGCAGACGTTCTACGCCATGAGCAAGAACACGGTAGACCCGACGCCCGATCCGGATCGCTGGCGACTACGCATCACCGCTCCGGGGCGTGCGGTTCAGAGCGTCTCTTACTCCGATATCCTGGCGCTGCCTTCGGTATCCGAGTACGTCACGCTGCGCTGTATCAGCAACACCCTCCAATCGGACCTCATGGGCACGGCGCTGTGGACCGGAGTGCGCCTCAGCCAACTGATCCCCAACCCGCCGGACGCGCTCGAGATTGCGGTGATCGGAGTGGATGGCCACGGCGACAGTTTCCCGGTCGACTATCTGCTCTCAAATGACGCCATGCTGGCCTATGGGATGAATGGGCGCACGCTCAACCGCACCCACGGCTTTCCTCTCCGCCTGATCGTTCCCCGCTATTACGGCTTCAAGAACGTGAAGTGGATCGGTGAAATCTCCCTGGTCCGCGAACCGTATTTCGGCACCTGGCCTAAAATGGGCTACACGAAGGATCCACGCGTCCATACCGCCTCGCACATCGATAAGTACGTTCGCGAGAATGGCACCATTCAGGCCGGCGGCGTCTCCTTCGCGGGCGACCGCGGGATTCGCCAGGTGCAATTGCGCGCCGGCACCGGACCCTGGGTGGACGCGACTCTCGAGCGCCCTATTTCCCGCTTCACCTGGACTCGTTGGCACGCTACTGTCGAAGACCGCGGCGCGCAGCAGCTCGAAGCTCGCGCCATGGACGGCGCCGGGCGGTGGCAGGAGTCCGAAGCGGGCCCGCTGTTCCCTGACGGCGTCAAAGGGCCCACCATCCGGAGGCTCACCTGATGCTCTGGCTTGCGCTCGCCGTCGCAGCCGCCATGGCGCTGTTTCTGTGGAAAGCTCGCCGCAACTACGAGGCGCTGCCCGAACTCGACGCGGCGGCCGCGCCCGCCGGCGTCACCGTCATTATTCCGGCGCGCAACGAGGCGTCTTCGATTGAGCGTTGCGTCTCCAGTTTCACCTGTCCGGTTATCGTCGTTGACGATGGAAGCACGGATGGCACGGCGGAGCTTGCCGCAGCCGCGGGCGCCCGCGTGATCAGCGCTCCACCGCTTGAGCCCGGCGTGCTCGGCAAACCGAATGCCTGCGCCGCCGGCGCACGCGCGTCCGATTCGTGTTGGCTCTTATTTGTCGACGCCGATACCTGGTACGCGCCGGACTTCGCCGGACGCGCCGTCGGCTACGCCGAGCGCGAGTCGCTCGACGTGCTCACAGCGTTTCTTCGCCAGGAACGCCGTTCCTGGGCCGAGCGCGTTATTCTGCCCTACGCCTTTGCGCTCTATTTTTGCGGCGTCAATGCGCGCCGCGTGAACTCGCCCGACGGCGAAGCGCTCGCCAATGGTCAATGCCTGCTCGTCCGCCGCGAGGCCTACCTCCGCATGGGCGGCCACGACGCCGTGAAAAACAGCGTCATTGAGGATGTCGCGTTCGCGCAACTCGCCAAGCGGCACGGGTTTCGTCTCCGCGTTGTTCGGGCCGAAAAATGGGGTTCGGTCCGCATGTACGACGGATTTCGCTCCATCTGGCGCGGGTTCGAAAAGAATTCGTTCCGCTTTCTGCAGGCAAACCCCTGGACGGGGGTGCAGGTGGTCGCCGCCTCCATGTTGATGACCGCCTGGCTCCCCCTCATCGTCATCATGCCGCTCGCCGCTGTCGTAGTGGTGGTGGGCATGCTCCCCTGGTACGGCAGTCTCCGCGAGGCGCTGCTCGCACCCCTGGGCGTTTACTTGTTCCAGGCCATCGCACTCGCCGGAATGTTCAAGACCCTCGCCGGAGTCAAGAGTGTCTGGAAAGGTCGTCGTGTCTGAACCCCTGAGCTATCCCGTCCCATGGCGGGACGTGTTCGGGCTTTGGCGGAACGTCAAGGACGGTACCCGGACCGACGCAGCCAGGTTTCTGGCCGGCGTCGCAAGGCATATCCAACCCGAACCCCGCATCGAGGGCCGGCTTCCCGAGGATCCGCGTTTCGTCCTCGCCGCAAACCACTATCAGCGCCCCGGACTCTGGATTCTCCATACCGCGGTCGCGCTCACCCGGGCCGTGGAAGCGCGCTATGGTCCAAGCGAGGCTCCTGTGCGTTGGATGGTGACGGCAAACTGGCCGCCCCTACGAATCGGTCCCTTGCGCTTCCCTTCTCCAGGCGATTGGCTGCTTCCGCGCGTGGCCTACGCCCTGCACGGCTATCCGGTTCCGTTTGCCGGAACCAATCCGCGTTTGGCCGCCGCGACGCTCCGCCGCCTGCTGCGCGATGCCGCGCAGGCCGGCCTTCCGATCGGCATCTTTCCCGAGGGTGTGGCCGGGGTCGCCGGTCGTATGGCGCCGCCGCTTCCGGGAGTGGGCCGCCTTCTGGTTCGGCTTGGGAAACCGGTGCTGCCCGCTCATGTCGCCGAAGATGGCCGTTTTTTGATCCGTTTCGGCGATCTGATTCCCGCCGCCGAGCTTGCTTCCGCTCCCGACGCCGGGCAACTCGTCCTCGACCGGATTGCGGACCTCTCACCTCAAGCCTCGGCCGGATCCTGCCGATAGAACGGCTATGATCGATCAGCCCCCTGCTCCAACCGCGATCGTTTACCAGAGTTGTGACGAAGCTTCAGCTACCCTGGCCAAAGTCGCTGAAGGGACGTCGGTTACCATACTCTCTTCCCTCGCCGGGGGAGGCCAGACCTGCTACAAGATTCGGTTCACCACCCAGGACGGCAAACCCGTGATCGGATATGTGATCGGCGCGAAATTGCCTGAAGTGGCCGCCTACGAAGCCGGCCGGCAGGCCAGCCTGCGTTCCTTCAAATGGGCTCCGCCTCCCGCGCCGGCACCTGCCGAACCGCCCAAGCCGGCGGCTGCGCCCGACGCGCCCGGCGCAGCAGAGAAACCTGGAAATCGGGGCTCTCTGCCCCCCGTTCCGCCCAAGCCGGCTAAACCTTTCCGGCCAGATGATTGGGATTAACCAGTTGCCGGAAGTAGTCGATCGTTAACGGCAATCCTTCGTCAATTCCGATCCTCGGTTCCCACCCGAGCAACGCCTTGGCTTTTGTGATGTCGGGCTTGCGCTGTCTTGGATCGTCCTCGGGAAGAGGATGATAGGCGATCGGCGCCTCAATCCCCATGATCTTCTTGAGATGCTCGGCAAAGTCGCCAATGCGCCACTCGGCGGGATTTCCGAGGTTCACCGGATAACGCTCGTCGCTCATCATCAGGCGGCATAAGCCGTCCACCAGATCGCTGACGTAACAGAAACTGCGGGTCTGCGATCCGTCGCCGAATACCGTGAGCGGCTGCCCCCGTAACGCCTGATCGATAAAGGCCGGCACGACGCGGCCGTCGTTCAGCGCCATTCGAGGTCCGTAGGTATTGAAGATTCTGGCGATATTCGTCCGCACGCCATAGGTGCGGTGATACGCCATCGTGATCGCTTCGGCATACCTCTTGCTCTCGTCATAGCAGGACCGCGGGCCCACCGGGTTCACATTGCCCCAATACGTCTCCGGTTGCGGATGAATGGCGGGGTCCCCGTAACACTCCGACGTCGAGGTGAGCAGAAACCGGGCGTTGTCCCGGCGCGCGATCTCGAGCATGTTTCGCGTCCCGGTAGAGCCGGACTCGAGCGTCGCGATCGGATGTTTCATGTAATCCACCGGGCTCGCCAGCGACGCCAGATGCAGCACCCCGTCAAAGGGACCCGGCAGCTCGAGCGCCTCACAGACATCCGCCTGCACAAACCGGAACGCCGCTTTCCCGCGGAGATGTTCGATGTTGCGGGTTTGTCCGGTAATCAGGTTATCCACCGCGGTGACCGCGTGTCCCTCGCCGATCAGACGGTCACAAAGGTGCGAGCCGATAAATCCAGCCGCACCCGACATCAGGAAATTCATTTCTTCTCCGTTTTTGTAGACATACTCATCATAGCCGTCGAATTCCGCAACGGCGATCCAATGTATTGCAACATCTGGCTTTATGCCGTTTTGCTCCACAAGGCCGTCGAGAATCACAACAGCCCGCGCTCGCAAATCCGACGCCAGATCCCACGTTATCAGTGGTTTAGCCCTTGGAAGGCGGAATGCACGAAACAGAAACGGAAAGGTTGGCTAGAACCCATGACCGTAATCCTGGTGCTCGGAACATTCCTGGTATTCATTCTCATCGATTTCTTCCTGAATCGGAAGCACGTACTGCAAACTCCGGTTCAACAAACCACTCCTGCCTCCCCGTCGCTGCTTAGCTCTGCTGTTATCGACGGCTTACTCGTCCCGGACCAACTGCGTTATCACTCCGGACACACCTGGCTCACTGAAGAACGTCCCCAACTGGTCCGCGTGGGCGCCGACTCACTGGCGGTTCGCAAGATGAGCGCTATTGAGAAACTCGAAATTCCGCAGCCCGGACGCTGGGTGCGGCAAGGACAGAAGGCGTTCGTCGCCATCGCCGGCAACGAGCGGTTCGAGTTGGTATCGCCCGCCGAAGGCGAAGTCACCGAGATCAACCCCGAAGTGCTGCGCGATCCGTCGCTGTTGCTCAAAGATCCCTACGGCAAAGGTTGGCTCGCAAAGGTCAACATGCCCGATCCCGAACTCGTCGAGCGCAATCTCCTGCCTAAGTCGATCGTGCGCACATGGATGCGCGAGGAGATTCGAACCTGGCGCGCGTCCCAACCGGCGGCAGACGTCAAGGCGATCAACGAACGGTAGCGAGCGGCCCAGTGTCGAAGTTTACTGTTGAAGTTTTCCACAGTCAGGACTATCATCAAGAGAAAGGGATCTGAAAATGTCCTTCGCGATCCTTTACGACAGCACTCAGTGCGTCGGGTGCAAAGCCTGCGAAGAGGCTTGCACAAAGAAGTGGGGAATGCCCTACAACGAGAAAGTGGCGGCGGAAGCTTTTATTTCCGCGCACAAATTGACGGCGATCGAAACACACGGCGAGCGCTATAGCCGCCGCCTGTGCATGCATTGCCAGGATCCGACCTGCGCGTCGGTATGTCCGGTGGGCGCGCTGCACAAGACCGCCGAAGGCCCGGTGGTATACGACGAGGAGAAGTGCATGGGCTGCCGCTATTGCATGCAGGCGTGCCCGTTCGGCGTTCCCACCTATGAGTGGTCGAGCCGCACCCCGCGTGTCCGCAAGTGCAACATGTGTTTCGAGCGCCAGACCAAAGGCCTGCCGACGGCCTGCACCGAGGCATGCCCGGCCGGCGCAACCCTCTCGGGTCAGCGCGACGACCTCATTGCCGAAGCGCGCCGCCGCATTTCCGAAAAGCCCGGCGAGTACTACAACCGTATCTACGGAATCAAAGAAGCCGGCGGCACTTCGGTGCTGATGCTTTCGGCCGTGCCCTTCGAGCAAATCGGCCTGCGCACGAACGTGCCGCAGGAACCGCTGCCGGCGCTCACCTGGCGCGCGCTATCCCTGGTGCCCGATATCGGCACGGTCGGCGCCACGCTGCTCGGCGGCATCTGGTGGATTACCCATCGCCGTGAGGACGTCGCCAGAGAAGAACGCGCGGAGCGGAAGGGAGGCCGGTCATGAAGTTGCCCAAAATCACCTTCTGGCGCGTGGTCTTCGCCCTGCTCATGCTGGCCGGCGCGTACGCCACATGGCTGCGCGTGATGTATGGCCTCGGCGGATCCACCAACTTGAGCGACCGGTTCCCGTGGGGAATCTGGATCGGCTTCGACATCCTGTGCGGCGTCGGCCTGGCCGCGGGCGGTTTCACGCTCGTCGCGGTGGTCCACATCTTCAACATCGAAAAATACAAGCCGATTCTGCGCCCCACCATCCTCACCGCCTATCTCGGCTACCTGCTGGTGATTCTTGGGCTCATGTTCGACCTTGGCCGCCCGGACCGCATCTGGCACCCGCTCGTGATGTGGAACCCGCACTCGGTGATGTTCGAGGTCGGCTGGTGCGTCATGCTGTACAGCACCGTGCTGACGCTCGAGTTCGCCCCCGCCGTGTGCGAGAAATTCGGCTGGCACATCGCCCGCAAATGGCTCAGCAACCTTTCGGTGCCGATCGTCATCGGCGGCGTGATCCTTTCAACGCTGCACCAATCCTCTCTCGGCAGCCTGTATCTGATCGTCCCCGCCAAGATGTACCCGCTGTGGTACACGCCGTTCATGCCGGTGTTCTTCTTCATCTCGGCGATCTGCGTCGGATTGGCGATGACGATTTTCGAATCCTGGCACTCGAGCCGCGCGTTCAACCGCGAGTTGCACCACTCGCTGATGTCGCACATGGGCCGCATCCTCGCCGTGGCAACCGCGGTCTACCTGATGCTGCGATTCGTCGACATGCGCCATCGGGGTGTCTTCGGGTTGCTCACCGTGCCGCGCCTTGAAACCTACATGTTCTTCCTCGAAATCGGCCTGTTCGTCACCGGCATGGTGTTGGTTTCGATCCGTGCCGTGCGAGAGCGCCCGGCTGCCCTCTACGCATCGGCGCTGCTGGTGATTTTTGGTTTCGTGGCCAACCGCCTGAACATCAGCATCGTCGGCATGCAGGCTTCGGCAGGCGTTTCCTACCTGCCCAAGTGGAGCGAATTCATCGTCACGCTTTGCATCATCGCCCTCGGCTTCGTCGTGTTCCGCGCGGCTGCCAAGTATCTGCCGGTATTCGAAGAAAAGGAGAGTGAAGATGTCGCCGCCCTGCTCGACAGGGACCGCCTTGTCAGCGACCCCGACGACATCCCCGTATGCTCAAGTTGACCCAGGCGCTCAGATCCGGACTGGCGGTGAAGCTGGCGGCTTACCTCATCGTATCCACCGGCGCCATCTTTCTTGTCTTCGGCGTGTTGAACATCCGCATGCACCGTTCGCACGCCGAAGCGCTACTCCGCCAGAATGCCGATTCGGTGAGCGACCTGATCCTGCGCAGCACGCGCTACCACATGCTGCGCAACGACCGGGATGCCATTCAGCGCACGGTCGCCGATCTCGGCAGCGAGCCCGGCATGAACCGGGTGCGGATCGCAAGCCCTGAAGGCATCATCCGTTATTCGAACGATCTTTCCGAGATCGGGAAACAGACACGGCAGGCGGCTCCGCCTGCCGTTCTCGCGTCAATTGAGCGCGCGGCCAACGGCGATCGCATTCTCGATGTCGAGCGGCCCATTTTCAATCAGCCCAACTGCTCCTCTAGCGCCTGCCACGAACATCCCGCCTCGCAAAAAGTTCTCGGCGCCATCGACACCCATCTTTCGCTGGCCGCCATCGATCGCGAGATGAAGGCCCAGCAGGATCAGCTCCTGCGCTTCACCTTCCTGGCCATGCTGCTGATTCTTCTGGCGAGCGTGGTCTTTGTTTTTCTCGTCGTGCACCGCCGCGTCACCGAGTTGAAGACCGGAACCAAGCGCGTCGCCGGAGGTGACCTCGCCTATCGCCTGCCGGCGGCCGCCCACGACGAACTGGGCGAACTGGCCGAAAGCTTCAACAAAATGACGGCCGAGCTCGACAAAGCCCGGCGCGAACTCATCGAGCGCACGCAGAATTCGCTCATCCAGAGCGAGAAAATGGCTTCGCTCGGCAAGCTCTCCGCCACCGTCGCCCACGAGTTGAACAACCCGCTGTTCGGAATTCTTACCTACGCTCGCCTGGCCGGAAAACAGATCCGCGCCAGCGATCTTGCGCCCGAAGAACGCGAACGCCTGAACGACAAGCTCGGCGTGATTGAGCGCGAAAGCCGCCGCTGCGGCGAAATCGTGCGCAACCTGATGGCTTTTGCGCGGCAGGCGCCCCATAAAGTGGCCTCCTGCAATCTGAACACGGTGATCGAGCGCGGAGTCGCCGTGGTCCGCCACCGTCTTTCGCTCCAGAGCGTCACGCTCGAGAAGACTCTCGATCCGAACCTTCCCGAGGTCGTCCTGGACGAAGGGCAGATTCAACAGGTGGTGCTGGTGCTGCTGGTGAACGCCATTGAAGCGATGCCCGGCGGCGGCGCACTATCGGTATCGAGCGCAGCGCTTGACCCCGAACACGTGGTGATTCGCGTTCGTGACACCGGCAGCGGAATTCCCGCCGAAGTCATGCCCCATATTTTCGAACCGTTCTTCACAACCAAGGCGGACTCCAACGGTTCCGGACTCGGCCTCGCCATCGCCCACGGCATTATTGCGCAGCACGGTGGTGAGATCGAGGCGAGCTCGGTCCCCGGCGAGGGCACCGAGTTTGCGATCACGCTGCCCGTCAAAGGCGGCGTGAGAACCGATGATTCCGGCCCGCGGTTGGCGGTGGTCAGCGATGTGGCGCAGGCCAGGAATGCGCAGGGCAAGGAAATTGTGCTGAGCCAAGGAGGTCCTACATGAGCAAAGCCAGAATTCTGATCGTCGATGACGAGCAGGTGGTCCGGGAGTCGCTCGCCGAGTGGTTCGCCACCGAGGATTACGAGACCCACGCGGTTGCCTCGGGGCGCGAGGCCGTCGAATCCGTCGAGAAGGAAGAACGCGACCTGGCGCTCATCGATCTCAAAATGCCCGGCATGGACGGAATCGAGTTGCAGCGCCGGCTCAAACTGCTCGACCCGGAACTCATCGTCATCATCATGACCGGCTTCGCCACCATCGATACGGCGGTGCACGCGCTCAAGCAAGGCGCTTACGATTACCTCACCAAGCCCGTAGACCCCGACGAACTCTCGCACATCGTCGAGAAAGCGCTCGAGCATCGCCGCGCCAAGATCGAAAACGTCCAGCTTCGCGAATGCCTGTCCGAGGTGTTTCCCACAACTCAACTCATCGGCAACAGCCCGGGAATGAAGCGGGTCATCGAACTGGTGGAGATGGTGGCCCCAACGCCCGCCACCGTCCTCATCAATGGGGAAAGCGGGACCGGGAAGGAAGTGGTGGCCCGCGCCATACACGCCGCCAGCCCGCGCCGCAACCAGCCGATGGTGACCATTCACTGCGGCGCGCTCACCGAAACCCTGCTCGAAAGCGAGCTGTTCGGCCACGAGCGCGGCGCGTTCACCGGCGCGCAGGTCCGGAAAAAAGGGAAGTTCGAACTCGCCGACAGCGGCACCGTTTTCCTCGATGAAATCGCCGATATCAGCCTGAAGACACAGACCGACCTGCTCCGCGTCCTGCAGGAGCATGAGATCGTGCGCGTGGGCGGGGGCCAGACCATCAAGGTGGATTTTCGCTGCATCGCCGCCACCAATAAAGACCTGAAGGGCATGGTCGCTGCCGGAACATTCCGGCCCGACCTGTTTTACCGGCTGAACGTGGTCAGCATCGAGTTGCCGCCTTTGCGCGACCGCAAGGAAGACATTCCGCTGCTGATCGATCATTTCCTGCAGAAGTTCGCCCGCTCCATGAACCGCCCGACCGCTGAGCTCGCGCCCGACGTGCTGCAGCAATTGATCGACTACGATTGGCCCGGCAACGTGCGCGAACTCGAGAACGCCATCGAACGGGCGCTTGTCATGCGCCGGGGCGCGTGGCTCGAGGCCTCCGATTTTCCGTTTCAGTTTCAACGCGCGGCAGCAGCCACCGCCAACGGCCGCTCGCTTGAAGAGGTGGAACGCGCCCACGTGGAGCACGTGTTTCAGGAGACCGCGGGCAACATCTCGAAAGCAGCCCGCATTCTCCACATCGATCGCACGACGCTCTACTCCAAACTCCGCCGCTACGGGATCAAGTAGGGCGGAGCAACTCCGCTCTGCCTACTTTTCGATGACGCGCATCGAAATCCGGCGGTTCTTCAGCCGCGCTTCTTCGGTCGAATTGTCCGCCGCCGGCGATTCGCTTGAGCTTCGACGCGAGCCCATTCCTCATTTCAGCTGTGATCCGGGCTTTCAGATCATCGAATAGCGACGGAGTGAGATCTTCTATACGCGGCACATCCGAGCGGAAGCGCTTTCCGATAGCCGCTTTGATGTTACGCTGAATTTCCGGAGCCTCATGCTGACGCTTTCCTTGTTCGAAAAACTCTTCCTCGCCGTCCTCATCCTCGGGTCTGGAGCCGTGTTCCTGCGGCGCTTTCTGCCCGTCGTGCAGCGCATACGGGCGGCGAAACCGGAAGCGGGCTACTCGGTGCGCGACCTGCCGCGGCGCATCGGCGTCTTCTTCTGGGAGGTTCTCCTTCAAGGCAAGGTGATTCAACAGCGTCCCCTGCCCGGCATCGCGCACGCCTTTGTGTTCTGGGGCTTCTGCGCGTTCGCGCTCGTGACGCTCAACCATTTCGCGTCGGGGTTCGGCTTTCCCTTCCTCTCGGAGGAGGGCTGGTTCGGGCGCGTCTATTTCGCCCTGGCCGCACTCTTCGGAGTGGCGGTGGCTGTCTCAATCGCCGGCTTGTTCATCCGGCGGTTCATCGTCCGTCCGAAATGGCTCGGCGAAAAGGTTTCGAAAGAGTCCGGGTTCATCGCCTTCCTGATTTTTACTTTGATGGTGACCTACCTGCTCCGGTTCCCGCTCGGCGAGCAGAGCATTTTGGGGCACCTGAATTGGTGGGTCCATTCCCTGGCGCTCCTGGTGTTTCTGCCGCTCATCCCTCACACCAAACACCAGCACCTCATCCTCAGCCCGGCAACCGTATTCCTGAAGCGTGAGCATTTCAGCCAGATTCCGCCGTTGGTGGGTGACGAGGATTTCGGCCTCGATACCGGCAAGGATGTGACCAACATCATCGCGCTCCAGGCCTACTCGTGCGTGGAGTGCGGACGCTGCACCGAACACTGCCCGGCCAATCTCACCGGCAAGGAACTGAACCCCAAACAGGTGGCGCTCGGGTTCCGCCGCTATTTGAATGAATTCGGACCCGGCGCCGAAGAGCCCCTCATCGGCAAACACGAGTCGCTTGAAGCGGCTTTCCAATGCACAACCTGCGGAAGCTGCGAATTCCAGTGTCCGGTCGGCATTCAACATCTGCCGATGCTCATCGGCTTGCGGCGCGGCGCGGTCAACACCGGTAAGTGGGAGGATGACTACGGCAACAAGCTGTTCCTCAACCTCGAGCGGAACGGCAATCCGATGGGCTTCTCAGCCTCGGACCGCGACAAGTTTATCCAGAAGCAGGGCTGGCCGGTTTACGACGGCACGCAGGAGTACCTGCTCTGGCTCGGCTGCATGGGCTCGTACGACCCGCAGGGCCGCGAGATCGTTTCGGCTTTCGCCCGCGTCATGCAGCATCTCGGCGTCAGCTTCGGCGTGTTGAAAAAGGAACGCTGCACGGGCGACTCGGCCCGCCGCCTCGGGAACGATCTTGTATTTCAGCAATTAGCCGAACAAAACCTCGAGAATTTCTCCCAAAACAAAGTCAAAAAAATCGTTTCCATCTGCCCGCATTGCGTCCGGACGATGTCGGTGGATTGGAAGGAGTTCGGCGAGGCGCCCCCGGTGGAGCACCACAGCGAATTCCTTGCCCGTTACAAAGACCGTTTGCCCTCGATGAACGGCGGCGGCAACGTGGTTTTCCACGACCCCTGTTATCTAGGCCGCTATCGCGGCTCCTACGACGCGCCCCGCGAAGTCGCATCCCTGGCCGGCACGCTCGTTGAAGCGAAGCGGGCCCGCGAACGCAGTTTCTGCTGCGGCGCGGGCGGCGGCCTCGCGTTCCTCGGCGAGGAGAAAGGCAAGCGCGTCAGCGTCGAGCGCGCCGAGCAGCTCGCCAAAACCGGAGCCCAGGTCGTCGGCGCGGCGTGCCCGTTCTGTAACACGATGTTCCGTGACGCCCTGTCGGGCATGGGTCCGGGCGCGCCGAAGCTGCTCGACATCGCTCAAATCGCCGCCGCCGCGGTCGACAGCACCGTCGAGAAATAGTGGACGGCTTCGCGGCGTGAATGCTAAACTTGGTTTGTTCCCGCCGAACGAGTGGGCGCGTAGCTCAACTGGCAGAGCAACTGACTCTTAATCAGTAGGTTGAAGGTTCGATTCCTTCCGCGCTCACCAAACAAGACAACAACTCAGGCTTAATCGATTTTCTCGGAGCCCCTGGCTTTGGGGAGGTTGTTTGAAGCCGGCGGTTCTTGATCGTCGAGAGCGCTTCCATCGCACGGCTCATGTGACCCATCCAGTACGAGCATGCTAACGCGCCGAACGGCTGGGTAAACTCSTCCGCGTATACTGACGGGACCGTTGTTAACTCGCCGTTCATCGGTCTCTGGCGGCCGGTACCGGACGAGGTCTTGGCGCCCCCTGTAGTGATTCCCGTCGACGGAATCCACTCGTCCCCACTTCCGGCTGATGATCTCGCCGGATCGCATCCCGGCCGGAGCGCCGCGCTCAGGCTTCCCAAGTCGGCTAAAGCTGACGCATGGTTGGTCTGGCGAACCGAACAGTGCCAGGACCCCATACTTTTGACTAGTACTTTCGGGCAATTGACCTTAGAAGAGCCAGCGCCCTATCATGCGCTATGCGTCTGCCTCTGACCATAGTGGGCCTAGTTGTGTTCCTAGTCCAGCCTGGTGTTTCCGCACAAGAGGCTGCTGTGCTCCAAAAGCAGCTGGCGGAATTACAAGAATCCCAGAAGGCGATGCAGAAGGACCTTGCCGAGATCAAGGCACTTCTAAAGACGTTGCCTCGTGGGAATGCCGTAGCGCAGCCGGGGCTGCCGCAAACGATGGATGCAAGCGGCATCCTGGTGAAGGGCGACCCGAACGCTCCATTGACCATCATTGAGTTCACCGACATGCAATGTCCGTTCTGCAGCCGGTTCGCGAAAGAGACCTTCACACAACTGGAGAGCGAATATATCCAAACCGGCAAGGTACGCTACATCGTGAAAAATTTCCCGTTGATTGTGATGCACCGGGACGCGTTCCTGGCCGCGCAGGCGAACCACTGCGCCGCGGAGCAGCAGCGCGCCTGGGAGATGCACGAGCGGATGTTCGGCAACCAGCAGAAATTGAGCAAGGCTGACTTAGTGGCCCAGTCCGCGGAAATGGGATTGGACAGCGAAACGTTCCGATCCTGTCTGGAGAGCGGGAAGTACGCCGCCGCAGTTCGCGCAGAAATGTCTGAAGCGCAGACAGCCGGTATTACGGGAACGCCGGCCTTTGTTCTGGGTGCGACCGAGGGCCGGAAGATGAAACCGCAGCGGCTGCTCAGCGGGGCTCAGGCGCTCCCATCGTTCCAAGCGGCGATCGACAGTTTACTCGAGAAGAAGCCTGTAGCGGGAGGCGGTCTGTGACGAAATTCCTATTTCTGATGGCAGCTGGTTTTCTGCTGGTTGGGACCGCATTCGCCCAAACCTGCACTGTCGCGACGGACTGCCCGCCGACAAACAATCGGTGCCTCCTGAACGCGTGCGTGAACTCACAGTGTGTTCAGCAACAAAGAAGCTGCGACGACAATAACGCCTGCACCGCTGATCGTTGCGACCCGAACATTGGTTGCATAAATACACCCATCGTGTGCGATGACCACAACGCCTGTACCGCCGATTCGTGCGACCCGGTCAGAGGTTGCGTATTTACGCCCATAGTCTGCGATGACAAGAACCCTTGCACGAATGACTCCTGTGACCCAGCTACTGGCAAGTGCATATTCACGCCGATCACTTGTGACGACTTCAACTCCTGTACCGTGGATTATTGCGACGTATCGAGCGGCGCGTGCATTCACAAGCCAACCGACGCGATGTGCCAGCCATTTCAAGTGAGATATGCGGCGAACCTGGGGTCCTTCAGCAGTGTGGATGCGGCCATTAATCTGACGAATACAAACGCGAGCGGCGGTAACATCTGCGCCAACGTTTACACGTTCTCGCCGGACGAGCAGGAAATCTCGTGCTGCTCCTGTTTGATTACTCCGAATGCACTGGCTACGCTCTCGGTGAAAAACGACCTGCTGGGGAATACGTTGACACCGGCGATTCCGGGCTCGGTTGTGGTGAAGCTAATTGCCTCCGCGCCGGCCAACGGGACCACTTGCAACGCGGCCACGGCGGGAACCAACGGAGCCGTGCCACTGGTCGCCGGGCTCGCAGCCTGGGGAACCACGGCGCATGCGACGTCGGTGGGTGGTGCGCCTTCGGCAATCACCGAGACGCCCTTTACGCCGGCCACGCTCAGCGCGTCCGAACAATCGCGGATTACCGGACTGTGCTCGTTCATCCAATCGAACGGCAGCGGCTACGGCATTTGTAAGTCCTGCCGCTCGGGAGCCCTCGGCGCGGCAGCGAAGTAAGTCCACAACCCCGTTCCGGCACACTAGAGATTCAGTTCTGAAAGATAGCGATCGGAATGCGGCTAGCGAGAACGGCTGGTCGTAGCGGAGGATGCCGAGAGCCGCTCAACCGACGAGGGCTCGAAGGACCGCACTCTGCACCTTGGCAGAGGGCAGCTATGAGCGCACTGAAAACGTGGGCGACATTGGACTGGCGGTTCGGGCTATAGTTTTCAGGATTTCGTGCATCGGCCTCTCCAACCGCGTAAAATCATTCCGTGATCCGTAGCGCCTTGGCTCTTTTGCTTTTCGCGGCGGCTCTTGTGGCTCAGCCTCAAATGAACCTGGCCTGGTCCGACGAGTTCAATGGACCCCGCGGCACGTTGCCGGATCCTGCGCGATGGACCTACGACCTCGGCGCGGGTGGCTGGGGCAACCACGAGCTCGAAACCTACACCAACTCCGCCGACAATGCCTCGCTTGATGGCGATGGCCATCTCGTCATACGAGCAATACGCAGCGGCTCCGCCTACACTTCCGCCCGCCTCAAAACAAAATCGCGCTTCGAATTCCAATACGGTCGCGTCGAGGCGCGCATCAAGGTTCCATATGGACAGGGCATCTGGCCCGCCTTCTGGATGCTTGGCAACGACATCGACAGCAATGGCTGGCCCCGGTGCGGCGAAGTCGACATTATGGAGAACATCGGCAAGGAACCGGGGACGGTACACGGAACCGTTCACGGTCCGGGCTATTCCGGCGGCGCCGGCCGCGGCGCCCCATTCAACCTCCGGCCCGGGCGTTTCGCCGACGACTTCCATATCTATGCCATCGAGTGGAGCCCCAACTCAATCGACTTTTTCGTCGACAACCAGCGCTATTTCGTCATCACACCGGCCAATCTTCCCGACGGCACGCGCTGGGTCTTCGACCATCCCTTCTTTCTGCTCCTGAACCTTGCCGTTGGCGGCGATTGGCCTGGAAACCCCGACGCGACAACCGTCTTTCCTCAGGAAATGCTGATCGACTATGTGCGCGTGTACGCGCCGGCGCCCGTTGAACCCCGGCGCCACCGCGATTCCTAAATGACCGAACGACTCTACTACCACGATTGTTATCTCCGGGAGTTCGACGCGAGCGTGGTCGCCGCCGAAGGCAACAGGCTCTATCTCGACCGCACGGCCTTTTACCCCACCTCGGGCGGCCAACCGTTCGACCGTGGCACCATCGGCGGCGTCGAGGTGATTGACGTAATCGACGAGGACACGCGCGTTGCTCACGTCGTGGCCGGCTCCGTACCCGTCCAAACGCCTGTGCGCGCAGCCATCGACTGGCAGCGGCGCTACGACTACATGCAACAGCACAGCGGCCAGCATCTCCTGGCCGCCGTCTTCACCGGGTTGTACGGCATCGATACGCTGAGCGTCCACTTCGCGGACGATTACTCGACCATGGATGTGGCCGCTCCTTCGCTGAGCGCCGAACAGCTCCGGTGCATTCAGGAGCGCGCCGCCGAGTTGGTCTTCGAGAACCGGCCCATCCAAATCGGCTTCACCGCTTCTGCCGGCGGGCTTCGCAAGGAAGTGGACCGTGAGGGCAGCCTGCGCGTGGTCGAAATCACGGGACTCGACCGCAGCGCCTGCGGCGGCACACACGTCCGCTCCACCGCCGAAATCGGCCCCATTTTCATTCGAAAAACCGAGAAGATCCGCAACAGCACTCGCCTTGAGTTTTTGGCCGGAATGCGCGCGGTCCGCCGCGCGCTCGACGACTACGACTCGCTTGCCGCCATCGCCCGTGCGTTCTCGGCTTCGGTCGAAGAGGCCGCGCCTCTCGTCAAAACGACGCTCGACCGCGCCAACGGTCTTGAGAAAGCACGCAAGAAGATGGCCGCCGAACTCGCTCGCTACCAGGGGCTGGAACTCTACAACGCCACTCCGCCCGACGCGGCGGGCATCCGCCGTCATACCGTGCGGGGCCCGATCGACGACGATGTCCGAGCCCTCGCTCAAGCCTTCATCGCGCAGCCGAAGTCGGTGTTCACCGCGGTTTCTCCAAATCCGCCCTCGCTTCTCGTGGCTGCCTCGAAAGACTCCGGGATCAACGCGGGCGAGCGCCTGAAGGGTATTCTGGCCGGGCTTGGAGGACGGGGCGGCGGCAGCCCGGTAATGGCGCAGGGCAGTCTGCCCGATGCCGAGGCTCTCGAAAAAGCCATGGCCGGTTTGGACAGCTAGGCACACGAAAACTCAGCCCGCCGCGCGCGCGACAGCTTTGACCGATTCCCACACCTCGCCAAGCCTATCGAGCCGCAGAGCGTTCGCGCCGTCCGACAGCGCTCGCTGCGGCTCCTCGTGGACTTCCACGAACAGCGCGTCGATGCCCACGGCGGCGGCTCCACGGGCGAGCGGTGCGATGAACTCCGGCTGTCCTCCAGAAGCATTTCCAGCGGCGCCGGGCAACTGAACGCTGTGAGTGGCGTCGAAGATCACGGGCCAACCCCACTCGCGCATAATCACCAGCGACCGCATGTCGACAACCAGGTTGTTGTAACCGAACGAAGCGCCGCGCTCAGTCAACAGGATCCGGTTATTGCCCGTGGACGCTACTTTGTCGGCGGCATTCCGGAAGTCGTTCGGCGCCACGAACTGCCCCTTCTTGATGTTGATCACTCGTCCGGTGCGCCCGGCAGCCACCAGCAGGTCGGTCTGGCGGCAAAGGAACGCCGGAATCTGGAGTATGTCCGCGCTCTCGGCCGCACGTTCGGCTTGAGCCGGCTCGTGAATGTCGGTGAGCACGGGAATGCCGAGGCTTCGAACGCCGGCCAGAATGCGCAGCCCTTCGTCCATCCCCGGCCCGCGATACGACTCGACGCTCGACCGATTCGCTTTATCGAACGAAGCTTTGAAGATGTACGGCCCGGCAATCCGGCCGATCTCGCGCGCCAAAAACTGAACGTGCGCTTCGCTCTCGATTACGCAAGGTCCGGCGATGAGGGCGAGCGGCGCGCCGCCGCCAATCGAAAGATGGTCGTTGACGCGGATCACTGCTCGGTCATCACCGATTCGATCAGCGGCGCTTCCTTCCGCGCCACCCGGCGCTTGCGATGCTTCAGTGAAGCGCCGACAAAAGCCCGGAACAGAGGATGCGGTTCCATCGGTTTCGATTTGAACTCCGGATGAAACTGACAGCCGAGGTACCACGGATGGTCGCGCAATTCGCAGATCTCGACGTACACGCCATCCGGCGTCTGACCCGTCAAGCGCAGCCCGTGCGAGGTCAGCACCGGCTCGAATTCGCGGTTGAATTCGTAGCGATGGCGGTGGCGCTCGCTGATGAGTTCCTCGCCGTAGGCCGCCCGCGCAAAACTGCTTTCAGAGAGTTTGCAGGGATACGCGCCCAATCGCATTGTCCCGCCGAGTTCGTCGACGCCTTTCAACTCGCGCAATTTGTAAATGACACGGTTCGGCGTACCGCTGTCAAACTCCGTTGAGTTCGCATCCTCCAGCCCGCAAACGTTGCGCGCAAACTCGATCACCATGGTCTGCATCCCAAGACAGATTCCAAAGTACGGAACCTTGTTCTCGCGCGCATACCGGATGGCGTGGAGCATGCCGTCGATGCCGCGCTTGCCGAATCCGCCCGGCACGAGGATGCCGTCATAGGCTGCCAGCTCGGCCGCGCAATCCGGCCATTTCAAATGTTCGGCCTCGATCCAATCGATGTTGACCTTCACGCCGTGCGAGAGCCCGCCGTGAAGCAGCGCTTCCTTCAGCGATTTATAGGAATCCTCGTATTCCACATACTTGCCGACCAGGCCGATGTGAACTTCGCCGGTCGGATTTTTGAGACGCTCCAGCATATCCGCCCAGCTCGTCAAATCCCGCGGCCCGCATTCGATCTTCAGAAGCCGCAACACAATGTCATCGACGCCTTGACCCGCGAAGACAATCGGGCATTCGTAAACGCTCTCCACGTCCCGCGCCGTGATCACCGCGTTGACATCTACGTCGCAGAACAGCGCGATCTTCTCTTTCACTTCGTCCGGCAGGGCACGTTCGCTGCGGCACATCAGAATATCCGGCTGAATACCGATGGCGCGCAGCTCTTTCACGCTGTGCTGCGTGGGCTTGGTCTTAAGCTCCTGCGCCGCGGCAATCCAGGGAACCAGCGTGACATGCACAAAGATCGTATTGTCGCGGCCCATTTCGTGCCGCAATTGGCGGATCGCTTCGAGAAACGGCAGGCTTTCGATATCGCCCACCGTGCCGCCGATCTCAATGATGACGACGTCGACATCTGTCTCTTATACACATCTAATTGTCGCGGCCCATTTCGTGCCGCAATTGGCGGATCGCTTCGAGAAACGGCAGGCTTTCGATATCGCCCACCGTGCCGCCGATCTCAATGATGACGACGTCGACATCATGAGACACTTTTCGCACGGCGGCTTTGATTTCGTTAGTGACGTGCGGAATAACCTGTACGGTCTTGCCCAGGTAATCGCCCCGCCGCTCGCGCGAAATGATCTGCTCGTAGATGCGTCCGCTGGTGAGATTGTTGCTTTGCGTCAGCGGCGAATGCGTGAACCGCTCGTAGTGCCCCAGGTCGAGATCTGTCTCGGCGCCGTCATCGGTGACGAATACCTCGCCGTGCTGGAAGGGGCTCATGGTCCCCGGGTCCACGTTGAGATAAGGATCGAATTTCGCGAGCGTGACGCGCAGTCCCCGGCTCTCGAGCAGGCAGCCGATGCTGGCCGCCGCGATTCCCTTTCCTAGAGAAGAAACAACTCCGCCCGTAACGAAAATACATTTGGCCATAGCAGTATTCAACGGCTCAGCTTCACCTCAAATTGGGAAATCACGCGGGCCAGGTCCTCGGGCGTATCCACGCCCGTCGATTCGTACTCGGTCTCGGCGACCCGGATCTTATAGCCGTTCTCGAGCGCGCGCAGTTGCTCCAGGCGCTCGACCTGTTCGAGCGGGCCCACGGGCAGATCCGAATACGCGAGCAGGAACTCGCGCCGGTAAACGTAAAGGCCGATGTGCTTGAAATGCACCGCGACCCTCCGTTCGCTTTCATCACGGACGTAGGGAATCGGCGAACGCGAAAAATAAATGGCGTTGGAAAAGCGGTCGGTTACGACTTTTACTACATTCGGATTGAGATATTCGGATTCGTCTTCAATCCGCTTCTTGAGCGTGCCCATCACCACTTCGGGTTCGTCGTGGATGGCCATAATCGCAATGTCGATCGCGGTGGGATCGATGAGCGGTTCGTCCCCTTGGATGTTCACGACGATGTCGGCCGAATCGGCCGACGTCACTTCCGCCACACGGTCCGTGCCCGATGGATGATCGGCGCGGGTGCGGCGGACGGGCGCTCCGAACTTCCGCGCTTCGTCGTAGATTCGATCGTCGTCGGTCGCAATCACCAGGTGAGTCAGGTAGCGGGCCATGGACGCACGCTCATATACGTGCTGGACCATGCTTTTTCCGGCTATTCGAGCGAGGGCTTTTCCGGGAAATCGTGAGGAGGCAAACCGGGCGGGGATTACGCCCAAGATTCGCTGCGGCACAATCGATGTTAGCACGATGCTACTCCGGAACGCAGCAAATTTTCAGCTTTTCGCTCGGCTACAATACGGAGCAATGCTTTGGGCGCTCGTCCTCTCTGCTTTGGTTCTGGCATCCGGGCTGATCGCTCAACCCCTGGGCAAAATCCAGGTGCAAGTGAAAGATCCATCGGGCGCGGCTGTGGCCGCCTCGCTTCACCTGGTCCGCACTGGAACCGGACTCTCGCGAACCGCTAAAGCCGACGCCCAGGGCGTAGCCGCGTTCTCTGCATTGGACGACGGACGCTATCGCCTGGACGTGACCGGTCGCGGATTCGAATCGCAATCCCTCACTCTTGAGATACGCGACGGAGCGACCGTCGCGCGGACCGTCACGCTTTCGCTCGGCGCAACCAGATTCCAGGTCGAGGTGGTGGGCGCGACGCCGCTCGCCGGAAGCGAATTACCGCTCGACCAACTTCCCTTCCCGGTCCAGACCACCGCGGGCGGAGCAACTCCCAACGACGGTTCAGCCGCGTTCACGTCGTTTCTCACCCGCCGCCTGAGCGGACTCGAAGTTAACGAATTTCAAGGCAACCCGATGCAGCCCGATGTCAGCTATCGCGGCTACACCGCGTCGCCCCTGCTCGGAACACCGCAGGGCCTTTCTGTTTTTTGGGACGGCGTCAGGATGAACGAGCCTTTCGGCGACGTAGTGAATTGGGACCTGATTCCCCGCGCCGCCATCGCGGAAACCACGCTGATGCCGGGCTCCAATCCGCTGTTCGGCCTCAACACGCTCGGCGGAGCGCTCTCACTCGAGAGTAAGGACGGCAATTCCTATCCCGGTACCGTCCTCGAATTGAGCGGCGGCAGTTTCGGCCGTAAACTCGCCCAACTCGAGCACGGCGGCGCTCGCGGCGCCTTCAACTGGTTCGGCGCGACCACGCTGTTTTTCGACGACGGCTGGCGCGTGAGCTCGCCCACCGACGTGCGGCAATTCTTCGGCCGCGCCGGTTGGCAGCGCTCGCGGACCTCCATCTATTTGTCGGGCGCGTGGGCGAACAACCATCTCACCGGCAATGGCCTTCAGGAGCAGCGCTTCCTCGCCCGCGATTACACGAGCGTCTTTACGAAGCCCGACGTCACGGGGGTCCACTCGCCGCTGTTGAATCTCACCACCCGCCACAGCCCTACCGCTTCCGTGACCGTTACCGGCAACGTCCATTGGAGGCAGGTTCGCTCGCGAACCCTGAATTCCGACTTGAACGAAATCTCGCTCGACGAGTCCGTCTATCAGCCGAACTCGGCTGACATCGCCGCGCTTCGGGCGGCAGGCTACAGCGGCTTCCCTCTCAGCGGCGCCAATGCTTCCAACACTCCGTTTCCTTACTGGCGCTGCATCGCCCAGGCACTGCAGAAAGATGAACCGGCCGAAAAGTGCAACGGCCTGCTCACCCGCGGCACGCTGAACCAACACACTTTCGGCGCAGCCGGACAGGCCACCTGGACCAGCGGTCCACGGCACGCCCAGTTCTCCGCCGGCGCCTCCGTCGAGCGCAGCGGAGCGGCTTTCTCGCAGAACCAGCAGTTCGCTTACCTGAACCCCGATCGTTCCCTCACCCCGGTGAACGCGTTCGCGGATGGCAGCACGAATATCAATGGCGACCCTTATGACACCCGCGTACAACTTGACGGACGTTCACTTGGCGCGAGCGTCTACGGCACGGGTGTAATTCCGCTCGGTCATCGGATCACCGTCCTGCTCGGTGCCCGCTTCGACCATTCCCGCATCGACAACCGCGACCGTTTGCAGGCGGCCGGACCCGGGTCGCTCACCGCGGGTTATTCCTTCAACCGCGCCAATCCCTCAATCGGCGCGGTCTTCGCTCCTTCCCCTGCTGCGAGCTTTTATGCGAGCTACAGCGCAGGGAGCCGCGCCCCAACTTCCGTCGAACTCGGCTGCGCCGATCCGAACCTGCCCTGTAAGCTCCCGAACGCAATGGCCGGCGACCCGCCTCTCCGCCAGGTGGTCACACGCACATTCGAGGCCGGCGTGCGCGGCCGGTCCGAAAACGTGTTCAACTGGAGTGCGGGCTTCTTCCGCGCCACCAATCGCGACGACATCCTGTTTGTCGCTTCCACGCAAACCGGCTATGGCTATTTCAAGAATTTCGGTGAGACTCTGCGGCAAGGGCTCGAGCTGACTGCGCGAGCATCGGTGGCCAGGCTGACCATCGGCGGCGGATACACGTTGCTCGATGCCACCTATCGAACAGCCGAAACGCTAACCGGAGCCTCGAACAGCGCCAACAGCGGCGAGCAGATCACCATTCAGCCCGGCGCGCACATTCCGCTCCTGGCCCGCCATCTGGTTAACCTCTACGGCGACGTGCGTGTGCTGTCGAAGTTGACCTTCGACCTCGCCCTGAACGGCGCATCGCGAACCTACGCCCGCGGCAACGAAAACAACCTGCATCAGCCGGACGGTAAATACTATATCGGTCCGGGCTTCTCGCCCGGCTACGCTGTCGTGCAGGCAGGCGCCCGCTACGAGTTGATCTCGCGGGTTCAACTCTTCGTGCAGGCCAACAATCTGTTCGACCGTCGCTACTACACGGCCGCGCAGTTAGCTTCCACCGGGTTCACCGATGCAGGAGCCTTCGTGGCACGCCCGTTCGGAAATGTAGGAGGCGCCTATCCTGTCGTGCACGCAACCTTCTACGCGCCCGGTACACCGCGCACGTTGATGATGGGTTTGCGCGTGCGCTTCTGAGCGGCGCCCGCATGCGGGGCGCGCGGCCGTGTTCAGCCGCGCGCTATGGATTTGTCTTCGTTAGCGGATGTCGACACGGTCTACCTGAATCGTGCCGTTCTTCTCGGCGCCGTCGATGGTAGCGGTCATGGTTGAGGCCGCCGACGAATCGGAACTGCTCGAACCGGTAGAGCGATCCGCGCGGTTCCGCATAGCCGAAATTACCTTGGAGTTGCCATTGCTGTCCAGGCGGTAGATTCGGTCCGCAGTTCGCAGCGCGAACATCGTGGTCTGGCTGGTCGGCGCGCAGGAAGCGGTTTGATCAGAGCCGGATTGACCCGACTGTCCCGACTGTCCCGACTGTCCCGACTGTCCCGATTGTCCCGACTGTCCGGACTGTCCCGACTGACCGGACTGTCCCGATTGGCCCGATTGGCCCGACTGACCGGATTGATCCGATTGATCCGAGCGCCGCGAGCGCGCCGAACTTCCGGATCCGCTCGATCCGCCCTGGCTGTCGCTGCAACTTGCATCGACCAACGTGCCGGTCCAGGTTTCCGCAAGAGCGAGCGTGGACAGCATCGCAGGCACGGCCAGAAGGCTAAGGGTTCTTTTCATGTGGTTTTCTCCTCAAATGATGAAGTCTCTTGAATACAGCCAGTCTGGCTGCGCTGATCAGTGTGCAACGCGCCTGCCATTACTGCCGTCGATTCGTTTCGGAGCCTTACAGGAGGAGGTAACCAGGTGCCGGCCGTCGGAAGTTCCGTTCAGGAGAAAATGGTTCCTTTTTCAAAGGGCAAAATTGCCGAAAAAGGCGTTAACCCAACGTGACAACCTCAGGCAGGGTTATAGCGCAATCTGGTGACGGCTTCGATGTGGAACGTCTGCGGAAACAAGTCCACCAGCGTCATTTGTTCAATCCGGTAACCGCCGCCGGTGAGCGCGCTCAGATCGCGCGATAACGTGGACGGATCGCAGGACACAATCGTGATCGCCGGTGGCTTCAGCCGCACTAACTCGGCGGTCACGTGCTTGCCCAAACCCGCGCGCGGCGGGTCCGCCAGCACGAAATCCGGCGTGTGTTGCAGCCCAGGCAGGAACGCCTCTACATTCTGGCCGATCCCCTCCAAAGCAACGTTCGCCCGCCTGGCGTTCGCTTCAAGGTCCCGCACCGCCGATTTCCCGCTCTCGACAGCCGTCACCTTTCCGAATCGTCGCGCCAGCGGCATCGAAAAGAGCCCCACGCCGGCATAGAGATCGAGCGCCGTTTGCCCGTCAGCACCCTCGAGCGCCGTCTCCACCAGCGGATCCACCAAAAACCGGTTCACCTGGAAAAACGAATTGTGGCTCACCTCAAAACTGTCGTGGCCCGCCTTGTACTCGAGAAACCCGGCTTGCGCTCCGGGAATCTGCTCGGCGCACCATTCAAAAAACCGGCGCGCAACCGGACGCTCCGCCTCCACGTTGAGCAGAACCTCGCTCTCGTTGGTGAACACTTCGATGGATTTGAGAAACTGCGGCCAGCGCCGGTCCGCAGCCATGCCACGGAGTGTTGTCAGCACCTCGTTGATCTTGGGCGACGAGATCGGACACTGGTCCACGCTCAACAACTCGTGCGTGCCGCCGCGGTAGTACCCGATCCGGCTGCCATCAACGTGGAACTGCGTGCGGTTGCGGTAGCCGTAAGGGCCGGCCTTGAGAGTCCCGATTTCGCCTTCGTAGTTCAATTTCCCTACGCGGCGCAGTTGCTCGCGCAGAATCTCGACCTTACGCGCCGTCTGGAATTCGTAACCCGCGTTCTGGTACTGGCAGCCGCCGCATTGGTAAAAATATGGGCACTGGGGCTCTACCCGCTCGGGTGACGCGGAAACAACTTCCACCAGCTTTGTTCGAATCAAGTCGGGACGTTCCTGTACCGGCTCCACACGCCCCGTCTCGCCCGGCAGCAGGAATGGCGTCAGGACTACCCGCCCTTCGACGCGCGACAATGCGTCGCCGCCGTAAACCCACTTTTCCGCGGTAACTTCGTTTACGATGGAATTGATCCCCTTCCACAATGAAAGCACGCGTACTATCCGGCATCCAACCCACCGGCAGCCCGCATATCGGCAACTACCTCGGCGCGCTCCAAAACTGGGCCCGCATTCAGTACGACTACGATAGCATCTACTGCATTGTCGACCTGCACGCCATCACCCTCTATCAGGATCCGGCGGAACTGCGGGCGAAAATCGTCGAGCTTGCAGGCGTCCTGGTCGCTATCGGAATCGACCCCGGCCATTCGTCCATCGTCGTTCAATCGAGCGTGCCCGCGCACGCCGAACTCGCCTGGATGCTCACCTGCGTCACTCCCGTCGGCTGGCTCGAACGCATGACGCAGTACAAGGCCAAATCCGAGGCCGCCGACACAATCAGCGACGGACTGCTGCAGTACCCGGTGCTGATGGCGGCAGACATTCTGCTGTATCAGGCGGCTGTTGTGCCGGTCGGCGACGATCAGCGCCAGCACCTCGAATTGACGCGCGACATTGCCCAGCGATTCAACTCGCTCTACGGCGATACGTTCGTGATGCCCGAGACTCGTCTGCCGGTACACGGCGCGCGAATCATGGGCCTCGATGAGCCCGACAAGAAAATGAGCAAATCGGCCAAGGGCGCCGGCCACGCGATTCAATTGCTCGACCCTATCGATCAGGTCCGAAAGAAGATCATGCGAGCCACCACGGACTCGCAGCCCGCCGTGAACTTCGATGCTCCCGGCGCCGGCGTCGCGAACCTCCTCGCCATCTATCAGGCTTTCACCGAAACAGCCGATGCGCAGATGCGGACTCTGTTCTCCGGCATGCGTTACGGCGATCTCAAAAAGACGGTCGCCGAAGCCGTCATCTCCAAACTCGAGCCGATTCAGGCTCGCTACAAAGAGATCACCGCCGACCCGTCGTACATCGAAGGCGTACTCCGCCAGGGCGCCGAACGGGTCTCGCCCATTGCCGACGATACGGTCGCGAAGGTGAAGCGGGCCATGGGCCTCTACACGGCCTGATATGGCGACAACCGGAGTCAGGCTTTCGGACTATGCCGGCCTGCTCCGCGGCAATCGCAACTTCCGCCTGCTGTGGGGCGCGCAGGTGGTCAGCGAACTCGGCGATTGGTTTTACTCGGTCGCGATCTTCAGCTTCCTTCTCGAAGTGGCGGGAACCGCGCAATCGGTGGCCATCGCGTTCATGCTGCAAGTGCTGCCGCAGTGCCTCGCGGCGCCCGCCGCCGGAGTGATCAACGACCGAATGAGCCGGCGGAAGATTATGCTGTTTGCCGATTGGACGCGCGCCGCCATCGTCCTGCTCATGCTGTTTGTTCGTACGCGCGAAGCCGTTCCGTTGCTCTACCTCCTTTTGTTCTCCGAAACGTTGATGTGGGCGCTGTTCGAACCCGCGCGCTCCGCCGTTTTGCCCAACGTCGTGAGGGAAGACCAGTTGCCCGCCGCCAATGCGCTGCAGGCCACGACCTGGTCGTTCAACTTCGCCGCCGGCTCGGCTCTAGGCGGCTTGACCGCGGTCCTGTTCGGCAACCAGGCCGTCTTCATCTTCAACTCGCTCACCTTCGCTCTGTCCGCGCTGCTCATCCGCCGCATGAAGTTCGATGAACCGCACGTCGCGGATGCGCCGCCGTTTCATGCCAGGGAACTGGCCGATTTCACACCCGTTGCGGAAGGTATCGAATATGTCCGCCGCGACCCGCGTCTCTCCGCAACCTTGTTCGTCAAAGCAGGTCTCAGCCTGATGGGAACGAATTGGGTGCTCATCCCCGTCATGGGCGAGCGGCTTTTTCCGGTGCATCTGTCCGGCTTCGACTCGCGGCAGGCGGCTACCCTGGGCATGAGCCTCCTGATGGGTTCGCGCGGCGTCGGAGCCGTCATCGGCGCGTTCGCCGGTGCCCGGTTTACGGGAACGGACTCGTGGCGCCTGCGGATCTCGATCGCCATCGGCTTCCTCATAGGCGCTCTTGGCTATCTCATTCTCGCCGGCGCTCCCGCCATTTGGATCGCTTGCGCCGGCTTGGTCATCGCCCACGCGGGCGCTTCGATGATCTGGACCTCTTCGAGCGTGCTAATGCAATCCCTCACCGGCGATCGTTTTCGGGGGCGGGTTTTCTCCGCCGAGTTCGCGCTCAGTATGTTCACGCTCGCTGCTGTCTCCTCAACCGGCGGCGTTCTGCTCGACCACAACATGAGCCTGCGTGCGCTCGCACTTGCCACTGCTCTCGTCTTCCTGATGCCCGCCGGTTTTTGGATCCTGGCACAGCGCCGCTGGAAGGTATAATCGGCCTGTGGCCGACTGGCAACAGCTTCTCGACCGCTGGACCAACGCGGCTCTGATCGACTCCGACACCGCCGCCCGCATTCGTGCCTACGAGGCTGCGCACACCCGAAGCGCCAGACTCCGCTGGCCTGCGGTGCTCGCCGTCGCCTTCGGCTCGCTTCTGCTCGGCGCCGGCCTACTGCTGTTTGTCTCCGCCCATTGGGACGAGATCTCGCCCGCGGCTCGCATGGTCCTGGTGCTCGTGATGGTGGCTGCATTCCACATCGGCGGCGGCTTCGCCGCTCCGCGCTTCGAGAACATGGCCATTGCGCTCCACACTACCGGCACGGTCGCGCTCGGCGCCGGCATCGCGCTCACCGGCCAGATTTTCCATCTCGACACCCACTGGCCGGCCGGCGTTTTTCTTTGGGCGCTCGGGGCGGTCCTGGGCTGGCTGATCCTGCGTCACTGGACGCAATCCGCGCTCGCCGCGATCCTGATTCCTTACTGGCTCTGCGGAGAATGGCACGAGGCCATGCGCGACCTCGGCGTCTATTTCTCGGCGCCCATCGTCTCCGGGCTGTTTCTGCTCGGCATCACCTATCTCACTTCCGGACGCCGCGCGCTGGTCTGGATCGGCGGGCTCGGCATTCTGCCCGCCGGCGTCGCCCTCTTCATCGAACGCTGGCACCAACAGCCCGCCTGGCAGTATCAGTTGGCCGGATGGTCTGCCGCCTTCGTACTTCCTCTTTTGCTGGCTCTCTGGTTCCGGCGCGGCGGCGTCGTGTTGAACCTGGCAGCCGCGGTTTGGACCGTCATCGCCTACCTGCTCGCGCCCTCGAGCTTTCACCTCGACGTGGCGCAGTTCGCCTGGTTCGCCCTGTTCGCCATCGGTCTGATTGCCTGGGGGGTTCGGGAAAAGCAGATCATCCGAATCAATTTAGGAATTGCCGGCTTTGCCCTCGTGGTGCTCGGCTTCTACTTCTCGAATGTGATGGACAAACTCGGCCGCTCCGCCAGCCTGATCGGGCTCGGGGTTCTGTTCCTCGCGGGCGGCTGGGTTTTGGAGCAGGCCCGCCGCCGCCTGATTGCGCAGGTGTCGCCATGATCCGGGGCCTGATCGTCGCCGCTCTTCACCTGGCAATCGTCCTCTCCATGACCGCCAGGTATGCATGGGACCGCGACCGCCTGCCCCGCGCCTGGGCTCGCACGGTGAACTACGACCCCAACCTGCCCGTGCGCGGACGCTATGTGAACCTGCGGGTCGTCGTCCCCCTCGAAGGCGATCCCGGCAACGAATGGATGGTCCGCGCACGCCTGTCTATCCGCGATCACAAACTGATGGCCACGGTTGACCCTACCGGTAGCGCAACTCTCCACGGTCAGCAGCGAATCCGTGGAGCCCTTGTCACACCAGGACCAATTTCGGAAATCGAAAAAGACTGGGCGCTCGACAAACCCGTGGCGTTCTTCCTGAGCGAGCATGCGGCTGATCCGACACAACGCAAGCCCGGCGAGGAACTCTGGGTTGAGGTCAGCGTGCCCGCCAAAGGGCAGTTGCGGCCAGTGCGGCTCGGCGTTCAGAAAGACGGCGCGCTCACTCCGCTCGAACTACGGTAACGCGCCTAAAACCTTCTTCGACGGACGGCGGAGAAAGCCGTCGGGCCATGTCGACGATCGCTTCCTCGGGCACCACGCGGTTGCGGCGCCAATTCCGGTCGAGGCAGGTCTCGATCGGAACATCGAAAAACACGGCATCGATGTCGCAGTCGTGCAGCTCGGCGATCTTGAGATACGGTCGGCGCTCGCGGCGGGTGATGTTGGTCGAATCGATGACCGTATGTGGCCGGCCCAAGTCGAGCCTCTGTTGAAGCAGGTAGCGCAGGGTCGCGAACACGCGCCGGTGAATGGTCTGATTGGCCCGGTCGTCGATGAGCCAGTGCCGGATTTCATCGCTCGACAGGACGGGCAACCCTTGCCGCGCCGCCCAGGTCGATTTGCCGCTCCCCGGCAACCCCACCAGCACCGTAATCAGCCGCCTCCGCACTCCCCGCATCTTACCCCACCTTGGGTGTCAGTCACCTCGGTTCCTTTTCGACCACCACATCTTGGGTGTCAGTCACCTCGGTTCCTTTTCCAAGACCGGCGAATTGACCGTTTGCGCAAGCAGTTTCGCCTCGATTTCGCCCATCTCGCCCGAGGACAGCCACAATATGTAGTGGCCCACCGCTGCAAAACAAAGGAACCGAGGTGTCTGACACCCAAGCAGGGCCGCAGAATAAAGGAACCGAGGTGTCTGACACCCAAGCAGGGAGAGAAGCGAAGATTCCGATCAACGCACCGGAGCGCCGTTGCGGACCTCGTCCGTTCCTCGCTTCACGACCGTATCGCCAGCGTTGAGCGCCCCCGCCACCTCGACGAGTTCCCCGCTCGCTGAGCCTTTCTTCACGTTCACCCATTCGGCTCGGCCCCCGGTAACCCGGATCACAAACGTTCGCTCGGTCGTCGTCACCACCGCGCTCGCCGGAACCAGCAGCGACGCACCGGCCCGCTTCACCGGCCAACTCACTTCCGGATACATGCCCGGTGCGAGCGCCCCGGCGTTGGCCACGTCGAGTTCCACCGGCATGGTTCGCGTCTTAGAATCCATCGATTGCGGAACGCGCGCGACGACGCCGCTGAACGTCCGTCCCGGGTAAGCGGGAACAGTGAACGGAACGCGAGCGCCACGCACAATTCCGCCCACGTAAGCTTCCGGTACCGCAACCAGAAGCCGCAGCCGCGAATTCTGCTCGAGCCGGAGCAGTGGACCCGTCGCAGGACCCGCGAGCGCTCCAGGATGAACCATGCGATCCGTAATCACCCCCGCGAATGGCGCCGTGATCTTCAGGTACGATTCGATTTCCCGAACGGCCTGAGCCGCCTCGTGCGCGGCCTGAACCAGATTGCCAGCCGCCGTGACGGCAGCCTGCGCCGCCGTTACCGCCTGTTCCGATTGGTCGAGTTCGTTGCCGGCGATCGCGCCCTGCGTCGCCGAAGCGGTCTTCAGCCGTTTGTACGTATCCTGAGCCGCCGCCAGACGCGCCGCTGCTTCCGCCTTCTGAGACTCGGCCGTTTTCTCGCGCGCCTCCGACTCCGCCCGTTGGGCCTTCATCTCCGGTGCGCTGAGTTCGATCAGCACGTCGCCCTTTTTGACGACACTTCCGCGGTCTACCAGAACCGTTTCCACGTATCCGGCCACTCGCGCTCGCAGGTCCACGGCTTGATATGGCTGAAACTCGCCGGGAAGCTTCACGGTGCTTTCCACCGCCCTCGAAACGACGGTCGCCGTCTCCATTTTCTGGCCGAAACCCTCAACGCACGTCAGTGCGAGACAGAAGATGATCCTCATGCCCTTCGCCTCAAAATCCAGTACCCGAAACCAGCGATCGCCGCCAGCAGAACCGCGCTACCGTAATACACCGAGTTGATTCCGAAGCGCGAAGCCAGGTCGCCTGTAAACAACAGAGCCACGCCTTGCGCGAGCGTCATCAGCGACATCGAACTCGAACTGACGCGCCCGCGCATTTCCGGGGGCACTTGTCCCTGCATCATGGCCATGGCCGGCACCATCAGTAACGACGTGCTCAGCCCGATCGCGAGACATCCGGCAAACGTCATCGGCGCATTTCCGAAAGCGGCGATTACTCCGATGCTCAACCCGCAGCCGAGCAGCCCGAGCACGATCATCGGCGCTTTGTTCGGGAAACGCGACCCGTACTTGGCGAGCGGCACGCTGCCGGCGAGCGCGCCCAAGCCGATGAACGACCCAAGAACTCCGTAGATAGTCGAGCCCAGATGCAGAATGTCGCGAACATAAATCGCCAGCAGCGAGCCGAATGCGCCCAATGCGAACATCCCGGCCGCAATCGAAACGATCACGAACCCGATCACCTCATGCGTCAGGATGAACTTCATGCCCGAGAGAATATCGCTCATCACCGACGTCATCTGCTTATTTGCATGTTCAGGACGCGGCGGCACGGCGATCATCGACAGCATGAACGCCGAGAAGAAAAACGTCGCGCTGTCCAGGTAATAGCAGAACGCGCCCCCGAGCGTTCCCACCAGGGCGCCCGAAATCGCGGGGCTGAAGATCCGCACAATCTGCATCGCCTGCTGCATCGCCGCGTTGGCGCTCAGCAGCCCCTGCATGGGCACAATCTGAGGCAGCACCACCGATTGCGCCGGCATGAAGAAACTTGAGAACACGCTGGTGGCGAACAGTACACCGTACACGTGCGCCGGCGCTTTGGCGAGCACCAGTCCGAGAATCAACACACCTCGCACCAGGTCGCTCGTGATCATCGTGCGGCGCGGATCCCACCGGTCCACAAACACTCCGGCAATCGGCGAGATCAAGGCCAGCGGCAAAATAAAGAACACGCTGATGAGCGTCACCTGCCGCGGCGTGCCGTGCATCTGAAACGACACCATCGCGATTACCGCGTAAAGCGCCAGGAAATCTCCGAAGATACTGACCAATTGCGATAGCCACAATCTTCTGAACGCGGGGATAGCCAGTACGTCCTTGAGGCTCAGCGGCGGCGTGGGCGGAGTCTGCGGTTGCGATGCGGTCATTGATTTGGCTCGGCGAGAAGCGATGCGGATCGGGCGGTCGCCCTTTGTTGCAGGATCGCATACACCGCCGGCACCACGCTCAAAGTTGTCAGTGTGGCGAAAAACAGCCCGCCGATCACCGCGCGCCCGAGCGGCGCCGATTGCGCCTCGCCGAATGCGAGCGGCAGCATGCCGGCAATCATCGCGGTGGCCGTCATCAGAATCGCCCGCAGGCGTTCCCGTCCGGCCTCCACCGCCGCAACCGCGCTCCCCTGCCCCGTCCGCCGCCGCGCCTCCGCGAACGTCACGAATAGAATCGAGTTTGCCACGGCAATGCCGATGGCCATGATCGCGCCCATGAACGACTGCACGTTGAGCGTCGTTCCGGTGGCGAGCAGCATCAGCGCCACGCCGCACACCACCGCCGGAATCGTGGCCAGCACCGCAAACGCAAGCCGGAACGACTGGAAGCTGGCCGCCAGCAATAGAAAGATCACCGCTACTGCAAGCAGCAGACCAGTGCGCAATCCCGCCACCGTCTGTTCGAGCGCGGGTATCTGCCCCCGAACGGCAAGCGTTGTGCCGCGCGGGGGCTCGCCGGCTTCGGCGATCGCTGCCCGCAAATCGCGAGCGGCCACGCCGAGCGGCGCACCGTGGATATTGGCCGTCATGCTCACCACGCGCTGCATGTTGTAGCGTTCCACTTCACCGAAGGTCGTCCCGAACTTCAAGCCCGCCACATCGCTCAGCACCGTTTGCGCGGCGCCGTTCTGCATCACCGGAATTCCACCCACATCGCTCAGCGACTGCATGCGGTTCTGCGGAATCTCCACCTGAATCTGAAAGCCGTTGCCGCTCGCCGGGTCGCGCCAGTAGTTGGGCTCGATAAACCGGCTCGAAGAGGTCGCCGCAACGAGCGACTTGGCAACGCCGGCGGCCGTCAGCCCGAACTGCCCGGCCCGCTCACGGTCGATCTGAACCTCAACCGTCGGATAGTCGAGCGGTTGTGCGTATTCGAGGTCGCGCAGCACCGGCAACCGGCTCAGGCGGGCAAAGACTTTTTCGGCGAACGCGCGGTTGGCGGCCATGTTCGGCCCCTGCGCCGACACTTCCACCGGCGTCGGCGATCCAAAGCTCATCACCTGCCCGACGATGTCGCCCGCTTCGAAGGAAATCTGCAGGTTCGGCAGCCGTTCGCGGAACCGCGCCCGCAGGCGCTCGCGCAGTTCTTCACCCCTCAGCGTTGCCGAAGGCTTTAGCGCCACCAGCATCACCGCTTCGTGAGGTCCGCTGGTCCATAGATAGATCGTGTTGATCGGATAGCTCGCCGGCTGAACGCCGATGAAGGCCGTCGAAATCTCAACGTTGCCCGCGCCCGCTTCGTCCTGAATCAGTTGAAGCGCATCGAGCGCCAGCAACTCCGTTCTCTCCACGCGCGTCCCCGCCGGCGCGCGCAAACGCAGTTGAAACTGCCCGCTATCGCCCGCCGGAAAGATCTCGGTCCCGAGACGGGGCAAGGCGAGCCACAGCAACAGCGCCGCGCCGACGGCGTAAGCCCCCACCACGCCCCAGCGCAGCCTCACGATCCAGCCTAGGTAGAAGCCATAGATCCGCTGCAGCGTTCCGCCGATCCTCGCCTCGTGCCCCTCTCGCATCATCCATGCCGAGAGCACCGGCACCAGCGTACTCGAAAGCAGGTAAGACGAGATCATCGCGAAGCCCACCGCGAGAGCCAGCGGCACGAAAAGCTGCCGCCCGACTCCGCTCATGAAGAACGACGGCACAAACACGCACAGGATGCACAGCATCGAGAGCAATCGCGCATCCGCCGTCATCCGCGTCGCTTCCACCACCGACATCACTTTGTCCAGCCCGCCCCGCAGATGCGAATGAATGTTCTCGATCTCAACCGTCGCCTCGTCCACCAGCACGCCAACCGCGAGCGCCAGCCCGCCGAGCGTCATGATGTTCAGCGTTTGACCCGCTGCCCACAGCCAGACCACCGCCGCCAGCAGCGCGAACGGAATGGTGAGAATCACGATGAGAGCGCTGCGCCAGTCGCGAAGAAACAGCATCACCATCAACCCGGTGAGCAGCGCGCCCATCAGTCCCTCGGACAGCAGCCCTCGAATCGCGCCGGTTACGTACTTCGATTGGTCGAATACCAGGCTCACCGTCACATCCGGCGGACACACGGCCTGCATCCGGGGAAGCGCTGCCTTGACGCGCTCGATCACCGCCAGCGTCGAAGCGTCGCTTCGCTTGGTCACCTCGATGTAAACCGTGCGCCGGCCGTTGACATGTGCGTAGCCGGTGACGATGTCGGTGCCCACCTCGGCTCCGGCAATGTCGCGCAAGAACACGCCCGCGCGCACCGGAGCGTTCAGCAACTCTCCGACATTCGCGCCGACGGTGGCGTTCGTGGTGGCGATGCGATTCAATTCACCCGTGCGCACGTTTCCCGAAGGCAGCACCGCGGTAGCGCGATTCACCGCCGCGATCGCGTCTTCGGGCGATACACGATACTCACGCAGTTTGTCCGGGTCCAGCCGCACCACCACGGTGCGCTGATTCCCTCCGAACGGCGGCGGCGCCGACACTCCTTCGAGGGTCGCAAACAGCGGGCGCACCTGGTTGAGCGCGATATTCTGCATCTCCGAAGGCGATCGCGTGGGGCTCGAAAAAATCAACTGGCCAACCGGTACGCTCCCCGCGTCATAGCGCACGATGAACGGACCCACCGCGCCCGCCGGCATGAACGCCCGCGCCCGGTTCACATATCCCACCACCTGCGCCATCGCCTGGCTCATGTCCGTGCCCGGATGAAAGGCAAGTTTCATCAGCGAGGCGCCCTGAATGCTCTTCGATTCGACGTGCTCGATTCCGGTGATGTAGAGGAAATGATACTCGTAGTAGTAAGTGATGAAACCTTCCATCTGGGAAGGATCCATGCCGCCGTAGGGCTGCGCCACGTAAATGGTCGGCGCGCCCAGATCCGGAAAAATGTCCACCGGCATTCGCCGCGCGGCCATCCACGCAAACAGCGCGACCGTGAGCACGGCAACGACGATTGTGATGGGACGCCGCAGCGCCAGCAGAACCAGTTTCATGGCCGAGTGCTCTCGAGAAACGAATCGAGGCTGCCCATGGCCGACGCCACGGCCAGTTCCGCCCGCCTCACCGCCAGCCTCGCCAGCGCATCGTCGATCTCCGCCTGCGTGAGCAGGCGTTCCGCTTCCGCCACCTCGATGACGCTGCTCAGTCCCGATTTGTAGCGCGCCGTCGCCTGCTGCTGCCCTTCCCGCGCCGCTCGCAGCAGCACCGGCGTGTTCTCGACGACCGCCCGCGCAGCCTCGAGCGCCGCTTGCGCCCGGGCCATCTGCGCGCTCAGTTCAGTAGCAATCTGATCGCGCCGCGCCTGCTCGGCCCGCTCGTTGTGAACTTCGATCTGCTTCTTCACTCTGAGCGAGGCAAAGTCCATCAGCGGAAACGTGAGGCTCAGTCCGAGCGCCCAGTTCTGATAGTTGGGACCCAATCCGCTCAGCACTCCGCCCGTCGAACCATCCGTTCTCGCCCCGCTCCCGCGCGCGTACAGCGAGCCCTGCAAATTCACCTTCGGATAGTAGGCCCGGTCAAGCGCCCGCTCCCGCGCCTTCACTTCCTCAATCGCCGCCGATTGTTCGGTGAGGCGCGGATGTTCCCCGCCGGCTTCTTTTGCAGCCCGCGGCGCGAGCGGAACCGTGGCCACCGGCGTTCCCGTGAACTGTGCCAGCGTGGCCCGCGCCACTTCCACGGCCTGCCTCGCCTTAATCAGCTGTGTCCTGGCCATCGCGCGCTCGGCCTGCGCTCGCGACAGGTCCGCTCCCGGCCGCAAACCCGCTTCAACCACCGCGCCCGTCACCTGTTCCACCTGGGCGGCGCGCGCAACCGCCGCTTCCGCCGCGCGAGCCGTGTTTTCCGCTGCCATCAACGTCAGGTAGGCGTCGGCGGTCAATACCGCCACTTCGAAACGAGTCCGCTCCACGGCCGCGGCCGAGCGCCTTCTGGCCGCTTCGGTCACTGCTACGTTGGCTTCCCGCAGGCCAAAGTCAAACGGCTCCCAGGAAGCGAGCACGCCCACCGCGCTCCCCCAAACATTCGTCAGGTCGTTTGTTCCAAGCACCGGACCCGAAAGCGACGGAATCACCGGTTGCGGCAACAACAGGCCGAAGACATTGTTGCGTGTGGCGCGATTCACCTGCGCGAGAGAGTCCACCCTGGGCAGATAGACGGTGCGGGCCAGTTGAATCGCCGCCGAAGCAGCCGCGAGCTGCTCCTGTGAGATGCGTACGAGCGGATAGCGTTCCGACGCCATGGCCACCGCCGCGTCGATCGAAACGGGCTTGAGCGCCGCAGGCTGAGCGAGCGCAACCGCGGAGACGAGGAATGGAAGCCACGCGCGCATTCAGGTTGGCGTTACGATCGCGGAAAGCGATACTCAGAACAGTGTCTCAAGGGGTCGTCTACGTCAAACGATAACACAAGCGCTCAGGGCCGCAATGCGCCCGTTTCAAACTGAAGCGTGCGCCACTGCGTCTGATAATCGTAGCGCGCGGTGGTATTGGCAATCTGCGCCGATGTGAGATTCAATTGCGCCTGGCTGAGTTCCACCACCGAGCTGAGACCCAGGTCGTAGCGGCTGCGCGCCAGCTTCAGTGCAAGCCCCGCCTGCTCGAGCAGCTTGGCCGTCAGGCCCAGCCGTTCGTACGCAGTCACCGCGTTCAGATACGCCACCTGCACGTCCCGCACCACGCGATTCTGCAGATCCTTGACGTTTTCACGGGCGCTCCGCTCTCGTAGTTCCGCTTCCGTGCGGCGCGCAGTGTAGAGTCCGCCGTTGAGAATCGGCACGTTAACGTTCAGGCCGACCGCGCCATAACGGCTTGCGAGCGCATCCACTCCCGTCGGCACGACGCCGATGCCGGCAATCGTGCTGATGGCCGGAAACATCAGCGCGCGTTCCGCTTTGGCGCTCTTCGCCGCGGCCTGTTCCTGATAGCGAACCACGCCCAGTTCGGGCCTGTTCTGAAGAGCTTCCGCGATGAGACCGCCCGGGTCGGCGGGCAGTTCGCCCGGCATTGGTTCCTCGGCGACAACAAAATCCCGCTGGTTCGGATATCCGATGGCAGCGGCCAGGGCAGCCGACGACGCTTTCACGTTGTTCTCAGCCGAGGAGAGCAGCAATTGCGCTTCAGAAAGATTCACGTTGGCAAAACTCACGTCGAGATTTGATTTCAAGCGATTGTTGGCCAGCGCCGTAATCTGGTCGACAACCAGTTGCCGCGCCGCCACCGTCTCGCGCGCGACCTTCCGCACCGCCTGCGCGCGCAGAAGCCCGAAATAGGCGCGGTCTGCTTCAAGCAGTACGCCCGCCCGAGTGGCATTCGAACTCTCTTCCTGAGCGAGCGACTGATATCGCGCCGAAGCCACCAGGTTCGACGTCCGGCCAAAATCCGTGATCAGTTGGCTTACGCCGAATCCGCTCGCGAAACGGTCGTAAATCACCGGGTTGTTCAGACCGCCGGCGGCGATGCGCGTGCCGTCCGATGCCGCGGCTCCGGTCACCGACCCGAACACCTGCGGCTGTTGCCCCGCATGAACTTCCTTCGGAACTTCCTTCGAAGCCTCGCTCAGATAGCGCGCCGAGGCGACCCGCGGGTTGTTCTGAATGGCAATCTTCTCGGCCTGTTCGAGCGTGAGTTTGAGCGGCTCAGGCGTCTGCGCCCAACTCAACGTCGCAGCCAACAACAGCAGTACCGCTCTCACGCGCGAACGCTCCTTCCATAAACCAGGCTGTACGCAGCCGGAACAAGAAACACCGTCAACGCGACCGATACGGTAAGCCCGCCGATGATGGCCCGCGCCAGCGGCGCGTACGACTCGCTTCCCTCGCCGAGCTTAAGAGCCATGGGCAGCAGTCCGATGATCGTAGCGAGCGAAGTCATCAGCACCGGACGCAGACGCACCCGGCAAGCGACCGCAACGGCTTCGCGGGCGGCCTTCCCTTCCTCGCGCAGGTGCCGCGTGAACTCGACAATCAGAATGCTGTTCGACACCGCGATGCCCACCAGCATCACCACGCCCATGAGCGACATCACGTTGAGCGTCGTACCCGTCGCCCACAGCACCAGCAGCACGCCGCTGATTCCCGGCGGAACCGCGAGCAGAATGATGAACGGATCGACGAACGACCGGAACTGCGCCACCAGCACCAGGTACAGCAGCACCACCGAAAGCAACAGTCCCGTTGTGAAACTCCGGAACGACGCGCGCATCCCCTGCACCATTCCGCGCAACTCCACGCCAACTCCGCTGGGGACCTTGGTCTGCCGCACCAGTTCGTCGATGGAGTTCGCCACCCGGGCGAGGTCCTCGCCGAGCGGCCGCACAAACACGTCGATGGTCCGCCGCAATTGGTAGTGGTCCACTTCGGTTGGAGATTTGATCCGCCGAATGGTGCTCACCATGTCGAGCCGCGTCGCCTCGGCGTTTCGCGAGCCGCGAAGGGGAATGGCCCTGAGATCGTTCACCGACTTTACCTGCGACTCCGGATACTGCACCGTCAACATGTAGTCGTTCCCGGTTCGCGGATCGATCCAGAAACTCGGCGCGATCATCTGGTTCGATGTGAGGGCCGTGATCAGGTTGCCCACCACTTCGCGCTGATCGAGCCCGAGTTCGCGGGCGCGTGTGCGGTCAACATCCAGTTCGAGCGCGGGATAGTCGATATCCTGCGGGATGAAAACATCGGCCACGTTCGGAATCCGGCGAATCTGCCGGGCCAGCTGCACCGCCGTCGAGTACGAGTTGTCGAGATTCGAGCCCGCCACCTGCACGTCGATCGGCGCCGGCAGGCCCAGATTCAGCACTGCGTCCACCAGTCCGCCGCTTTGAAAGTAGGCGCTCAATTCCGGCAGTTCGGTGGCCATCGCCTGCTTGACGCGGCTCATGTACTCGTAGCTTCCGGTTTTGTGTTCGGGGCTGAGGCTCACCTGCACAAAGGCGGTGTGCATGGCTGAATTGCTGGTGTAGATCGCCGAAAAATCAGGCGTCGCGCCGATGTTCGATACAATCATGCCGAAATCCTCAGCCGGCACGATGCGCTTCACCAGAGCCTCTACTTTGGCTACTTCCGCATCCGTAATCGCCAGTCGCGTACCGCTAGGGGCTTTCAGGTTGATCACAAACTGTCCCGCGTCGGTGCGCGGAAAGAACGACAGGCCGAGCATCGGAAACAGCAGCAGCGATGCGCCGAACAGCAATGCGAACGCGCCCAGCACCGCGACGGGATGCCGCAGCACGCGCTCCACCACGAAATCGTAGCCCTTCAGAAACGACTCGAACCGCGCATTGAACCATAGGTTGAACCGATCGCCCAGCGTCAGCTTGACATGCTCGATCTCCACCGGAATTTCGTTCGACGGAGTTCCGTGGTGCGAGGGCGACTTGATGAATCGGGCGCAGAACAGCGGCACCACCGTGAGCGCGACGATGTAGGAAGCAAACAGCGAGAGCACCACCGCCAGTGCCAGCGCCGAAAACAGGAACTTGCTCACGCCGTACAGAAAGGTAACCGGAAAAAACACGATCACCGTGGTGATGGTCGCCGCAAGCACCGGAAGCGCCACCTCGCGGCCGCCCTTTTCAGCCGCTGCCTCGGGGGATTCGCCCAGTTCGAGATACCGGTAGATGTTCTCGAGCACAACCACCGAGTTGTCGATCAGTCGCGAAAACGCCAGCGCGAATCCGCCCAACACCATGCTGTTCACCGAACCGCCGCCGAGCGACAGCGCGATAAACGCCGCCAGCACCGACAAAGGAATCGAGAAGAAGACCGCTACCGTGGCGCGCATGCTCCCGAGAAACACGAGAATCATGACCGACGTGAGAAACAGCCCGATGGCTCCCTCGTCGAGCAGCGTCTGAATCGCCGTCTTCACAAACCGTGATTGGTCAAACACCACCCGCGCCACCAGTTGCGACGGCACATCGAACAACTTGCCCAACCGCTCCCGAACGCCGTCCACCACGGCAATCGTATTCGTGTCGCCGCCCTGCTTGAGCACCGGCAGGTAAACCGACGGCTGCCCGTCCACCCGCACCAGGTTGGTCTGAATCTGCTGCGCGTCCCGCGCCTTTCCGATATCCGCCACGCGCACCGGAGACGTCCCCGACATTTTTACCGGCAATTGTTCGATGTCGTTTACCGTCTCGAGCTGGCTGTTGGTGTAGATGCTGTAGTCGAGCGGACCCAGCTGCACATCGCCCGCCGGCAGAATCAGGTTCGAGTCGTTCACCGCCCTCACGACGTCCATCAGGCTCAACTGATGAGCCTCCAGTTTGTACGGATCGGCGTACACCATGATCTGCCGGTAGCGCCCGCCGAATGGCTGAGGCACCGATGCTCCCGGCACACTGGCAATCTGGTTTCTCACCTGGAATTGCGCAAGATCGCGGAGCGCCGTTTCGTTCAGCCCTTCGCCTTTGAACGTCACCAGGCAGACCGGCAGACTCGATGCGTCGAACTTCAGCACCACCGGCGGCAGCGTTCCGGGCGGCAAACGCCGCAACTGCGCCATTGCCAGGTTCGAAATGGTCGTCACCGCCGAATCCGGATTGGTGCCCGGCTGGAAGTAGACCTTGATCACGCTCACGCCGGGCAGCGAGCGCGATTCAATATGCTCGATGCCGCTGCCAAGGGTGAAAAACCGCTCGAAACGGCTCGTGATGTCCGCTTCAATCTGCTGTGGAGGCATGCCCGAGTAAAACGTCGCCACCACAACAACCGGAATGTTCATTGCCGGGAACATGTCCACCGGCATGCGCAGCAGCCCGGTCACGCCTACCACCGCGACAATCAGGCACACCACGACGATGAAATATGGATTGCCGATCGAGAACTTCGACACGCCTTACGATTCCTTTGCCGCGCTTAGCGTCACCGGCTTGGCTTTCACGGCCTGTCCGGCTTGCAGTCCAGAGCGATTACCGATCACCACGAGCTCGCCTTCCTTTAGACCGTCGACAATCTCAGCCTGGTCCGCGGTCTCGATGCCGATTCGCACCGGTCTGCGCTCAATGATTCCGGCGGCGCTCACCACCAGCACCGTCCCCGAAGTCGCATGAGAGCCGGAGTCCGCCTTTACGTCGATCGCGTTCACCGGCACGGCAAGCGCGTTGTCTCGATGGTCCAGTGTCAGATCNAGCGTGGAGGTGGGGTTCGGCACGTCCACCTCCGTGTCCATGGTCCTGGTGTCGAGCTTCAAACGGCCTGAAAACCGCGCCACCCGTCCCGGCAGGTCGCGTTTGAGCGATGAAACCCGCACGTTCACCGGAGCGCCCGTTCGAATGAGCGGCACCACCGATTCGGGCACCGGCAGCACGAGCCGCAGCATCCGGTTCTCAGACAATCGCACCAGCGGCATCGCCTGCGTCTGCGAACTGATGCCGGCTTGAATCATCGCGCCGGTATCGGCGTAACGCTTGGTCACTACCCCTGTAAACGGCGCCGTGACGTTCGTGTAATTGAACATCGTTTTGACTTTGGCTTGCTCGGCCTGCGCCACGGCCACCTGTTGTTCGGCGGCTGACAGGCTCGAGCGCGCCGCATCCACCTGAGCCTCCGCGGCGAGGTCGCGCGCGTGCGCATCGTCCACTTCCTGCTGCGCGATCAGTCCTGGTTGGTCTTTCATCACCCCGGACAGCCGGGTGAAGGAAAGATGCGACATCTGGTGGTTCGACTCGGCGCGGCGCAACTCCTCGCGCATCCTCTTCACCTCGGCCGAGGCGTGCGAAACCGAGGCTGCGGCGCGGGTAAGATCGTCGCCCATCTCCGGAATTTCGAGCACCGCGATGAGCTGACCTTCGCGCACATGGTCGCCCACGTCCACGTTGATCTTCTTGACGTAACCGGCCACTTTCGCCATCACGTCCACTTCCTGGAATGGCTTGAACTCCCCCGTCAGGACAAGGTCACGGCTGAGCGGACCGGTAACGGCTTTCGCAACAGCCACTGTAGGCGCTTCTGGAGGCGCGCTCGCTTCGGCGCGGGGACGATGACACGCGCTCAAAAACACAGCGCCGATCGATAAAGTCACCAGGGCAGGAAAGTGTGCGCGACCCGGCGCGACACGAAACCGTGGAGTCACTATTCGCTTTGATTCACCCAAGGCAAAACTCGTTTCGTAAATTATCAGACCGCGTTAGGAGAAAGTCAATCGATGTGCCACAGACGGTATGGACCCTTCTCCGCAACCTGTCTGATGCCCCACTGCCGCGAGCGCAGCAGCAGATCATCCGCCAGCAAATCTCCATCGCGGAAAACCAGCCAGCGAATCCCGTTCGCCTTCAACTCCGCCGCCGCCGCGCCGCGCAGCAAGGGCGTCCAGGGCGTTTCTTCGGTTTGGGGCTCGGACGCAAGCGCTCTCCACGAGCCGTTCGATTCCACGTCTATGCGCAACGAAGCCCAGGTCTGGTTGCGGGCAATTTCAACCGAGGCGCCATCGATAATCTTCTCTGCGCCGAAGTCAATCTCAACGAACATCCCCGGCCTGGTCGCTTCAGCCGGATTCCAAACCGTCAGCGGGCTGTTGTCGAACGCGAGCGGAGCGTCCCAGGGATTGTGCGACGCGCGGATGCGCCAGTTCCCGGAGCGCTCCACTTCCTTGCCTCCGCTCCAGATCCGTACCTCCGCTATGTTGAGCGGCGCGGGATCGGCGTGATTTAGGACGATGCGTACGCGCCGCGCCGCCACCGGCGTGAACGAGTAACGATAACGCAGGTTGGTTCGCAGGTCGGGCATCGTCACGCGGAACAACAGATCGTACATCCGGTTGCCGAGCGCCGATTCGAAGGGCCCGATCACGTGCCGCGTGTGATAGGTCTGGTTGCCGAGCGAAGGCGCGAACACCGCCTCCTCCGCCGGTACCAGCCGTTCCATGTCGCGAACAATGGCGTGGTCCTCGCGCGCCGTGAGCAGGTATTCGTCTTCCGGAATGAGCCTCAATGCCGCCGCCCAGTTCGGCCGTTCGATTCGCCACGCGTAAGGGCTCGAGTATGCGGTGATGTTCGGCGGCCAGGAAAACGCCGCGTGCGCCGCCACCACCAGCGGCAGCCCGAAACGGATCTCGTCGAGTACCAGCGCCAGCGCGAGCGCCGCGAACGGCAGCATCGGAATCAGGAATCGAGTGCCGATATTTCCGAAATACGGCACGAGGAACACTGCCGCGGCCAGCAGCAGCCTCCGCCCTTCGCTCGACCGGAGCGCGAACACCGCCAGCGGCAAAAGCAGGAACACCGGACCGATCAGCCCCGACAACCGTTCTCCGCTAACCGTTACTTCCCAGGGAATCTGCGCCAGGCTCACTCCGTTCATGTGGCGAAAGCTCTGCGTGTAGCCCTGCTCGAAGTACGCCGTCACGTAAGGGTTCGGGAACCAGCGGTTCAGAAAGGGCGAAAACGGATTCGCGGCGAAAATAGCATTCTTCACCAGGTAGGGAGCGATCATCGCCATTGCGAATGCCGCGGCAACCGCGCAACGACGCAATCCCGCGCGCCACTCCCGGCGATGCTGCCAGAGCAGGACACCGCCCGCGTAGGCCACACCGGTAAACAGCGTGTACTTCACCGCGAATCCAAACCCGGCCAGCAGGCCCGCCAGCGCCGCCCGCCGCCAGTCCAGAGCGCCGCGCAAAATGTAGAACAGCGCGAAGGCCACCGCCGCCGCTGCCACATCGACATAAGCCACGGTCCCGTCCCGCGCCACCACCGGCGACAGGTACACCAGCAGCGCCGCCCCCAGGCCCGCCCGCGGACGCCCGATCTCGCGCCCGTACCCGGCGATTCCGAACGTCAGCGCCACCAGGAACAGATAGTGTGTAAACGATGCCGCCGAAAACCGCCCGATACTGATCGCGTATTCGAACAGCATCTCAACCCCCGCGGTCAGGTTGGCGTACATGTTTGTGGTGATGTGGGGAAAGCGATGCTCGCGCAGATAGCGCGCCGGTAGCCCGGCATGATACCCGACCCCGTCCGGGCTCGACTCCGGTGCCAGCGCGTTGCCGAGATAGTAAAACGTGAACAGCGCGAACAGCACCCAGAATCCCGCTCGCCAGATGAGCGCGGCCCGCGGCGGGTCGTCTCCCTGCGGCCGGTAGAGCCCGCGCCACGCCGCACAGGCGATCAACGGAACCGTGAGCCCGAGAAAAACGCCCTTCCGCGCAAGCCCCGCCGCAGTGAGCAAAAAGATCAGGGTGCTCAGCAGCGCGCTGCCCGCGGCAAAAGCGATGAATCGCTCGGCCGGACGCACGAGCCGAATGCTCCAGGCCCGCAACAGCATCGCGCCAAGCGCATAAGCGCTCGCGTACAACAACCCACCGGCGAGCAGCACATACACAACCGCTTTCAACGTCCCGCCCTCTCAAACCCGATCGCCTCGAGCAGAACCGTCAGCTTCACGCCATCCTCGGCGACGTAGCTCTTGTCCACATCGAAGCCGAATTCCACCGGTTGCCGGGCCAGCCACTCCGGACGCAACGGCGCGCGAAACTCCCACGCGCGGTCGGCGTCGTAAGTGCCCGCGCCGACTTTCGCTCCATTCACCTGAAACGTCAGCGTCAGCGGACCCGTGCGATCGAGCACAACCTTGGGTGTGGTGAATTTGGCGTAGAAGACGGCATCGCGCGTTAGGTCCACCGCCATCCGGAATCGCGCGCTCTCGTTCGCCCATCGCCACGAGGTATTGGGAGCGGGCGCGAGAACACCCGAGAGAATCGCTGATTGGGCATCCGGATCGTCCATTCGAATCATGTTCGATTCGGGCGGAGCCGCGACGGGCATGGTCTTTTGTTCAGGCGGCGCAAACTCCAATCGCGGCGCCGAACAGGACCACACTCCGGCAACAGCCAAAAAAACGAGGAGCTTCGCGGAGCAGCGCAACCATTCAGCATACGGCATAAGGCAGAACGCCGGCGCCGAAGATCAGTAGGTCGCCCGCCCGCCGCTTGCGTCGTAGCATTGTCCGGTGACAAACGAACAGTCCGGGCTCGCCAGAAAATGAACCACCGCCGCGATCTCTTCCGGAGTGCCGGTGCGGCGCATCGGGATGCGCTGCGTCATGTAGTCAACCTGCTCGGGCGTGAGTTGCTCGAGGATTTTGGTCCGCACCACCGCCGGCGCCACCGCGTTCACGCAAATCCCCTCGGTCGCAACTTCCTTCGCGAGCGACTTGGTGAAACCGATGAGCCCGGCCTTGGTGGCCGAGTAACCGGTCATGTTCGGATTGCCTTCTTTGCCGGCGATCGATGCGATGTTCACGATTCGCCCGTAGCGGGCGGCCCGCATTCCGCCGATCACGGCGCGCGACGTGTGAAAGGCGCCGGTCATATTCAAGTCGAGGATCCGGCGCCAGTCCTCCTCGGTCTGCTCCCATAAGGGAGCCGCTTTTCCGCCGATTCCCGCGTTATTGACGAGAATCTGGACTCCGCCGCGAACCTGTGAGACAAGTCCCACGGCCTCGGCCACGCTGTCAGCCGAGGTGATGTCCATGTGGACCGCGAGCGCCGAGGCGCCGAGCGACTCGGCTACCGAGCGTGCGCCCGCGATGTCCACATCGGCTATTGCGACAAAGGCTCCCGCCGCGGCAAGCCGGCGCGAGATCGCCTCGCCGATGCCGGTGGCGGCGCCGGTGACGATCGCTGTCTGGCTGTCGAGCGAGAAAAACGCGGGCACTTACTCCTCTTTGGTAACGTGCACCGGAATCTCCACCGTAACGTCGCGGTGGAGCCGCACCGGCACCTTGAACTCGCCGAGCGACTTGATCGGCTCGTCGAGCTGAATCTTGCGGCGCTCGATGTTGTAGCCCTGCTTTTCGAGCCCGTCGGCGATGTCCTTCGAGGTCACCGAGCCGAACAGTTGATCGTTTTCGCCGGCCTTTTGCGAGATGGTGACGCTCACCGAGGCCATCATCTTGGCCAGGTCCTGCGCGTCGGCCACTTCCTTGGCGTCGCGGCGCAGGGCGGCCTGCCGCTCCTGTTCAACGATCTTCTTGTTCGCTTCGGTAGCCGCCACGGCCAGCCGCTTGGGCAGCAGGAAATTGCGCGCGTATCCGGGAGTGACCTTGACCACCTGTCCGCGGTGGCCCAGTTTTTCGACGTCTTCTCTGAGAATGACTTCCATGTTGTTTCTCCCGAATTAGAGTGCCGAGGCAAACGGCAGCAGTGCGATGTTGCGCGCCTGCTTGATGGCCTCGCTTAACCGCCGCTGGTGCGGGGCGCACACGCCGGTGATGCGGCGGGGCGTGATCTTGCCGCGCTCGCTGACAAAGCTGCCCAGCATCCGCGTGTCTTTGTAGTTGATGTCGTCGATCTTCTCGACGCAGAACCGGCAGACCTTCTTGCGGCGGAAATACTGCTTCTTCGCGCCAAAAGCCTTGTCGCCGCCGGTGGGACGCTGGCTGGCCGCTACAGGACGGCCGCCTTTGGGGGGAGTAGTCGGTTGATCGCCCATGATTACTGCTGGACCTCCTTGACTGCCGGAACGCCCGGCATGGGACCCGCCGGTTCAGCCGGCATCGCGGGAGCGGCCGCAACCGGAGCAGGCGCGGGCGCCGGTGCCGGAGCGGGCTTGCGCGCCGCGCGCTTCTCGCGCTGCTTGCGGCGCTTTTCGATTTTCTTGAGCTTCTCGTCGATGCGGACGTTGATGAACTTCATCACCAGGTCCGACACGCGCAAACGGCGCTCGAGTTCGGCCACCGTGTCCGGCGGCGCCGTGAACTGCAGCAGCACGTAGTAGCCTTCGCTGCGCTTTTCGACGCGATAAGCCAGGCGGCGAACGCCCCACTTATCCGCTTTCTCCACCGTCCCGCCGTGGCTTGTCACCACGCCTTTTAATTGCTCGATCAACGGATCGATCTCTTCATCGGTGGCGTCCGGCCGCACGATGAACAACTCTTCGTAGATTCTCATTCTTCCTCTTCTTGTAAGCCTCCGGCGCGACGATTAAACCTCGTCATGGCCTTTTCGACGCCTTCAGCAACTATGGCTTCCACGGCTTCCCTGGCATGGAAAACCGCTTCTTCCACTTCCTTTTCGCGCCCGCGCCTGAACTGCCCGAGCACAAACTGCGCGCCATCCCGCAACGGATGTCCGGGATGAATCCCCAGGCGAACCCGGGGGAAATCCATGGTGCCCACCTCGGCAATCACGCTTTTCATGCCGTTGTGGCCCGCCGCCGAACCCTTGGGCTTGATCCGCAGCATCGGCCACGGCAAGTCGAGTTCGTCGTAAATTACCAGCAGCCCCGCCGGTCCGAGGCTGTAGCGTTCGAGCAGCCCTTTCACCGCCCCGCCGCTCAAATTCATGAACGTTTGCGGTTTGGCAAGAACCACCCGCGTGCCCTGAATGACGCCCAGACCGGTGAGCGCCATATTCTCTTTGCGCGTGACCCGGATGCGGTTGGCTTCGGCCAGCGCATCGATCACCATGAAACCGAGGTTGTGTGGCGTATTCGCGTATTCCGCGCCCGGATTTCCCAGGCCCACAATCAGCTGCGAAGGCTCGTCCGCCACACGTCAGCCTGTTACTTCTTCTTCTTGTCGTCGGCGGGCGCGCCTTCTTCTTCCTTCTTGCCCTTCTTAATGACTTCGGGCTCGGCGGCGGCGGCAGCGCCTTCAGCACCTTCAGCGCCAGGCGTCGTCTCGGCCCTCAGCGCCACCACGTGAGCCAGCACCGCTTCGGGAGGGCTCACCAGCTTCACCGATCCCTCGAGCGGAATTTCGCTGGCGCGAACGCTCTGGCCGATCATCAATTCCGACACATCTACCGTGAAATGCTCGGGGATGTCGTCGGGCAGGCACTCGATTTCGACTTCGCGGGTGATGATTTCAAGCAACCCGCCCTGGAGTTTCACACCCTTCGGATCACCGGTCGTGTGCACCGGCACGCGCACCGAAATGCGCTTGGTGAGATCGATCCGCTTCAGGTCGATGTGCAGGATGTTGCTCTTCACCGGGTCGTTCTGCCAGTCCACCACCATGACGGGCGACGTTTCGTGGCCGGTGACGCTCAAATTGAAGATGGTGTTCTGTCCGGTGGACGAGTTCAAAATCTTGACGATTTCCTTGGGGCTGACGGAAACCGCCACCGGGTCTTTGCCGGCTCCGTAGAGCACGGCGGGGGCGAGTCCTTTGACGCGCAAGCGGCGGGCTTCGTTCTTGCCGCGTCCGTCGCGGGTATCGGCGCTGATCGTAATGTCTTTTCTCATGTCCTTCTCTCTTTTACGCCAGGACACCAGTCGGCGGCCTCAGGGCTTGCCACTGGACACTGGCCGGAACCGCCGCCTTTTAGAGCCGCGATTCAAAAACCTCAAACAAACAACGTGCTCACGCTGCCGTCTTCGTGGATCGACTGAATCGCCTGCGCCAGCAGCGGAGCCACCGACAATGGCCGTATGCGGCCGCATTGGGCCGCGCTCGCGCTCAGCGGAATCGAGTTGGTAACCACCACCTCTTCGATTCGCGACTTCTCGATCCTCTCAACGGCCGGCCCCGACAGCACCGCGTGCGTGGCACAAGCCCGCACGCTGGCCGCTCCATGAGCCAGCAAAGCTTCCGCTCCCTTCACCAGCGTGCCCGCGGTGTCGATCAGGTCGTCGACAATCAGGCAGTGCTGATGCTCCACGTCGCCGACGATATGCATCACTTCGGCCACGTTCACTTCTTCCCGGCGTTTGTCGATGATGGCCAGCGGCGCATCCAGCCGCTTGGCGAACGCCCGGGCGCGCTCCACGCCGCCGGCGTCCGGGGAGACAACCGTCAGATTCTCGCCCCGCATCGGATAGAAGTAGTCGATCATCACCGGGGTCGCAAACAGATGATCCACCGGTACGTCGAAGAATCCTTGGATTTGCGCCGCGTGTAAATCGAGCGCCAGGATCCGGTTGGCCCCCGCTCTTTCAAGCAGGCTGGCTACCAGCTTCGCCGAGATCGGCATGCGCGGCTTGTCCTTGCGGTCCTGCCTCGCATACCCATAATAGGGTAACACTGCCGTGACCCTCTGCGCTGAGGCCCTCTTCAGCGCATCGATCATCAACAGCAGTTCCATCAGGTGCTTGTCAACCGGAGTGCAAGTGGGCTGCACCACAAAAACATCCGCGCCGCGAACGTTTTCCTGAATCTGCAGATAGATTTCGCCGTCCGAGAACTGCTTGACGTGCGAGGCGCCGATGCTCGACCCGAGCGTGGCGCAAATCTCCTGCGCCAGCGCCGGATTCGCATTGCCCGTGAAGATCTTCAATCGCTCGAATCTCATTCTTTTGAGTACCGGCTTTGCGGCGGCCATAGTTTTCCGGAAATGTGTTCCCGCAGCTGATTCCACCACATCGTCTGGTAGCGCCTGCGGCCGACCAGCGAAACCGGGTGGATTTCCACTCCCTGCCGTTCAGCCCACGGCGCAAGCGCCGCAGCCGCCTCCAGCGACTCACGCCGCCGGCCAAAGATTCCAAATACCGCCGAACCACTCCCCGTCATCCGCGCCGGTCGCGCTCCGGCCCGCTCCAAACGCCGCCGGATCACCCGCAGCTCAGGGTGGCGGGCGAACACCGCCTCCTCGAAATCGTTCGCGCAGGACTGCATCCAGCCACAGTCCGGACGGTCGTCGCCCAACCCCCATAATACCGACTGGAACCCACCAGTATCCGGCTCGCTGCCCGGAATTGTCAACTTTCGGTTAAGAGCCCGATACGCCTCGGCTGTGGATACATGAACGGACGATGACACCACGATCCCGTGATGCCCGCCGAGGTCCGGCAAAGGGAACAGTTCCGTGCCCCGTCCGATGCCCGCCGCCGCACCGCCGAACAGAAAGAAAGGGACGTCGCTGCCGAGCGCGGCGGCAATCGAAATCAGCCTTGCAACCGGCAGCACCGCGCCGCTCAACACCGGGAGCGCCAGCACAATCGCCGCCGCGTTGCTCGAGCCGCCGCCCAGCCCGGCGCCCATCGGGATGCGTTTCTCCAGCCGGAACCGGACCGCCCCCTTTACCCGGCACGCCTCCATCACGGATTCAGCCGCCTTCAATATAAGGTTGCCCGGGATGTCGACATTGCCGTCGATGGCGAGCGTGGTCCGCCGCCCCGGCGTGTACTCGATGGTAATGCGGTCGGCGAGCGAGATGGTCTGAAAAACCGTGCGCAGTTCGTGATAACCGTCCGGGCGCCTGTCGAGCACACGCAGGTCGAGATTCAGCTTGGCAAGCGACCGTACGGTAGCGCGGCGCATCAGTAGTGCAACAGAGATTGGACGCCGTAGCCGCCCAGTTTCGAGCGTCCGTTCAGGAAGTCGAGTTCGATGACGAAGCTCAACCCGGCGACGGTGCCGCCCAGCTTTTCGACGAGCTTCGCCACAGCCGCCGCCGTGCCGCCGGTGGCGAGCACATCGTCGACAATCAGGACGCGCTGCCCGGGTTGAATGGCGTCCTTATGAATCTCGAGCACGTCGGTGCCATACTCAAGCGCGTATTCTACCCGCTCGGTAGCGGCAGGCAGTTTCTTCGGCTTCCGCACCGGAGCGAATCCGGTGCCGAGCGCATAGGCGACCGCGGGGGCGAAGATGAAGCCGCGCGCCTCGATGCCGAGCACCAGGTCAATGCCCTTCGGATCGAAGCACATTTTGAGCGCGTCGATGACGTCCTTGAGCCCCGTGGGGTCTTTGAGGAGGGTGGTGATGTCGTAGAAATTAATGCCGGGCTTGGGAAAATCCGCAACCTCCCGGACAAGGGCTTTCAGGTGATCCATGAGATGGGAACCCTCATCTTAACAAACCACCCTAATCCCGGGACAGACGGTCGCGACTCCCCATTCTTTTCCGCAAAGTGACAGTGCAGGACTGTCCCAGACCTGTCTATTGGGGCTTTTGCACAGTGGAGTATCCAGACTACGAGGGCAAGGCGTCCATACTCCATGGGCAGAAGCGGTATACGAAGGCCATAGATAGCGGCTTTCAGCGACTTACGGTTTGAAAAAAATGGGGTTTTTCTTTGTGGGGACAGTCCAGGACTGTCCCGCGCGCAAGAAAATACGCGAGTCGCGACCGTCTGTCCCGGACTTTCCGGACTTTCGAACCACTTCATTCCTGCTGTCTCAGCCGCACTGTTTTGTAAGCAGACTTAAAACGTCGCCCTCGATCCGTCCAGACTCCACAACCGCACACCAATTTCTCTGCAACTTTCATCGGCATAGGTGGGTTGAGCAAGGTGCTACAGAAACGCTTGAGGCTTCTTGCAGGATTTTCCTCATTGAGCCGTAACGATAATTATGCGAGACTCGTTACCACTGGGTTCCCCGGACAACTAAATATGCGCACACCGACATTTAGACTGTGCCTTGTGGCTGGTCTGCTAGCCGCCTTCGTCATGCAAGCGGCTAATCCGACCCCCAAGGCCACGGAAATGGCCGCAGCTCGCTTCCTGGAACAAGCTTCCTGGGGGCCAACCGCAAACTCCATCGCTGATGTCCAGGCTCTGGGCATCTCGGGCTGGATCGACGCTCAGATCGCACTCGACAAAACACAGTGGTCGGTGATTCCCGACTACTCGACCGATGCGAAAGGAAATACTTCGCTGCGGCCGACTCAGGACGGCTTCTTCGTGAATGCGGTAAACGGCAAGGATCAACTCCGCCAGCGCGTCGCTTTCGCTTTGGGGCAGATCTGGGTTGTGTCCGGTGTGAAACTGCGGCCCGAGGCGGTCGTGCCGTTCCTTCGCCTGCTGCAGCAGGACGCCTTCGAGACCTACGACAAAATCATGTACGACGTGACGCTCAGTCCGGCCATGGGTCATTACCTGGACATGGTGAACAATAACAAACCGACGCCCGGGCACGGAGCAAACGAAAACTACGCCCGCGAGGTTCTTCAGCTGTTCACCATCGGCCTGGTGCAATTGGACGCTTACGGGCGGCCGGTGATGAGTAACGGCCAGCCGGTCGCCACCTACACCCAGGACACGATCGAAGGTTTTGCCCGCACGTTCACCGGTTGGACTTACGCTCCCATGCCCGGCGCGGTTTCGAGGTTCGGCAACCCGCCCAACTGGAACGCCCCGATGGTGCCATTTGAAGCCAACCACGACCGGACGGCAGGAAAGCTTCTGTTGAACGGCTACACGCTGCCGGCCAACCAGACTGCCGAGCAGGATCTCAAAGACGCGCTGAACAACATCTTTAACCACAACAACGTCGGCCCGTTCATCTGCCGGGAGCTGATCCAACGTCTGGTGACCAGCAACCCGTCCATCGATTACGTCTACCGCGTGGCCAAAGTATTCGACGCCAAGCCGCGCGGCGACATGAAGGCCGTGATCAAAGCCATTCTTACCGATCCGGAAGCGCGGATCGGCGACGACGGGCTTGAGAACCGCGCCACCAAGCTCCGCGAACCGGTTCTTTGGATCAATGCCCTGCTGCGCGGTCTGGGCGCCACCGTCACCGCGCCGAACTCGCTCACCGACGCGGCTTCGCGCCTCAACCAGACCATCTACTATCCGCCCACGGTATTCAACTACTTCCTGCCCGGCTACGAAGTGAACATCTCGACCACGCAAACCTACAACGCTCCGGAATTCCAACTCCTCGGCGAGGCGACGGCCATGTCGGCGGCCGATACCGTGAATGCGTTCGCCTTTGGCAAGGTGAACGGTGTGACCATCGACCTGACGCCCTACCTGAACATCCTCGGCGCCAAACCGGGGGCTACTGAAATAGGCAAGCTTGTGGACGCACTCGATAAGGCTTTAATGGGCGGCCGCATGTCCCCTTCGATGCACACCACCATTGCGACGGCTTGCAGCAAAGCCACCACGCCGAAAGCGATGGCGCAAACGGCCGTTTACCTCATCGGCTCCTCGTGGGATTTCCAGGTGGAGCGCTAAGCGAACAATCAGGAGACAGGACGACATGAATTCCAGACGAAATTTCCTCCGTACCGCGATGTCGCTTGGCACGCTCACCGCCACGGGCGGCTTCAGCCGGCTGGGCCTTTTGAACGCCATCACGCAGCCCGCGGGTCCTTACCGGGCGCTGGTCTGCGTGTTTCTCTACGGCGGCAACGACAGCAACAACCTCGTTGTGCCGCTCGACACCACTTCCTACAACAGCTACAAGAGCATCCGTGCGGGCCTGGCGCTCGACAGCGCAACGCTGGTTCCGTTCGCCAACAAAGCCTACGGACTCCATCCCCGCTTCACCGACATCTCCTCCATTGAGAAACAGGTGGCCTTGGTCGCCAACGTGGGCAACCTCGTGCAGCCCACCACCATGACCCAGTACAAGAACAACCAGGTGGCGCTACCCGGCAACCTTTTCTCCCACGCCGACCAGCAGGCCGAATGGCAGACCGCGGTAGCTCCAGGTAATTCCACCACCGGATGGGCCGGCCGCCTTGCCGACCAGATGGAGAAGCACAACACCGGCAGCTATCCGACCTTCATTTCCGTGGCCGGCAACGCCCTGTTCGGCGTCGGCGCTGCCACCCACCCGGGCTCAGTCACGCCCGGCGCTCCGGTAGGCCTGCAAGGTTTTGGCACGGACCCGGCATCCGTTGCCCGGCTGGACGCTTTGAAAACCCTGGCAAAACAGGACACCATGCACACCGATTCCGGCGCCATTCTGCTGCGGCAAGCGGGAATCAACATGGACAACGCGCTCGTCGACGCGGATACGCTCAACAAGGCGCTGACCAGCGCCAAGCCCATCACGACCGTCTTTCCGGCCACCAGCATCGGACAGCAGTTGCTCGAGGTTGCCAAGCTGATTCAGATTCGCGGCGCGCTCAGCATGAACCGCCAGATCTTCTTCTGTTCGCTCGGCGGCTTCGATACACACACGGCGCAACTCACCGACCAGGACCGCCTGTTCTCACAGCTCAGCCCGGCTTTGGCGGCATTTTACAAGGCCACTGAGGAACTGACTGTGGCCGACCAGGTGACCACGTTCACCGAGTCGGACTTCAGCCGCACGCTGCAGCCGAATTCGAACGGCGGAACCGACCACGCCTGGGGCAGCCATCACATCGTGATGGGAGCTTCGGTGAAGGGCAACGCCATCTACGGCAAGTTCCCGAAGATCGAACTCAACGGTCCGGACGATGTCGGCGAGGGACGCTGGCTGCCTTCGACCTCGGTCGAACAGTACGGCGCAACGCTTGCCCAATGGTTTGGTCTGCCCAAGACCGATCTGGCTAAGGTTTTCCCGACTGTCGGCGCCTACCCGACGTCCGACGTCGGCTTCTTCGGCTGATTTCCTCCCTGGTCATTCATTTCACCGCGGGTCTGATAAACTCGCGGTGAAATGATGACCGATTCCCCTTCAAGGCGCACCGCGCTGGCGCGCCTGGCCGCCGGCGGTGTCGCGCCCTTCTTTATCCCCCACCTGTTAACCGCTGCTCCGTCGCGCGCCGTGCGCCTGGCGAGTTTCGGCGGCGATGGCATGGCCTATGTCACCCTGCGCGAACTGGCCCGGCAGGAAGGCGCCAAACTGGTCGCCGTCGCCGAAATCGACAACAACAAGCTCGCGCAGTTGAAGGAGAATTTCGGCGAGAGTGTCCGCGTTTACCAGGACTGGCGCGAAATGCTGCGGAAAGAGCGCTCCGAGGTGGACTGCGTCTGCGTGGGCACGCCCGACCACATGCACGCCGCCCAAACCATGGCTGCGATGCAACTGGGGCTGCATGCCTACACGCAGAAGCCCCTCACCCACGACATCTACGAAACGCGCCGCCTCACCGAATTCGCGAAAAAGAAGCGGCTCGTCACCCAGATGGGCATTCAGGTCCATTCGCAGACTCCCTACCGCACCGCGGTGGCGCTCGTGCAAAGCGGCGCGGTGGGAAAGATCAAGGAAGTCCACTCCTGGAGTTCGAAAAAGTGGGGCGACCCCGACCCCAAGCCCGACCGCAGCGACCCCGTGCCCGCCGGCTTCAACTGGGATCAGTGGCTCGGCATGGCTTCGCCGCGCCCCTATATCGGCGACGGCTACTATCACCCCGTCAACTGGCGCAAACGCCTCGATTTCGGCACCGGCACCTTCGGCGACATGGGCTGCCACATCTTCGACCCGGTGTTTGAATCGCTCGCCCTCACCGCGCCGGTGAGCGTGCGCAGCGAAGGCAACTCGCCCGCCAACGGAAACTGGTGCATCGACTGCATCGTGAAGTACACCTTCCCGGGCACGAAATTTACCGATGGCGAAAAAATCGGCATCACATGGTACGACGGCGACGCCAAGCCGTCCGCGGACGTGCAGCAGCTCGTCGAAGGCAAAATCACCGATCAGGGCTCGATTTTCATTGGGACTAAAGGCGTGATTCTGCTCCCCCACATCGGCATGCCGCAGCTGTTTCCTTCCGCGCAGTTCCGGGATTTCAAAATCGAGCGCGTCGAAGGAACCAACCACTACAAGCAGTTCATCGAGGCTGTGGGCGGTAACGGCAAGACGCTGGCGCCGTTTGAATACGCCGGTCCGCTGACGGAAGCTGTGCTGCTCGGCGGCGTGGCCACGCGGTTCCGCAATACCACGCTCGAGTGGGATGCCGCCCACCTGCGCTTCAGGAACGAACCGGCAGCCAACGCTCTCGTGCGGCGCCGTTATCGGGCCGGCTGGAAGGTCGCCGGACTGTAGGGGCGTCGGGCGCGGCCGGATTGCTATACTGGTGAAAGGGTTACCCGCCCTTCTACCTCACTGAGGAGTTTTCTCTCGATATGTTTGATCTGTTTCGTAGCCGGGCCACGGCTGTGCGTTATCTTCTTGGCGGCCTGCTCGGCCTGGTGGCGCTTTCGATGGTCATCACGCTGATTCCGGGCTTCGGTTCGGGCGTGGCCACGAGAGGCGACGATAATGTGCTGGCCGAGATTGGAAAGACGCGCCTCACCGTGCGGGACGTGCAGAACGAAGTGCAGCAGTTGGTCCGCAGCCGGCAGGTTCCTTCCGAACTGATTTCCGTCTACCTTCCGCAGCGGCTCGATCAGATGATCATGGAGCGCGCGGTCGCCTACGAGGCGGAACGGCGCGGCTTCGAAGTTCCGGATTCGGAACTCGCCTCCACCATCCGCTCGATTCTGCCGCGGTTCTTCCAGGACGGCAAACTCATTGACAAGGCGGGCTACGAACAGTTCCTGCAGGAGCAGGGGTACACCATCCCCGAGTTCGAATCGAATCTCCGCAAACAGATTCAGATGAAGCGGCTGATGGACCTCGCACTCGAGGGCATCGTGGTCACTCCCGACGAGGTAAAGCAGGAGTTCGAACGCAAGAACGCCAAAGTCAAGATCGCCTATGTCGGCTTCAAGCCCGATAGCCTCAAGGCGCAGGTGAAGCTGACACCCGAGGACCTGCAGACTTACTTCAACAGCAACAAGGACAGCTATCGCGAACCGGAAAAGCACGATGTCGTCGTTCTGGTAGCCGACCAGGACAAGATCGCCGCTTCGCTCACCATCACCGACGAGCAGTTACGCCGCGCCTACGAGCAGAACAAAGACGCCTTTCGCTCGCCCGAGCGCGCCAAGGTGCGCCACATTCTGCTCATGACCCAGGGCAAGACGCCGGATGAAGCCAACAAGATCAAGGCCAAGGCCGAGAGCCTTCTGAAGCAGGCGAACAACTCGAACTTCGCCGAACTCGCCAAGACCAACTCCGAGGATCCTGGATCGAAGGACAAGGGCGGCGACCTCGGCTGGGTGGTGCGCGGGCAGATGGTCAAGAATTTCGAAAACGCGTCATTCAATCAAAAGGTCGGCGAGATCTCGCCGGCGCTCGTGCAGACCGAGTACGGCTACCACATCGTGCAGGTGCAGGAGCGCGAAGCCGCGCGGCTCAAGCCCTTTGATGAAGTGAAGGCGCAGCTGTCCACCGACGCCAAGAGACAAATGGTGGCGGACCGCACCCAATCGAGCATCGACCAGGCGCGCGCCGCTCTGGCCAAAACGCCCGCCGCCTACGAACAGGTAGCCCAGCAGTTCGGGCTCGAGGTCGTCAAGGCGACCGATGTCGCCCCCGGCGCCCCGGTCGGCTCGCTCGGAACCGTTGCCGAACTCGACCAGGCTCTGGCCGGACTGAAACTCAACGAGGCCTCTCAAGTGTTCCAGCTCAGCCCCACCCGGCTGGGCGTCGGCGAAGTCACCAAGATCACGCCTTCGCGCCCGGCGACCTTCGCCGAAAGCGAAGCCAAAGTGCGCGAAACGCTGCTCGGGATGAAAGCCCAGGCGCTCGCCGCCGAGCGCGGTCAGCAGGCGGCTCAGCGGGTGAAGGCGGGTGAGGATCTCGCCAAGGTCGCGCGCGAGTTGGGCGGCGAATTGAAAACGCCGGCCGAGTTCAACGCCGAAGGAGCCATCGAAGGTTTGGGCGCTGCGAGTTCGCTCGGTGAGGCGTTCACCAAGCCGGTAGGCAGCATCCTGGGCCCGCTCAGCATCATCGGGCAGCAGGTTGTGGTCAAGGTGGTCGAAAAGACGCCCGCCGATCCGGCCATGCTGTCGGCGCAGCGCGAACAGATCGTGCTGGCGCTCAAGCAAAAGAAGAGCACCGAACGCCGCGAACTGTTCCAGGACAGCATCCTCGCCCAGCTTCTCAAAGAAGGCAAGGTCAAGAAGCACAACGAAGCCATCAAGCGGCTGATCGCAGCCTACCGCGGCTGATGATCGAACAATTGATCGACTTTCTGCGGACGCTCTGGACGCCCGACCGGCTCATTCCGTTTCTTGGTTCCATCCTCACCAGCTGGGCCGGGTACGCGATGCTCTTCGGTATCGTATTCGCGGAGACCGGCCTGCTCGTGGGGTTCATTTTTCCGGGCGACTCGCTGCTGTTCACCATCGGTGTTGTCGCCGGCGCCGGCAATCTGAACCTCTACGCCATCTGCGGCACGCTGATTCTGGCGGCTATCCTCGGGGATCAGTCCGGCTACTTCCTCGGCCACCGCACCGGGCCCAAAATCTTCAGCCGCCAGGATTCGCGCTTCTTCAAACAGGACTACATCCGGCAAACGCAGTCCTACTACGACAAATACGGCGGCAAGACGCTCATCATGGCGAAGTTCGTTCCGATTGTGCGGACCTTCGCCCCGTTCATGGCGGGCGTGGGACGCATGCCCTACGGGCGTTTTCTTTCCTTCAATATCTTCGGCGGACTCGGATGGGTGCTGTCGATGACGCTGCTCGGATACTTTCTCGGCGAGGTTCCTCTGGTGCGGCGCCACTTTGAGAAGGTCGTGCTCGGAATCATCTTCATTTCCGTACTGCCGGTGATCGTTCACGCCTGGCAGGCACGGCGCGGCAAAGCCGCCTGAACTTCTAGAGAAACGCCGTCGTGCGGATGCCGGAGATATCGAACCTCTTCCGGCATCGCATGTTCTTGCAGTCCGCCTTGTCGTCCATGAGCACCATGTAGCTCTGGATCTTTTTGAAAAGCGCCTTCGAGCGCTCGTCGGCATTCGGCGGAAGCCGGTCGATTTTCTTCCGGACCAGCCAGCGCAGGTCGTAGGTTTCCTGGTTTCGGCAGAAAGGACAGTTCAGGGTCGCAGGCTTCGTGGTCTGCGACTCTCGATACATCTGGCGTTCGTCCATGAGTCCCTTTGTAACACGGACCCCGGCCGATTCAGTCGATTTTTACGCGACTACGGCCGACTCGGACCGGTCGAAGCTGTACCCGAAGCCACGAACGGAACGAATCCACTGCGGCGCGGTCGGGTCGGTTTCGATTTTCTGCCGGAGTCGGAGAATGTAGACGTCGACGGTGCGGTCCGTCACCGCGCGGTCATGCCCCCACACGCTGTCGAGCAGTTGTTCGCGGCTGAACACGATTCCCGGACGGCTCATCAGGAATTCGAGTAACCGGAACTCGGTGGCGGTGAGCGTAATCTCGCTGCCGTTCAGATGAACGCGGCAACTGTTGCGGTCGAGCTCAAGACCCGAGGATTTGAGCGTGCGCGATGGCGCCGGAGTGCCGCGAAACTGAATCTTCACGCGAGCAATCAGTTCCCGGATGAAGAACGGCTTGACGATGTAGTCGTTGGCGCCGAGTTCGAGACCGACGATGCGGTCCGTCTCGGAGGCGCGGGCGGTGAGGAATATCACCGGAATGTGCGAGAGTTCGGCGTGCGAGCGGATGCCTTTGCAGATATCCAAGCCATCGGAATCCGGCAGCATGATGTCGAGCAGAATCAAATCGGGCTTCTCGCGGCGAAACAGGTCGAGCGCGCCGCGCCCGGTCTGCGAACCTACGAAGGCAAATCCTTCTTTCTCAAGGTTGTACTTGACCAGCGCGAACAAGTCGGAGTCGTCTTCAATCAGGGCGATCTTCTTCATCACCCTCACTGTAACCGAGTTTCAATTACGATTTCGTTACTGTTCGATCAATTCCGTTTGAACGGGCTGAATTTCCGGTCTTCCGATGTCCGCCACCGGGACCGTAAAGGAGAAGGTACTTCCCTGGTTGGGCACGCTTTCCACCTTGACGTCGCCGCCCATGGACTTCACCAGGTGCTTGACGATGGCAAGCCCCAGACCGGTGCCGCCAAGGTCGCGCGAACGCGCCTTATCTACACGATAGAAACGCTCAAAGAGCCGCGGCACTTCTTCGGGCGGAATGCCCATGCCGGTATCGCGCACGTAAACCAGCACCATGGCATTGTCGAGCGGGCGGGCGCCGACCGTCACCGAGCCGTTCTCGGGCGTGTACTTGATGGCATTGTCGAGCAGGTTGATGACGATCTGATGCAGCGCTTCGGAGTCGCCGAAAATTTCGGTATTGGCGGGCGCCATCTCCACTTCGAGACGAATGGCCTTTTTCGCCGCGATGGGCCGCATCGAATCGACGTGCTGAGCGATGAGGCTATTGATGTAGTAGTGCGCGAACTGGAATTTCTGAGTCTTCAGTTCGATGCGCGAAAGCGTGAGCAGGTCGGCGGTGAGGCGCCCGAGCCGCTCGGCGTTGGAGCGGATGATTTCGAGGAAGCGTACGCGATTCTGCGGGTCGTCGAGCGCGCCGTCGAGCAACGTTTCGGTGTAGCCCTGAATGGAAGCGAGCGGCGTTCGCAACTCGTGCGAGACGTTGACGACGAAATCCTTGCGGATTCGTTCGAGGCGGTCGAGTTCGGCGTGCTCGTGCTGCAGTTCTTCGAACATATGCTGCAGTTTTTCGCCGGTGTCGTTGAGCTGCTTGGCCAGAATTCCGAGTTCATCCGGACCCACCGAGTCGAGGCGCGCCGAGAAGTCGCCACGGGCAAGCCGGCCGGCGTAGGCGATAATTCGCGCCAGGCGCGCCGAAACATGGCGGGCAAACAGCGCGGCTAGAAACACCGACGGGATAAACGCGAGCGCCGTTGAAATCAGCACCTGCTTGCGGATGGCATTCACCTGCTCGCGAATTTTCGAGAGCGGAACCGCCAGGCGCAGCGCGCCCGATTCGACCGGAATCGCGACGTATAGAAACTGCACGCCCATTGTAGAACTCGAGCGGATGCTCGAGCCGTCCACACCCTGCAGCGCAGCGGCAATTTCGGGCCGCTGCCCGTGGTTCTCCATGTGAGCGGGGTCGGCCTCTGAGTCCGCCTGCACGCGGCCGTCCCTGAATACCAGCGTCACGCGCGCTCCGGCAAGCTGCGAAAACTTCCGCAATTGACTGGGGTCGCCGGCGAAGGACGCAATCAGCCGGCTCTTGTCGAACAGTTCGCGCCGCAGCGTTTCGATGTAGGTTCGCTCGGCGACTTTGGACGCAAGAAAGTCCACCGACGTCAGGGCGACCGTGAGCACCATCAGCACGGCCAGGATCAGCTTCAGAAAAATTCGCGCAGTCAAGCCTCTATTCTAAAGGGTTTCCGGGTGCCCGCCGCCTCGCTTACGAACAATTCATTCTTCATTCATGATTCCGTAACGCGCGGGCTGTTAATCCTGGTAGCGGGCGACTCTAGCGCCCTGCCCTCTTATGAGACACACCTTTGCTCGTCTGCTTCTTTTGGGAGCCTCGACGCTCCTCTTGCATGCTCAAAGCGACACCGGCCGTATCACCGGAACCGTCACCGACTCCACTGGCGCGGTTATTCCGAAATTAGCCGTTACAATCAAGAACGAAAAAACCGGCCAAACCCGAACTGTTATCTCCGGCGATAACGGAAACTACTTGGCCACCCAGTTGGGCGCGGCCACTTACAGCATCAGCACGGAAATGGCGGGCATGGCTCCGGCCCGGTACCAGGGAGTGACGCTCCAGGTAGGCCAGGAGCGCACGCTGAACATCGTCGTTCAACCGGCGACGGTCACGACCGAGGTTCAGGTGTCGGGTGGCGATCTCGCGGTAATCGACGTCAGTTCCGCCTCCATCGGCGGCAACGTCAGCACGCGCGAAGTTCAAGAACTGCCGATCAACGGCCGCCAGGTCTCGCAGTTGTACCTGATGACCCCGGGCGCGGTGAACTTCGGCGGCGGCACTTTCGACGACATCCGCTTCAACGGCCGCTCGTTCGAACAGAACGCGGTCCGTTACGACGGCATTGAAGGCGGCGGCATCATCAGCAACAACCCGAGCAACATCGGCGGCGAGATGGGCAGCGTGTTCCGCCTGCAGGCCAGCCTCGAGAACGTGCAGGAGTTTCGCGTGGACGCGGCCACCTACCCGGCCGAGTTCGGCACCGGCAGCGGCGGCCAGATCAGCATCATCACCAAGAGCGGCGGCAACTCTCTGCACGGCAGCCTGTTTGAATATTTCCGCAACGACGCGCTGGATGCCCGTAACGAGTTCGACGGCGCGAGTCCTTCGATTCTGCGCCTGAATCAGTTCGGCGGCTCCATCGGCGGTCCGATTATCAAAGACAAACTGTTCTTCTTCGGCGGCATTGAGACCCTGAAGCAGCGCACAGCTCAGCCGTTCGTGCAGAACACACCGAGCCGCGCGGTTCGCGCCGCTCGTGACTGCGCAGCGGGCGAAGCGCCCTCGGCTACCTCGGTCACCTGCATCAACCCGGTCATGCGGCCGGTTCTGGCTGCATTCCCGGTGGGCCAGGTAAGCACCTCGAGCGCTTTCTTCGACCGCGCCACCGTGCTCGGCCGCGGCAGCGCCGACGAATACTCGGGCAACATCCGCTTCGACTACCAGGCGAGCGACAAAGACCGCTTCTATCTTCGTTACAACCGCGATCAGGGTTGGGGAATGATTCCGTTCGACTCGACCGGCAGTTCTTCGATCGAGGCGGTGGTTCCGCAGAACCTCGTGCTCGCATATAACCGCGTCCACTCGGCCAACACGGTGAACGAAGCCAAGTTCGGCTTCAACGGCTCGAAGACGCGCGTGAGCGGACAGGCGCCTCAGATTCCGGGCGTCAACCTCGACGGCGTGACCATCAGCCTCACCGGCGTGACCTCGCTCGACGGCACCTCGAGCTACGCTTCGCCCACCGGGCAGATCAAAGTTTCGAGCTCGTTCAGCGGCAAGGCTGCTCCCTACACCAACTACTCGCTGTCGTTCATCGACAACCTCACCCTTCTGCGCGGCAAACACAATATCAAGGCCGGTGTCGAGTTCCGCCCGCAGCATATTTCCACGGCGTTCCTCGGCGGCACCACCTACAGCTTCACCGGCATCCAGGGTTTCATGGCGGGCATTCCGTCCAACATTCAGGTGATCGGCAACACGAATGATCCCAGCCCCTTCACCGGAAAGTCCGGCTACTTCGACATGCACCAGACTTTCTACATCGGCTACCTCCAGGATGAATGGCGCGCAACCCGGCAACTCACGCTGAATTACGGGCTCCGCTACGAATACTACAGCCCGCTCAAAGAAGCGAACGACAAGGTTCTGTGGTTCGACGTTCCCACCGGGCAGTTGATTCCGAACTACCAGGGCGACTGGTACAAGATGAAGAAGACCAACTTTGGCCCGCGCCTCGGCTTGAGCTGGTCCCCGGCGCGCTTCAACAACAAGACGGTGGTCCGCATCGGCGGCGGCTACTACTATGGCCCGGGTCTCGCTGAAGGCCAAACGCAGCCCGCTCAGAACGACCGCATCAGCCGCACGATTACGAGCGGTTCGCTTCTCGCTTTCCCGGCGGACACCCAGTCGATTCTCTCCGGATTCAACATCAATGATCCGAACCTGGGCTTCCAGCCGCGCGCCTACCTGCCCGGCTACCAGATTCCCGAGAAGATTCTGCAATACTCGGCTTCGATTCAACAGGAACTCGTCGCCAACACCATTCTCACCATCGGCTACGTGGGCAGCCAGGGACGCAACCTGTTCCTGCGCGGCATCACCAACCGCATCACCGGCGTCGTGATGAACCCGACCACCGGCGTGGGAACGGCCATCCGCGAGTTCAGCGTCGTCAACGGCACCACGGTGACCAACCGGTTTGCCGAAATCGACACCAAGACCAGCGGCGGAACCGACAACTACAACGCTCTGCAGTTGACCCTGAACCGCCGGTTCGCCCGCGGCCTGTCGATCGGCACTCAGTATGTCTGGGGCCACAGCATCGGCAACACGGACGGCTCGAAGGACGCCCGCAGCTCCTCGAATAACTACAGCTTCTCGACCGAGCGCGCCGACAACATCTCGGACGTTCGCCAAAGCTTCAACCTGAACCTGCTTTACGAATTGCCCTTCGGCACCGGCAAGAAGTACGGCGCCAACGCCAACGCGTTGACCAAGGGCATTCTCGGCGGCTGGACGATGAGTTCGCTGTTCAACGCACGCACCGGTCTTCCGATTGACGTCGAAATCGCCCGCCAGGCGATTGTCTACCGCAACAACACGACCGGCGTGATCACCGCGAGCCCGGTTGTTTCAAACGGCGCCATTCTGACCACGCCGCTCGTCAACGTGCCCGGCGGCGGACAGAGCCGCAACGTCGCCCGCCCGGACCTCGTGGCCGGCGTCGACCCCTACATCCACGACCGCGGCTGGCTTTACGTCAACCCGGCCGCGTTTGCCATGCCCGCTCCGGGAACCTATGGCAACCTCGGCCGCAACGCTCTTCGCGGACCCAGCATCAGCCAGTTGGACTTCACCCTCGCCAAGAAATTCGCGGTCAAGGAGAAGGCCAGCATCGAATTCCGCGCCGAGTGCTACAACATCCTGAACAGCCCCGTGTACCAGGTTCCGAACTACAACACGGTTAGCGGTTCTCAGGCGCGCCTGGCTGACGCGACCGGCGTCATTCAGCCCGGACAGGCTTACACGGCCGCTGCCGCCGGCGGCAACTACGGAGCGCTGACGCAAACGGTGTCCAACACCGTGGGCTTCGGCACCAACCGTCAGTTCCAGTTGGCGCTCCGCCTGATGTTCTAGAGTTCAGCGAATCCCCTTAGCCGGCCCGTAGCCTTCGAAAAGGCTGCGGGCCTTTTTTATTGCTGCTGCTTCTCTTTGATGGCGGAATCCGGGATGGGCGTGGGGTCGATGTCCTTGATCACCGACTCGGCCTGGAACTTGCGGTAAGCGTGAAACTCGGCTTCGTTTTTGGTGGCCACGTTGCGCTCGGCCTTCATCATCACGACGGACTTGAGCGGGAGCAGGAAGTTGACGCCCGAGATATCGACGTTGTCGTAGTCGAGCGTGAGCGCCGCCGAGTGGATCGGGTAAGATGCCGGAATGTCGTCGGCCTCGAGCGTGATTTTGTGGATGCGGCCGGTTTCGCGGTCGACATAGATCAGCCCGTGATAGCCGACCACAATGGGTTCCGCGCCCTGCGCGAGCAGGTGATATTGCGACGCGCTCTGCTCCACTTTGTAGGAGAAGACATGCATGCGGCGGCCGCGCAGGGTGGCCCATTTCTCCCACTCGAAGTGGGTGTGAGTTTTGGCTGCGAAGATCTCTTCCATCATCGACGCGAATTCGCCGCGCGCCGTGGTGCCGCCAAGCTGTTCGTGCTTGATGCCGGTTACCGAACGCCCGTTGACGAACACCACGGTGTAGTCTTCCTTGTGCTCGAAGTAGGAAAGCCGCTCGGTGATGGTGTCGAGACCGCGCCAGTTTTCTCCGCCCTTGGGGTCGGCAAAACGGCGTGTCACCTGAACGCAGATGAAGTCGGGCATGCGCGCCGAGTAGTTGCGAGCGTATTCGGTGGCTTCGTCGAGGACGCGCATCTGTTCGACCGAATCGGGAGGCGGCGGCGGAACGTACACCGGCTTGGGCGGTGGTGGAGGCGCGGCGGCGAGAGCGGCGCTCGCGTCGCGCAAGTCGCGCAGCGCGGCGACGGTTTTCGGACCCGCTCCCATGCCCTGGAACTCCTCCACCGTGCGGTCGTCAAGCCGGTTCGACAGTTGCACCTTGTGCAGGTACTCGGCGATCTGTTTGTCCGGGATGTGGTTCTGAATCGAAGACTGAATGAAGCCGTTCAACTGCGCGGGCGTCATCTTATTCTGAGCCGAACACATCGATCCGGCGGCGAGGACAAGGGGAACGAAAAAGCGGCGCATGCCTAGATTAGTGAGACGTCTCGGGCCGGGCAACGGTTGCGGCCGAACGCCTCTCCTCCAAGCGTAACCCGACCTGGCGCAACGCGCCCGCGAACTCGCCCGGTGAGTGGACCACCACCGTCCGCCCTTTCAACACCTTCATGGCGTTCTGAATGCAATCGGGAAACTCGGCCCCGCGTTGCATATAAGGGCGGTATTGCACGTAGAAAAACAGCGGGTCGCCGCCGGAGCGCTCGGCCAGCATTGCCGGCGGCAGCTTGTCAAAGGCGCGAGCCGCCGGACCCAGGATGATGACGGCATCCGGACGCTCCGGCTTCTCGATTTCCTGGTTCACCAGGCGCGACAACAACGCCAAATGGCCGCCGCCGTTGCGCAGCACCTTGTAGTTCACGGTTCCGAGTTCGAGTCCGTTGAGCGCTTGTCCCACGCGGTTCAGTTCCTCGCCCCGGAAGTCCTCGCTGTCGAGCAGAACCTTCTGCTGGTCGAGATTGAACAGCACCAGGTGAACGGATTGGGCGGGAATCTGTTCGAGCAGCGGTCCAAGCGTGCCGAGGAGCATCTCGCGGTCGTAGTATCGCAGCCGTGTGGAGCGCGCGAAAACGGGAGCCGCGTGCACCAGCAGAGCAATTCGATAGGGCCGTTCGCCCAGGTGCCGCTCCACCGGAGAACTACGCCAGCTCACGGCGCGAACCGCTCCCGCCGGCAGGCGCAGCGCGACCTCGTGCTCGCTGCGCGCCCGGCGGGCGTCGATGCTCCAGCGCTTGCGGCAGGCACGGCGCTTCTCGTCAAGCAGCAGCAGGTCCACCGTATAACGTCCCTCGCCGACGAGATAACTGCCGCCCACCTCGGCCTTGACGCGGGTCGGCGGCACGTCGGGCAGCCGCATCAGGGTGAACAGGTAGGATGGCTTTCCCCCTTCCGGAGTCACGCGCGCGAGCACGCTCCAGCGGTGGCCGGGGCCGCGATACTGGCTCAAGGGTACGCGAATGCCGTAGCCGGTCTGGAAACGAAAGCCGAAGTCCACGCGCGGCTTGAACGGCGTCACTTCGCATTGCAGCCGGGTTTCGTCCTCGAGAGGTTCGAAAACGCGCTCGACGTCGCGAAAGGCGGCTGGAAAGCGAGCCGGATCCATCAGGACCTGCGCGCGGCAGGCCGCGGCCAACACGATTCCTGCGGCTATGAGTCGCACAAGGCCTGTTTTGAATCATAATGGCACAGATGCGCGCAATTCTGTTTTTCCTCTCGTGGCCCGCGTGGGCTGCCGTTTGCACCACCGTTACTCCGGGTTGCACCGAGTGGGTGAAGCTCGGCGCCTCGCGTTCGATGATCTATCGTTCGCACCCGCTCCAAACGCCGAACCCGGCAATCCGGCGTGCGCTGATCGTGGTTCACGGACAAGGACGGAATGCCGACGATTATTTCCGCACGGGCGTTGCCGCGGCGTTTCTGGCGGGCGCGCTCGACGACACAATCGTCATCTCGCCGCGCTTTGCCGCAAACGACGGCCGCAGTTGCAAGGACACGCTCAGCGAGGGCGAAATTAACTGGCGCTGCTCGGGCGACAGCTGGCGGGCGGGCGCCGCGGCGGTGAACGCCGAAGCGGTGACTTCCTACGATTTCACCGACGAACTGCTCCGCAAGCTCGCGCGCAAGGACGTGTTTCCGAACCTGAAGGTGATCGTGGTGTCAGGGCACTCGGCAGGCGGGCAGTATGTGTCGCGCTACGTAATGGCGAATACGGCGGACCAGAAACTCGGTGTGCCGGTTCGCTATGTCGTCTCGAATCCCTCGAGCTATGCCTATCTCGATTCCAGCCGTCCGGCGGAAGTGAAGAACTGCCCGGCTTACGACCGGTGGCCCTACGGGCTGAATCAGCGGACCGGCTATTCGGCGAAGTTGAGCGACGAACAGCTCAGGAAGCAGCTGCTCTCGCGCCCGGTCACCTATCTGCTCAGCGAACTCGACACGCTGCCGCTTGCGGGATTCGACTCCTCCTGCGGCGCGATGGCGCAGGGCGATTCCCGTTTTGCCCGAGGGCAGGCGTATGCCGAGTATGTGAAGAAACTCGGCGCAAAACATACCGTCACGGTCGTGCCGCTGTGCGGGCACAACGCGCGCTGCGTGTTTACCGCCGACCCGGCTTTGCCCCTGCTTTTTCCGGCCGAATAAACGCCTGATATACTCTCGACAGCATTTGTTGGGGGTTCTTCATGCGCGCGATTATTGTCCTCATCGCGGCTTGCGCCGCGTGTCTTTGCCAGAACAACACAGGGCGAATCTCAGGGTCCGTGGCCGACGCTTCCGGCGCCCTGATTCCAAACGCCAGCATCAGTATCACGAACGAGTCCACCGGCATCGTTACACGGGCCACCACCGATAAGGACGGCTTCTTTGTGGCGCCGAATCTTCAGGTGGGCTCTTACAAAGTGATGGCCGAAGCTCCCGGCTTCCGCCCCGCCGAGAAGACCGGCTACGACCTCACCGACGCCGGACGCATCACCGCCGACTTCAAACTCGAGGTCGGCAGCACGAACCAAAGCGTGCAGGTGACCGAGGTGCTCGGCGAGACCGTCAACACGGTGTCGGGCGAGCTCAACCGCACCATCGATTCCGAGCAGGTGCAGGACCTCGCCCTGAACGGCCGCAACTATCTGCAACTGGTTTCGCTCACTCCCGGCGTCGCGCTGCTCGACGAAGACCAGATGGCCACGACCACAAGCCTCAGTGTCACCACCTGGGCCGCCAACGGCGGACGTCCCGGCACCAGTCATCTCACCGTCGACGGCGGCATGAACCTCGATTCCGGTTCGAACGGCAGCCAGGTGAACAATGTCGGCGTGTCGTTTGTACGCGAGGTCCGCATCTCCTCTTCGGCCATGTCGGCCGAGAACGGACGCAACTCCGGCGCGGCGGTGAACGCCGTCACCAAGAGCGGCGGCAGCCGCTACGAGGGCGAACTGCTCTACACCTTCCGCAACGACGCGCTCGACGCGAGAAACTTCTACGCGCCGGTGAAGCCCAAGCTGCGCTTCAACGATTTCGGCTACTCAATCGGCGGTCCGATTGCCGTTGGTCCACTCAAACCCGGCAAGCTGTTCTTCTTCGCCGGCCAGGAATGGAAGCGCATCCGGCAGTTCACCGCCCCCACGCGCCGGACCTTGCCGACGCTGGCGGAGATCGGCGGCGATTTCTCCGACCGCGCCACCACCAATATCCGGTTCCCCGGCACCACCACGCCCATCCCCAACAAGGACCTGCGTAGCCTGATCACGCCCGACGGACTGGCCATCATGAAGGTGTATGGGGCGGCCATTCAGCGGGCGGCGCTCTACACGAACACGCCGACCCAGAACAACACCACCTTCCAGGTGCTGAACCCGTTCAACTGGCGGCAGGATTACATCAAAATCAACTACCGGATGACCGACCGGCAGGAACTCTACTTCCGCTGGATTCACGACAACTACGATCTGGTAGACCCGTTCGGCACGTTCAATTCGTCGCAGCTTCCGAATACGCCGACGCAGCGAAACCGGCCGGGCTACGGTCCGCAACTCGGCCATACGTGGACCCTCACGGCAACGCTGGTGAACGAATTCAAGGTGAATACTTCGTGGAACGGCCAGCGGACTCCGCTGGTGGGCGACGCCTGGCAGCGCGCGACTTACGGCTTTCAATTTCCGCTGCTGAACGGCACCAAGTCAGGCCTTGGTCCGTACCCGAACGGCATCCCGGATGTAACGATTAATTCCTTTGCCAGCTTCAACGGGCCTTCGCGCGTGTTCCTGATTTCGCCGACCACCGACATCGGCATCATCGACAACATCACCAAGGTGGCGGGCGACCACACCTGGAAATCGGGCGTGCAGATCGTCCGCAATCGCAAGGATCAGAACGGCCGCTCGGTCTACAACGGCAGCGTCAACTTCAACACCAACCCGAATGCAAACACGACCGGTTACGCCCTGGCGGACGTGCTCACGGGCAATTTTTCGACCTACACCGAGGCGGCTGGCGATCCGGTGGGCTTCTTCCGTTTCTCGCAAATTGAAGGCTACGTCCAGGACTCGTGGCGCGTGCTGCGAAACTTCAGCATCGAAATCGGGCTGCGCTATAGCCATTTCACGCCCACCTACACCACGGGAAACAATATCGTGAATTTCGATCCTTCGCTCTACAACGCCGCCCAGGCCATTCAGGTGACGTCGCAGGGTCTGGTGGTGCCGAACTCGGGCAATCTCTACAACGGGCTGATTCGCGCGGGCAACGGAGTGCCGACCGATCAGGCCGGACGGGTGCTCAACGCCGACAGTCCGCTGGTAAGGCTGGTGCCCGCGGGAGCGCCGCGCGGTTTCTATCCGGCTTATAACCTTTGGATGCCGCGCTTCAGTTTCGCCTGGGCGCCGCGCGGGTCGAAGATGGCGATACGGGGCGGCTTCGGATCGTTCCACGATCGCGTGCAGGGCAACCTGATTTTCTCCCAGACGAACATCGCCCCGTTCTCTACCTCAGCCGCCTATGAGAGCGGCAACCTCGGCAATCCGGGCGCGGGCGTGGTTTCGGCTCAAGCCGTGATGGGCGGCATCAATGCCATCGATCCCAACCTGAAAGTGCCCGCCGTTTATAACTACAACTTCGGACTGCAGCGCGAAATGTGGAAAGGCATTTTCCTGGACTTGAGCTATACCGGCAATGTGGGGCATCATCTGCTGCGCCAGCCGGACATCAACTTCCCGAGCTTCGACCTGCTTGCGACCAATTACCAGATTCCGAGCGCGCAACGGCCGGTGACCAACGCCATCCGTCCGTATCGCGGATTCTCGACCATTCGCATGTTCCTGAGCGACGCGAACTCGAACTACAATTCGCTGCAGACCTACGTCACGCGGCGCAAGGGGAACGTGGTCACGACGGTGAGCTATACGTGGTCGCACGCGCTCGCCGACGCATCGAGCGATACCGATAACCTCGACTCGGGAATCGGCTACCAGAACCGCCATTACGGCTATGGTCCGACATCGTTCGACCGCCGCCACGTTTTTGTCCTCACCTACACCTACCGGATCCCGTGGTTGCGGACGGCGCATGGCATCTTGGGCGGCGCGTTGGGACGCTGGGAGGTGAGCGGCATCACGCGCGGGCAGTCCGGTCCGCATCTCACGCCGGTCGGGAGCGCGACGGGTGTCACCCGGCGCGCCGATTACCTCGGCGGTGACGTGTCGCTCGACACCTCGGTGCGGACTCCGGATCACTGGTTCAATACCGCGGCTTTTAAAAGCGCATCCTCAACCGCGCTTGGCAACGCGGGAATCGGCACCATCGTTGCGCCGGGTCTCTATCTCTGGGACCTGTCGCTGCGCAAGGAGTTCGCCTTCAGCCTCGAGCGAAAGATGAGGCTCCGGTTCCAGGCAGACGCGTTTAATCTCATGAACCACGCCAATCTTCGTGGTCTGAACGTCACCACCAGCGATGCCGCCTACGGGACGATGAGCGGAGCCGGACCGGCGCGCAACATTCAGTTCGGCGCGCGCCTGGCGTTTTGACGCTCCGACACATTTGGGGTTCGTCTCGTCATCGGCAGAGCGCCGCTAGGGCTTCCCACCTAGCACTTTAGTTTTATCGACCTAACCAACATGCTAGGTCGAATGCCTTAGCCCTTCCAACCGAGCAGGCCTAAGAACCGGTCAAGTTATCTAGATTGAAAGACTTAGGATCCATCGTGGGCCGGTGCCGGCCGGCCCGCGATTCCCGGCCCGCAGAATGCACTTTGTAGGGCGTCCCCAACAACCAGAAGAAAGGAGAGCGCAATGAAAGTCAAATCCAACGTGAAAGCCGGCGGCGCCGTTTGGGGTGGTTAATCCACTGCGCTCACTGCTGACCAATTCCTGATTTTTTTGAACGGACCTTCGAACACTCCTCTGTTCGCAGGTCCGTTTCGGTTTTGGGTATCCTCCAAGCGCTCCGCTGTAATCCCACTCAGCACTTTCACCTATCCCTTCCACTGAGTTCACCTAACCAAATCGTTAGGTGGAAGCTCCGAGGGGTATCGCGCCGTCGAGACTGGATGCATGGGACGTTCCATGTATTCCATCACTTACGGTGAACGGAACCAAAGTACTAAGGCTTGGCCCCCCAAATGCACCTAGAAGGACGTTGGCGGACAACCAAAGACGGAAAGGAGATGGCCATGAAAGTTAAATCGAACCTGAAAGCTGGCAGCACGGTTTGGGGCAGCTAGTTCTCCGATCTTGACCGTTTCCGAAAAAGCCGGACTCCGAGATGAGTTCCGGCTTTTTTATTTGTCTTCTGTAAAAATTTGTCCGTGATAAGATAAGTCTCCAACTCGATGGAGATTGTCGGCCGTACGCTCGGCGAATACCGCATCGAGGCGCTGCTCGGCGCCGGCGGAATGGGAACGGTTTATCGGGCAATCGATACCCGGTTGAGTCGGCCCGTTGCGCTGAAGGTGCTCGCGCCCGGCACAATCCCCAACCCCGACCGGCGGCGGCGATTTCTCCAGGAAGCGCGGGCGGCTTCACTGCTTGATCATCCCAACATCGTCACGATCTACGAAACCGGCTCTTCGGAGATAGAAGGCGAGCGGTACGACTTCATCGCGATGGAGCTGGTTGCCGGCGAAACGCTTGAACAGCGAATCTCGACCGGACCGATTCCCCTCCCCGAAGCTCTCGAGCTTGCCATTCAGGTCACAGGAGCCCTGGCTGCCGCGCACGCCGCCGGCATCGTTCACCGCGACCTGAAGCCTTCGAACGTGATGGTCAACGACGAGGGGCGGGTGAAGATCCTCGACTTCGGCCTCGCGAAAATGCCGGAAACACAGGCGGCGGAGGTAGACGATTTCGCCGCGACGGAGCCGGTTTCGCTGAAGACAGAAGAAGGCATCATCCTCGGCACGGTTGCCTATATGTCGCCCGAACAGGCCGAGGGCAAGAAAATCGACGCGCGCTCCGACATCTTCTCGTTCGGCGCGGTGTTCTACGAGATGCTCTCGGGCCGCAAAGCGTTCCTGGGCGAATCGAAGATGTCGATGATGTCGGCTGTTCTGCTGAAGGAACCCGCGCCGCTCGAGAAGGTGCCCGCCGAACTCAGCAGGCTGGTCGAGCGGGCGATGCGCAAGGATCCGCGCCGCCGCACGCAGTCGATTGCCGATGTCCGGGTGGAACTCGAAGACATTCGCGAGCATCTGGAATCGGGCGGTGCGGACGTCGCGGCTCAGCCGGAAACCCGCACCTCGCGCCGGGGCTGGATGTTGGGCGCGGCCGGAGGACTCGCGGCGGGGCTATTGCCGGGAGCTTTTCTCGGAAGACGCTGGCTTACGCAGCCAAGAGCTGCGTTTCAGCGGCTCACCTTCCGGCGGGGCGATGTGATGTGCGCGAAGTTCGGGCCGGGCGGCACGGTGATCTACGGAGCCGAATGGGACGGCGAGCCGGTGACGCTGTACTCGGTGCAACCGGGGAGCCGCGAAAGCCGGCCGCTGGGACTGCCGCCCTCCATGCTGCTCTCCATCAGCCGGTCGGGCGAGCTGGCGATCCTGCCGGGCGTGACTGAATTGGATGTAGCCGGGACTCTGGCCCGTGTTCCTTATTCCGGAGGCACGCCCCGAGAACTGCTGGATCATGTGGTGGCGGCGGACTGGGGCGCCGACGACGAGTCGATGGCGGTCTCGCGGCGCTCGGGCGATAAATGGACCGTGGAGTTCCCGATCGGCACGGTGCTGGCGGAGAACACCTCTCGCGCGTCGCCGGGCGTGAGCGTAAACCGGAACGGGTGGGTTGCTTATTTCGATCACGATCCGGGCGTGGGCGACTTCAGCGTGGTGGCCGTCAAGGCGGGTGAAGCCAAGCGCACGCTCTCGCGCGGTTTGCGGGCCACGGGCGGAATCGGCTGGTCGCCGGCTGAGAATGAAGTCTGGTTTTCCGGCGTTCGCGGCGGAGCGGACTCTTCGCTCCTGGCGGCTTCGATGGACGGCCGGGAGCGGCTGCTCGTGCCGACAACAGCCGCCTCGATGTTCCTCGATGCGGACGACAGCGGGCGCATGCTGGTCACCAATACCAACTCGCGCATCGGCATCCGCGGACTGGCGCCGGGCGCCTCGGCCGAGCGCGACCTGGCCTGGCTGGACGCATCGAGACTGTACGGGATGTCGCCTTCGGGTGACCGGATTCTGTTTGTCGAACTGAGTTATCTCGAAGGGCGGAACCCGGCCATCTACCTGCGGAAGAGCAATGGCGAACCGGCCGTCAAGCTCGGGTACGGAAACGTACCCGCGATTTCGCCGGACGGCCGGCTGATGGTGTGTGTGCGCCGGAGCGCCGCGGGCGCGGAGTTGGTGGTTCTGCCGACCGGCGCGGGCGAAACACGGATCTTCAATACTTCGGGCAAACCGAGCGGGGTACCGGAGTGGTTCCCGGACGGAAAACGCATCCTCTACGCGGTAGCGGAAGGAGGTTCGCTCCGGAACTTCATCCAGGATTTGAACGGAGGACCGGCGCGTGCGCTCGAGTTGAACGGAAGGCGCGGCTTTCTGGTTTCGCCGGATGGAGCGAGCGTCTTGTGGACCGAGGGCGACAAACTGTGGATGCGCCGCATCGACGGCGGCGCGCCGCGCGCCATACCGGGATTCGAGCCCGGGGACAGCCCTCTGCGGTGGCGCGATTCACGATCGCTGCTGATTCGCGCCGGCGACAACGCCGGGGTGGAACTGGTTCAGTTGGACACCGTCACAGGCGTCCGCCGAGTGCTGCGCAAGATAACTGCGCCAGAGCCCGGCGCTCACTTCATCGGAACGGTGGTGTGCTCGAGCGACGGCGCCGCTTACGCCTACTCCTATCAGCGCGACATCGGGATTTTGTACCTCCTGACGGGCGTAGCGTGAGGCTCGCCGGTCAGGCGCGATAACAATCGAGCAATTCGGTAATGGCCCCGACCAACTCCTTGTGCCCGCCCTTGTTCAGACGGTGACGGCACAGGTCGCACAGTTTGAGCGGACCGGCCACATAGCGAATATCGTTCGCATCGTTGTAGAAAAGGGGACAATCGTCGGAGCTGCGCACCCTGCCCTGCTTTTCCCCATGATTGTGAATCGGCAGATCGGACACAAAATCAGCAACCGCATTGGCGAGCAGGCGTTCGATGGTGGTAGCCGGAGGCCGCAGTTGATCGAGGAATCCGCTCAACGACAGCACGCTGATGTTGCCATCGCGCCAGGTTTGCAGATCGGTGACGTTATCCCCCAACAGCGGCAGTCCGGTGATGGCGATGAGGATATCGACGCCGAACGGCAGACTCTTGATTCGCTCGACCGCCTCTTCGGCCTCGAGGTAACTGCGTCCTTCAAACCTCTTGCGCCGCCACGTGCCGAGCGGGAGACTGACGGTTTCAAAGGCGAAGGACTGCTGGCAGGCAGTGAGCACGGCAGCGATCTTGTCGAGATCCGGAATGAGGTGCTGCATATCCCACAGCCCGATCTTCGTTCGCGCCGCTGAGCCGGCGCCGCGGGCCACGCGGCGAGGCGCGGGAGCAATGGCTGGCGCCGCCGATGTCGGCGTTGGGTCCACGTTTACCAGGCAGTCCCCGGGGTTGCGGGCGTATACCACGGGGACCGCCCAATCGATGTTCGGGCCGGGAATTGAGTAGTTCACGGCTATCCGGGATTCCCGCGCGGCGTCTCCGATGGTGTTGCCGCGGGCGAGCGACCAGTAGAAATGCTGGGCGAAACTGGTCGCGCTCACGTCCATGACGCTGTACTGATTGGCGACCACGCTCGGAAGGCCGCCGGCGATGAGCGATTGAGCGAGTCCGCTGTTGAAGTCCACCGGCCCGCTTTCGGCGGTTTCACAGGCATTGAGGAATACCAGCCGGATTCCGCGGCGGCAGAAGATTTCCTGGAGGCTCCGCGAATCGACCTGCTGGGAACGCCCGACCTCGTCCTCGAACAGCAGGTAACCAAGCTGCGTGTCGCGGTCGAAATATCCGTGACCGATGAAGTGCACGGCGTCAAAGGCGCGCTTTGACATGGGCGGAGACGAAATCTCGAGAAGGCGGTGCAGTTTTTCTGGTGTCGCGTCGAGCAGGATCTCGGTTTCGACGAGACCGGCCTGCTTGAGATCGGCAAATCCGGCGTCGATTGCGGCAATTTCCTGATCCACGGAAAGATGGGCGAGACCCATGGGCTGGGCGACCACCACCAGAATTCGCAGCGGCAGGGGGCGCGGCTCAATCCGGTCGGCCGGAACGGCGGTCATGATGTTGCGCGTGAAGTTCACCTCGGAAGTGGCCAGGAACATCCGCCGGTTCGGATCGAATACAAATTCCCAGGGCAGGTCGCCGAGCCAATCGTGGGAGCTGAAGATCACGGTGAGCCGGCCGGTGGATTGGACGGACCGCGCATTGTCGTAGAGGCGGCGCACCTCTTCGGGCAACAGCGCTTCAAACAGATCCTTTCCGAGATCGATGAGGGCCGCCCCGAGCGGCGGGGCTTCGTCCTTGGCGCCGCTCATATAATCGCGAATCCGGCGGTGCTGCTTGATGATCCGGAAGAAACGTTGGCCGGCATCACCTCCGCGGGTCTTCATGTCCACCACGGCGGAGGCATTGCGGAAGCTCGCGACCAGGATGTAGGCGGGCTTTTTGGCGCCGGCGCCCGAGAGATTGGATTCGAGAACCGAAAGGTAGAGCGTCTCCTGCTGGAACGGGAGGCGGGCGGGTGACGATCCGTCTTTCGAGGCGGACGGGTGACGGTCGACGGTTGCCGCAGCCGGACGGGCCACCGCAGGCGCCGCGACACCCGCGGCAGCCTTCGCCGCGACGCCGCGGAACAGCTTACGGCTGGGCAAAGCGAGCGAGGGATTCACTGGTGTCAACGGCTGACCCTGCCCGGCGAGCGCTGTGACGAGAAAATCCGACGTTTCCTGGCGGGCGAAGAAGTTCACGTGCGTGACGTCAGCCGGCGTCAGATTGCCGCCCGGGCCGAAGCATCCGATCCGCTCGGCGGGCACATAGGTGGCCCCGGAATGATCGATGCGCCATCCACCCTCAGAAGGCACGACAAGATCGTTCGCGCTGGCGAAAAAGTTGTCCACGCCGGTATCGATCATTCGTTGCAGAACGTTGGCGCTCGGGTTGTAGTTGGACACCAGGGCCGAGTATGCGGCCATTGGCGGACCTGGGGGCGCTTGTATCTCCCCGATGGGAGCGCCTTCCGGATCCATGGCGTAGAGTCCGGGAAGGTCGAGACTCAGGTGCTTTGCCAGCCAAACGAGTCCGTTAGCGACGAACTCGGCGCCGGTCGTAAAGGGGTTGTCCGGAAACAGTTCGAGCAGGTTGGCGAGCCAGCCGACGGTATCCTTCCAGCGCAGCGGCGATGCTAGCGGCGTGCCGTCGTTGGGCGAGGCAACGAGCACGGCGCGACCGAGTTTGAAGTTATTCGCGCCGCTGCCGAGAGCCGGCGCGCGCTCAACCAGGTTGCGCAGGACGAGCCCGCCGCGCGAGTGCGTGATGACATCAAAGGTGATGGATCCGCCGGCAAGGCCTTCGAGCAGCTTCTTCGCGTTGTCTTCAGGCGACCGGCTCACGGAGAAGTGATTGAACGCGTAGATGCGGTCGCCGTAGAGCGGCGCCACGCGGTCGAAGAAACCGGTTTTGGCGAGAGGACCGAACGCCGAAGCTGCGTTTGAGAACGTGCCGTGAAGAAAAAGAAGCGAGCGGCCAGAAGAGTCCGGAACGCCGGGCTGCAGATTGCCCGACGAGAGCGTTTCGCGCGTGACGCGGAACCAGCCCTCCGAAAGGCCCTTCTTCTTCCAAGCGAGGCTCTCGACGAATGCCGCGAGTTTCGGCAACCCGATGCTAACGGCCTGATCGGCGGCGGCCTTTCCGACCTTGATCAGGATGGCTTTGACGGCCTCGGAAATGGGGCCGCGGCGTCCGGTGGCGGTATCGGTGGACAGGACATTCACTGAGAACCGCGCCTCAACGGGCTTTCCCGGGCCCCGCCGCTCGGTTTCAACGGGGAGATGAAAGGTGAGGGCACCCGAAGGATGACGGATGGCGAGGATGACCGACTCACCGGCTCCGAGATCGCAGGAAAAGTCGAGCGGACCGCCGAACGCGGTTCCCCGGCGCGCGGCGGCAGGCGTCGCAAGGTACTCTTCAGCCGTGACACCTTCAGCAAGGTAGTCCGGCGGAAATCCCGGGAATGGGTCCGGGGACGGCAGCGCGCCCCTTCGCGCCCGCAAGGGCGTGGCCGGCTTGAGAACCCAGTTTTTGGAATTGACTCGAACGTTCGGCATCATCTCTTAGTGTTTTTGAACGGTTCAGAGTATCACCGCCAATCGGAGGGCGCAATCCGAATTTCAGCATTTAGGGCCCGTTGCCGCGGAGGGAAAGCGGGCGTGTCGTGATAACCTGGAAGGTTAACGCCGGTCTTTACTGAATGCCGGTCCGAGTGAGTGAAGCTTTCGTCCTCAGAACGTATCCGTTTCAGGAAGCGGATCTGATCGTCAGTTTTTTCACTCGGGATCAAGGCAAGCTGCGGGGAGTGGCGAGGCGGGCGCGGAGGCCGAAATCGGGCTTCGGCGCGGGTCTCGAGCGGCTCTCGCAGATACGGTTGTCCTACTTCCAGCGGGAGAACCGGGAACTGGTGACGCTTGATAACTGCGAGCTGATCCGGTCGCAATTCGACCTGGCGTCGAACTACGAGGCGGGAGTCGCGCTCGATTTTCTGGCCGAAGTGGCGGAGCAACTGCTTCCCGCCGCCGAAGCCAACGAGCGGTTCTATCGCCTGATCGCCGCCATGCTCGAGCATATGCACTCGAGCGGAGAGATCTGGCCGGCGGTGATGTATTTCAGTGTGTGGGCAGTCCGGCTCGGAGGCTTTCTGCCCGACCTGAAGGTGAGCCAGGAATCGCGGGCGCTCGCCAGGGAGATCCTGACGACGCCGATCGCGGACCTGCCGGAGCGCGCCTGGTCGAAGGCCGTTTCGGCGGACCTGCGGCGGTTTCTGGTGAAACAGATCGAGGAGCATATCGAACGAAGGCTGTTGACCGTGCCGTTGCTAGAAGCGCTCTAATGGACTCCTACCAGCAAACTATTTTCAAACTCAAGAACTATTGGTCTGAACGCGGCTGCATCATCACCGAACCCTACGACGTGGAGGTGGGGGCGGGAACGATGGCACCCGAGACATTCCTTCGGGTGCTCGGGCCAAAACCGCGCCGTGTGGGCTACATTCAGCCGAGCCGGCGTCCCGCCGATGGACGCTACGGAGAAAATCCGAACCGGCTGTTCAAGCACCAGCAGTTCCAGCTGATCCTGAAGCCGTCGCCCGACGATGTGCTCGACCAGTATCTCGGCTCGCTCGAAGCCATGGGAATCGATCTCTCAAAGCACGACATCAAGTTCGAAGAGGACAACTGGGAATCGCCGACCCTGGGGGCATGGGGCATCGGCTGGCAGGTGATGCTCGACGGGCTCGAGATCACGCAGTTCACCTACTTTCAGCAGTGCGGCGGCATCGACCTCGATCTAGTGCCGGCTGAAATCACCTACGGCATGGAGCGCCTGGTGGCGTTTCTGCAGGTGAGGGACTCGGTGTACGACATCGAGTGGGCGCCGGGCGTGAAATACGGCGACGTGCGGTTCGCCGACGAGTTGCAGAATTCGGTTTACAACTTCGAAACCGCGGATGTCGACATGCTCTGGAAGCTGTTCGGGCTGCATGAAGCCGAGTGCCAGCGCCTGATCGACCTGTGGCCGAAGTATCCGGACAAAGGGCGCTTTCCGACGCTCGGGGCTTACGACAACGTGCTGAAGTGCTCGAACACGTTCAACCTGCTCGACGCCCGCGGCGCCATCAGCGTCACCGAACGCGTGGGCGTGATTGCGCGCGTGCGGAAGCTGGCGGTGGGCGTGGCGAACATCTGGGTGGCACAGCAGTCCGGCGGCGAGGTGGCGGCATGAACTTCCTGCTCGAAATCGGCTGCGAGGAAATTCCGGATTGGATGATCGAATCGGCGCTCGCGCAGTTAGGCGAGTTGACCGGCAAGCTGGTTGCGGAAAACAGGCTGGGCGGAACGGTGGCCTGGACCGAGGCGACGCCGCGGCGTCTGGCGATGCTGGTGGAGAATCTGATCGAGCGGCAGCCGGACAGCGAGGAACTCGTCACCGGTCCGCCGAAATCGGCGGGCGCGGGAGCGGCCGGCGGTTTCGCGAAGAAGATGGGCGTCGCCGTAGATGCGCTCGGCACGGAAAGCACGCCCAAGGGCGAGTACTTCAGCTACCGCAAGAAAGTGGCCGGACGCTCGACGGCTGAGATCCTGAGTGCGGATTTGCCGGCGCTGATCCAGAAAATACAGTGGCCGAAGACGATGTACTGGACGGCGTCGCGCACGCCTCGGTTCATCCGTCCGGTTCGCTGGATTGTCGCGCTGTTGGGCGACGAAGTGGTGCCGTTTGAAGTGGGCGGCGTCAGGAGCGGGAACACGACGCGCGGTCACCGTATATTGGGCGGAAAAGCGCCGGTTCCGGTGACCATCGCGAATTACCGGGATCAGCTTGCCAGGAACTTCGTGATTCTGCCGGCCGGCGGGCGCCGCCAAAGAATCGAAGACGGCGTTCGGACGATGGGCGTCAAGCCGGACGCGTCGCTGCTCGACACGCTCACCTACATCACCGAGTACCCGACGCCGATTCTCGGCTCGTTTGACGAAAAGTACCTCGACCTGCCGCGGGAAGTTCTGGTGACGGTGATGCGCCACCACCAGAAGTATTTCTCGGTCGAGACCGCGGAGGGCACGCTCGCGCCGCGGTTTGTCGCGGTGATGAACACGAGCGGCGATCCGGACGGTCTGGTGCGGCAGGGCAACGAACGCGTGCTCAAGGCCCGCTTCAACGACGCTCGCTTCTTCTGGGATTTCGACCAGCAAAAAAAGCTGGCGGACCGCGTGGCCGATCTCGCCCATGTGACCTTTCAGGCCAAGCTCGGCTCGTATCTCGAAAAAACCGACCGTGTGAAAGCTCAGGCGCGTGCCTTTGCGCGGCTTGCCGGCGCCGACCCGGATGCGGTGGAGCGGGCGGCGGCGCTGGCCAAGACCGACCTGACCACCGAGATGGTGAAAGAGTTCACCGAACTGCAAGGCGTGGTGGGCGGGCTGTACGCACGGGCGCAGGGCGAAAGCGAAGAAGTGGCCCGCGCGATTTACGACCACTACAAACCGGTGAGCATGGAAGACTCGATCCCCGGGACGCTTGCCGGGCAACTGGTCTCGCTCGCCGACAAGATCGATACCCTGCGGGGATGCTTCAAGGTAGGACTGATCCCCACGGGTTCGAAAGACCCGTTCGCGCTGCGGCGCGCCGCACAGGGCGTGGTGAAGATCCTGGTGGAGGGCAAGCTCGAAAAGTTCGCTCTATCGAAGCTGCTCGGCTCCGACGACGCGCTGCGCGAGTTCGTGCTCGACCGCGTGCGCTACTACTTCCGCGATGTCCGCGGCTTCCGGTATGACGAAGTGAACGCGGTGCTGGCGTCGGGTTGGGACTCGCTGCCGGACGTGGACAAGCGGCTGACCGCGCTCAAGGCGGTGCGCCCGACCGAGAATTTCGAGCCGCTGGCGGCGTCGTTCAAGCGCATCGCCAACATCCTGCGGCAGGCCGAGTTTCAGGGCGGCGGCGGGGTGGACGAGAAACTGCTCGAAGCGGGTCCGGAAGCGGATCTCTATCACGATTTTCAGCGCGTTCGGGAAACCGCACGCTCCAACGATTACCTGCAGGCTCTGGAGGCGATTGCCTCGCTGCGTCCGCGGGCGGATCTTTTCTTCGACAAGGTGCTGGTCAACGCGCCGGACGCCCAGGTTCGTCGAAACCGGTTGACGATGCTGCACCAGATTCTCACGGAGTTTTCCACGATCGCCGATTTTTCGGAGATCGTAACGCAATCATAACTGCCACAAATTAGGAGAACCATGACCAAGTACGTTTACGCTTTCGGCGGCGGCACCGCCGACGGCGACGGCAAGATGAAGGAAGTGCTCGGCGGCAAAGGCGCAGGCCTCGCCGAAATGAGCCGCGCGGGAGTTCCTGTCCCGCCCGGATTCACGATTTCCACCGAAGTCTGCAACATTTATTTCCAGAACGGCAACAAGACGCCGCAGGAAATCGAAGATCAGATGCTCGAAGGGCTGACGAAGCTGGAAGGGCAGATGGGGCAGAAGCTCGGCGACCCGGCCAATCCGCTGCTTCTGAGCGTCCGCAGCGGCGCGAAGTTCTCGATGCCGGGCATGATGAATACGATTCTGAACCTCGGTTTGAACGACGAAGTCACCGAGGGCCTGGCTCAGAAGAGCGGCAATCCGCGCTTTGCTTACGACTGCTACCGGCGGTTCATCCAGATGTTCGGCGAAGTGGCGCAGGGCATCGACATGGAACTGTTCGACGAAGCCTTCGACGCGCGCAAGCACAAAGCGAAGGTGAAGAACGACACGGACCTGACGGCCGACGACCTGAAGGCGATCATCAGCGAGTACAAGAAGATCGTCAAGAAAGCCACCAAGAAGGATTTCCCGCAGGACCCGCTCGAGCAACTGGCGATGGCGCGCGATGCGGTGTTCCGTTCCTGGTGGAATCCGAAGGCCAATTACTACCGGAAGATGGAAAAGATTCCGGATGAAATCGGCACCGCAGCCAACGTGCAGGCGATGGTGTTCGGCAACATGGGCGACACCTCGTGCACCGGCGTGGGCTTCACGCGCGACCCCGGCAACGGCGAGAAGGTTTTCTACGGCGAGTTCCTGGTGAACGCGCAGGGCGAGGACGTGGTGGCGGGAATCCGCACGCCGCAGCCCATCAGCGAATTGAAGCAGTGGAACGCGAGCGTGTACAACCAGCTGGTTGAGATCACCTCGAGCCTCGAAAAGCACTACCGCGACATGCAGGATTTCGAGTTCACGGTGCAGGACGGCACGCTGTTCATGCTGCAGACCCGCAACGGCAAGCGCACGGGTCCGGCGGCGGTTCGCGTGGCGGTGGAGATGGCCAAGGAAGGGCTGATCTCGAAGAAGGAAGCGGTGTTGCGCGTGGCGCCGCAGCAGCTCGATCAGCTGCTGCATCCGGTGTTCGACGCGGCTTCGCTGAAGCAACTCAAGAAGCTGACCACGGCCATTGCGGCGTCGCCCGGCGCGGCGGTGGGCCGGGTGGCCTTCAGCGCGGAAGACGCGGTTGAGATGGCGCCCAAGGGCCCGGTGATTCTGGTTCGCAAGGAGACGACGCCCGACGACATCCACGGCATGGACGTGGCCAAGGGCATTCTGACGGCGATCGGCGGAAAGTCGAGCCACGCGGCGGTGGTCGCGCGCGGCATGGGCCGTCCGTGCGTGGTGGGCGCGGGCGCGATCCACATCGAAGAGAAGAAGAAGCAGGCGACGGTGAAGGTGGGCGACAAGCCCGTGGTGCTGAAGGAAGGCGATTGGATTTCAATCGACGGCACCACCGCTGACGTCTACCTGGGCCAGGCCAAGACCAACGAACCCAATCCGCGCTCCGGCTATTTCGCGCAGTTGATGGAGTGGGCGGACGAGTTCCGCGGAAACTTCGGCGTGCGCGCCAATGCCGACATTCCGCGCGACGCCAAGGCAGCGCGCAATTTCGGCGCCGAAGGCATCGGACTGTGCCGCACCGAGCACATGTTCTTCGCCGAGGACCGTCTGCCGCACGTGCAGGCGATGATTCTGGCGCGCGACGAAAAGAGCCGCAAAGAGGCCCTCAAGAAGCTGCTGCCGATGCAGCGCGCCGATTTCGCCGGCCTGTTCAAGGCGATGGACGGCTATCCGGTGATCATCCGCACGCTCGATCCGCCGCTGCACGAATTCCTGCCGAAGCGCGAAGAGCTGATGGTGGACCTCGCCAAGCTGCCCCACGCCGACGGGAAGACCAAGAAGGAGATGTCGGGCCGCTACAGCATCCCGGTGGGCGAGTTGAAGAAGCGGCTGCCGGAACTGCTGCACCGTGTGGAAGAGCTGCACGAATTTAACCCGATGCTCGGCCACCGCGGCTGCCGTCTCGGCATCACCTATCCCGAGATCACCGAGATGCAGGCGCGCGCTATTTTCGAGGCCGTCGTTCAGGTGGCCAAGAAGGGCGTGAAGGTGATTCCCGAGGTGATGATTCCGCTGGTCGGGTCGGTGCAGGAGCTCGCGCACCAGAAGGCGATCGTGAAGCGCGTCGCCGACGAAGTGCTCGGCAAGGCCGGACTCAAGAAGCAGCACTACCTGATCGGGACGATGATCGAGATTCCGCGCGCGGCGGTGACGGCCGACGAGGTGGCTCAGGAAGCGGAGTTCTTCAGCTTCGGCACCAACGACCTGACGCAGACCACGATGGGCCTGTCGCGCGACGACTACACGAAGTTCTCGAAGCATTACGAAGACCTGAAGATTTTCAAGGCCGATCCGTTTGCCGCCATCGATCAGGGCGGCGTGGGCAAGGTGATCGACATGGCGGTGAAGCTTGGCCGCCAGACCCGTCCCGACCTTGAAATTGGTATCTGCGGTGAGCACGGCGGCGAGCCGAGCTCGGTGGAGTTCTGTTACCGGGTTGGCATGAACTACGTTTCCTGCTCTCCGTATCGCGTGCCGATCGCGCGGTTGGCGGCTGCTCAGGCGGCGCTGACCGGCAGCGACAAGAGCGAGGCGATGCGGACCGCATAACGACGCTCGGTAGCGGTTCGCTCCCGCGGAACGCTGTCAGCAATCCACCCGCCGTTCCAGCCGATTCCCCCGGCTGGGCGGCGGGTTTTTGCGTTTATGACGACACGTCGCGGCGGGAGAAGATCGCGTACGACAAAACAACGCATACGGCGAAGATGGCCGCGAGAACAAGAACATTCTTAAGCAGTAGTGGTTTGCCGAGCAGCAGGTCCATCGGGTCGAAGTAGCGGAAGGGCGAAAGCCAGCCGATGGAGCGGGCCGGTTTCCAGGCGCGGGCCACGTAGTCGAGCAGAAAAGTGACGAGCGCGAGCAGCGAGCAACGGGCGCTGACCGGTCCGCGGCGGCGCGCTCCGGCGCCCATCGCCATGGCCACGGCTCCCCAGGCGAGAGCCAGGAGTCCGAGGTTGGCGGCGAGCGAATGGACGAGAGCGGGCGCGGGCCAACGCACGCCGGGCGGCGCCAGAAGATTGAGTCCCGACCATGTGCCGGCAACCATGAGCGCGAGCACGACGATAACCGAGCCCACCAGGCTCAATACCGTGCGGGTGATGATCGAGTGCCGGGCAATGGGGCGGGAGAGTTGCAGGTCCATCAGGCCGGATTCGATTTCGGCCACGGGCGTAGTGGCTTGCGAAATTGCGACTCCGATGAGCGCGGTGATGGTGGCGAGATGGAAGTAGCCGAGGCAGACGACGCCTTGAAAAGAGAGAAAGCCGGCGAGCGCGGGGCCGGCGATTTCGCGCATGAACGGCGGCAGAAGCTTCGCCATCTGCTCGAAGCCCCTGGAGTCCTGGATGGTGCGTCCGATGAAGATGAGAAGAACCTGGAATACGCCGAGCACGAAACCGACGGCGAGCACGAGCGCGCGCGAGCGGCGGAATTCATGAGCGAGCAGGGCGCCGAGGGCTTTCAATTCGTCCCTTTCCGGTAGTAACGGAGCAGAACGTCTTCGAGGCGCGGTTCCTGGACGGTGAGGTCGGAGGCGGGCAGCGAGCGCAGGACCGAGAGCAGCGGACCCAACTCACCGGTGACCCGCAAAGACCACAGCCGCGGCGTGGTTTCGATCCACTCGAAGCTGCCGCCGAGGCCGGGTGGCGCGGCAGGCACATCGGCCGAGAACAGCACGCGAACGTGGCGGGGCGCCATGCGGCGAATTTCGTCCACCGGGGCGAGGACCACCAGTTCGCCTCCGCGCAGGAGCGCGATGCGGTCGCAGACGCGTTCGACTTCCGAGAGCACGTGGGACGACATGAAGATGGTTCGGCCACGGGCGCGGGCTTCGGCGAGAAGGCCATGGAAGGACTCCTGCATGAGAGGGTCGAGTCCTTCGGTGGGTTCGTCGAGAATCAGCACGGGGGGGTCGTTCTGGAAAGCCTGGATAATGCCGAGCTTGCGTTTCATCCCGGTGCTGTACTCGCGCAGCCTGCGGCGGAGGTCGGAATCCGGCAGTCCGAGGCGCTCCTGAAGTTGAGAGCGGAAGGCGAGGTTGGGTTGGACGGGCGAGAGTCCGGTCAGAAGCCGCAGAACCTCGGACCCGGTGAGATTGGTGTAGGCGCCGAGTTCACCCGGCAGAAATCCGGCCGAGGCGCGGGCGCGCAGGCTGTCGGACTGGCAATCGTGGCCGAGGATGGAAGCGCTGCCGCTCGTGGGACGAAGCAGGTCGAGCAGAATGCGGACGGTAGTCGTTTTGCCGGCGCCGTTCAAGCCGAGGAAGCCGATGACCTCGCCTTGAGGGACTTCGAGGCTGAGATCGCGGAGCGCGCGGACCTCGCCGAACTGCTTGGACAGCCCGCGAATCGAGATGGCTGACATTCTCTACGCGGGCTCAGCGACGAGTTTGCGGGACTTGCGCCGGGCGCGCCACGCGGTCCAGGAAGCCTGCGCGCGCGAGAGATAGATGTAGTAGACGGGCGTGAGGTAAAGCGTGATCATCTGCGAGAACAGCAGACCGCCGACGACGACGAGGCCGAGGGGCTGACGGGCTTCGCCGCCGGCACCGTAGCCGAGCGCGATGGGGACCGCGCCGAGCAGAGCGGCCATGGTGGTCATCATGATGGGGCGGAAACGGATGAGGCAGCCCTGGTAAATCGCTTCCCGCGGGTCCATGCCGGTGTGCTCGGCTTCGAGCGCGAAGTCGATCTGCATGATGGCGTTCTTCTTAACGATGCCGATCAGCATGATGAGGCCGACGAAGGCGTAGATGTTCAGATCCATGTGGAACAGCTTGAGCGTGACGAGCGCGCCGAAGCCCGCCGACGGCAGGCCGGAGAGAATCGTCAGCGGATGGATGTAGCTTTCATACAGGATGCCGAGCACGATGTAGACGACGGCGATGGCGATGACGAGCAGCACCCAGAGATTAGTGAGCGAGCCGCGGAACGCCTTGGCGGCGCCCTGGAAAGCGGTGCTCACGCCGGAGGGGAGAACCTTTTGCGCGGTCTCTTCAACGGTAGAGATGGCATCGCCGAGAGCGTGTCCAGGGGCGACATCGAACGACACGGTGACGGCGGGCAGCTGGCCGTAGTGGCTGATGGCGAGCGGTCCGGTATCCTGCGTGATCTGGGCCACCGAGTCGAGCGGGATCAGCTTGTTGGTGTTCGATTTGAAGTACAGCATCGAAATCGCCGCCGGATCCTGCTGGAATTTCGGCAACAGTTCGAGCAGAACCTTGTACTCGTTGGTGGACAAGTAGATGGTCGAGACCCAGCGGGGGCCGTAGGCATCGTAAAGCGCGTTTTCGATCTGCTGCGCGTTTACCTGCACGGCGGCTGCGCGGTCGCGGTCGATATTGACGTTCACCTGCGGGCTCTTGATCAACAGGTCGCTTGAAACGTCGCGCAGCGCGGGCTGTTGAGTGAGCGCCTGCTCGAGGGCTTCGGCGGCTTTGTACAACTCGGCTTTGTCGGGCGTTTGCAGGGTGAACTGGTAGAGACTCTTTGAGACCTGGCCGCCGATGCGGATGGTGGGCGGATTTTGGAGAAACACGCGCATGCCGGGGTCGCCTTCGAGTTTCGGCCGCAGGCGGGCGATGATGTCGTTTACGAGTACGTTGCGCTGGGCGCGCGGCTTCAGGTGGACGACCAGCTGGCCGAAGTTGGGACCGCCGAGCGTGCTCGAGTTGGCGCCGCCGACGGTTGAAACGAGGGAATCGATGTCGGGATCGGCGGCGATGATGTCGGCGATTTTCTTCTGGTTCTGGGACATCTGCAGGAACGAGGTGCCCTGCGCGGCTTCGGTGTAGACGCTGAGCTGGTCGGTATCCTGGTCGGGGATGAAGCCTTTCGGGATGATGACGAACAGCCATGCGGTGAGCACGAGCACGAGCACGGAAACGGCCATGGTGAGCGGGCGGTTCCGCAGCACCCAACGCAGGGTCAGGTCGTAGAAGTGCAGCATGCCGTCGAAGAATCTCTCGGTGGCGCGGTAGAACCAGCTTTTGTTCTCGCCCGGCGGCCGCAGGAAACGGCTGCAAAGCATGGGCGTGAGCGTCACCGATACGACGCCTGAGATGAGGATCGAGGCGCAGATGGTGACGGCGAATTCCTTGAAAAGACGCCCGAGGATGCCGCCCATGAACAGCACCGGGATAAAGACGGCGGCGAGCGAGAGCGTCATCGAGACGATGGTGAAACCGATCTCCTGCGATCCGCGCAACGACGCTTCAAACGGCGCGATGCCGGCCTCCATGTGGCGCACGATGTTCTCGAGCATCACAATCGCGTCGTCGACAACGAAACCGATGGCGAGAATCAGAGCCATCATGGAGAGGTTGTCGAGGCTGTAATCGAGCAGGTACATCACGGCGAAGGTGCCGACGATCGAGAACGGAAGCGCGAGGCTCGGGATGAGGGTGGCCGAGAAGTTGCGCAGGAAGACGAAGATCACCGCGACGATGAGGAACAGCGTCAGGATCATGGTGAACTTCACGTCCTGGAAGCTTTCCTTGATGGTTTCCGAACGGTCGTAGAGGATGCCCATTTTCACCGAGGGCGGAAGCTCGTTTTTGAAAACGGGCAGCAGTTGCTTAATGCCCTCGGTGACTTCCATGGTGTTGGTGCCGGGCTGGCGCTTGATGCCGAGCACGATGGCCTGGCGGCCCTTGTTGTCTTTGTCGTAGAGCCAACTGGAGGTCTTGTCGTCCTCGACGCTGTCGACGATATTCGCAATCTCGTCCAGACGCACCGGGGCGCCGGCGCGGTAGGCGACGACGAGCGGCTTGTACTGGTCGGCGCTGGTCAACTGGCCGCTCGCCTGAAGCGTGAAGGCGCGCTGCGGTCCGTTGATGGTTCCGGTGGGCAGGTTGACATTCCAGCTCTTGAGCGCGTTTTCGATCTCGTTGATGCCGATCTGCCGCGAGGCCATCGTATAGGGATCGATCTGGACATGAACGGCGTACTTCTGCGCGCCGAGCACCTGCACCTGGGCGACGCCGGTGACCATCGAAATACGCTGCGCGATGCGGGTTTCGGCGTACTCATCGAGCGTGTAGATGGGCAGCGAGTCGGAGGTGAGCGTGAGGTAGAGAATGGGCTGATCGGCCGGGTTCACCTTGGCGAAGGTGGGCGGCGTCGGCATGCCGGGCGGCAGAAGGCGGGAGGCCTGGGTGATGGCCGCCTGGACGTCGACCGAAGCGCCGTCGAGATTGCGGTCGAGTTCGAATTCGAGCGTGACTTGCGTTGAGCCGAGCGAGTTGATGGAGGTCATCGACTCGAGACCGGCGATCATCGAAAACTGATTTTCGAGCGGCGTGGCGACGGCGGAGGCCATGGTGTCGGGGCTTGCGCCGGGCAGACTCGCGGTGACGAGCAGCGTGGGCAGGTCGACGTTCGGCAGGTCGCTCACCGGCAGCGAGCGGTAGGCCACCATGCCGAAGAACGCGATGGCGATCATGAGCAGCGTGGTGGCGACCGGGCGCCGGATAAATGTTTCGGACAGGTTCATGAGGTTACGCTTACGGGCTCAGCGGGCCGTGCCGCGGAAGTCTTGTGGCGGCGACGCGCGCGCCAATCCTGCAGGGACGCCATGTAGGTGTAGACCACCGGCGTCAGGTAAAGAGTGATCAATTGCGAAAATACGAGTCCACCGGCGACGGCGAGGCCGAGCGGACGGCGCGCTTCGCCGCCCGAGCCGTAGCCGAGCGACATGGGCAGAGCGCCGAGCAGCGCGGCGGCGGTGGTCATCATGATGGGACGGAAGCGCGTGATGCAGCCCTCGTAGATAGCTTCAGCCGGGGGCTTGCCGTGTTCGCGCTCGGCAGACAGCGCAAAATCGATCTGCATGATGGCGTTCTTTTTGACGATCCCGATCAGCATCATCATGCCGACAAAGGCGTAGATGCTCAGCTCCACGTTGAAGATCATCAGCGTGAGCAGCGCTCCGAACCCGGCTGAAGGCAGCCCGGAGAGAATCGTGAGCGGGTGGATGAAGCTCTCATACAGCACACCGAGCACGATGTAGACGACGGCGATGGCCACGATCAGCAGGATGTTGAGGTTCTTCATCGAATCCTGGAACGTCTTGGCGGTGCCGGTGAAACTCGGCGTGATGCTGGCGGGCAGTTCCTGACGGGCGAGCTCGAGCACTTCGTCGACGGCATCGCCGAGCGACGCACCCGGTTTGAGGTTGAAGGAGATGGTCACCGACGGCAACTGGCCGGTATGCGCGATCGACTGGGGTCCGGCGTCCTCGACGCGCCGGGTGACGGAGTCAAGGGGAATCAGAGAGCCCGAAGAGGTTTTCAGGTAAAGCTTCGACAGCTCGTCGGTGAAGTTCTGAAAACGGGGCAGCACTTCGAGAATCACGCGGAACTGGTTGGTGGGCGCGTAAATGGTGGATACGAAATTGTTGCCGTAGCCGTTGTAGATGGACTGCGCGATTTCCTGCGCGTTGATGCCGAGCGAGGCGGCGCGGTCGCGTTCGATCGTAATGTTGACGCGCGGGCTGCGCATTTGCAGGTCGGTGTTGACGTCGAGGACGCTCGGGAGCTTGGCGATGTCGCGCTGCATCTTCGCGCCCTCGCGGTAGAGGGTGGCCGTGTCCTGGGCCTGCATGGTAAATTCGAAACTGCTGCTCGAACCCCGTCCGCCGATGCGGATGGAGGGCGGCAGCGACAGCGTCACGCGAACGCCGGGGAACCCGGAGACCTTGGGGCGCAGTTGGGTGATCACTTCCTGAGCGCTCAACTTCCGCTGGCGGCGCGGGACCAACTGCACGAATGCGCGCGATGTATTGGAGGAACTTCCCCACATGCTGCCGCCGGCGCTCATCTGGAAGGCGTCGATATTCGGATCCTGGCGCAGAACTTCAGCCAGGCGCTGCTGCACGCGGGCCATCTGGTAGAACGAGGTGCCCTGCTGGACTTCGGTGCTCAGGTTGAACTGATCGTTGTCGGTATCGGGAATGAAGCCCTTGGGCACCCTCATATAAAGGAAGACGGTAGCCACGAGAACGCCGACAAAAACCAGGCCCATCACCGGGCGGTGGCGCAGCACCCAACGCAGGCTCCAATCGTAGCCGCGCAGGGCGCCCGTGAAGCCCGCTTCCATGAAGCGCCCGATCCAGCTTTCCTTCTTCTGCTGATGGTGCCGCAACAGACGGCTGCAGAGCATGGGGGTGAGGGTTACCGAGACGAAGCCGGAGATGAGAATGGCGACCGTGATGGTGACGGCGAACTCGCGGAACAGACGGCCGAGAATGCCGCCCATAAAGACGATCGGGATGAAGACGGCGGCGAGGGACAACGTCATCGAAACGATGGTGAACCAGATTTCGCGCGAGCCCCGGTAGGAGGCCTGCATCGGATCTTCGCCGCGTTCGACGTGCCGCACAATGTTCTCGAGCATCACGATGGCGTCGTCAACGACGAAGCCGATGGAGAGAATGAGCGCCATCATCGACAGGTTGTTCAGCGAGAAGCCGAGCAGGTACATCGCCGAGAACGTACCCACCAGCGAGAACGGCAGCGCCAGGCTGGGGATCAGAGTGGCCGAGGCATTGCGCAGGAAAAGGAAGATCACGCCGATGACGAGGGCGAGCGTGATGGCCATGGTGAACTGGATATCGGAAAAAGCCTCGCGGATATTCTTGGCGCGGTCGCCGCGAACGACGATCTCGACCGATGGAGGCATCTGCGCCTGAATGGTGGGCAGCAGCTTCCGGATGGCGTCGTTGACTTCGATGACGTTTGAGCCCGGCTGGCGCATCACCATGAGGTTGATGGCGCGGCGTCCGGCTTCGTGGTTCATGTAGAGCCACGACGCGGTGCGCTCGTCCTCGACCGTGTCCTTCACCAGCGCAACCTGCTCGAGACGCACCGGCACACCGTTGCGCCACGCCACCACCACCGGTTTATAGTCCTCGGCGTGCCAAAGCTGTCCGTTGGCCTGGACGTTGAACGCCTGGTTGGGACCCCATAGCGTACCCGTGGGCGTGTTGACGTTCCAACTGCGGATGGCGCTGGCCACCTCGTTGATCCCGAGTTTCATCGCGGCGAGTTTGTTGGGATCCACCTGCACGTGCACGGCGTACTTCTGCGAGCCCATCACCTGCACCTGGGCGACGCCGTTGACCATCGAAATACGCTGGGCGATGGCCTTTTCGGCATACTCGTCGAGGTCGTACATGGTGAGGGTCGGCGAGAGAATGCAGAGCATCAGAACCGGACCGTCGGACGGGTTGACCTTGCGGAACGAGGGCGGGTTGGGCATGCCGGCGGGCAGCAGCGGCATGGCTTCGGCAATCGCGGTCTGCACGTCGACGGCAGCGCCGTCAATCTTACGGCTGAGGTCGAACTGGAGCGTGATGTTGGTGTTGCCGAGCGAATTGGTGGACGTCATCGAATCGACGCCCGCGATGGTGGTGAACTGGCGCTCGAGCACGGTGGCGACGGCGGATGCCATAGTGGCGGGATCGGCGCCGGGCAGGCTGGCCGAAACGCTGATGGTCGGGTAGTCCACCTGCGGCAGATCGCTCACCGGCAGCGCCCGATAGGCGATGACGCCGAACAGCGCGATGCCGATCATCAGAAGACTGGTGGCAATGGGGCGCCGGATGAATGTCGCCGAAAAATTCATAACGGATTCCGTTACTCGCTACTGCTGGGGCGGCCGTCCTTTACCTTCTCCGCGCGGACCCTTCCCTTTGCCGAAACCTTGATCTTTCGGCGGGCCTCCGGCCGGGGTGTCCTGAGCATTTGGCGTTGCGGCTCCGGTTTGCTGCTGCGGGTTGCCGCCGCCGGGAGCCCCGCCCCCGCCCGGACCACTGCCTCCGCCCGGACCACCACCTCCGCCTGGGCCACCGCCACCGCCCGCGCGCCTCCGTCCGGCGCCTGGTTCGCGAATCTGAACCTTCATTCCGGGGGCGAGGCGCAACTGGCCGTCCACCACCACCGTTTCGCCGGGGGAGACGCCTTTGGCAATGACGAGATCCTGGTCGACGCGGGAACCGGTAACGACGTCGCGCGATTCCACCGAACGGTCGTCCTTCACGACGTAGACATACGGACCAGCCTGCCCGGTCTGCACTGCCTGATTCGGCACCACCATGGCGTTCGGTTCGGTGGCGAGGCGCAGGGTGACGCGGACGAACTCGCCGGGCCACAGTTTGCGGTCTTCATTGGGGAAGGTGGCTTTCAACTTGATGGTGCCGGTGGAGGTGTCCACCGTGTTATCGATGAAGGTCAGGACTCCGGCGTGAGGTTCTTCGCTCGCGTCCTGCGGCGCAACGAAAACGCGGAGTTTCGCCTGCGCCATCCGTGTTTTGATGGCCGGCAGGTGCATTTCCGGGACCGCGAAGGTTGCGTAGATGGGCTGCACCTGATTGATGGTCATCAGGTCCATGCTGTTGGCGTTCACCACGTTGCCCTGCTTGACGTTCAAGTTGCCGGTCCGCCCGTTAATAGGCGATTTGATGACCGTGTAGGAAAGCATCACCTTGATGTTGTCGATGGTGGCCTGAGTGGCGGCGGCATCGGCGCGGGTACTTTCGATGGCGGCTTTATCGGCTTCAACCGCCTGCAGGGCGGCATCGGCGGAGGTGCGGGCCTGGTCATTCTGCTCTTTGGAGAGCACACCTTCCTTGGCCAATTGGTCGTAACGGCCCGCCTGCGCACGAGCGTATTCGGCGTTGGCCTGGTCCTTGGCAAGGTTGGCCTGAGCCTGCTTCAGCTGGGCCTGATTCTTGGATAAGGTGGCCTGTGCCTGCGCCAACTGCGCTTCTAGCTGGCGGCGGTCGATGGTCATCAGCGTTTCGCCTGTATTGACGAAGTCGCCTTCGCGGAAGAAGACCTTGGTGAGCTCGCCGCCCACCTGTGCGCGAACCGTGATGGTGGAGTAAGCCTCCATGTTCCCGATGACCTGAATGTCGACCGGAACCTCGCGCTGCGTGACCTTAGCCACCGTAACCGGAACATCGCCGCCACCGCGGCGCCCGCCCGGTCCGCCGGGTCCTTTGGAGTTCGCTTCCGCCTTACCGCTGCCCGAGCCGCAGCCCGAAAGCATCAAACCCGCTGCCACTATCGTCAGGAAACCAATATTTTTCAATGAGATCCGCAATTCCAAGCCCCGTGACTGCGGACCCTGAAGCACGCCGGTCAGCAGACAAACATTCAGGCGTTCCAACCGCCGTCGAGGTTACTGTAAGTGCTGGTAAAGACGATGGAATTACGCCTGTAGTGTTAAGATGCTCGGTAATGACCAAAGTGACTGCTTATTTCGACCTGCTGCGCCCGCTATCCGACGAAGATGCCGAGGCGGTTTCCAGGGCGAACAGCGTCTATGGAATCGCCCGCATCGCCCTGGCCCCGACTCTCGATCGCATCACGGTGGATTACGACGCCACGCGTATGGTTTCGGAACTCGAGTTGGAGAATTCGCTGCTGAACGCGGGAGTGCCGCTGAAACGTTCGAGCCCTCTCGGCTAACCCGGCGGTTTCAGAGTATCGCCCCGCGCAACGACAAAGCGCCCATCACTCCGCAAGCGGCCGAGGCGACGGCCCGCAGCACCCGCTGTGGAATCCAGTTTCGCAATTTCAGTCCGGCTGCAAGAGCGAGGCCGCCTTTGGCGGTCATCGCCGCGGTGCCCCCGATCCAGACAGCGGCAAGCGCATGGGTTTTGGCGGCCAGGGCTGCGGCGGCGATCTGGCCCGGGTCGCCCCACTCACTGAGAAACAGCGTTCCGGCGCAAACCATGGCGGCGCGCCACCATCCAGCCGGCTCGGGACCGTAAGGTTCCAGGGTGACCGGTTCGCGGAATTAGACAAAGAGCGCCGCCGCGAAGAAAGCGACGGCGCTCAGGGCATCGGTCCAGCGGGAATCGAACCGGGCTATGACGCTCGCGAGCAGCACCGCGCCGAGCATTTTGCCGGCGAAGGCTGTCACCATCGCGGCAAGCAACGGACCGGAGCGGAAACGCAACGACAGCGAGGTCACCGAGTAGATGGACTTGTCGCCGACCAGTTCGGCCACCAGCACCGTCCAGAACGCGAGCAGGGCAACCGCGCCGAAGGTCACAGCCACTCCACTTTGAGCACCGGGTGGAGTTCGATGACGTTGGCCGCAACCCCCTTCTGGTTGTGCCAGCGATCGAAGAAGCCGATACCGGTCAGGCGGACTCGACGGGGCGTAATGGCCACATCGAACAGCGGTTGAACGGCGGTGGAGCCTTCGGGCGGCGTGACGAAGGAGAGTCCGGGAGGCGCCGTGGGCCGCGGATCATAGCGCAGAGCGGCGGCGGGCATGAGTTTGTCGCCGACGAGCGAGAAACTGGCGGGCGACAGATGCTGGATGAGCTTGTCGTCGATTTCAGCGCGGGCGGCCTTGATGTTGTCGAGCCAGGGGCTGTCGCCGACGAACACCGAGGTCGGCGTGGGGATTTCGCCCACCATGGTGGCGGTGGTGTCGCCCTGGAGAACCAGATGGTAGTCGCCGTCCTTTTCGTGCTTGAGGCCGGTGATGGTGACGTCGATGCGCCAGATGGTGAGTTCGGTAATGCCGTTACGCTTGGCGTTGAACTGCGGCGGATCGACCTTGGGGTCTTCCATTCCGGCGGGGCGCGGGATTCGAACCAGCTCTTCGAGGGTCGCCTCGACGATTCCGGCGCCGAGACTCACACCGTTGACGACGTTCTTGCCGACTTTGGCGCGATCCGGATCCTGACCGGTTTTGACGGGCCAGCGCTCGACGCCCGGCGTGTCCACCTGAGGCGGCGCTTGCAGACTGAATTCCGCGAACTTGGGCTCCGGCTGATCCATCGAGACAAGCCCGACAGCGGCCTTGATTTTTGTCGCTACGTCGGGCGGAACGACTGGCAGCGTGTTGACGTCGCGAATGGGGTCGCCGTCGGCCACCGGAGTGGGCGGCAGGGGTCCGGGCGGCACGGGCGGTTGAGGAGTCGGGGTGCCCGGGTTGGGAGAAGGTCCGGGAACGGGAATGGGGGGCGCGCCGGCGGCGTCGCTCTTGCGGCCGAAGATGACAAATCGCGGCGTGGAGTCGCGGTTGGACCCGTCACCGGCGCCCTGCATCGTATAGCCGGTAGCGGCAAACAGCTTGCGGTCCGGGTAGACAGGGCGGACGGTCAGGTAATCGCCCCACTCGCCGCGATTGCTGCTGTTCGGCAGCGGACCGCGCTCGCCCGCCTTGACGAGCAGGTCCTTGCGCGTGCCGGTGAGGATGCTGACGGCGTGAGAGGGGAACCGGGCGGCGCCGCCGATCATGTACGAGATCGCCACCTCGTTGTTGGCGTTCGAGGAAAGCGCGCCGTAGCAGGTGGCATTATTCGGATCAAATACGTTGATATTTTCGAGTAATGTCAGGTTTTTCGCGTCAATTCGAGCAATTTGGACAAACGGACGCGGGCGGTGGTTCGAATTGCTGTTCACGCCCCAGGCGAAATAGAGCTGGTTGCCGGCGAGCGTGGCCCCGGTGATGCGGGGGTCGGCGCGGTCGAGCCATGTTTTTCCGTCCGGCAAGACGGAGCGGAAGCCGTTTCCGCCGATCCATCGCGCAACGCCCACGGGCTTCTGCACGGGAGCCGCCTTTGACTCGTCCCAGGCGAATACGGCGAGCGTGCTGGTGTCCTGGTGAGCGGCGAAGTAGGCGGTCTTACCGCAGTTTTGAGCCACCCGGAAGCTGTCGAGGGTCCTCGACACGAACGGTTTGGCCACGGGCTTTCCACTCGCGATTCCGTCGACCGGGATGCGGATCACCGCCGCGCCGAGCGAAGTTCCTTCCGGTCGGAAGATATTGGTGGTGATGTAGAGCGAATTGGCGCCGACAGCGAGGTCCGGAAAGTCGAGGAACATGCCGGGCACGCCGATGGCGCGGGCGCTGATGTCGAACAGACGCCAGCGTCCGGCGATGACGTCGGCTGTTTTGGCGAAAGCAAGCCGCTGCAGATTGTCGGCGTCGGGTCCGGTTTTCGGCCCATATTGCAGCAGCCAGACAAACGTGTCGATGGACGCGATGTAGTTCACCACCTGATCGCAGCAGAACCCCATGTTGGGCGGATCGGGAAACGCGCGAAACGGGTCGAGGTACTGGAAGGTTTGTCCGCCGTCGGCTGACTGAGCGGCATACCAGTTGCCGGTGTACATGACGACTTTGCCGTTAATGGCGGCGCTCGGCTCGCCGACGTTCGAGGCCAGTTGCTGCCGGGCGGGTCCGGTCAGTTCGGTATTGGTGACCAGAACGATGTCGTCGGTGGAAGCTCGCATGTCCGGCGGCGCCAGTGACAACTCCTGCGTGGAACTGTGGAACTGGCGCTCTTCGCCCTCGAGCACCAGTCGCAGGACACGGCGGGGATGGATTCTTTCGCGCCGCTCAAACGGCGGCGGAGAGTCGTGATGCTTCACCTGTACTGGTTGGCGCTCGGCGGTTCGCAGCCGGAACTCCGGATTGTTCTCGAGCACTGGACGTTTGCGGGCGGTCTTCTTAGGCAAGGAAACACCTCATCGATTTGAAATCGCCGCCCGGGGGCGGGAAAATTGGTTAGGGGGACGGCTTGAAAGGCAAAAAGCGGGTATCGAAACGCGCGAAGAAAAACGGGGTCGAGTTGAAGCCGGTTGGAGTGGTGCCGGTAGTCCACTCGGCAGTCCCGCCACAACCCCCACGCGAACCACAACTTCGTGAGCGGCGCTCGCTGTTGCCTGTTCGTGAGGCTCCGTCATCGGAAGAAACCTAGATCGCCGATTGGTGAAGTTCGGCTTCGTTTCGTTACACGGCTCTAGATTTCGAGAACGGTGCGGCCGCGGACTTCACCCTTGAGAATCCGCGCTCCGAGATCGAAGACTTCGCTCAGCGGATGTACGGTGGTCATGGAGTCGAGCTTTTGAAGGTCGAGGTCGGCGGCGAGCCGGCTCCAAACCTTGAGCCGCTCCGCTTTGGAAACAAACACGCTGTTGATGCCGAGCAGGTTCACGCCGCGCAGGATAAACGGGAAGACCGTGGTAGGCAGGTTGGCCCCGCCGGCGAGCCCGCAAGCCGCGACAGAACAGTTGACGGCGAGCGTGCGGATAATGCCGGCCAGCGTGTCGCCGCCCACGGTGTCGACTGCCCCGCCCCACCGTTCGGCGTCCATCGGGCGTTGCGAGGGTGCGGACAAAACCGAGCGGTCGATGATGCTCGCGGCGCCGAGCGATTTCAGGTAGTCGTGGGTTTCGGCGCGGCCGGTTGAGGCGACGACGTTGTAGCCGAGTTTGGCCAGCAGCGCGACGGCGATGCTGCCGACCCCTCCCGCCGCTCCGGTGACGACGATCTCGCGCCCGCCCGGCGCGGCGCCGTGCGCCTCGAGCCCCATCACGCATTGCATAGCCGTGAATCCCGCCGTGCCGATGGCCATGGTCTGCTGGAGCGAGATGGCGGGCGGAACGGGAACCGCCCATTCGGTCTTCACGCGCGCGTACTCGGCGTAGCCGCCCCAGGCGGTCTCGGCCAGGCCGCAGCCGGTGACGACCACCGGGTCGCCGGCCTTGAATTCGGGGGAAGACGATTCTTCGACATGGCCGGCGAGGTCGATGCCCGGGACCATCGGAAATTTCCGAATCACGCCGGGCTTGCCGGTCACGGCGAGTCCGTCCTTGTAGTTGAGGCACGAGTACTTCACCCGCACCAGGATTTCGCCTTCGGGCAGCGATTCAAAAGGCACATCCTGAATGGAGGCGGCAAACTGCTTGTTCTCGCTGGTGGCCAGCAGGGCGCGAAACGTTCTCGGCATCACGGCTATTGTAGCGTTCCCGCCAAGACAGCAACGGCGATCCAGCGCGGGTGCCGTGCGGGGGTTATTCTGATCCTACGAATGAGCGTTACCAACCGGGCATTGTGGTTTATCGAAGCGCATCTCGACTCGGAGTTGCCGCTCGACAGCATCGCCGAAGCTGCCGGCGTTTCCCGATTTCACCTGTCGCGCGCCTTCGCCTTAAACGCCGGCCTGCCGCTTTCGGCGTACATCCGGACGCGGCGGTTAACGGGGGCGGCGAAGTCGCTCGCCGCGGGCGCGGCCGATATTCTTTCGGTGGCGCTCGAGGCGGGCTACAACTCGCACGAGGCGTTCACCCGCGCTTTTCGCCAGCATTTCGAACTCACTCCCGAGCAGGTCCGCGAACGGGCCAGTCTCGACCATCTTCCATTACAGGAGCCGATCCGCTTGAAATCTTCCCAAATGCAACTCGATGCGCCGCGAATTGTCACCAGCGGCCCGCTTTTGATCTTCGGACTGTCGGAGCGATACGGCGGCTCGATCGCCGGCATTCCTTCCCAATGGAACCGCTTTGTACCCTATCTGGGGCAGATCGGCAACCAGGCAGGTCCGGCGACTTATGGCGTGATCTACAACGGCGACGAGACCGGCGCGTTCGACTACCTGAGCGGCGTAGAGGTATCGGCGTTCCCCACGCAGCCCGCCGAATTCACGCGCCTCCGGATCGCGCCGCAACGCTACGCCGTGTTCGAGCACCGCGACCACGTGTCGAGCGTCAACGCGACGTTCCAGGCCATCTGGGACCACGCTCTGGCCGCCAACGGACTGGCTGCGGCCGAGGCGCCCTGCTTCGAGCGCTACGGCGAACGTTTTAATGGTCACACCGGAATGGGCGGTTTGGAGATCTGGATTCCGGTTCGTTGAGCGTCTGTCGGCGCGGCCGGGCGGCTTTGGGTTCGCGAATCAGCGCAGACGTCTTTTTGCTAGACTCGACGAACGCGGGAGGGAGATTTGCAGCATGGCAAAAATTGTCTATGGATTGAACCAATCCCTTGATGGCTACGTCGACCACATGGCGCTTGAGCCGCCTGCGCCCGCGGCCTTCCGTCACTTCATCGAATTGGTGCGTGGCCTGACGGGCTTCATCTACGGTAGCCGCACGTACGAAATCGTGCGTTACTGGGACAAAGATTCTCCTGATTGGGACGCGGAGGACCGCGACTTCGCCATGGCATGGCGGAGCCAGCCGAAGTGGGTGGTGTCGCACTCCCTCAAGTCGGTTGGCCCTAACGCCACGCTTGTCGCCGATGACCTCGTGACTGTGATCCGCAAGCTGAAGGCCGAGATGGCTGGCGAAATCATGGTTGGCGGACCAGCCCTGGCGCAGAGCTTGACCCAAGCCGGTCTTATTGATGAGTATCGACTCTACCTCCACCCCGTAGTGCTTGGTGGCGGTACGCCATTCTTTGCCGGCCCCCGGCCGCCGCTCCACCTGGTGGCAAGCGATTTGATCGCCGGTGACTTAATTCGGTTGACTTACGTTCCTGCTTAAACTCTGGTAATCACGCCGTCGTAAACCGGGAAGGTAGTCGCCCGTCATCGCTCGACGCCATGCCTGCGGCTAGGATGCAGTTGGCGAGTGACGTGGGCGCGGTAGCGGAACGCCCGCTACCGCCCGAGAGAACCTTAAAACCGGTCAGAAATTCAACCGGAAATTGAACTCCAGGATTCGGCCGCCCGGGTCCACGGTGCCGGAACTGTCGCGGTAGGCGGCGGTGGTTTGGCCGAACGCGCTGCCGATTCCGTTGTTGGGTTGGAAGTTGGTCAGGTTGAAACAGTTCAGGCACTGAGCGCGGAACTCGAGGTCAACCGACTCCCAGATCTTGGTCCGCTTGACGGCGCTGAAATTATAGAAGCGCCACCAGGGCAGATAGAAGTAAGCGCGCATTCCCACTTGACCGGCAGCGGCGGGTCCGATGTATTTCGAGTTGGGATCCACGCTGGTTTGCGAAAGACCGCCCTGGTTGAAAGCAGCCTTGGTATTGGTAATGACGCTGTCGGGCAGGAACGTCACAATGCCGACCCCGTTGGCGTTGGTCGCCTTGTAGTTGCCGATCATGGACTGCAGGTCGCTCATGGTCATGTTGTGGAGAATGACGCCATCGGCCTTGTTGTTGAACGTTCCATAGCTGGTCGGTGGGTTGAGGAAGAACGGCGAGCCGGACTGAAGGCGCACGTTGCCGACGAGTTGCCATCCGCTGACCATCTTGCCGAGAACCGGGTTGGTGACGTTGCCGAGGAAATAGCGGCCCGGGCCGACCGGGAGGTCGTACACGCCGTTGATCTTGACGGCGTGGCGGATATCGAAGGCGGAAGGAAGACGGTCGGTGCGGAAGTCGCGCAGCGAGGTGGGATCGAGGTACGCGGAGGAGCTGTTCGTCGATCCGTTGGCGAGGCTCTTGGACCAGACATAGCTGCCCTGTAACAGCACGCCCTTGCTCATGCGTCGGCGGACCTCCATCTGGCCCGCACCGTAAAACGAGGACCCGCCGTTATCCACGATGTAGGCGCCGCCGGAAGCGACGGTGGGATTCACGACGAAGAAGTTGGCCGGCAGGTTGGGATTGGCCTTGAACAGATTGTTCATGCGGGTGAGGTTGGTGGCGATGGAGGTGGCCAAGGCGCCGGGCTGTCCGAAGAACAGGTTGTTGGCGACGTTGACGTCGGTTGTGTTGCCGTAGGCGGCGTTGATGAGCGTCAGGTTGCCCTGCCCGGGCAGCCCCTGATTCCCCCAATTGTTGCTGCCGGGATTGGAGAGGCGGGCGATGCGCAGATTGTTTTGCGCCACCCAGAACTCGTTCAGGAAACCGTTCTCGACGATGTTCACTTCATTCAGGTTGTACTGGCGCCAGAGGTTGGTGCCGTGGTTGCCCGTGTAGCGGAACTCCACTACCGTATCCTTATCCAGTTCGCGCTGCCAGCCGATATTCCAGCTCTGCACGTAGCCGAGTTTCAGGCCCGTGTAGAAATCGTTGATGCTCTGACTGAAGTTGGCCGGGATGGGATAAGCAGCCGTCGACGGGAAGGGGCGCGAAGGGAGCGTGCCGTCGCGGAACCAGGCTGAGCCCGCCGGGCCGAAATACTGCGGCCACGTGGCAGGATCGACGCCATTGTCGATGTTCAACCCCTGGTTGGAACCGAGCAGCGAAGTGAACACGTTCGAGCCTTCGCGGACGACGTTGATGCCGTAGCCCATGCGCAACACGGACGCGCCCATGTGGTTGCCGAACAGGAAACCGAGCAGCGGGTTCTTCGCGCCGGGAGCCTGCCACGCAAATACCGGCCGAGGGCAGCCACCGCCCCGGGATGTCGTAGGCCGCGGAGGTCGAGGAAAGTTGATTGTAGGCGGGCGTAATGCCGGTCAGGGTTCCGGGCTTGAACAGGTTGCCGATGCCGGAGAGCCCGTATAATCCGGCGAGCCCGACGGTGGTGTAGGTTCGAGTCAGATTTTCGAAGGGCAGCTGCTTTTCATAGCGAAGCCCGAGCGTGAGTGTCAGATTGGTCCGGTAGCGCCACGTGTCCTGGGCGAAGAAGCCGTAGTCACGGATGCGGTCGCGGTCGACGGCGGCGACTTGCGCGTACTTGCCGCTATCGTCGAGGCTCTTGCCCTGGCTGATGCTCGAGATGCGGCCGGTGAGCAGCGCGTAAAGAGCCTGGGCGTTACCGCGGTCGGTGCTCGAAAGGCCCG
>BFBZ01000017.1_pt76 | contig 180472 bp, 164 predicted proteins | sample 1888401 | NCBI WGS metagenome assembly BFBZ01 (sample SAMD00112614, study PRJDB3348) | symbiont metagenome | host: Chara braunii
GCTGCATCAGCCCGGCCGCGCCTTCTATCACAACGCTGTCTCTTATACACATCTAGATGTGTATAAGAGACAGGCCGTGCGCCGTCATGCCGGCGAGATCGGGCCTGACGGCCAAATGCTGTCCGACATCTGGCGCGCCAAGCAACTCGAATATTCCTGGGTTCGCACGCTGATGGGCTCCTATGCCGATTTCTGGCAGTTGACCGAGCAGGCGCTGGATTTCGCGCTGCGCAGGGTGCCCTCGGTCGATCGGGGCCTAAGGAGCAGACTGCTGGAAGCCTATTGGCGGCTCGACTGCTATCCGGAGGTGCCGGCGGTGCTGAAGGCGCTGAAGACGTCGGGGGCGAAACTCGCGATCCTGTCCAACGGCTCGCCGGAAATGCTGCGGGCGGCGGTCAAATCCGCGGCGCTCGACCAGATCCTCGACGACATATTTTCGGTCGATCAGGTCAAGCGCTTCAAGACCGACCCAGCTGTCTACGACATGGTGGTCACCGGCTGGCGGCTCTATCCGGGCGCGGTATCGTTCCAGTCCTCCAACCGCTGGGATATCGCGGGCGCGGCCAAGTTCGGCTTCCGCACCGTGTGGATCAACCGGGCCGACCAGCCTGACGAGTACCGGGATTTTCCGCCAGGGCTGATCCTGCCCTCGCTCGAGGGCCTTCTGGCAGGCGTTTGAGGCCGCTGTTGCTGCAACGCAACAGATGTGGCGCGGTCACAGCTTCGCCTTTTTCTGTCCACCCTCAGGCCAGATTTGGAACCGCCTATCGCGGCCGACTGTTATTGGAGCCGCGGGCGGCAAGCCCGCGGATTCAWGCTTTCTTGCGAATTGAGACCTAGAAAAGGCAACCATGTCAGACGCCTCCTTCCGCATCAGCCGTCGTGGCTTCCTCAATCTCACAGCCCTTGGCGCTGCCTCGGCCGCGGTTTCCGCCTGCACCACCACCGGACCTGCCCCGGCACCGGTCCAGCCGCCACCGCCGGCCTATGTGGTGCCGCCGCTCGGCGACTATGAGACGATGTATGCTGCGGTGTCCGACAACGGCTTCGACCTGCCGGCCATTCCGGTGAACAAGATCGATCACAGATTCTTGCGCCAGATCGTTCCCGATCCGACCGGACAGCGGCCAGGCACCATCGTCGTCGATACCACCAACCACTTCCTCTACCTTGTGCGCGAGGGCGGCCAGGCGATCCGCTACGGCGTCGGCCTCGGCCGCGCCGGCTTCGAATGGTCGGGCGACGCCGTCGTGCAGTGGAAGCAGAAGTGGCCGAAATGGACGCCGCCGGACGAGATGGTCGGCAGGCAGCCCGAGTTGCAGCAATACAGCGCCAGGAATGGCGGCATGCCGGGTGGCCTCAAGAACCCTCTCGGCGCCCGCGCGCTTTACCTTTTCCAGGGCAATCAGGACACGCTCTACCGCCTGCACGGCTCGCCGGAATGGTGGTCGATCGGCAAGTCGGTCTCCTCGGGCTGCGTGCGCCTGATCAACCAGGATATCATCGACCTCTACGACCGCGTGCCCACCAAGACGCCGGTGGTGGTGACCGCCGATGTCGGTGGGCCCGATGTCGAATCGAACCACCCGGCCATCCCGATCGACAACGGCGTGCCGACYGGCTCGGTCCTGCTCGGTCCGGTGAAGCAGCTCAGCAACGCGATCTTCTAGCGATGCTCGGCCAACAGMGYGGCCAGCACCGCAACACCCCGTCGCAAGGCCTCCGCGTCGAGCCCGGCATAGCCGAGGATGAAGCCAGCGGTTTCAGGCCGAGGCTCGGTCGGGTCATATAGCGGCGACACCGGATAGAGGCCGATCCCGGCSGTGCGCGCGGCGGCGAYRATCGCYGGYTCGCATTCGGCGCCGATACCGTTCATCCAGGCAACCACGTGCAGTCCCGTGTCGGCGCCGGYGACGGCGACTTTCGGACCGAGATGATCGGTCAGGGCSTGCARCARKATCTCCCTTCGCTCGGCGTTCTTCCTGCGGATGGTGCGGACGTGACGCTCGTAAGCGCCRCTGGCGAGCAGGTCAGCCAAYACGTCCTGYTCGAGCATYGGAGCGTGCCGGTCKGTCAGCCGCTTCGCCTCGCTGAACGCCCGGCGCAAGCCGGAGGGGACGACGAGATAGCCGAGCCTCAAGGTGGGCGAGAGCGTCTTGGAGAACGTGCCGACATAGATGACGGAATCCGCGCCGAGAACCTGCAGAGGCGGGATCGGGGCGATGTCGTGACGGTACTCGCCGTCATAGTCGTCTTCGACAATGTAGGCGCCTGTGCCGACGGCCCAGGCCAGAAGGGAACGCCGCCGTGAAGCCAAAAGCACGCCGCCGAGCGGGAACTGGTGCGATGGCGTGACATAGGCCAGGCGGGCCGGCGGCAGCCGATCGGTCCGCAACCCGTCGCTGTCGACTGCGACAGGCACGGCGATGCCACCCGCCGCCACAAAGGCATGGCGGGCCAGCAGGTAGCCGGGATTCTCGATGACGAACGAGTCTCCAGGATCGAGCAGCAGCCGGGCGCAGAGGTCGAGCCCCTGCTGCGATCCGTTTACGATGACGATCTGGTCCGGCGCGCAGCTGATGCCGCGGGCGCGCCAGAGATAGCCTTGCAGCGCGCCGCGGAGACGGGAAGCCCCTTGGGGGTCGCCGTAGCGCAGCCGCGCGCTGCGTTGCAGCACCGCTTTGTTCGAGGCCCGCCGCCAGGCCAGCACCGGGAAGTCGGAGCCCGACAGGTCGCCATAGCGAAAATCCGCGACCCTGGCCGGCTGCAGCTCCGCTGGCGCAGGCAGCGCGAGCAAGCGCCGGGCGAACGCCGAGAGGTTCCGGGGCGAGGCMGCCGGGACCGGCGTTTGCGCCGRCACCGTCTCAAGTCCAGGCGCCACGACCGCGCGTGCGCCCGGCCGGGCGATCAGATAACCCTCCGCGCTGAGCTGGCCATAGGCCGCCGTCACGGTGGTTCGCGAGGCCCCCCATTCGGCTGCGAAGACCCGCGTCGACGGCAAGCGGTCACCGGGCTGATAGGCGCCGCTATGGATCTGCTCCTTGATCGCCGCGATGATCCGGCGCGCGACTCCATCCAACTGGACCATGAAAAACCTTCCGAACTGGATATTCTAGGCAAGCCAGATTTCTGGCATCTTCCATTGCAACGCAAGGAGTTTTGCCATGTACATACCGCCCGCTTTCCGCGATGACGACAAGGAGAGCATCATAGCGACGATCCGCGCGGCGCGACTGGCAACCCTGGTCACCGCCACGGCGGAGGGGTTGCTTGCGACGCCGCTGCCGCTTTTGTTCGACGAGAGCGACGGCGAGCACGGGGTGATCTACGGCCATGTCGCCAAGGCCAACCCGCAGTGGCGGGTTCCGGCCCTGGGCGACGGGCTGGCGATGTTCATGGGGCCGGACGCCTATGTGACGCCGACGTGGTACGAGACGAAGCGGGAAACCGGGAAGGTCGTGCCGACCTGGAACTATGTCGCCGTGCATGCCTACGGACCGGTCGAGTTCTTCGAGGATGCCGACAGGCTGCTCGAGGTGGTGACGCGACTGACCAACCGCCATGAGGGCGTGCGCGCCTCGCCCTGGGCCGTATCGGATGCGCCGCCGGACTACATCCAGGCGCAGTTGCGCGGCATCGTCGGCCTGCGCATGCCGGTCACCAGGCTCGAAGGCAAGCGCAAGATGAGCCAGAACCGCAACGCGGCCGACCGCACCGGTGTCGTGGAGGGCCTCTCGGCGAGCGAGCGGCCCTCGGACAGTGAGGTCGCGCCGCTCATCCCGCTATAAAAGCCGATCCGTTCCCTGGTTCCACTCGCCCGAGAGGCCGTCATGCCGGACCTGACCCAGTTCGCCCTTTACTTCGCCGCGGCCTTCCTCCTCGCAATCACGCCCGGGCCCGGCATCTTTTACGTCGCCGCGCGCACACTGGCAGGCGGGCGCGCCGAAGGCATCGCCTCAAGTTTCGGGACGGGYCTGGGCGGCATGGTCCACGTGCTSGCCGGCAGCCTGGGTGTTTCGGCAATCGTGCTCGCAAGCGCSGARCTGTTCACCGCGCTGAAGCTGATCGGYGCCGTCTATCTCGTCTGGCTCGGCTTCCGCACCTTCCAGTCCGCCCGTCGTGAGGCAAAGACAGTGCTGGACGGCGGCACGCCGGCGCCTGCCGTCGGCGCCCGGCGAGCGTTCCGCGAAGGCGTGCTGGTCGAAGCCTTGAACCCGAAGACGGCCGCCTTCTTCCTCGCCTTCATCCCGCAGTTCGTGAACCTGGGCGCCGGCCACGTCGCTCTGCAGTTCATGGTTCTCGGCTTCGTGTCGGTGACGCTCAACACGCTTGCCGATGTCGTGGTCGCCTTTGCGGCGAGCCGCATCAGGACAGGCGCGGCCGGGCGCACCGGTGCGATACGCCGCCTGCGGGAGGCGTCCGGAGGCGCGATGATCGCGCTCGGCATCGGCCTCGCCATAGCCAAGCGCCCCGCGCTCTGATTGACGGAAAGAGCCTACGTCAGAGATCCAGGGAAGCCTTCAGGGCGGAAAGCTCCTCGTCGGCGATTGCGACGACGTGCTGCGGCTCGGGATAGGCGCCGATACGGACGTCGGCAATGAACTCGCGATAGGCGGCGATGCGTTCGCGCTGCAGGCGCTCATACTCGGCGGCGAAGTTGCGGTAGGTCTTGGCGTGGCGCGGCCGGTGCCCGGTAGTGTGGCCGAGCACGTCCTCGCTGAAAAGATACTGCGCGTCGGCATGCGGCCCGGCGCCCATGCCGAGCATGATCATCGGTGTGTTCCTGGTGATCAGTTCGGCGACCCGATCCGGCACCACCTCCAGTTCCGCGCCGAAGCAGCCGATGGCTTCGAGGCGCTTCACATGATCCCAGACCGCGCGTGCGCTCTCGGCCGTCCTGCCGACGGCCTTGAAGCCGCCAGTCCAGGTGCATTGCGAAGGGATCAGGCCGACATGGGCGACGATCGGCACCGCGTTGTCGCACAGCGTCTTCTGGATATCGAGCGAGGCTGCACAGTAGAAGCAATCGCCGCCCAGGCGCGTGAACTGGAAGGCGGCCTTGAGATAGTCGTCCGCCGAGACCAGATCGCCGGCCGGGCCGTAGGGAAGCCCGACCTGGACGAAGCAGCGCCCGGCCGCCTCACGCATTTCGGCCGAGAAGAAGCGGCCCTCGATCGACAGCATGTCGACGCCGGCGGCGTTTGCCGCGGCCGCCTCCTCGAGCGTGGTGACGTAAAGCATCGAGATCTTCTGCCCGCGCGCCTTCATGGCGCGGATGTCGGCGACGGTGGGCCGGTTGTTCTTGGTGACCATGTCCTGTTCCCTCAGACGGTGAAAGCGGTGCGGAAGGCTTCGAGCGCGGCCTCCGGGTCGCCGGAGGCGAAGGCCTCCATGCCGACCGGTCCGCGATAGCCCATATCTTCAAGCGCGCGGGCGATGCCGCGATAGTTGATCTCGCCGGTGCCGGGCTCCATGCGTCCCGGCACGTCCGCCACCTGGATCTCGCCGATCCACGGCAGGCAGGCGCGGCAGAGCTCGATCAGATTCCCCTCGCCGATCTGCGCATGATAGAGGTCGAGGTTGAGGCGCAGTCCCGGCCGGTTGACGCTGGAGACGAGCGCCAGCGTGTCCTCGGCGCGCGCGAAGGGCACGCCCGGGTGGTCGACCGGCAGGTTCAAATTCTCCAGCGTGAAGGTCACGCCCTCCGCCTCGGCGAGATCGGCTATGCGGTTCAGCGTATCGCGCGCCTTGAGCCACATCGCTCCGGTGACAGTCTCGCAAGGGCTGACCGGCAGACCACCCTCGCCCAGCCCCGTTCCATGCAGGTTGAGCCGCGCAACGCCGAGGCGCTTGCCGACCGCCGCCGTCTCCTTCGCCGTCTTCAGGAGCTCGGCCGCGCCCTCGTCATCGGCGAGCCGGCCGCGCAGGTAGCCGTTCATGATCGAGAAGGTCGCGCCGGATTTTTCGAGCATCGCCAGATCGTGATCCGGCCAGTTCCAGAGCCCGACCTGGAAGCCCATCTCGGTCAGGCGCCTGACGCGGAATTCCATCGGCCGGTCGCGCCAGAGCATTTCGGCGCAGGCGGCAAGGGTGAATGTCTTCGTCATCTCAGATCTCGATATGCACGCGGCCGTCTTCGACCTTGGTCCTGTAGGTTTTGAGGTTCACGCAGACCGGCGCGCGTACCGCCTCGCCGGTGCGATAGTCGAACACGCCGTTATGCTTGGGACACTCTATCCGGTACTCCATGACAAGGCCTTCGCTCAGATGCACCTTCTCATGCGTGCACAGGCCGTCGGTGCAGAAGAAATCGTCGGAAGGGCCGCGATAGATGGCGAATGTCCGGCCACCGTGATCGAAGCGGATCAAGTCCTCTTCCTCGATATCGTCCGTCGCGCAGGCGTCGATCCACATTGCCATTCTCTTTCCTCAGATTTCCTGCGGTTTGTAATCRCTGGCCTTTGTCGGCATGACGTTSTTGAGCAGCGCCACCGACTTCTCCAGCCCCTCGATGCTGCTCAGCATGACGTCCTCGTGCTCGATCGACAGCCAGCCGTCGTAACCCGCCATTTTCAGCCGGTAGCAGAACTGACGCCACCATTCCTCGCCRTGGCCGAAACCAAGCGTGATGTAGCTCCACGACCGCGCCGGGATGTCCATCAGCGACCCATTCTCCAGCAAGGAGGTCTTGGCCTGGACAGGGGCGTTGAGCATCGTATCCTTGGCATGGACGTGATAGATCGCATCGCCGAGCGCCTCGGCCGCCACCAGCGGATCGGCGCCCATCCAGAACAGATGCGACGGGTCGAGATTGGCGCCGACGACCGGGCCGACCGCCTGCCGCAGCTTGAGAAGCGACGGCACGTTGTAGACGCATTGGTTGCCGTGCAGTTCGAGCGCGATGCGTTCGACCCCACTTTCCTTCGCGAGCGCGGCGATCTCGGTCCAGAAGGGCAGCAGCACGTCCTGCCACTGGTAACGCAGGATCGCCTGCGTTTCCGGCGGCCAGGACGAGACTACCCAGTTCGGCATCCTGTCCTCGGCGCTACCTGCAGGCAGGCCGGACATGGTGCAGACGGTCTTGATGCCCATTTCGCCCGCCACGCGGATGGTGTCCTTCAGGCATTGCCGCTGCGCGAGATCGGTCGGGTGCAGTGGGTTGCCGTTCGCATTCAGGCTGATGACGTCGAGGCCGCGATCCGCGAATGCCTTCAGGAACTCCCTCCTTGCGTCGGCGCTCGACCTCATCTTGCCCAGGTCGAAGTGCGGCGCCGTCGACCATCCGCCGGTGTTGACCTCGACACCGTCGACACCGAGGCGCACCGCCTCATCCAACAATTCCGCAAAGCTGCGACTGCCGAGGCTGTCGGAGACGAAACCCAGTTTCATGATGCTTTCCTCAGCGRTGGTAGAAGGCGGGCCGTTCGGCRCGCTCGATGACGGCCCTGACGCCRTTCGAAAGCGCCYTGACRCCGGCCTCGGCGGTCAACGTCGCGCARTAGCCATCCCAGGCATTGGCCGCGATCGGCGACGGCRCGCCGGTCTCGACGAATYTGAGCCAGGCCTTGTTCTGCARCCGGTAGGCTTCGGCRAAGCGGGGACGCCAGTCGGGCGCGTAGCGCTCCAGCGACTTGAGCTCGRTGTTGATGCGGGCGTGGACRGGCGCRTTGAGGAAGACCGAGCCTTTCTCGCCCACCAGCTCGCCGCGCACGTCATAGCCATAGGCCGCGTTGTTGTTGATTTCGATGTTGACCAGCTGGCCAGCGGCCGTTTCCAGCACCATGAAGACCGGCGCGCCGGTGCGCGATGCATCGACACCCGCCGGCTGGAAAGCCGAGATCGAGGTATAGTCGGTATCGAGGACGAAGCGCGCCACATCGAATTCGTGCGGCGCCGAATTGGTGATCGCCATCAGCCCAGTGAAATTCGCCGGCGCCGACACGTTGCGATGGAAATTATGCATGAGGACCGCCCGTCCGAGCGTGCCGTCACCGAGCAGCGCCTTCATCTCGGCATAGGATGGATCGAACCGACGCATGAAGCCGACCTGGACGAATGGCCGGCCGGCCTTCATCTCCGCCTCGATGACGCGCAGGCAATCGGCGGAATTGGGCGCCAGCGGCTTCTCGCAAAGGACCGGTTTTCCGGCCTCGATGGCGGCCAGCGTCAGCGGCGAGTGGGTTTCGTCCGGACTAGCGATCAGGACGGCGTCTACGTCGGAACGCGCGATCGTCGCGACGGGATCGGTTGCGACGTCCTTCGCGCCGCACTCCTCGGCTACCTTCCGGCCGCGCTCCGGCGATGCATCGCAAACGACCTGCAGGACGGCTCCCGGCAGATCGCCGGCGATGATGCGCGCGTGATCCGCGCCCATGATGCCGGCGCCGATGACAGCAATGCGAACAGTCATGATCCTCTCTCTGTGGTTTGTGGAGCAACCCGGCCGGCGGAGCAATCTGCTCCGCCGGCCGGTGGGAAGATGTGCCGTGGAGGTGGCGCATCCTCGGGAGGTTGGTGTCAGGCCACCTATCGCAGCTACGCGACAGCCGGCGTCTGCGCTTCGTGGGCAGCCTGGTAGGATTCTATCTCGGCTTCGAGCTCGGCCATCGCCTCGCCGCCCGCCATCAGGTCGGTGATCTCCTCGCGGCTCTTCTCGCCCTTGCGGAAATCCGCGGCGAGCGCGCCCCTGATAAGCACGGCGAAATGATCTCCGACGGTGAGCGCATGGATGACCTGGTGGGTGATGAAGATCACGGCGAGGCCCCGCTTGCGCGCCTCGAGTATGATCCTCAGCACATGGGCCGCTTCCTTCACACCAAGTGCTGCGGTCGGCTCGTCGAGGATCAGCACCCGGGCGCCGAAATGAACAGCGCGGGCAATCGCCAGCGACTGGCGTTCGCCACCGGACAGACCGCCGACGAGACGGTCGCCGTCGTCGATGCGGGTGATGCCGAATTCCTGGACCGCTTTGACGGCGACTTCATTCGCCTTCCTGCGATCATAGAAGCTGAACGGTCCCCATTTCTTCGTCGGCTCGACACCGACGAAGAACGACCGCCCGATGCTCATCAGCGGGAAGGTTCCGCCGAACTGGTGGACAGTCGAGATGCCACGCTCGCTGGCATCGCGAGGGCTGGCGAAAGCGGTCGGCTTGCCGTCCATCAGGATCGTTCCGGAAGTCGGCTGATGCACGCCGGAAAGGATCTTGATCAGCGTCGACTTGCCTGCGCCATTGTCGCCAAGCAGGCACAGGACCTCGCCGGCTTTCACCGAGAGCGAGATGTCGTGGAGCACGTCGATCGGCCCGAACGACTTGTTGATGTTTGCAAGCTGCAGGACTGGCTCGGCCATGACGATCCTCCTTACTTCTTCTTCGGCGCATAGGTCAGCGCCATCTTGCGGAAGGTGTTGTTCATCAGCACCGCCGCCAAAAGCAGGACGCCGATGATGAGGCTTGCCCAGTTGGCGTCGAAGCCGGTGTAGAAGATGCCCTGGTTGACGATGGCGAAGGTGATGGTGCCGAAGACGATGCCGACCACCGAACCGAAGCCCCCAGTAAGCAGCACGCCGCCGACGACCACGGATATGATCGAGTTGAAGATGAAGGACTGGCCGGTCGAAACCTGGGCGCTGTTGTAGAGCAACGCCTGCGACATGCCGACAAAGGCGGCGCTCAGACCACTGCCCATGAACAGCAGGATGATGACGCGGTCGGTCGGTATTCCGGCATTGCGGGCGCTGACCTTGTCGCCGCCCAGCGCGAATATCCAGTTGCCGTATCGCGAGAAGTGCAGCAGGTAGCCGACGATGACGGCCGCGCCGAGCCACCAGAATATGGTGACCTGGAACACGCCGCCGACGAACTGCCCGAGGATGGCCTTGGCCAGCGGATCGGCCTGGATCGCAACGCCGGTGCTGCCGGTCAGGATGATCGAAATGCCGAGCGTCAGGCCGGCCACGGCGAACAGGCTGCCGAGCGTGACGATCAGCGACGGCACGGCGGTGCGGATGACGAGAACGCCGTTGATGAAACCGACGAGCAGTCCGAGGGCCAGCGCGGCGGCGACGCCGACGATGATTGGAAGACCGTAGAAACCTGAAATGATGGCGACGGTCATCGAGGCGGCCGGGATGACCGAGCCGATCGAGATATCCAGTTCACCGGCGATCATAAGCAGCCCGACCGGAAGGGCGACGATGCCGATCTCGGAGGCGACGTTGAGCCAGCTCGCCGCACCGCCCGCGGTGACGAAATTGGCGCCGCCGAAGATGGCGAAGAACGCAAAGACCGCCACCATGCCGAGGAAAGAGCCCATCTCTGGGCGGCGGATGAGATGGCCTATCGAGGATCCGGCGCCGGGCCCCGGTGCCGCCTTGGCGGCTGCTTGCATTCCGACCACTGAATTCATTGGGAATCCCCGTCGTGTCTTCGAGATGCTAACGCTCATAATACGACTCCATCCCGTTTCGAGAATCTGCCCGACCGTCGGCCATGCTTCGGGCCGGGCACGCGGATTGCAGAGGAGTCTGCGGCGGCTACCGTGCGCCGGCCTTCACGCCGGCCAGCGTGGCATCGACATTCGATGCGTCGACGACGCCCGGTCCGGTCAGGATCTCGCGCGTCGGAACGGACAGGCCGTAATTGACGTGGCCGTTCAGGATCGACACCGCCAGGTAGCCCTGGAGGTAGCCTTGCTGGTCTATCGTGAACATCTGCGACCCGGACTTGATGTTGGCGAGGATGGTCTGGTCCATGTTGACGCCGCCGAGCTTGACCTTGTCCTTCAAGCCCGCCTGCATGATGCCGTTGGCGGCGCTGTTGGCGTCGACATTGCCGATCGTATAGACGCCGACGACGTCCTGGTGCTGCAGCAAATGCGCCTTGAGCGCTTGCGCCACCGCGGTCGGATTGCCGAAGCTGCTCATGGGCAGGGGCAACTCGACGCCCTTGCCGCCATGCTTGGCGATGCCGGCCAGCAGGCCCGCGCACTGCGCCCGAAGATTGGCGGCGCCGGGAAGCGTGTTGACGCAGACCACGTTCTTCAGGTCGTGATTGCCGAAATACTCGCCGCCGGCGAAGCCCGCCTTGTAGTCGTCGCTGCCGACATAGTTCATGGCGCCAAGCCGGTCCGCTGCTTCGAGACCGCCGGCATTGTAGATGACGAGCGGAATGCCGGCCGCGACCACGGCCTTGAACGCCTCGTCCATCGTTTCAGGCACCCAGTCGGGGCCGACGATGGCGTCCGCATGCTGGGAGATCGCGGTCCGGATCAGGTTGGCGGCATCCGCGCCGAGATTGTCGTAGTTCTGCGGGCCGAGCCAGGTCACCGAACCGCCCTGCGCCTCGACGACCTTGCCGGCATCCTCGGCACCGCGCTTGACGATCGACCAGAACGGGTCGTCGGCCTTGCCACCGATGACGAAGATCTTGGCTCCGGCCATCGCCGACGTTGCCGCCGATGCCGCGACGCCGGCCAGCATGGCCGCCGCCAGGAGCTTGGTGATACGCTTCATGTCTTTCTCCTCCCATTTGCCGTCGTTCGACGGATTTCAAAGATTGATGCCTCCATCCACGCGTCCCTCCCGGCCGCGCGCGACGTGCTCGGTGCCCGCCCGGCTCACGCCTTGGCGTTCAAGCGTTCCTTCTTCTTCTGGAACCGGGCGTCCATCAGCGCGTCGCCCTCCTTGGTGCCGTCGTGCCAGGTGCCGAACCACTTATCGAGCGGGATCAGCCCGTCGCCGCCATAGTTCACCTCGAAGTATTTGTGGTGCAGGTAATGCGCATAGGCGTGGCTATCGAGGCTCATGCCTTCGGTCAGTTCGAACTTCTGGAAGCCGAGGTGGCCGTTGACGGCGCCGAAGCCGGCGATATGCAGTTGGAACAGCGCGACGATCGGGTTGGACGGGATGACGAGGTGCCAGAAGGCGACCGCGTGATAGAGGAAACCCTCCACCGGATGCATCGACAGCGACGACCATGGCGACGGGTTGATGGAATTGTGGTGGACCGAATGGATCCAGCGATAGAGCGGTCCCCAGTGGATCAGGCGGTGGATGAAGAAGAAATGCACTTCGTGGATGGCGGGCGCCAGCAGCACGAGCGCCGCAAGATAGACGGGATGGTCGTGCCAGCTTACCCACGGCACGTAACCATTGGCGAAGCACCACAGCAGGATGACTTCSACCACCGTCCATAGCGGGATGCTGATGAAGAAAGACCGCAGGAAATTGTCGAGGTTCTGGCTCTGGAACCAGAAGACGTCCGATGGCGTGTCGCTCGGGAATTTGTGGTTGTATTTGAACCGCGTCGCCTGCGCCCGCTGGACGTAGTAGCGCAGCTCGAAAATGCCGTAGAAGGCAAAGATCGCAGCGGCGTTGACCGCATAGAGCCAGAGCGCCCAGCCCCAGCTGATGGTCTTCATGGTCTCGACGCCTGGGATGACGTAGAACCAGTAGAGCAGCGCGGTCGCCATGTGGAAGGCGTTCCATGGCCAGAAATAACCGGGCAGCCAGGCAAGGATCTTCGGCAACCGAACCGGCGAGGTCCAGAAAGGCGCTACCTCGAGGCGCCCGTTGGGCTTCCAGTCACCGCGCTTGTCGCGCACGCCATATGCGAGATCGTCCATCAACAGCCTCCTTCCCCACGACGCCGGCAGGGATGGCCGCGCAGTAAGGCTGCCTCCGGCTCCAGGCGGGAGGTCGAAGCGCTTCTGCTGTGCTCTAGCTATCCGTGAGCCGGCGGTGCCGCCTTGCTTTGCGTTGCTTCAATAATCATCTTGATCCAAAATGAATCAAGAATAGAATGTTTATTCCAAAACCTTTGTATCATTCGTATCAAAACGGCCTGGCGTATGATATTTTCGTGTCATGCCTAAAGCTTGGATGAGATGAAATGGATCAGCGCAAGCGCCCCACGATCAGSGATGTGGCAAAAGAAGCGAAGGTTTCCGTGGCGACGGTGAACCGCGTCCTGAGCGGTTCGGAGGCCGTCCGGCAAGGCACGCGCGAGCGCGTCATGCTGGCGGCGCAGCAGATCGGCTTCTACGGCATGGGCGCGCTCAGAAGCCGGGTGGCCGCGGCCCGGCCGCGCTACCGGTTCGGTTTCCTGCTGCATCAGCCCGGCCGCGCCTTCTATCACAACGTGGCCGAGGCTCTGCGCTTGGGCGCGGGAAGGGTCTCGGACTGCGAGATCGAGGTGCGGACGGAATTTCTCGACGATCTGTCACCTCAGAACATCGCATCCCACATACTGGCGCTCGGCCAGGAATGCGATGCCCTGGGGATCGTCGCGGCGGTTCATCCGCTCGTCACGCAGGCGATCGATACCTTGCAGGCCCGCAACGTGCCGGTGTTCGCGCTGATCTCGCAGATCTCGGCGACGGGCGATATCCACTATGTCGGGCTGGACAACTGGAAGGTCGGGCGCACCGCGGCCTGGGCCTTCGAGCATCTCTGCCGCGAGCCAGGCAAGCTCGGCATCCTCGTCGGCAACCACCGCTACCGTTGCCAGGAAATGAACGAGAGCGGCTTCCGCTCGTATTTCCGCGAGCACGCGCCGGACTTCACCCTGCTAGAGCCGCTGCTGACCTACGAATCCCGGGCCGTGGCGCAGGAAATGACCGAGAAGCTGCTCACCGATCACCCGGACCTGTCGGGCCTCTATGTCGCCGGCGGCGGTATCACCGGCGCGATCGCAGCACTTCGCTCGACCGGCCGCGCCGGCAAGCTCGTCGTGGTGGGCTACGAGTTGATGGATGTCACGCGATCCGCCCTGCTCGACGGCACGCTGACCTTCGTCATATCGCATCCGCTTGCCAGGATCGCGCAAGAGGCATTGGCCGGCATGGTCCGCGCCGTCTCAATGCCGGGCGAGAGCGGCAGCTTAACCGCGATCCTGCCCTTCGACATCTACACGCGCGAGAACATTTAGCCGCCCCGCTCTCGGGCTGCCCGGCGCTCCTACCGTCCCTTGGTCAGGCTGCCGAGTATCCCGCGCACGATGGCGCGGCCGACCGATGAGCCGACGGAGCGCACCACCGACTTGATCGCGGCTTCCGTTACGGTCTGGCGACTGGAGCTCCGTCGGCCGCCCGACGATCCGAAGACGTCGTCGAAGCCGGGGATCGTCCAGCCCGAGCCACCGCCGGCCTTCTTCTGCAGGATCTCGAAGGCCGATTCGCGGTCGATCATCTGATCGTACTGGCCGGCGACAGGGCTTTCCGCGATCACCTTGCGGCGCTCGTCCGGCGTGATCGGGCCGAGACGCGATGACGGCGGCCGGATCAGCGTGCGCTGCACCATGGCCGGCACGCCCTTGTCCTCAAGCATCGAGACCAGCGCCTCGCCGGTGGCGAGCTGGGTGATGGCGGTGGCGCAATCGAAATCCGGATTGGGCCGGAACGTCTCGGCCGCGGTCCGCACCGCCTGCTGCTCGCGCGGCGTGTAGGCGCGCAGCGCGTGCTGCACACGGTTGCCGAGCTGGGCCAGCACCTTTTCCGGGATGTCGAGAGGGTTCTGGGTGACGAAATAAACGCCGACGCCCTTGGAGCGGATGAGGCGCACCACCTGCTCGACGCGGTCGATCAGCACCTTCGGCGCGTCGTCGAACAACAGATGCGCCTCGTCGAAGAAGAAGACCAGTTTCGGCCGGTCGAGATCGCCGACCTCGGGCAGTTCCTCGAACAGCTGGGACATCAGCCAGAGCAGGAAGGTGGCGTAGAGCCTGGGATTCATCATCAGCTTGTCGGCGGCGAGCACGCTGACGGCGCCCCGGCCGTCGCGGGTCGTGCGCATGAGATCGGCAATCCGCAGCGCCGGCTCGCCGAAGAAATGCGCCGCGCCCTGCTGCTCGAGCACCAGCAGCGTGCGCTGGATGGCGCCGACGGACGGTTTCGTCACGTTGCCGTAGCGGGCACTGAGTTCGTCGGAGCGCTCGGCGATGTTGGCGAGCAGTGCCTGCAGGTCCTTCAGATCGAGAAGCAGCAGCCCTTCCTCGTCGGCGATGCGGAAGGCGATGTTCATGACGCCTTCCTGCGCGTCGGTGAGGTTCATCAGCCGCGAGAGCAGGAGCGGCCCCATTTCGGAAACGGTGGCGCGGATCGGATGGCCCTGCTCGCCGAACAGGTCCCAGAAGATAACCGGGAATTCCTGGAACCTATAAGGCTCGAGCTTCACCTGCCCGGCGCGCTTGATCAGGAAATCCTTGGCCTCGCCCGTCATGGCGATGCCGGAAAGGTCGCCTTTGATGTCGGCGCAGAAGACCGGCACACCGGCATTGGAGAAGCCTTCGGCCAACACCTGCAGGCTCACGGTTTTGCCGGTGCCGGTGGCGCCGGTGACCAGGCCGTGCCGATTGCCGTAGCGCAGCAGGAGTTCCTCAGGCCGCTGATAGGAATCATCCGGCTTGCGGCTGGCGCCGATGAAGATGCTGCTGTCGTCAGCCATAGTCCGGTCTCCGCAATATGTTTTGTCGAAAAATGCTCAAAGTCTCATTGCGAGGTATAGTAACGCTGCTGCCGAGCGACAATGGCAACCGCCGAATTTGCGCCTTCGAAGCTTGCGGATCGCGCGCATGTTTGGCAATCGGTTGGCTGGCCGCAAGGCGATGGAGTGGTTGCCGCATTGTGATATCCGGCCGGGGGCCCTAGATTGGCTTGACCGGCTGATGCGGCCGAGAAGACGAGGAAAGCGATGAGCGCCGGCGCCTTGACCAGGGATGTCGATCTTCCGAACCCGGACGCCAAGCGCTGGCTGGCGCTGGCGGAAAAGGCGCTTGCGGGCGGCTCTTTCGAGGAAAAGCTCGTTTCCCACACCGACGACGGCATCCGCATCGAGCCTCTCAGCGAACGCTCGACAACGGCCGAGCCGTTGCTGCGGACCAATCCGAAATTGCCCTGGATCGTCAGCCAGCGCGTCGACGATCCCGACATCGCCCGCGCCAGCGCCCAGGCGCTGGAAGACATCGCCCAGGGCGCGACCGGCCTGTCGCTGGTGTTCGAAGGCGCGCCGAATGCCTTCGGCTACGGCCTGCCGCGCACCGCGGAGGCGCTGGAAACGGTGCTGGACGGCGTGCCGCTCAACCGCGTGCAGGTGCGCATCGACGCGCATCCCTGGAGCCGCGCGGTGGCCGACTGGCTGCTCGCCTTCCTGACCAGGCGCCGCTCGGATCCGACAAAGCTCAACCTTTCCTTCGGCATCGACCCGGCGGCGATCTTTGCCGGAACCGGGCGCCTGCGAACCTCGATCGAGGCGCTGCAGGAATCCATGCCGCAATCGCTGGCGCATTTCTTCTCGATGGGCGTGCCGGGCGTGCTGCTCGAAGCCGACGGCCGCGTCTTCCACAATGCCGGCGCCACCGAGGCGCAGGAGCTTGGCACGATGATCGCATCGGCGGTCTCCTATCTGAGGATGTTCGAGAAGGCCCGCCAGCCGCTCGTCTATGCCGCGCCGCATATCGGCTTCGCGCTCAGCGTCGACCAGGACCAGTTCCTGTCGGTGGCCAAGGTGCGGGCATTGCGCAAACTCTGGGCCCGCATCCAGGAGACCTGCTCGATCCCGGCCACGACGGCAAACGTTCATGCCGAGACCTCCTATCGCATGATGACCATTGCCGATCCCGAGACCAACATCCTGCGCACGGCGATCGCCGCCGTCGCGGCGGCCACCGGCGGCGCCGATTCGATCTCCATCCTGCCGCACACGATCGCGCACGGGCTGCCGGCCGGTTTCGCGCGCCGCGTCGCCCGCAACGCACAGCTGATCATGGCGCATGAAAGCCACCTCTATCATGTCGCCGATCCGGTGAGCGGCTCCGGCGCCGTCGAGGCGCTGACCAACGACCTGTGCGCCGCCGCGTGGGAAGAATTCCAGCGCATCGAGGCTGAAGGCGGCGTGCTCTCCAGCCTGCAGCAAGGCTATATCCAGAACCGCGTGCAGACGGCCGCGGCCAGGCGCAACGCCGAATACCGCGCGGGCGAGCGCGGCATCGTCGGCACGACGCTTTATCGCGTGGCCAGCGAACGCCCGGTCGAGACCTTGCCGGCGGAGCGCAGGCCGGCGCTGACGGAAGGCGTCGCCACYTGCGAGCCGCTTTTTCCAGTACGCATCGACCAGTCGATCGGAGCCGGATCATGATCCCGGATTTCAGCCAGATCGCATGGTCGGTGCCGCGCCGCGCGCCTGCCGACCTCAAGGGTCAGCGGATGACGCCGGAAGGCATCGCCGTGAAGCATCTCTACACCCAGGCCGACCTCAAGGGACTCGCCGATCTCGACACCTATCCGGGCATGCCGCCTTTCGTGCGCGGCCCCTACCCGACCATGTATGTCCAGCAGCCCTGGACGATCCGGCAATATGCCGGGTTCTCGACGGCTGAGGAATCAAACGCCTTTTACCGGCGCAATCTTGCCGCCGGCCAGAAAGGCCTGTCGGTCGCCTTCGATCTTGCCACCCATCGCGGCTATGACAGCGACCATCCGCGCGTCGCCGGCGATGTCGGCATGGCCGGCGTCGCGATCGATTCCATCCTCGACATGCGTCAGCTCTTCGACGGCATCCCGCTCAACGAGATGACGGTATCGATGACCATGAACGGCGCCGTGCTGCCGATCATGGCGCTCTTCATCGTGGCGGCGGAGGAACAGGGCGTCGCGCAGAAGGACCTTGCCGGGACCATCCAGAACGACATCCTGAAGGAGTTCATGGTCCGCAACACCTACATCTATCCGCCGAAGCCTTCGATGCGGATCGTGTCGGACATCTTCGCCTACACTTCCAAGCATATGCCGAAGTTCAATTCGATCTCGATTTCCGGCTACCATATGCAGGAAGCCGGCGCGTCGGCCGACCTTGAGCTCGCCTACACCATTGCCGATGGCATCGAATATGCGCGCGCCGGCGTCGCCGCCGGGCTGGACATCGACCGCTTCGCACCCCGGCTTTCGTTCTTCTGGGCGATCGGCATGAACTTCTTCATGGAGGTCGCCAAGCTCAGGGCCGCCAGGCTCCTGTGGTCGAGCCTGATGAAGAAGAACTTTACGCCGAAGGACGAGCGATCGCTGTCGCTGCGTACCCATTGCCAGACCTCCGGCTGGTCGCTGACGGCGCAGGACCCCTACAACAACATCACCCGCACGATGATCGAGGCGATGGCGGCGACGCAGGGGCACACGCAGTCGCTGCACACCAATTCCTTCGACGAGGCGATGGCGCTGCCGACCGACCATTCGGCGCGCATTGCCCGCAACACGCAGCTCATCCTGCAGAAGGAATCCGGCACCACCCGGATGATTGATCCCTGGGGCGGCTCGGCCTATGTCGAGCGGCTGACGCATGATCTGGCGGCTCGTGCGCTGGCCCATATCGAGGAGGTCGAAAGCCTCGGCGGCATGGCGGCGGCGATCGAGAAGGGCATTCCCAAGCTGCGCATCGAGGAAGCGGCGGCACGCACCCAGGCACGCATCGATTCCGGCGAGCAGGTGCTGGTCGGCGTCAACGCTCACCGCCCGGAAGCCGATATCGAAGTGGATGTATTGAAGATCGACAATGCCGAGGTGAAGGCCCGGCAATTGGCGAAGCTTCAGCGTCTGAAGGGCACCCGCGACGTCGCGGCGCTGGAGGACGCACTCGCCGCCCTAACGCGCGCGGCCGAAAGCGGCGAGAACCTGCTGGAATTTGCGATCCGCGCGGCGCGCGCCAATGCCACCGTCGGCGAAATCTCGCTGGCGCTGGAGAAGGTGTTCGGTCGCCACGCGGCCACGGTTCAGACCATCTCAGGTGTCTATCGCGACGCGCTCGGCGACAGCCAGACGGTCGATCGGCTGAAGGAAAAGATCGACGCTTTCGAGAAGAAGTCCGGCGGCAAGCCACGCATCCTTGTCGCCAAGATGGGACAGGACGGCCACGATCGCGGCCAGAAGGTGATCGCCAGCGCGTTTGCCGATCTTGGCTTCGACGTCACCGTCGGGCCGATGTTCCAGACGCCGGACGAGATTGCGAAGCTGGCGGTTCGGCACGACGTGGACATTATCGGCGCCTCCTCGCTCGCGGCCGGACATCTGACGCTSATCCCYGARCTRAAGGAARCRCTGAAGAARCTCGGCCAYGGCGACATGCTGATCGTCGCCGGCGGCGTTATCCCGCCGCAGGACTACGATGCGGTGCTGCAGGCAGGCGCGGCCGAGATCTTCCCGCCAGGCACGGTCATTCCGGAAGCGGCGAACCGGCTAATGGATCGCTTGCTGGCTGATCAATGAAAGCTTGCCCGGTCGCCCAAAAGGTTGTTCTATCAAGATCGGCGCAACCAGGGCGCGATCATGGTAAGGATGATCATTCACAAGCTCGAGGACGGGTCCGGGGCCGTCATCGTGCCTCGGGAAATGCTCGACAGCTTGAACCTTCGCGTTGGCGACCAGCCTCAGGTCATCGAAACAGACGACGGTGTCATTCTCAGGCCAATCCGTAACGGCCACGAACCGCAGATGAGCGCTGCTCGCGATGTGATGGACAAATACGAAGCGGCACTGCAGAAGCTGGCAAAGTAAAGGCCGCGGCTAGTTCTCGGCCTTGTCCGAGAGCTTGGTGATTTCCCACTCCTTGCCGTTGACGGCGATCACCTCGCCGACCTTCTTGCCGAAGAGCGCAACAGCCATCGGCGAAACATGGGAAATGCTGCCCTTGGACGGGTCGGCCTCATCCTCGCCGACGATCTTCCAGTGCACCTTCTTGCCATCGTCGCCTTCCAGCGTGACGCCCATGCCGAAGCGCACCACGTCGCTGCCCTGCTCCGGCACGGAAAGCTCTGCGCTCTCGCGCCGCGCCGTCCAGTAGCGCAGGTCGCGCGACACCACCGCAAGGCGCTCGCGGTCGCCGCGCCTTTCGGCCTTGGCCATCAGGTCGCGCAGGTCGGCGAGATTCTCCTCGATCATCGCCAGGCCGCGCTCGGTCACCAGATTGCGGTGCTGGCTGATCGGCCGTTCACCGACGCCGGCGATGGCGTTTTCGCTGTCTTCTTCGCGGGTAAAAGCTCTGCTCATCGTTTGAACTTAGGCTTGGCGCGGCCACTGCACAAGCGATTTGCCGAAGCTACCGTTGGCACGATTCCTGCGACAGGCAAGGCGAACGCCAGGACCTGTGCCGATGTTGAACAGACGAACACTGCTTGCCCAGACCGCCGGCCTCGCCGTTGCCGGGCTTTGGCTCGGCAAGGCGTCTGCCAAGGCGCTGCCCGGCATCGAGATGGCGGCAATGCGCGGCTCGATCAACGCGATCGAAATAGGCGTGCAGCCGGGCGCGTTGGACGACCAGAGCAAGGCCTTCGCCAAGATGCTGGCCGAGGCCAGCGACCGCGACGCGCCGGTGTTCCTGCCGCCCGGCACCTATCTGGTCTCCAATCTGAAGCTGCCGGCGCGCGTTCGCCTGTCGGGCGTGCCCGGCGCGACGCGCATCGTCTATGGCGGCAACGGCCACCTGATGATGGCCGAACAGGCCGAGCATATCGAGCTCAGCGGGCTGGTTCTCGACGGCAGCAACCGCTGGCTGGCCGATTACACGCAAGGCCTGCTCGATCTGCGCCGCGTCGCCCATCTGGTCATCGACAATTGCCAGGTGACCGGCAGCGGCAAGAATGGCTTGGCGCTGGAGCATGTTTCCGGCCGCGTCGGCCGCACCGATATTTCCGGCGCGGCTGATGCGGGCATCTACTCGGTCGAAGCCGCCGGGCTGGAAATCTCGGGCAATGCGGTGTCGGACTGCGCCAATGGCGGCATACTCGTGCATCGCTGGCAGCAGGCGGAGGACGGCACCATCGTCAGCGGCAACCGCGTGCAACGCATAGGCGCGCGCAGCGGCGGCACCGGCCAGAACGGCAACGGCATCAACGCCTTCCGCGCCGGCAATGTCATTGTCACAGGCAATGTCGTCTCGGATTGCGCCTTCTCGGCGATTCGCGCCAACAGCTCCAGCAATTTGCAGATCACCGGCAACACCTGCTCGCGCTCGGGCGAGACGGGCATCTATTCGGAATTCTCTTTCGAAGGCGCGATTTTAAGCAACAATCTGGTCGACGGCGCCGCCAACGGCATCTCGATCGTCAACTTCAACGAAGGCGGCCGCATGGCCGTGTGCTCCAACAACATCGTGCGGAACCTGTCGACGGTAGGCCCCTACACCGCCGACCCGCCGGGCTTCGGCGTCGGCATCAGCGCCGAGGCCGACACGACGGTTTCGGGCAATGTGGTCGAGAACGCGCCGCTCTACGGCATGCAACTCGGCTGGGGACCCTATTTGCGCAATGTCGTGGCGACGGGAAACATCATCCGCAAGGCCGGCACCGGCATCGTCGTGTCCGTTGTCGAAGGTTCCGGCACGGCGGTCATCTCGGACAACGTCATCGACGGCGCGTCAAACGGCGCCATCGTCGGCCAGCGCTGGGCCGACCCGGTGACCGGCGACCTCGCCAAATCAAGCGACAGCGGCTACGCGCATCTCACCGTGGAACGCAACAAAGTCAGCTAAGGCGCCCTCACGCGGCATGGGGGGCTGCGCCGCACCGTCCGAAGCCATGATGGCACGCACCTGATTTAGATACACATTGTGTATGCAATGCTCTATATTGGGTGCTTGGAAGGATCCCTTGCCATGGCCACCAAAAACCCCGACACCCACGCCAAGCCCGTCAATCTTCGTATCCGCGAGGATATCCGCATCCTGATAGACCGCGCCGCGAAGATACGCGGGAAGACCCGCTCCGACTTCATGATCGATGCCGCTTACCGTGCAGCCGAAGAGACGCTGCTCGACCAGACGCTCGTCAAGGTCGATGCCGAGAGCTATCAGCATTATCTCGATATCCTCGACCAGCCACCAAGCGGCGAGGGATTTGCCCGCCTGATGAATGCGCCCAAGCCCTGGCGGGATTGATGCTTTCGGCGCCAGTCCTTCTTACCGAGAATCACGAACTCGACCTCTTTCAAAGCGGGACTGACAGCCTGGATCAATGGCTTCGACGGCGGGCGCGCGCCAATCAGGCCAGCGGCGCGTCCAGAACCTATGTGATCGCAGATAGCACGCATATTGTCGGTTATTATTGCCTTTCATCAGGCGGGCTTGACCTGACCGACGCGCCCGGTTCGATCCGACGCAATATGCCGGATCCCGTGCCTATAGCTGTACTTGGCCGTCTGGCTGTCGATGTAACGTGGCAGGGCAAGGGCCTCGGCGTCGCTCTGTTGCAGGACGCGGTGCTGCGGACCGGTCAAGCGGCAGCCATTCTCGGCATTCGCGGCCTCTTGGTTCATGCCATATCGGATGAAGCCAAGGCGTTTTATGAGCGCTATGGCTTCCAGGCTTCCCCAAAAAATCCGATGACTTTGGTGCTGTCGCTGAAGATGGCTTACCAGAAGTAGCAATCGTCTGCCCTGGCTCTAGGCGACCAGCGACATATCCGGATCCGCGCGCTAGTTCAATGCCGCCGTCGGCCGCAGCGTGCCGACCTTGGCCCCGACCCGGCTTTCGACCGGCGGATGGGCAAGTTGCATCAGCCTTGCGGCCAAAGCCTCGTCCGAATGAAGCAGCTTCGCCAGCACCGCGGCGATCATCACCTCGGCGGCACGGCTGGCGCCGTCGTCGCATTTCAGCGCAATGCCGAGCCCGAATTCAGGCAAGGCGGCGCAATAGACACCTTCGGCGCCGGTCTTGACGAAGATGCGGCCGGGAGCGACCTGCATCAGCGCGACATCGGCCTTGCCGGTGCCGGCGACGAGGAAGGGCTCGGCCATGCAGGCCGAAAGCAGCCGCCCGGCAGCCTTGGCACGCCCGGGCGAAAAGCCCCTGCCCGTGGCCATGCGGGCAAAGCCGTGCGCGAAGCTCTTCAAAGGCACGGCGTAAGTGGGGATCGAGCAGCCGTCGATGCCGCAATGGTCAACGTCATGCGCCGCGCCTGTCACGGCCTGCATGGCGTCTCGCACCATCTCCTGCAGCGCATGTCCGGCCTTGACGTAGCCGCCATGGGCAATGCCGGCGTGGACGCAGGTGCAAAGGAAGCCGGAATGCTTGCCGGAACAGTTGTTGTGCAAAGCGTTCGGCACACCTCCTGCTCGAGCGAGCGCGATAGTGGCGTCATGGCTCGAGGGCCAATGCGCGCCGCATTCCAGCGCCGTTTTATCGAGACCCGCTTTGGCGAGCATCGCGGTGGCCAGTTCGACGTGGGCCGGCTCGCCCGAATGCGACGCACAGGCCAGCGCCAGTTCGCGGTTGCCAAAGCCAAAGGCGTCGGCAGCACCGCTTTCAACCAGCGGCAATGCCTGGATCGCCTTCACTGCCGAGCGAGGGAACACCGGGCGCTCAGCATCGCCTATTTCCAGAACGGCTTTGCCGTCGGCATCGAAGACAGCAACCGCACCACGGTGCCTGCTTTCGACCACCGCGCCGCGCGTGACTTCGACCAGAACCGGATTTGCCATGCTGCCCCTCGTAAAGTGCGGGCCGCTTTCTACCTGATCCGGTCGAGGATGGAAACGTAGTTGGCGACAGCCGCGCCGCCCATGTTGAAAATGCCGCCGAGTTTTGCCCCCGGCACCTGGATCCCACCGGCCTCGCCGGTCAACTGCATGGCGGTCAGCACATGCATCGACACGCCGGTGGCGCCGATCGGATGGCCCTTGGCCTTCAGCCCGCCTGATGGGTTGATCGGCAGGCGGCCATCCTTCGCGGTCGTACCGTCCAACGCCAGCTTCGCCCCCTCGCCGGGCTTGGCCAGACCCATCGCCTCGTATTCGATCAGCTCGGCGATGGTGAAACAGTCATGCGTCTCGACGAAGGAGAGATCGTCGAGCGTGACGCCGGCCTTCTTCAGCGCCTGCCCCCAGGCCCGCTCGCAGCCCTCGAAGGAAAGAATGTCGCGCTTCGACATCGGCAGGAAATCCTGGACGTGCTCGTTGGCGCGGAAGGTGACGGCGCGGCGCATCTTCAGCGCGGTCGCGGTGTCGGTGAGCACCAGCGCCGCGGCGCCGTCCGAAACCAGCGAGCAGTCGGTACGCTTCAGCGGCCCGGCGACGAACGGGTTCTTTTCGCTCTCCTGGCGGCAGAACTCGTAGCCGAAATCCTTGCGCATCTGGGCATAGGGGTTGTCGACGCCGTTCTTGTGGTTCTTGGCGGCGATCATGGCGAGCGCATCGGACTGGTCGCCATAACGCTGGAAATAGGCCTGCGCGATCTTGCCGAATACGCCGGCGAAGCCGGCCGGGGTATCGCCGTCCTCCGGCAGATAGGAGGCTTTCAGCAGGTTCTTGCCGATCTCCGGTCCGGGCGTGGTCGTCATCTGTTCGGCGCCGACCACCAGCACGATGCGGGCGGCGTTGGCATCGATGGCGCGGATGCCCTGCCTGACGGCGGCCGAACCGGTGGCGCAGGCATTCTCGACGCGCGTCGCCGGCTTGAAGCGCAGCCGGTCGTCGGCCTGCAGCACCAGGCTCGCGGTGAAATCCTGCGGCGAGAAGCCGGCGTTGAAATGGCCGAGGACGATTTCATCGACGTCGTCAGGACCGATGCCGGCATGGTCGAGCGCGTCCACGGCAACCTTGGTGATCAGGCCCTCGAGCGTCTCGCCCTCGAGCTTGCCGAAGCGCGAATGCGCCCAGCCGACGATGCATGCGGTCATGACTGCCTCCGTTTGCCGCAGCCTAGCACGATCCTGTCGCGGCATGAGATTCAATATTGTTCAACGATGAACCGTTTTCCAGTCCAAGGGATGGGCCAGAGCAACACGATTGGTTGACCCCGATGTCGATATTTTTGTTGATTGATCCGTCAATAAAAAATAATCTGCGATCAAACCGGACCTCCCAAATGCCGAAAGTCGGAATGGAACCGCTGCGCCGCAAGGCGCTTATCGACGCTACGATCTCGGCGATCGGCGCGCGCGGTTCGCTGGACGTGACCATGTCGGAGATCGCCGGCCGTGCCGGCGTGTCCTCGGCGCTCGCGCATCACTATTTCGGGGCCAAGGACGAGCTGCTGTTCGCGACGATGCGGCATATCCTTGCCGAGCTCAACGCCGACACGCGGCGCGCGTTTCGCCTTGCCGCCACGCCGCGCCAGCGCGTCTCGGCGGTCGTCGCGGTCAGCTTCTCCGACGAGCAGTTCCAAGCCGAGATCATCGCAGCCTGGCTCGCCTTCTATGTCGAGGCGCAAAAATCGTCCGACCTACGGCGGCTGCTGCGCATCTATGCGCGGCGGCTCAATTCCAACCTGATGAGCGGGCTGACCGGCATCCTGCCGAGGGTCGAGGCCGACCGCGTGGCCGAAGCCACCGCGGCGCTGATCGACGGGCTCTATATCCGGCGCGCGCTGAAAGACGGCGTGCCCGATGCACAGACCGCGATCGCGCTCGTCGAAGACTATCTCGAAACCAAGCTCAACGGACGGAGCCTGCCTTGACGACCCGGCGCCCTAATTTCCTGATCGTCATGGTCGATCAGCTCAACGGCACGCTCTTCCCCGACGGCCCGGCCGGCTTCCTGCATGCGCCGCATCTGAAGGCGCTCGCCGCCCGTTCCGCACGCTTCGCCAACAACTACACCGCCTCGCCGCTCTGCGCGCCGGGCCGGGCCTCCTTCATGAGCGGCCAGTTGCCGTCGCGCACCGGGGTTTACGACAATGCCGCCGAGTTCACGTCCTCGATCCCGACCTTCGCCCATCATCTGCGCGCCGCCGGCTACTACACCTGCCTGTCCGGCAAGATGCATTTCGTCGGCCCCGACCAGTTGCACGGCTTCGAGGAGCGGCTGACCACCGACATCTATCCCGCCGATTTCGGCTGGACGCCGGACTACCGCAAGCCCGGCGAGCGCATCGACTGGTGGTACCACAATCTGGGTTCGGTCACCGGCGCCGGCGTTGCGGAGACCACCAACCAGATGGAATATGACGACGAGGTCACCTTCCTGGCCTCGCAGAAGCTCTATCAGCTTTCGCGCGAGCAGGATGATCCGGGACGCCAGCCCTGGTGCCTTACCGTTTCGCTGTCCCACCCGCACGATCCCTATGTCGCGCGCAAGCAGTACTGGGATCTCTACGAGAACTGCCAGGCGCTCGATCCTGAAACGCCGTTCATTCCGTATGACGAGCAAGACACGCATTCGCAGCGCCTTTATCGGGCCAGCGACTATCAGGCCTTCGAGATCATGCCCGAGCAGGTGCGCCGTTCCCGGCGCGGCTACTTCGCCAACATCTCCTATGTCGACGACAAGCTCGGCGAGCTTCTGGACGTGCTCAAGCGCACCCGCATGCTCGACGACACCACCATCCTGTTCTGCTCGGATCACGGCGACATGCTCGGCGAGCGCGGCCTGTGGTTCAAGATGAGCTTCTTCGAGGGTTCGGCGCGCGTACCGCTGTTGATCGCCGGCAAGGGCGTGCCGGCCGGGCTGGTCGACACGCCGGTTTCCAACCTCGACGTGACGCCGACGCTCTGCGACCTCGCCGGCATCGACATCGCTCAGATCGCGCCATGGACCGACGGCCAGTCGCTGCTGCCGCTGCTGGGCGGCAAGGCGCGCGGCGCACCTGTGCTGATGGAGTATGCCGCCGAAGGCTCCTACGCTCCGCTGGTGGCCATCCGCGACGGCAAGTACAAATTCGTCCATTGCGAGCTCGACGCGCCGCAGTTGTTCGATCTCGACGCCGATCCGCTCGAGCGTGACAATCTGGCCGACGATCCGGCGAACGCGACCTTGGTGGCGGCTTTCATGGACAAGGTCACGGCGCGCTGGGACATGGCCGGCTTCGATGCCGCCGTGCGCGAAAGCCAGGCGCGCCGCTGGGTCGTCTACCCAGCGCTGCGCAACGGCGCCTACTACCCCTGGGACTTCCAGCCGCTGCAGAAAGCGTCGGAACGCTACATGCGCAATCACATGAACCTCGACAATCTCGAAGAAAGCAAACGGTATCCGCGAGGCGAATGATGGCAGACGTTCTTGTACCCACACTCGACCACCTGAAGCAGGCCTATGCCGTCACTTCGGCGGCCACGCAGGTGACGCCGCTCTTAGAGTCGGCAGCCCTTGCCAGGGAGACGGGCGCCGCGCGCGTCTTCGTCAAACCGGAATCGCTGCAATGGGCCGGCTCCTTCAAGGTGCGGGGCGCTTACTGGCGGCTGAAGCGGCTTTCGCCGGATGAGGCGAAGAAGGGCGTCGTCGCCTATTCCTCCGGCAATTTCGCGCAAGGGCTGGCGGCGGCCGGCCAGGCGCTCGGCATTCCGGTCACCATCGTCATGCCGATCGACGCGCCGGCGGCCAAGCGCGACGCCACCGCCGGATACGGCGCCCGCGTGGTGCTGACCGACCATGGCGACCGCGCTCGTGAAGAGGTGGCCGCTGCCAAGGCGCGCGAGATCGCCGAAACCGAGCATCTGACGTTGCTCCATCCCTTCGACGATCCGGAGATCGTCGCCGGCCAGGCCGGCGCCGGGCTGGAGGCGCTCGATCAGCTCGCCGCCAAGAAGGTTCATGCCGATCTGGTGTTCTGCTCGGTCGGCGGTGGCGGGCTGATCGGCGGAGTCTCGCTCGCCTTCCACTATCTGTCGCCGAAGACCGAGATCATCGCCGTCGAGCCGGAAGGTTTCGACGGAATGGGTTCCTCGCTGGCGCATGGCGCGATCGAGACGATGCCGATCGGACCGAAATCGATCTGTGACGGGCTGATGGCGCGCAAGCCGGGCGAGGCGCCGTTCGCGGCGGTGAGCGAAGCCGGCGTTCGCGGCGTCACCGTCGACGACGCCTCGGTGCGGCGGGCAATGAAGATCGCCTTCGAGCGGATGAAGCTGGTGCTGGAGCCCTCGGGCGCGGCGTCGCTGGCTGCCCTGCTCGGCGGCAAGGTGGATGTGGCGGGCAAGACCGTCCTGGTTGTGGCTACCGGCGGCAATGTCTCGCTCGCCGATTTTATGGCGCATATGAACAATGCTTGAAGCGGATTTCGTCATCATCGGCTCCGGCTCCGCCGGCTCGGCCATGGCCTACAGGCTGTCGGAGGACGGCAAGCACTCGGTGATCGTGATCGAGTTCGGCGGCACCGACATGGGACCGCTGATCCAGATGCCGTCTGCGCTGTCGATCCCGCTCAACATGAGCCTCTACGACTGGGGCTTCGCCAGCGAACCGGAGCCGCATCTCGGCGGCCGGGTGCTCGCCACCCCGCGCGGCAAGGTGATCGGCGGCTCGTCCTCGATCAACGGCATGGTCTATGTGCGCGGCCATGCGCGCGACTTCGACCACTGGGCCGAACAGGGCGCGACCGGCTGGGGCTTCGCCGACGTGCTTCCCTACTTCAAGCGGATGGAGGATTCCGACGGTGGCGAGGATGGCTGGCGGGGCAAAGGCGGCCCGCTGCATGTGCAGCGCGGCGCGCGCAAGAACCCGCTCTACGGCGCCTTCGTCGAAGCCGGCCGCCAGGCCGGTTTCGAACTCACCGACGACTATAACGGTTCGAAGCAGGAAGGCTTCGGGCCGATGGAGCAGACCATTCTGGGCGGGCGCCGCTGGTCGGCCGCCAACGCCTATCTTAAGCCGGCTCTCAAACGCAAGAATGTTAGCCTGCTCAAGGGTTTCGCCCGGCGCGTGGTGATCGAGAATCAACGCGCCACCGGCGTCGAGATCGAAGCTAACAAACAGATTCAGGTCGTTAAGGCGCGGCGTGAAGTGATCGTCGCCGCATCGTCGATCAACTCGCCGAAAATCCTGATGCTGTCGGGCGTCGGCCCGGGCGCTCATCTGCAGGAAAACGGCATAAAGGTAATCGCCAACCGGCCAGGCGTCGGCGGCAATCTGCAGGATCATCTGGAACTCTACATCCAGCAGGAAGCGACCAAGCCGATCACGCTGAATTCGGTGCTCAATCCGTTTTCCAAGGCTTTGATCGGCGCGCAGTGGCTGTTCTTCAAGACAGGTCTCGGCGCTACCAACCATTTCGAGGCGGCTGCCTTCGTGCGCTCGCAGGCCGGCGTCGACTATCCCGACATCCAGTATCACTTCATCCCGGCGGCGGTCCGCTATGACGGCAAGAAGGCGGCCAAGTCGCATGGCTTCCAGGCGCATGTCGGGCCGATGCGCTCGAAGTCGCGCGGCTCGGTGACGCTGCGCTCGCCCGACCCGAGAGCGAAGCCGGTGATCCGCTTCAACTACATGTCGCATCCCGACGACTGGAGCGAGTTCCGCCACTGCATCCGGCTGACGCGCGAGATCTTCGGCCAGAAGGCTTTCGACGGCTTCCGCGGCGAGGAGATTTCGCCCGGCAGCCATGTGCAGTCCGACGATGAGCTTGATGCCTTCATCCGCGACCATGCAGAGAGCGCCTACCATCCCTGCGGCACCTGCAGGATGGGCCGTGCCGACGATCCGACGAGCGTCGTCGATCCGGAATGCCGGGTCATCGGCGTCGAGGGGTTGCGCGTCGCCGACTCCTCGATCTTCCCCCGCGTGACCAACGGCAATCTCAACGCGCCGTCGATCATGACCGGCGAGAAGGCTTCCGACCACATCCTTGGCCGCACGCCGCTTGCGCCCTCCAACCAGGAGCCGTGGATCAATCCGCGCTGGCAGGCGGCAGACAGATAGCGCATGATCCGGCGGGCGCCCTGCCCRCCCGCGACCACGAAYGGAGAATTCCCATGCGCGCCCAGCCGACGGCATCGCATTACGTCAACGGCCGCTACATCGAGGACGAGGGCGGCGCGCCGTTGCCGGTCATCTATCCGGCAACCGGCGAGACGATCGCCACGCTGCATTCGGCGACGCCGAACGTGCTGGAGTTGGCTATCGAGGCGGCCCGCGCCGCGCAGCCGGCATGGGCGCGGCTGAAGCCAGTCGAGCGCGGCCGCATCCTGCGCCGCGCCGCCGACCTTCTGCGCGCGCGCAACGCCGATCTTGCCCGCATTGAGACGCTCGATACCGGCAAGGCGATCCAGGAAACGCTGGTGGCGGACGCGCCGTCGGCCGCCGACTGCCTCGAATATTTCGCCGGCGCGGTCGCAGCCTTCAACGGCGAGATGATCGATCTCGGCGGACCTTTCGCCTATACAAGGCGCGAGCCGCTTGGCGTGTGCGTCGGCATCGGCGCCTGGAACTACCCGATCCAGATCGCCGGCTGGAAGTCGGCGCCGGCGCTCGCCATGGGCAATGCCATGGTGTTCAAGCCGTCGGAGAACACGCCGCTGTCTGCGCTGGCGCTGGCCGAGATCTACAGCGAGGCCGGCCTGCCCGACGGGCTGTTCAATGTCGTGCAGGGCTATGGCGATGTCGGCGCTGGTCTCGTCGGCCATGACGTCGTCGCCAAGGTCTCCGTGACCGGCTCGGTGCCGACCGGCCGCAAAGTGCTGTCGCTTGCCGGCTCGAAGATGAAGCACGCGACGATGGAGCTCGGCGGCAAGTCGCCATTGATCGTGTTCGACGACGCCGATCTCGAAAACGCCATCGGCGGCGCCATGCTCGGCAATTTCTATTCGACCGGCCAGATCTGCTCCAACGGCACGCGCGTCTTCGTGCAGAAGGGCCTGCATGACCGCTTCGTCGAGCGGCTGGTCGAGCGCACCAAGAAGATCCGTATCGGCGATCCGCTCGATCCGGAAACGCAGATGGGGCCATTGGTCAACAAGGCGCAGCAGGACAAGGTCGTCTCCTACATCGCCATCGGCAAGCATGAAGGAGCGACGCTCGCCTTCGGCGGCAACGTGCCGTCGCTGCAGGGTTTCGAGGGCGGCTTCTTCATCGAGCCGACAGTGTTTGCGAACGTCACCGACGGCATGCGGATCGCGCGCGAGGAAATCTTCGGGCCAGTGATGAGCGTGCTGAAATTCGACAGCGAGGACGAGGTGATCGAGCGTGCCAACGGCACCGAATTCGGCCTGGCGGCGGGCGTGTTCACGCGCGACCTGCCGCGCGCCCACCGGGTGATCGCCGAGTTGCAGGCCGGCACCTGCTGGATAAACGCATACAACCTTACGCCTGTGGAAATGCCATTCGGCGGCGTCAAGCAGTCCGGCATCGGGCGCGAGAATTCGCTTGCCGCGCTGGCGCATTATTCGCAGCTGAAGGCGGTCTATGTCGAAACGGGGAACGTGGCCAGCCCGTATTGAGGGAGCGGAAAGATGAGCCAACAAGAAGAAGGCGCAGGCCTACGACAGGCGAGATCGGCCGCTTTGCGTGAAGATATCCGAAAGGGTGTGGAGAGCGGCGCCGCGATCCCTGCATCCGAAGTGTTCCACCGGCTCGAAGCCAAATATTGCCGACCGGCGCGACAGCCAATCTCCCCCCTTGCGGGGGAGATTGGCAGCTTCAGCGCCTCACCCCTTCTCCGTCCCGTCCAGATACTGCGTCAGCGCATAGACCAAATGATAGAAGATGCTGGCCGGCACATCGTTCGCCAGTGAGCGACCTCGCTCGTCGATGCGGTCGATCCAGAGGCCGAGCGGCGCCGGGTCGATATGCCAGCGGAACAGCCGGCCGACACGCGCCTCGATCTCCGGCTTGAGGTCGGGTCCATCAGAGCCGTCGAGCGCGATCGCAGCCTTTATTGCCTCAGCCTGCGGCCAGCTACGCGAGACGCGGTCGAGTGGCAGGCCCTGACGCGAGACCGCTCCATAGGCAAGGCCGGTGGCGCGGTTGAGGCCGTTGGCGACCGCCGAGGCATAGAGCTTGCGAGCGAAGCCGGTCAGCTCTGTCTGGCCGCTGCGGGTGGCGAAATCGACGAGCAGCGATGCCCATTCGAAGTGGTGGCCGGGCTCGGTCCAGGCGCCCTTCTCGTCCGCCACCGGCTTCCAGCCGTCGTCGAAATATTCGCCCAGCGTCCAACTTTCGGCATCGAAGAAATGGCTGCGGAACAAGTCGATGATGCGCGCGGCACGCCGCAGATAGGCGCGCTCACCCGTCGCCTTGTGCCAAGCGAGGAAGGCTTCGAGCAGATGCATATGCGGGTTGGAGCGCCGCTCGCCGGCGCCGTCCGAGGTTTCGAGGAAGCCAGTCATGCGGCTGTCCTCGAGATGGGCATCGAGAAAGGCAAAAGTCTCCTCGCCGAGCCGCAGGGCATCGGGGTGGCCGGATATATGGGCGTGCGCCAGCGCCAGCAGCACGCAGGAATGGTCGTAGGCGTCCTCGACCGGATCGGCGACCGAACCGTCGACGTTGAGCGTGCGCACCCAGCCACCTTTGTCGGTGCGCCCATTGCTGGCCATGAAGCCGATGCCATGGGCGATCAAACGGTCGGCCGGGCCGTCCCAGCCACGCTCCTTGGCCACCGCAAAGGCATAAACCTGGCGTGCCTGCGTGCGCATGCGCTTCGGCTTCATCACCGGCGTTGCGTCGAAGCCGAGCGCCTCGTGGAAGCCGCCATGACGCTCGTCGACGCCAGCGGTCGACCATAGCGGCAGCGTCTCCTCGAACAGCCAGTGGCGCACGCGCCGCCGCCAGGCGCCGCTCTCGATGACCCGATCATGCGCCGGCGTGAACCGCGTCTCCAGCCGGCCGGATTTCTCCAACTGCTCGACGATCTTCTTGACGTGCTGGCTGTGGCTGACCGGCGCGACGAAGGTCGCATCAATCGTTGACACGATGGCCRCGTCCTTCATGCCGATCGCCGACAGCAGACGGCCTTCGCTGCGGATGTAGGAATTCTCGCAATCGATGGCGACGACGTCGCCGACAATGACGTTGCCCTTCTGGTCGGCCGGGCCGACATCGAGCAGCGACTGCCAGGAGCCGAGGTCGTTCCAACGGAAACCTGCCGGCACCATGGCGATGTCCCTGGCCCGCTCCATGATGGCGTAGTCGATCGAGGTCGAGGGGATTGCGGCATAGAGTTCCAGCGGCATGTAGAGGCCGGAAAGATCGCTGGTCGCGGCCTTGTAGGCGGCTTCCGTCGCCTGCCAGATCGTCGGTTCGAAGGCGGCGAAGGCATCGCGCATCGTGCCGGCGCGAAACAGGAAGATGCCGGTGTTCCAGTAGAAGGTGCCGGCGTCGAGATAGGTTTTGGCCGTGACAAGATCGGGCTTCTCGACGAAACGCGAGACGTCGAACACGCCATTCCGCTCGGCCGCGACTTCGATATAGCCGTAGCCGGTCTCCGGCTGCGTCGGCTTGATGCCGAACACCACCAGGCGGCCGGCATTCGCCGCCGCTACGCCCGCCTCGATGCTTTGCCAGAACTGGCGAGGCGTGGATATTTCGTGATCCGACGGCACCACCAGAACCAGCTCGTCGCCATATTCGGAAAGCGTGCGCAGGCTGGCCAGCGCCACGGCTGCCGCCGTGTTGCGCCCCGTGGGCTCGAACAACGGACCGCCGCCGGCGAGACCCAGGCCGGCAAGATCGGCATGGACGCGCTCGGCATGGCGCTCGGAGGCGATGAGGAAGATCGGTGTGGCGCCTTCCGGCCGCGCCGCCAGCCGGCGCAAGGTCTTGGCCAGCATCGAGCCGTCGCCGGACAGGTCATGGAACTGCTTGGGATTGTCCTCGCGCGACAGCGGCCAGAGCCGGGAGCCGACGCCGCCGCTCATGACGAAACTGACGATGCGCTGGTTCATGGACGCCCTGTCAAAAAGTCTGATTGTAGGCGCCGACCTCGGGGCTGCGGCGCAGCACGGCGTCGAGCCCATCGAACATCTGCCGGCGCCGCTCCGACGATACCGGGCTCTCCACCACAACGACAAGCTCGGGCTTGTTGGAAGAGGCGCGGACCAGACCCCAGGTGCCGTCTTCCGCGACAACGCGCACGCCGTTGACGGTGACGAGCGCGGCGATCTTCTGGCCGGCGAAGTCCACCCCTTCGCGCTGCATCGCCTGGAAGTCCGCGACGACACGGTCTACCACACCGTACTTCACCTCGTCGGCGCAATGCGGCGACATGGTCGGCGTGCCGTAGGTCAGCGGCAACGCGCGATAGAGGTCGGCCATCGAGCTTTGCGAATTGCGGTCGAGCATCTGGCAGACGGCGATGGCGGTGACGAGCCCGTCGTCATAGCCGCGGCCGATCGGCGGATTGAAGAAGAAATGGCCGGATTTCTCGAAGCCGGCCATGGCGCCGAGTTCGGCGACGCGGCGCTTGATGTAGGAGTGCCCGGTTTTCCAGTAATCGGTGACGGCGCCATTCGCCTTGAGCACATCATCGGTGGCGAACAGCCCGGTCGACTTGACGTCGACGACAAAGGTCGAACCTGGATGCAGGCTTGTGATGTCGCGGGCAAGCATGACGCCGACCTTGTCGGCGAAGATCTCGTTGCCCTCGTTGTCGACGACGCCGCAGCGGTCGCCGTCGCCGTCGAAGCCCAGCCCGACATCGGCCCCTGTCGCCATCACCTTTTCGCTGATGGCATGCAGCATCCGCATGTCCTCGGGGTTCGGGTTGTAGCGCGGGAATGTATGGTCGAGTTCGACGTCGAGCGGGATCACCTCGCAACCNAGCCTCCCGAAAAATTCCGATTTCCGCTGACAGTTCATCCGCTTGGGTGGCTTCTCCGCTGGAACAAGCGCGGATAGGCCTATTGCTCCGCGATGCCGGTTACACCCCAAGTGTCATTCATCAGATAGCCCTCCGGGAAGGGGTCGGTCGGATCAAGGAAGTAGTGGTTCAATCCCATGACCCATCCACGCCCCGTCACAGTCGGTCGTATTGCCGGCTTCCCGGCAACGACTACTTCTTCGGCAATCTTTCCGACGAAGCTCGAGCGGATGACGGATTGGTTTGTGTAGCTGTCTCCGACTTTCATCTGACCCCGTGCATGCAAGACAGCCATTCGCGCGGACATCCCGGTTCCGGTGGGGCTGCGATCGAGTCTGCCGGGCGAAACCACCACGCCGGAACGGCTTGTGCTGCCGGCGCCCAGGAACGGCTGTACGATCTGGACGATCGAGACATTTTCGATGCGGGGGTTCTCGGGATGAGAGCAGCGAAACTGCTCGCGCGCCGCGATACGGATTTTCTCACCGGCGATGGCGATGTCCCTTGCCTCCGATGGCTCAAGCGAGAAGCCGAGTTGAGTGCAATCGGCAATCGCGTAAATCATGCCGCCATATGCCACATCGACGGTCACGGTGCCAAAGCCTGGCACATCCAGCGGAACGTCGAGTCCAAGGACCATCGAAGGCACGTTCTTGAGTTCTACACCGATACAGGCTCCATCCTTGCAATGCGCGACAATATCGACCGGACCGGCGGGCGTATCCAGAACGAACCGCGTATCGGGTTCCTCCATTGCGATGATTCCAGTTTCGAGCAATGCCGTGACCGTCGCAATCGTATTGGAACCCGACATCGGCACATATTCAGTTGATTCCATCACAATAACACCCGCCGCACATTCTTCGCGAATAGGAGGTGTTATTAGATTGACGCAGAGTATCACACTACCGCGCGGTTCGAGCATGAGGAAGCGCCGGATATGATCGCTGTCGCGCTGCATGTTGACCATTCGCTCATACATGGATTTGCCCTTCGGTGGAAGAACACCTCCGATGATAACCTGGCTTGGTTCACCGCCAACGTTGACGCCCACTGTCGTGATCTGACGCTTAGAGCGCATTTGTTCCCCTTGATTGATGGCAACTTGATAACGTCGACGCCTGCCGCGGACTCTTCTCCGTCTAGATTTCAGGAAGTGCCTTCCTCCCAGACCCCATGTCGACCTACGAAACGCTATCCCGAGCAAGTAAAAGTGTCAACACATCTGTCGACAGTTTAGCAACGTCTAAGCGCATACGTGGTCTTTTCAAAGTGCAAGCATGCCGCTGGCTCCCGCGATGGCATCGCCCAGACGGCGAAGGCGTCGGCGATGCCGGGCTTATTGCTTATGGCCGCCGATATGCTCGACAGCGGGCCCATACTTTGACCTAATGGCGCCGTGCCCCAGAGCCGGATGATTTCAGGTCGAGTCGACCTGAAATCTGAATCCGGCTCTAAATCAAAGAGATAGAGCATGATGTCGCCCGAAAACCGCTTCACACTTTTCGGCATCATGCTTTAGTTCGACGGCAGCCCATCCCAGTTGGTGCGAGAGACAAGGTAGCAGCATGAAGTTCACGCCGATGGCCATTTTGCCGGTGACGGCTACGCTGCTTGTCGCGGCAGGCTGCACGTCGACCACCGCATCGCTCGATCCGGCGAAATACGACAGGATGAGCTGCGCCGAGCTCAACAGCGCGCTCGGCGACACCGCCACCGATATCTCGCGCACCGCCATCAGCCGCGGCAAGGTCGCCAGCACCGGCGTGCCGAACTGGTTGTTGGGTGGCGAACGGGTGAAGACGGCAGTGGCAAATCGCGAGACGGCCCGGATCGAACGGCTGCAGCAACAGCAGCAGGCGATCATCGCGGCCAGGAGGCAGAGGTGTTCGTCTTCGCAATGAGTTGCGCGGGCGGACGGCGGCTACCTCAAGCGCTCATCCTGAACCGGGTCGAATCGATCGCCGCGTTCATCAGCGTCTGCGTGTAGGCCTCGCGCGGATTGCCGAAGATATCCTCGGTCGGCCCCTCCTCGACGATCTTTCCCTGCTTCATGACGATGATGTAGTCGGCCATGGCACGGACCACCGCGAGATCGTGGCTGATGAACAGGTAGGACAGCTGATGATCGGACTGCAGCTTGCGCAAAAGCTCGACGATCTGCTTCTGCACCGAGCGGTCGAGCGCCGAAGTCGGCTCGTCCAGAACCACCACCTTCGGCTTGAGGATCATGGCGCGGGCGATCGCGATGCGCTGGCGCTGGCCGCCGGAGAATTCGTGCGGGTAGCGGTTGCGGGCGTTGGGGTCGAGGCCGACCTCGCGCAGCGCCTCGACGGCGCGCTGGTCGCGCTGCCTGCCGGTGAGCGAGGGTTCATGCACCAAAAGCCCCTCGGTGATCACCTGGCCAATCGTCATGCGCGGCGACAGCGAGCCGAACGGATCCTGGAAGACGAGTTGCAATTCGCGCCTGAGCGGCCGCATCGTCCGCTTGTCGGCTTCGGAAATGTCGCGGTCGCCGAAACGGATGACGCCGTCGCTTGGCAATAGCCTCAACAGCGCGCGGCCGAGCGTCGACTTGCCCGAGCCCGACTCGCCGACGATGCCGATCGTCTGGTTGCGTTTCAGCCGGACCGAGATCTTGTCCACGGCGCGCAGCATCAGCGCTTCGCCGCCAAGGAAGCCGCCGCCGATCTTGAACACCACCTCGACGTTGCGGCCTTCGAGCAGCACGGGCGAATTGGCGGGCGGTGGTGCCTTGGAGCCGGTCGGCTCGGCCGCAAGCAGCATCTTGGTATAGGCGTGCTGCGGATTGGCGAAGAGCGCTTCGGCATCRCCCTCCTCCACCACCTCGCCTTGGCGCATGACATAGACGCGGTCGGCGAAGCGCCGCACGATGCCGAGATCGTGGGTGATGAAGACGATCGCCATGCCGAGCTTGCGCTGCAGTTCGGCAAGCAGCATCAGGATCTGCGCCTGGATGGTGACGTCGAGCGCCGTCGTCGGCTCGTCGGCGATCAGGATGTCGGGATCGTTGGCCAAGGCCATGGCGATCATGACGCGCTGGCGCTGGCCGCCCGACATTTCATGCGGATAGGATTTCATCCGCCGCTCCGGGTCGGGAATGTGCACCAGCCGCAGCAGCTTCAGCGCCTCTTCGCGCGCCGCTGTCGCCGAGAGCCCGCGATGCCGGCGGATCGGCTCGATCAGCTGGTTGCCGATGGTGTAGAGCGGATCGAGCGAGGTCATCGGCTCCTGGAAGATCATGCTGATCTTGCGGCCGCGCACCTTGTTGAGTTGGCTCTTGGTCATCGTCAGCAGGTTCTGGCCGCGATAGTCGACATGGCCGGTCGCCTCGCCGTTCGACGAGAGCAGGCTCATCGCCGCCATCATCGTCTGGCTCTTGCCAGACCCGGACTCGCCGACCACGGCGACGGTCTCGCCGGCATTGACCTTGATGTTGATGCCCTTGACCGCCTCGACGGTGCCGTCGAGGGTCTTGAAGCGGACGCGCAGGTCCCTGACGCTGAGGATCGTTTCGGAAGCCATGTCAGCGATCCCCCATCTTTATCGATCTTTCGGGTCGAGCGCGTCGCGCAGGCCGTCGCCGACGAAGTTCAGCGCGAACAGCGTCGAGACGAGGAAGAAAGCCGGGAACAGGAGCAGCCAGTTGGCGGTGCCGATGTTCTTGGCACCGACCGAGATCAGCACGCCCCAGCTGGTCATCGGCTCCTGCACGCCGAGGCCGAGGAAGGAGAGGAAGCTCTCCAGGATGATCACCTGCGGCACCAGCAGCGTCATGTAGATGACCACCGGGCCGAGCAAGTTCGGGATGACGTGGCGCAGCAGGATGCCGCGCTGGCCGACTCCCATGGCCTCGGCCGCCTGGACATATTCCTGCCTGCGGATCGACAGCGCCTGGCCGCGCACGATGCGGGCCATGTCGAGCCACAGCACCGCGCCCACCGCCAGGAACATCAGCACGAAGTTGCGGCCGAAGAAGACCACCAGCATGATGACGAAGAAGATGAACGGCAGCGAATAGAGCACGTCGACGATGCGCATCATCACCTCGTCGACCCGGCCGCCGGCAAAGCCGGCCGTCGCGCCATAGATGACGCCGATGACCACCGCCACCACGCCGGCGAGCAGGCCGATGGCCAGCGATATGCGCCCGGCCACCAATGTCCTCGACAGCTGGTCACGGCCCGTGTTGTCGGTGCCGAACAGAAAATATTGCTGYTTGATCGAGGCGCTCATCGCCATCTGCAGGCCGTCCGGAGATTTGCTCTCCAACCTGGCGTCGCCGAAYGTGTCGGAACGGTCGAGATAGCGGATGCTGCGTTCATCGATCGGCTTGGGCGACGTCACGGTGACGATGACGCGGTCGCCGTCCTGCTTCCAKTCCTTTATCTCGGCCCGCATACGCTTGACGACATCGTTGAGCGCCGTCTCGATCATGTCGGCCTTGGGATAGGCYGAGAAGCTCGGCGGCATGCGGACGTAGTCCGARTAGATGGCGGTGTATTGATGGGGCACGAACAAGGGYCCGACGATGCACACSGCCGCCATCARGATCAGATACARMAGGCTGGCCATGGCGGCGCGGTTGGCCTTCAATCGAGACCAGGCGTTGCCCCAGAGCGAGCGCCCGGCAACCGGCGCGGCGACGGCGGCATCAGTCATAGCGCACCCTCGGATCGATCACCGCGTAGAGGATGTCGACGATCAGGTTGAACACGATTGTGAAGAGCGCGATCACCACCACGGTGCCCATGACCAACGTGTAGTCGCGATTGAGGGCGGCTTCTACGAAGTAGCGGCCAACGCCCGGAATGGCGAAGATCGTCTCGACGATGACGGAGCCGGTGAGCAGGGCCGCGGCCGCCGGGCCGGCGAAGGAGACGATGGGCAGGATGGCGCCGCGCAGCGCGTGCTTGACGACCACCGACCAATCGGAGAGGCCAAGCGCGCGGGCGGTGCGGATGTGATGGGACCTCAGCGATTCGATCATCGAACCGCGCATCAGGCGGGCGACGATGGCGATCTGCGGCAGCGCAAGCGTCAGCGCCGGACCGATCTTGTTGACAAGCGCGCCATCGCCCCAGCCGCCGATCGGGAGCAGTTTCCAGGTCAGGCCGAACGATAGCTGTATCAACGGCGCGATGACAAAGGTGGGAACGGTGCTGCCCGCGGTGGCGAGCGCGATCACCGCATAGTCGGCGAGCTTGTTCTGGTTGAGCGCCGCGACGGTGCCGAGAATCGAGCCGAGCAAGAGGGCCAGGATCAGCGCCGAGGCGCCAAGCTGGATCGAGATCGGCAGGCCCCTGGCGAAGAGCTCCGTGACGGTGAAGTCAGGCATGTTGTAGCTGGGGCCGAAATTGCCACGCAAAAGGTTGCCCAGATAGTGGGTATATTGCTGCCAGAGCGGATCGTTGAGGCCGAACTGCGCGTCCAGATTGGCCTTGATCTCGGGTTTCAGGCCCCGCTCCTGGTTGAACGGCCCGCCGGGCGCAACGCGGATCAGGAAAAACGCCAAAGTCACGATGACGAACAGCGTCGGAATGGCGGTCAACAGCCGCCGGAAGACATAACGCAGCATCGGCGCTCCGCTTCAGCCAGGGCGACAGCTCTCCAGACGAAGACCGTGGCGCGCTGGCATCTCTGATCTTCGCACCGAGCYGGCTGAAAATCCAACATGACTTTCGGCCCGGTACGACGACAGACCGCGACCGCCGCGTCGCGCATGACCCCGAACCGGAGGTTCGGAAAGGATCATGCGCTTTCTAAAGTGCTACAGCGTCCTTTGCGCGTCCCGAGGGACGCGCGGCGCTGTAGAAGTGACGCGGCGGCGCGGCCAAGGTTGGTTGTCAATCCTTGGAGATGAAGCGGGACGGATGCACGTCCATGACATTGTCGGTGAAGCCGTGCAGCTTCGAGGAAACGATGTCGTGGTAGCTGTAGTAGAGAAGCGGTATCTCACCCATGTCGTCGATGAGGATGCGCTCGGCCTCGGCGAGGTCCTTCATGCGCTGCTCCGGCTTGCCGCCGGCGGCGGCTGCCTTGTCCATCGCCGCCTCGAACGCGGCGCTGTCATAGTTCGAATAGTTGTTGCCGCTCGCCTTGCGGGAAATGCCGAGGAAGGTTTCGGGGTCCTTATAGTCGGCGATCCAGCCGGCGCGCGCCACGTCATAGTCTCCCTTCTGCTGAAGGAAGGAATAGTGGGTCTTGGTGTCGGTGTTGACCAAGGTGATCTCGACGCCAAGCGGTTTCAGCTGCTCCTGGATGGCGACCGCCGTGTTCTTGTGGTTCTCCGAGGTGTTGTAGCGGATTTCCATCTTCAGCGGATGCTGGGGCGTATAGCCAAGTTTCTCCAGGATCTTCTTGGCCGCATCCTCACGGTCGATCTGCGACATGTCGGCGTATTTGGCCATCGCCGGCGTGTAGCCCTCAATTCCGGGCGGCACCATCGAGTAGCCGGGCAGCATGGAGTTCTGCCAGACCTTTTCGGCGATGAAGTCGCGGTCGATGGCCATCGAGATGGCGTTGCGCAGCTCGGGATTGTTCCACGGCGCCTTGTCGGTCTTGATCGCATAGTAGTAGGTGCCGAGATACGGTCCGACGCGGATCTGGCTGCCGAACTTGGTCTTGAGGTCGGCAAGCTGCTCGGTCGGAAGATCGTCATAGCTGTCGAGTTCGCCGGCCTCGAAGCGCTTCATGGCCGAGGAGCGGTCCTCTGTCGGAATGTAGTTGACAGTGTCGATCTTGACGGACGCTGCATCCCAGAATTTCGGATTCTTGACCAGTTTCATGTGATCGTTGGGAATCCATTCGGCGAGCGTGTAGGCGCCGTTGGACACCATGGCGCCCGGCTTGACCCAATCGGCGCCCAGCTTTTGGACGGCGGCCTTGCTCACCGGATAGGTAGCCTGATGGGTCAGCATCTCCAGGAAGTAGGGCGTCGGCGCCTTCAGCGTGACTTCAAGCGTGTTGGCGTCGACCGCCTTGACGCCCATGTCCTGCGGCTTGCCCTTCTTGGTGTTGGCCTCCTCGGCGCCCTTCACCGGATAGAGCATCGAGGCGTATTCGGCGCCGGTGGCGGGATCCTCCAGGCGCTGGAACGCGAAGACGAAGTCCTCGGCGGTTACCGGCGTGCCGTCCGACCAGAGGCCGTTCTTACGCAGTTTGAAGGTGTAGACGGTGCCGTCATCCGATACCGTCCAGCTTTCGGCGGCGCCAGGAATGACGTTCGCCTTCTCGTCCTGCATGACCAGGCCCTGGAACAGATCGCGCAGCACATTCGCTTCGTAGACCGTTGACGTCTTGTGCGGGTCGACCGACTGCAACTCCGCGGCGGACCCTCTGTTGTAGACCACGTCGGCGAAAGCGTAGGTATGGAAAGCACCCGTGGCCAGTGCCATGGTGGTGGCGAACACCGTCGCCTTCAGCATGTTTTTCAGCATGAAGTTTCTCCCTGTCGGCGCGGCCCCTCAGCCACACCATTTACGTGTTGACGCACCGGAACCATTCAAAAGGTCCCTTTCGAGCGTGCCACCGGTCCCTTCCGGCAGCTGGTGGCAGGAGACTAGACAGGGGAGAATCTTATTTCAACCACCTGCCGCTTGACGTTGAGTGAGCAGTATCTTTCTAAAACAGCGAAATCTAATGCTTTTACCTGTCTTTCAACTTGGCACACCTGCCGGTTGTTCCGACCATTTTCTATTTTTGCAGGCAGGTGTTGGCATTCTCCGGCCCATGCTGAAGAACCGAAAATTCCGCGCACCATGGTCACGTTTCCGGGCCGACGCCACGGGCACGTCGGCCGTCGAATTCGCCATGCTGGCGCCGGTCTTCATCGCACTTCTGCTCGGCATGGTTGCATATGGAATCTATTTCGGCGCCAGCCATTCCGTGCAGCAGATCGCCGCCGACGCGGCGCGAACCGCGATAGCCGGCCTCAACCAGACGGAGCGCCAGGCGCTGGTCACCGATTTCATCGCGCACGACGTCGCGGGCTATCCTTTCGTCGATCCCAACAAGCTGACCATCAACGCGCAGGACAGCGCCGCCGACGGCAGCCAGTTCGTCGTCTCGGTCAGCTACGACGCGCGCAACCTGCCGATCTGGAACCTGTTCCCGAATCTGCCGCTGCCAGGCACCACGATCCAGCGCCAGTCGACGATCCGGGTCGGGGGCATATGATGCGGACTTCCGCGGGGGGACTGATGGGCGCAACACGACGTCTGCTGGCGGACAGGCGCGGCAATTTCGCGGTCATGACTGCGCTCTGCGCCCCGGTGGCGATCGCGCTGACGGCGTTCGCCATCGACGAAGGCTCACTCTACAACGAACGCCGCGCCGCGCAGTCGATCGTCGACCTCGCCGCAATCACCGCCGCCGCCAACGTCAACAATGCGCAGCAAGCAGTGCTGACGACACTGAAGGACAATGGAATCAACTCGGTGACCGTCCAGCGGCCGGGCACCAATATCGCCCCGACTGCCAGCCAGGCGGTCGTGCAGGTGGTGCCGGGRCGCTACACGGGCATGAGTTCGATCGCCACCGGAAGCCGGTTCGAGGCGGGCAAACTCCCCTACAATGCCGTCCAGGTGTCGTTGAAGAAACAGGGCACGCTCTATTTCGCCGCCTCGATGATGGCGCCGCCGGTCATCGGCACGACGGCCACGGCCAGCACCCAGGCKGAGGCGGCGTTCTCGATCGGCTCTCGGCTCGCCAGCCTCAATGGCGGRATTCTCAACGCCCTGCTTGGCGGCCTGCTGGGCGGCAACATCTCGCTCAGCGTGATGGACTACAATTCGCTGGTCTCGGCCGACGTCGACGTGCTTTCSTTCATCGGYGCRCTGGCGACGCGGATGAACATCACCGCCGGYTCRTACTCGGACGTCCTGGCCTCGAAGGCGACGGTCGGCCAGATCGCGACGGCAATGGCCAATGTGCCCGGGCTCGACGGCACCAGCAGCCTCGCGTTGCGGTCGATCGCAAGCAAGGCCACCAGCACGRCCAAGATTCCGCTCAGTACCCTCATCGAYCTCGGYTCCGTGGGTAACCTTGGTRTCGGACAAAAGCCCCCGGGCCTTTCAGTCACCGCCAGCGCGTTGAGCATCTTGACGGCGGCCGCCGTGCTCGCCAACGGCTCGAACCAGGCCACGGTCAACCTCGGCGCCACGATCCCCGGCCTGACGTCTACGACGCTGGCAATCGCAATCGGCGAGCCCATGCAATTCGTGCCCTGGATGGCGGTTGGAGAGGCCGGCACGGTGGTGCGCACTGCGCAGACGCGCATCAAACTCGATGCCAGCGTCAAAGTCGGCAATTCCAATCTCGGCGGCGGCATCAATCTGCTCGCCGTCAACCTGCCGCTCAATGTCGAGGTGGCTTATGCCGAAGCCAAGCTGACCGACATAACCTGCCCGTCCGGACCATCGAGCATCAATGTGTCGATTTCCGCGCTACCCGGCGTCGTCTCGGCGCATCTCGCAGACAGCAATGCCAGCGGCTTTGCCGACTTCACGCAGCCGCAGTCCTTCTCCGACGCCGACATAGCGAGCCTGAAGCTCTTGCTCATTCCGCTGCTGCAGGTGACAGGATCGTCGGCCTTCTCGGTCACCAATATGACGCCGACAAACCTGACCTTCAACGCCACCGACATCGCCAACAAGGCGATCAAGACCGCGTCGACGAAGAACCTGACGCAGTCGCTCACCACCTCACTGGTCAACAACCTGTCGTTGTCGGTCAATGCGCTGGGCCTCGGCCTCGATGTGACCGCCCTGCTCGGCACGGTGAAGCCGGCGGTGACGACGCTGCTCAATGGCGTGACCGCCCCGGTCGACAACCTGGTCTACAACGTGCTCGGCGCGCTCGGCGTGCGCGTCGGCGAGGCCGATGTGCGGGTGACAGGCGCAACCTGCGGGCGCGCGGTGCTCGTCCAGTAGCCGGTTGTCTTTACGCAATTCGACCGAGGAAACAGCCCAAGGCCGGCAGCGCGAGCAGTCTTTCTTCTAGAATTCCCCTGGCATCGACCGCGAGATCGATCGGCTCGACATGTCCGAAATCCTCGGGCAGCGTCCAGGCGGCCGGCTCGCCGGCGAAATTGAAGACGCAAAGCAGCCTCTCGCCGCCGCCCTCGCGAACAAAGGCCAGCACGTCGCCTCCGGCGTCGAGAAAGCGGATCGAACCGGTGACCAGCGCCGGGTGGCGCCTGCGCAGGGCCAGGATCGAGCGATAGGCGCCAAGCACCGACCGCTCGTCGCCGTTCTGGACATCGACGGCCCGGGCGCGATGCGCCTGCGGCACCGGCAGCCACGGCTTGCCCGTCGAGAAGCCACCGTTGTCGGCCTCGGCCTGCCAGACCATCGGCGTACGGCAACCGTCCCTGCCCTTGACGCCGGGCCAGAAGCGGATGCCGACGGGATCGCGCAAATCCTCATAGGCAAGCTCGGCTTCCTCGAGGCCGAGTTCCTCGCCCTGGTAGAGACAGATCGAACCGCGCAGGCAGGACAGCAGCGCGATCGCRAACTTCGCGATCGTATCGGGGYTGTCGCCGGGCCGCGTCCAGCGGCTGACATGGCGCATGACGTCGTGGTTGGAAAACGCCCAGCAGACCCAGCCGTCGGYGACGGCGTTTTCGAACGCCTCGACACAGCCGCGCACATGGGCGGCCGAGAATTGCGGGCCGAGCAGRTCGAAGGTGTAGCACATCTGCAATTTGTCGCCGCCGGACGTGTAGGCGGCGAGCGTCTGCAGCGAGCGCTCCTCGTCCCCCACCTCGCCTACCGCGGCGCGATCCGGGTACTCGTCGAGCAGCGCGCGGAAACGCTTGAGGAAGTCGAGGTTCTCTGGGCGCGTCTTGTCGAAAAGATGCTCCTGGAAAGCATAGGTGCTGGTGGCGCCGTTGGTGCCGGCAACGCTCGCGGCGAGTGGCGGGTTGTCGCGCAGCCAGCGGTCGTGAACATAATAGTTGACCGTATCAAGCCTGAAGCCATCGACGCCGCGTTCCAGCCAGAAGCGCACCGTGTCCAGCAACGCGTCCTGCACATTCGGGTTGTGGAAGTTGAGGTCAGGCTGCGCGGCCAGAAAATTGTGCATGTAATACTGCCGGCGCGTGGCGTCCCATTCCCAGGACGGTCCGCCGAACACCGAGAGCCAGTTGTTGGGCGCGTTGCCGTCCGGCTTGGCGTCGGCCCAGACGTACCAGTCGGACTTGGCATTGTCGCGGCTGGCGCGGCTTTCGACGAACCATTCATGCCTGTCGGACGAGTGCGAGATCACCTGATCGATGATGATCTTCAGCCCAAGCCGGTGCGCCTCGGAAATCAGCGCGTCGAAATCCTCCAGCGTGCCGAACATCGGGTCGACGTCGCGATAGTCCGACACGTCGTAACCCATGTCGGCCATCGGCGACTTGAAGAAGGGCGACAGCCAGACGACATCGACGCCGAGCAAGGCGACATGGGCAAGCCGCGCGGTGACGCCCTTGAGATCGCCGCTGCCGTCGCCGGTCGTGTCCTGGAACGAGCGCGGATAGATCTGGTAGATGACGCAGCCGCGCCACCACTCCGCACCCCGCCGGGCATTCTCATCAAACATCACGACCCCTTCCCGGCGGGGGCTTTGCGGCCCGGCGCTCGATCATAAAAGCCACGCCGCGACCGGACAGCGGCCGCGCCAGGTCGACCGCCTGCGTGTCGATGGCGGAGCGCCACTCGAAGCCGTCCCGCACCGGCAGGCTGAAGACGCATTGCCGGCGATCGCCATTGATGATGACGGCAAGGCGGCCTTCGGTATCGCCGAGCAGCATGACGAGCCGATGTCGGGCAGGATCGTTCCAGTCGGCCTCGCCGAGCGGCGCGCCTGTCTCGGTCAGCCAGGCGACGTCGGCAATGCCTGACGCATCGGGTTCCCCGGTCAGGAAATGCGTGCCAACCAGTACCGGGAAGTCCCGCCGCAATTTTGAAAGCGCTCCCGTGTACAATTCAAGCGCCTCGTCACGACCGGCCCAGTCGAGCCAGGTGACGGCGTTGTCCTGCGCATAGGCGTTGTTGTTGCCCTTCTGCGTGCGGCCGAACTCGTCGCCGGCGGTCAGCATGATCGTGCCGCGCGAGGCAAAGAGCGTGGCGAGCAGCGCGCATTGGTCGTTGAAGCGGGCCTTGGCGATTGCCGTGTCGTCCGTCTCGCCTTCGACGCCATTGTTCCAGGACAGGTTGTCGTCGTGGCCGTCGCGGTTCTGCTCGCCATTGGCCTCGTTGTGCTTGCGCTCATAAGCGACGATGTCGGCCAGCGTCATGCCGTCATGCGCGGCGATGAAATTGACGGTGCGGGTTGCAGGTTGCCCYGTCCTGCCGAAGACGTCGGAGGAACCGGCGAGCCGCGTGGCCAAGGCGCCGACCATGCCGGCGTCGCCGCGCCAGAAGCGCCTGACGTCGTCGCGGTAGCGGTCGTTCCATTCCAGGTATGGCGGCCGGAAATTGCCGAGCTGGTAGCCGCCCGGTCCGATGTCCCACGGCTCGGCGATCAGCACGCGGTCCGCGAGCACCGGATCGCCGGCAATGGCCCGGAGCAGCGGCGCGTCCGGATCGAACGCACCGTCGACCCGGCCGAGCACGGGGGCAAGGTCGAAGCGGAACCCATCGACGCCGGCGAAGTGGACGAAATGGCGGAGCGTGTCGAGCACCATTTCCTGCACGATCGGATGGTCGCAGGCGACCGTGTTGCCGGTGCCGGTGTCGTTGGCCAGCCTGCCGTCGACCAGGTGCCTGTAATAGGCCTGCGCGTCGAGGCCGCGTAGCGACAGCGTCGGCCCGAGCCGGTCGCTTTCGCCGGTGTGGTTGAAGACCAGGTCGAGGACGGTGCCGATGCCCGCCTTGCGCAGCGCGGCGACCGTGTCGCGCAATTCGGTCAAACCGCCTGGCGCCAGGCGCGGGTCGAGCGCCATGAAGGTGACCGGGTTATAGCCCCAGGCATTGCTCAAGCCCAATGGCGGCAGATGGCGCTCGTCGATCGACGCCGTCACCGGCATCAGTTCGACAGCCGAAACGCCGAGACGCTTCAGATGCTCGACGATTGCAGGGTGAGCGAGAGCCGCGATGGTGCCGCGTTGCGTCTCGGGTACGTCCGGGCGGAGCTTGGTGAAGGAGCGGACATTGAGCTCGTAGATCAGACCGCCGGGCTGGAACAACGGGGGCCGGGACACGACAGGTTCCAACGGTGGAAGCGCTATCGCCTTCGGCATCAACGGGGCTGTGTCGGCGCCTTCGTTGCGCTTGGCGGCAAGCCGCCAATGATATTGGTAGGGCCGGTCGATCTCGACGGCGTAGGGGTCGGTCAGCAGCTTGTCCGGATCGAACCACAGGCCGCGCTCCGGCGCGTAGTCGCCGTCGGCGCGGAAACCGTAGCGTGTGCCCGATGCAAGGGCGGAGACGAAAAGGGCATGCACGCCCCCGCCTTCCGGGGTTAGCTCCAGCCGATCGAGTTCCTGGGCGCCGCTGTCGTCGAAGATCGAGACCCAGAGCCGCCTCGCCGATGACGACCAGGCGGCAAAGCGGATGCCTTCGGGGGTGATGGTTGCGCCGGGGGTCATGCGAGCGCTTCCCCTTCTCCCCTTGTGGGAGAAGGTGGATCGGCGCGCAGCGCCGAGACGGATGAGGGGTGTTGGACGGAGTGAGGCACTGAAGAATAGGATGCCTCAAGCGCCCATTTCTTCATTGTAGCGATCCGTCCAACACCCCTCATCCGTCCGAGCTTCGCTCGGCCACCTTCTCCCACAAGGGGAGAAGGGGGAGCCTCCGCCGCCTCTCTCAAGTAATCACGCTCGGCTTGTTGCGGCCGGTGTGGCTCTTGATGCCGGCGATGTCGTCGGCGGCGGCGATGAGGTCGGCCAGCGCGTCCTGGGTGTCGAGGTCGTGCCTCGCCTTATCCGGCTCGTAACGCTCGATATAGACACGCAGCGTCGCTCCGGACGTGCCGGTGCCGGACAGGCGGAAGACGACGCGCGAGCCGCCCTCGAACAGGATGCGGATGCCTTGATGCTCGCTGGTCGAGCCGTCGACCGGATCGTGATAGGCGAAGTCGTCGGCATTGGCGATCTTCAGACCGCGCACATTGGTACCGGGCAGCGAGCCGAGCTTGGCGCGCAACTCGTCGATCAGCTTGCTGGCGCGCTCGGCCTCGACCTCTTCGTAGTCGTGGCGCGAGTAATAGTTGCGGCCGTAGGTCGCCCAATGCTCGGTGACGACATCCTTGCAGCTCTCATTGCGCACCGCGAGGATGTTGAGCCACAGGAGCACGGCCCACAGGCCGTCCTTCTCGCGCACATGGTTGGATCCGGTGCCCGCGCTCTCCTCGCCGCAGATCGTCGCCATGCCGGCGTCAAGCAGGTTACCGAAGAACTTCCAGCCGGTCGGCGTCTCGTAGATGCCGATGCCGAGCTTTTCGGCCACGCGGTCGGCGGCCCCGCTGGTCGGCATCGAGCGGGCGATGCCCTTCAGGCCTTCCTTGTAGCCCGGCGCCAGATGAGCGTTGGCCGAAAGCATCGCCACCGAATCCGACGGGGTGACGAAGATGCCCTTGCCGATGATCAAGTTGCGGTCGCCGTCGCCGTCCGACGCCGCGCCGAAATCCGGCGCGTCCGGTCCCATCATCTCGTCATAAAGATGCTTGGCATGCACCAGGTTCGGGTCGGGGTGATGGCCGCCGAAATCCGGCAGCGGCTTGAAGTTGCGGCAGGTGCCGTTGGGCGCCCCGAGCCGGCGCTCGAGGATCTCCTTGGCGTAGGGACCGGTGACCGCATGCATGGCGTCGAAGCGCATGCGGAAGCCGTATTTGAAATTGGCGCGGATGGCGTCGAAGTCGAACAGGCTCTCCATCAGCTCGGCATAGTCCTTGACCGGGTCGAATATCTCGACGGTCATGCCGCCTGCCTCGACTGTGCCGATCGTGTCGATGTCGATGGTGCCGATGTCGGCGGTCTTGAAGCTCGAAATGGTCTTGGTCTTGGCGAAGATGGCGTCGGTCAGCTTCTCCGGCGCCGGGCCGCCATTGCCGGCATTGTACTTGATGCCGAAATCCTCATGCGGGCCGCCCGGATTATGGCTGGCCGACAGGATGATGCCGCCGAAGGTCTTGTATTTGCGGATGATGTTGGAGGCGGCCGGCGTCGACAGGATGCCGCCCTGCCCGACCATCACCTTGCCGAAGCCGTTGCCGGCGGCAATGGCGATGGCTTTCTGGATGACCTCGCGGTTGTAGAAGCGGCCGTCGCCGCCGATCACCAGCGTCTTGCCCTGAAAACCCTCCAGCGCGTCGAAGATCGACTGGATGAAGTTCTCGGCATAGTGCTCCTGCTGGAACACGGGCACCTTCTTGCGCAGGCCGGAGGTGCCCGGCTTCTGGTCGGAGTAGGGTTTGGTGGGGACGGTGCGTATCATGCCTCAGGCAGCCCTTTTCGAAAGCAGCAAGCGATAAAGTTCGACGTATTTCTCGGCRCTCTTGTCCCAGGAGACATCGGCCTTCATACCCTGGCGCTGRATCGAAGCCCAGGTCGCCGGCCTGGCATGCGCCTCGACCAGCCGRTGGATGGCGTGCAGCATGGCGCCGCCATTGTTCGGCGCGAACTGGAAGCCGGTGGCGACGCCGGCCGAGAGTGCCGCCTCGTTGGCGTCGATGATGGTGTCGGCGAGCCCGCCCGTGCGGGCGACGACCGGCACGCAGCCGTAGCGCAGGCCGTAGAGCTGGGTGAGGCCGCAAGGCTCGAAGCGCGAGGGGATGACGATGGCGTCGCAACCGCCCTGCATGACGTGTGAAAGCCCCTCGTCGTAGCCGATGACGACGCCGACACGGCCACGATGACGGGCGGCTGCGGCAAGCAGCGAGCCTTCGAGGCCGGCATCGCCCGAACCCAGGATGGCGAGCCGGGCGCCCGACTGAGCGATGCCGTCGACGACAGCCGCCAGTATATCCATGCCCTTCTGCCAGGTCAGCCGGCTGACGACGCAGACGATCGGGCTGTCGTCCGCTTCGAGACTGAAACGATCCTCGACGGCCTTGCGGTTGAGGCGGCGCGTCTCGAGCGTATCGGCCGAATAATTGGCCACCAGATGCTTGTCGGTCTCGGGGTTCCAGATGTCGATGTCGATGCCGTTGACGATGCCGTAGAGGTCCACGGCGCGCATGTTGATCAGGCCGTCGAGACCCATGCCGAATTCCGGAGAGCGGATTTCCTGCGCATAGGTCGGGCTCACCGTGGTGATCGCCCAGGCCGCCTGCAGGCCGGCCTTGAGATAGCCGACGCCGCCATAATATTCGACGCCGTCGAGCTGCATCGCCACCCCCGGCAGGCCGAGCTCGCCGAAGATGCCGGCGCCGAACTGGCCCTGGAAGGCAAGGTTGTGCACGGTGATCAGCGACGGCACGCCGACCGCCTTGCCGTAGCGCATATAGGCAAGCGTCATCGCCGACTGCCAGTCATGGGCATGCACTAGGTCGGGCTGGTAGCCTGAGATCGCGCCGCCGGCGATGTCGCCACCAACCTGGCTCAGCGCCGCGAAGCGCCGCCAGTTGTCCGGCCAGTCGGCGCCGCGCGCGTCGCCATAGGGACCGCCCGCCCGATCGAAGAGATGCGGCGCGTCGAGCACGAAAAGGTCGAGCTCGCCGATCTTGACGGCATGGACCGACGCCTTGCCGCCCTGCAGCAGCGGATACTGGTAGACGGCCTTCTTTTTCTTGAAGGCATCCATCACCACCGGATAGCCGGGGATCAGCGTGCGCATCGCCACGCCCTTGCCGGCAAGCGCGATCGGCAACGCGCCGGTCACGTCGGCGAGCCCGCCGGTCTTGATCAGCGGAAAGATTTCGGGCGTGACCGACAGAACCTGCATGCGCTCCACATTCCGATCTCAAAGTGACAGCTTGTTGATCATGTCCTGGGTGATCAGGCTGATGCCCTTTTCCGAAACGCGGAAGCGCTTGGCGTCGAGTTCCGGATCCTCGCCGACCACCAGCCCTTCCGGGATCTGGACGCCATGGTCAATGACGACGCGCTTCAGGCGCGCGTTGCGCCCGACATGGACGTCGGGCAGCATCACCACCTCCTCGAGCTTCGAATAGGAGTTGATGCGCGCGCCGGTGAAGATCAGGCTGCGGCGCAGCGAAGCGCCCGAGACGATGCAGTCGCCCGATACCAGCGAGGAGATCGCCTCGCCGCGCCGGCCGTCCTCGTCATGCACGAATTTTGCCGGCGGCTTCAACTCGGCATAGGTCCAGATCGGCCAGTCGCGGTCGTAGAGGTCGAGCTCAGGCGTGACGGCGGTCAGGTCGATATTGGCTTCCCAATAGGCATCCACCGTTCCGACATCGCGCCAGTAGGCCTCGTTCTCGGCTGTCGAGCGCACGCAGGACTTGGCGAAGCGGTGGGCGACCGCCTTACCGTGCTGAACGATATAGGGAATGATATCCTTGCCGAAGTCGCGGCTGGAGCCCGGCTCKGCCGCATCGCGGCGCAGCTGCTCCATCAGGAACTTGGTCTTGAACACATAGATGCCCATCGAGGCCAGCGCGAAATCCGGCTTGTCCGGGATGCCGGGCGGATCGGCCGGCTTCTCGATGAAGGAGATGATGGTGTCCTTCTTGTCGACATGCATGACGCCGAAGCCGGTCGCTTCCATGCGCGGCACCTCGAGGCAGCCGACGGTCACGTCGGCGCCGGCGTCGACGTGCTGGCGCAGCATCAGCTCGTAGTCCATCTTGTAGATGTGGTCGCCGGCGAGGATGACCATGTATTCGGGGCCGTAGGCCTCGATGATGTCGATGTTCTGGTAGACCGCGTCGGCGGTGCCTTCATACCAYTGCGTTTCGGAGACACGCTGGCTGGCCGGAAGGATGTCGAAGCTCTCGTTTCGCTCSGGCCGCAGGAAGTTCCAGCCGCGCTGCAGGTGGCGGATCAGCGAGTGCGCCTTGTATTGGGTGGCGACGCCGAGACGGCGGATGCCGGAGTTCAGCGCGTTGGAGAGGGCAAAATCGATGATGCGCGTCTTGCCGCCGAAATAGACGGCGGGCTTGGCGCGCCGGTCGGTCAGTTCCTTGAGGCGGCTGCCGCGCCCGCCGGCCAGCACATAGGCCATGGCATCGCGTGCCAGCGGCTGGGTTCTCTTGATTTCTGCCATTGCTTCCCTCCCAAGTAAGCCGTCCGGAACATTGCTGGTAAAGGATGAGACATCATCCGCCCTGGTCCGTGACGAGTTCGAGCATGATCGTCGAGAGCGGCGGCAACAGCATCGTCGCCGATGTGCCGCCCCCTTCCCCGCTCGCCACGACCGTGCCGCCGTTGCCCATGCCGGAGCCGCCATAGGCGGCGGCGTCGGTATTCATGATCTCGCGCCACTCGCCCGCCTTCGGCAGCGGCACGCGATAGTTCTCGCGCGGCACCGGCGTGAAGTTGGAGATGACGGCGACAGGGTTGCCGCCGGGCGCGCTGCGCAGCCAGGCGAAAACCGAGTTGTCGCGATCGTCGACGATCAGCCAGGAGAAGCCATCCGGCTCGCAATCGCGCGCATGCAGCGCCGGACGCGAGCGGTAGAGGTAGTTCAAGTCCCGCACCACCTGCCAGACGCCCCGGTGCGGCGCGAATTCCAACAGGTCCCAGTCGAGCGCGCGTTCCTCGCTCCATTCGCGGCGCTGGGCGAATTCCTGTCCCATGAACAGGAGCTTCTTGCCGGGATAGCCCCACATGAAGGCGTAGTAGGCGCGAAGCGTGGCGAATTTCTGCCAGTCGTCGCCCGCCATCTTGTTGAGCAGCGTGCCCTTGCCGTGCACGACCTCGTCATGGGAGAGCGGCAGCACGAAGTTTTCCGAGAAGGCGTAGACCAGGCCGAAGGTGATGTCGTTGTGGTGGTGCTTGCGGTAGATGGGCTCCTTGGAGAAATACTCCAGCGTGTCGTGCATGAAGCCCATGTTCCATTTGAAGCCGAAGCCGAGCCCGCCCTCATGCACCGGCCGCGACACTTTCGGCCATGAGGTGGATTCCTCGGCGATGGTCATGACGCCGGGATGGTGGCCGTAGAGCTCCTTGTTCATCTTCTGCAGGAAGTCGACGGCCTGCAGGTTCTCGCGCCCGCCCTTCTCGTTGGGGATCCACTCGCCCGCCTTGCGCGAATAATCGAGGTAGAGCATCGAGGCGACCGCGTCGACGCGCAGGCCGTCGACATGGTATTTTTCGGCCCAGAACAGCGCGTTGTTRACGAGGAACGATACCACCTCGCGGCGGCCGAAATTATAGATCGCGGTGTTCCAGTCGGGGTGGAAGCCCTGGCGCGGATCGGCATGCTCGTAAAGCGCCGTGCCRTCGAACTTCACCAGCCCGTGCTCRTCGACCGGGAAATGCGCCGGCACCCARTCGAGGATGACGCCGATGCCGGCACGGTGCGCGCCGTCGACGAAACGGGCGAAGCCGTCGGGATCGCCRAAGCGKGCGGTCGGCGYGTAGAGGCCAGTCGTCTGGTAACCCCAGGACGGATCGTAGGGATGCTCGGAGATCGGMAGGAACTCGATATGGGTGAAGCCGGTGTCGACCGCATAAGGGATCAGTCGCGCGGCAAGCTCGTCCCAGGTAAGGAACGTGCCGTCGTCGCGGCGCTGCCACGAACCGGCATGGACCTCGTAGATCGAGATCGCCTCGCGCCTGGGATCGGCGCTGCGCCAGAAGCCGCGATGCGCCTCGTCGCCCCATTGATGCGCCATCGTCGGCGCCGTCACCGAAGCGGTGGCCGGGCGCAATTCCGATTCGAAGGCGAACGGGTCCGCCTTGAGCGGCAGCCGAACACCGTCGGGGCCGATGATCTCGAACTTGTAGGGCCTGCCGGCGCCGATATCGGGGATGAACAGCTCCCAGATGCCGGTGTCCTTGCGGTCGCGCATCGTATGTCTGCGACCGTCCCAGTCGTTGAAGGCGCCGACCACCGAAACGCGCCTGGCRTTGGGCGCCCAGACGGCGAAATGCACGCCGGTCGCGCCCTCATGGTCGATGATGTGGGCGCCGAGCTTGTCGAAGAGCCTTAGATGCGAGCCCTCGGCCATGTAGTAGTCGTCCATCGGGCCGAGCACCGGGCCGAAGGAATAGGGATCGGTCAGCCACCAGTCGCCGCCGGTATTGCTGGCATGGTAGCGCAGCGGCTGGCGTCTGCGGATCGAGAGCTTGCCCTCGAAGAAGCCGGCGTCGTCGGTGCGGGCCAATTCGCCGACCTTCTTGCCGGTCAGCGTGTAGGCGGTGACGAACTCGGCATTGGGCACGAAGCAGCGGGCGACGAAACCCTTGCCGGCCTCATGCACGCCGAGAACCGCGAAGGGATCGCCATGCGTGCCGGAGACAATCGCCGCGACATCGCCGGCTGGCGCCTGTYCATCCGGCCCGCTTGTCGCGGCGGTCGCGCGCGGCTTCCTCATCAGGCAATGTCCCTCCCAGGGAGATGGGCCACATTGTTCGTGGCCTCATGCAATCACATCAGACGGGCACGTTCCAGATTTCTTTCGCATATTGGCGGATCGTGCGATCGGACGAGAACCAGCCGACGCGGGCGACGTTGCGGATGGCGCGCGCGCACCAGTCGGGACTGTTGCGCCAGACGGCGTCGACCTCGCGCTGGCAGTCGGCGTAGGAATCGAAATCGGCCGCCACCATGAACCAGTCGCTCTGGTAGAGGCCGTTCATGAGGTCGCGGTAGCGGTTTGGATCGTCGGGCGAAAAGACGCCGGACGAAATCGCCGCCACGGCCTGCGAAAGCTCCGGCGAAGCCTCGATCACGCCGCGCGGGTCATAGCCGTTGTTGCGCCGTTCCGCGACCTCGGCGGTGGTGAGGCCGAAGATGAAGATGTTGTCGTCGCCGACACGCTCCTTGATCTCGACATTGGCGCCGTCGAGCGTGCCGATGGTCAGCGCGCCGTTGAGAGCGAATTTCATATTGCCGGTGCCTGACGCTTCCATACCGGCGGTCGAGATCTGTTCGGAAAGATCGGCGGCCGGCATCATCACCTCGGCCAGGCTGACATTGTAGTTCGGCACGAACACGATCTTCAGCAGGCCGCGCACCGAGGGATCGCTGTTGATGACCCTGGCGACGTCGTTGGCCAGTTTGATGATCAGCTTGGCATTGTGGTAACTGGGCGCCGCCTTGCCGCCGAAGAATTTCACGCGCGGCATCCAGTCACGCTCGGGGTGCGAGCGGATCTGGTCGTAAAGCGCGATCGCTTCCAGGATGTTGAGCAGCTGGCGCTTGTATTCGTGGATGCGCTTGACCTGGATGTCGAACAGCGCCGAGGGATCGAGCCTGATGCCGAGCCGGTCGGCGACGAGGTTGGAGAGCCTTACCTTGTTCTGCCGCTTCACGCCGGCGAACTTCTCGCGGAAGGCGTTGTCGTCGGCAAAGGCGTCGAGATCCTTGATCGCCTCGATGTCGTCCATGAAACGGTCGCCGATCGCCTCGCGCACAATCGAGGTCAGGCCCGGATTGCACTGGATGAGCCAGCGCCGCGGCGTGATGCCGTTGGTCTTGTTGTTGATGCGCTCGGGATAGAGCCGGTGGAGATCGGCGAACACCGTCTCCTTCATCAGCTCGGTGTGCAGCGCCGAGACGCCGTTGACCGAATGCGAGCCGACGAAGGCGAGATTGCCCATGCGCACCCGGCGGTCGCCATTCTCCTGGATCAGCGAGATGCGGGCGATCTGCTCGCCCGAGAACAGGTCGGTGGCGCGCGCTTCGAGCAGCACCTGAGCATTGATGGCGTAGACGATCTGCATGTGGCGCGGCAAAAGCCGCTCGAAGAGCGGCACCGGCCAGCTTTCCAGCGCCTCGGGAAGAAGCGTGTGGTTGGTGTAGCCGAAGGTGCGCTTGGTGATGCCCCAGGCGAGGTCGAAATCCATGCCGTGGACGTCCATCAGGAGCCGCATCAGCTCCGGCACCGCGACCGCCGGATGGGTGTCGTTGAGGTGGATCGCCGCCTTGTCGGGCAGCGACTTCAGGTCGCCATACTGGCTGAGATGCCGCTGCAGGATATCCTGCAGCGAGGCTGTCGAGAAGAAATATTCCTGTCTCAGCCTGAGCTCCTGCCCGGCCTTGTGGGAGTCCGCGGGGTAGAGCACGCGCGACAACGCGTCGGCCTTGTTGCTTTCGGCCAGCGCCCCGATGTGGTCGCCGGCATTGAACTTGTCGAGCAGGATGGGGTCGACCGGCATGCCGGACCAGAGCCGCAGCGTGTTGACGCGCCTGGCGCGCCAGCCGGCGACCGGCGTGTCGTAGGCGACCGCCAGCACATGCTCGGTCGGCTTCCAGACATGGCGTTCGAGCCTGCCGTCCCTGGAGGTGATCGATTCCACCGAGCCGCCGAAGCCGACCTCGAAGGACCGCTCGCGCCGTTCGAACTCCCACGGATTGCCGTGGTCGAGCCAGGTTTCCGGCAGTTCGACCTGCCAGCCGTCATGGATTTCCTGGCGAAACATGCCGTTGGCGTAGCGGATGCCGTAGCCGTGGGCGGGGATGTCGACGGTCGCCATGCTCTCCATGAAGCAGGCGGCGAGCCGGCCGAGGCCGCCATTGCCGAGCGCCGCGTCGGGCTCGAGGCCGGCTATGAGGTCGAGGTCGACGCCGAGCGAGGCCAACGCCTCACGCATGTTCTCCATCAGGCCGAGATTGGAGAAGGCATCGCGCATCAGGCGCCCGATGAGGAATTCGAGCGAGAGGTAGTAGACCCGCTTTTCCTGCTGGTCGTAAGCTTCCTTGGTCGCCTTGATCCAGTGATCGACGACGCGGTCGCGCACGACCTTGATGGAGGCGGTCAGCCAGTCATAGGGCGTGGCAACCGTGGTGTCCTTGCCGAGCCGGTATTTGAGCGACATCAAGACTTCTTCAGCGAGCGTCTTGGGGTCGGGATTGTCGAGAGCGGGAGCTTCGATCGTCTTGGCGGGTGTCATGCTGCCTCTTGTGCTTGTTGCGACGATCATACCGGCTTTCACCGTTACTCCCAGCCCATCCTACTGCATCGCAGCATATATTCAATCGATTTAGGTTGCGATGTCATCAAGTTCCCCTGCGGCAATTTACCGTGGCGGACGGAGATCAGGCCGCCAGCGCGTCTTCCGGCGGCTTCTTGGCGCCCGTCATCAGCGCGACGGCATCCGACATGGAAATCTGCTTGGGATCGACGACGCAAAGACGCCGTCCAAGCCGGTGGATGTGGATGCGGTCGGCCACCTCGAAGACATGCGGCATATTGTGAGAGATGAGCACGATCGGCAGGCCGCGTTTCTTGACGTCCAGGATAAGTTCCAGAACGCGGCGGCTTTCCTTGACGCCGAGCGCGGCTGTCGGCTCGTCCATGATCACCATCTTCGAGCCGAAGGCGGCGGCGCGGGCCACGGCGACGCCCTGGCGCTGSCCGCCCGAGAGSGTTTCCACCGCCTGGCTGATGTTCTGGATRGTCATCAGGCCRAGYTCGGTSAGYTTGTCRCGRGCRCGYTTYTCCATCGCCGGMCGGTCGAGCATGCGGAACCAGTTGCCCAGCGGACCCGGCTTGCGGATCTCACGGCCRAGGAACATGTTGTCGGCGATMGACAGCGCCGGYGACARYGCMARGTTCTGGTAGACGGTCTCGATRCCGGCYTCGCGGGCCTCGATGGGCGATTTGAACTGGACCTGCTTGCCATCCAACTCGATGATTCCCTCGTCAGGATGCACGGCGCCGGAGATCGCCTTGATSAGCGTCGACTTGCCGGCGCCRTTGTCGCCGATCACCGCCAGGATTTCKCCMGGATAGAGATCGAAGTCGCAGTTGTTGAGCGCGGTCACGCGGCCATAGCGCTTGGTGAGACCGCGCGCGGTGAGAACGGGCTGCTGGGTCATGGTTACACCGAAACCTTTCTGATCCACTGGTCGATCGCCACGGCGCCGATGATCAGCACGCCGGTGAGCAGCACTTTCCATTGCGGATCGGCGCCCAGCATGTTGAGGCCCATCGAGACGACGCCGACGATCATGGCGCCGAACAGGGTGCCGAGGATCGATCCGCGACCGCCGAATAGCGAGATACCGCCGATCACCGTCGCGGTGATCGCTTGCAAATTGTAGTCGGTGACGGCTGCCGACGGCGAAACCGAGCCGTTGCGGCCGATMGAGATCCATGCGGCGAACGCGGCGATGACGCCAGCAAGGGTATAKACSGCCATCAAMACCTTCTTTGTCTGGATGCCCGAGAGCTTCGCCGCCTCGGGGTCGTCGCCGACGGCGTAGACATGGCGCCCCCAGGCCGTGTGGTTGAGCACGTACCASAGCAGCATCACCAGCAAGACCATGGCGATCACGCCGAGCGTGAGCACCGCCGAGCCGACCCTGAARCTCAKCGCGAAAAGATGCAAAAGCGGMGCCTGGGCATCGACGTCGGCGTCGCGGATCGTCTCATTGGCCGAATAGATGAAATTCGTGGCCATGACGATGTTCCAGGTGCCGAGCGTCACRATGAAGGGCGGCARCTTCATGTAGGCGACCAGAACGCCGTTGAGCAGGCCGCAGGCCGCRCCYGYAGCAAGGCCKAYCAGCACSGCCAGGATCGTCGGCATCCCGTAGGTGACGGCGCAGTTGCCCATCACCACAGAGGCGATCACCATCACCACACCGATCGAAAGATCGATGCCGGCGGTCAGGATGACCAGCGTCTGGGCAGCGCCCAGAATACCGACGACGGCGATCTGCTGCAGGATCAGCGTCAGCGTGTAGGAGGAGAAGAAGCGTCCGCCGATTGCGATGCCGAAGATGATGATCGACAGGACCAGCACGATCAGCGGGACAGCCGCCGGCGTCGAGTGCAAGAAATGCTGGGCGCGTTTGACGAACGATTTGCCGTGCTCGTCGAAGGAGGCGACACTGGTGTCGCTGCCCGAGAGCACCTTCTCGAATTCCTGAATCTGCGACATATCTCCTCCCGTCTCACGGCGCTCTGTCATAGCCCCGTGCCGCGTTTACGCACTCCGGTCTGTTGCCGGGATTATCAGCGTTTACGAAAATGCATCGTCCACCTGATGCGACCGGGGATCAAGCCCCGGCCGCGAGGTTTTATGCGCCTGTCAGGGCTGCATCAGCCCCAGCACTTGGCCAGGCCTTCCTTGGTGTCGATGGACTTCACACCCTTGGCCGGCTTGTCGGTCACGAGGTTGACCCCGGTGTCGAAGAACTTCTTGCCTTCGGTCGGCTTCGGCTTGGTGCCGTCCTTGGCGTATTTGGCGATCGCCTCGATGCCGAGTGCCGCCATCTGCAGCGGGTATTGCTGCGAAGTGGCGCCGATTACACCTTCCTTGACGGATTTCACACCGGGGCAACCGCCGTCGACCGAAACGATCAGCACCTGCTTTTCGAGGCCGACGGCCTTGAGCGCCTGGTAGCCACCGACGGCGGCCGGTTCGTTGATGCTGTACATGACGTTGATGCCGGAGTCCTTCTGGAGAATGTTCTCCATCGCCTTGCGGCCGCCCTCCTCATTGCCGTTCGTGACGTCGTGGCCAACGATGCGCGGATCTGTTTCATCGCCGATCTTGTTGGGATCCTTGGGGTCGATGCCAAAGCCCATCATGAAACCCTGGTCGCGGAGCACGTCGACGGTCGGCTGCGAGGGCGCGAGATCGAGGAAAGCGATCTTGGCGTCTTTCGCCTTGTCGCCGAGCGTCGCCGCGGCCCAAGCGCCGATCAGCTTGCCGGCTTCGAGATTGTCCGTCGCGAAGGTGGCGTCGGCGGCGTCGAGCGGCTCGAGCGGAGTGTCGAGCGCGATGACCAGAAGGCCGGCATCGCGCGCTTTCTTGACCGATGGCACAATACCCTTGGTGTCAGACGCGGTGATCAGGATGCCCTTGGCGCCATCGGCGATGCAGCTTTCGATCGCGGCGACCTGGCTTTCACTATCGCCGTCGATCTTGCCGGCGTAGGTCTTGAGATCAACGCCGAGTTCCTTGGCCTTGGCCGTAGCGCCTTCCTTCATCTTCACGAAGAAGGGATTGGTGTCGGTCTTGGTAATCAAGCAGGCGCCAACGCCGGCAGCAGACGCGGACGAAGCGAACGCCATCAGGCCCAGGCCGGCCGCGGCGAACACAGTGCATTTCAGCAGAGATTTCTTGGTCACGATTTTCTTCCTCCCAATGGAACCATTCCGGACGCCGGCCGCACCGGCGCCTCAAGCGCATCCAACCTTTCTCCCAGCGTGGACGCAATCTCAAATGACACCACTCGGCGGCGCCTGTCAATAATTAAATCACTCTTATTTATTATTGACAGGCTTGCGCTGTTCACTCATTCTGAACAAAAAGCATTGCGGGGAAACGACGGGAGGAACAAGGGTGGAGACCGGCATTGCGAGGCGCGGTTCGCCCGAAGCTTTGGAGAGCCGGGTGCATCGTGGCACCAACCAGAGCGGCATGCGCGACCATAACGAGCGACTCGTGCTGTCCTTGGTGCGCCAGCACGGCAGCCTTGCCAAATCGGACATAGCGCGCATGACGGGGCTGTCGGCGCAGACCGTGTCGGTCATCATGCGCGAGCTCGAGGAAGACAGGCTGCTGGTGCGCCAGGCGCCGTTGCGCGGCAAGATCGGCCAGCCGTCGATCCCGATGGCGCTCAACCCGGAAGGCGCCTTCTTCATCGGCCTCAAGATCGGCCGCCGCAGCGCCGAACTGGTGCTGATCGACTTCCTCGGCAATGTGCGCTCCATGCTGCAGAATTCCTACCGCTATCCGGCGCCGCGCGAGACCGTGGAGTTCGTCACCGAAGGCATCAGGAAAATGCGCGGCGAGCTCACGCCGGCGCAGGACAAGCGCATTGCCGGCCTCGGCATCGCCATGCCGTTCGAGCTCTGGAACTGGGCCGACACCGCCGGCGCGCCGCGCGAGATCATGGACGAATGGCGCCATCGCGACATCCGCTCCGACATCCAGGCGCAATGCGACTTTCCGGTCTATCTGCAGAACGACGCGACCTCGGCCTGCGGCGCCGAACTCGTGTTCGGCCGGGCGGGAGCCGCGCGCGATTTCGTCTATTTCTATATCGGGGCCTTTGCCGGCGGCGGCATCGTGCTGAATGGGCGTCTTTACGGTGGCCCCACCGGCAATGCCGGCGCGCTCGGCTCGATGCCGGTTCCGGGGCCGGACGGCAAGCCGGCGCAGCTCATCGACGTCGCCTCGATCGCGATGCTGGAAAAGGCGCTCAGCGCCAAGGGCATAGACGGCTCGTATCTATGGACCTCGCCGCAGGATTGGGGCGAGATCGGCGCCGAACTCGACGGATGGATCGCCAGCGCCTCGCAGGCGCTCGCCTACGCCATCGTCGCGGCCTCGTCGGTCATCGATTTCGAGGCGGCGGTGATCGACGGCTGGATGCCGGTTGCCATCCGGCGCCGGCTTGTCGACGCGATCAGGGAGGCGATTGCCGGCATCGATGCCGAGGGCCTGAAGCTGCCTGTGGTGCGTGAGGGAACCGTCGGCATCCATGCCCGGGCGCTGGGCGGCGCCAGCCTGCCGTTGTCCGAGCGCTTCCTGATCGGCTCGACCACGATTTCCCGAGGCGCCTGACATGCTGATCGGCATCCCATCGCTGCTCGGTCCGGAGTTTCTCGCAACGCTGCGGGCGATGGGCCACGGCGACGAGATCGCGATCGTCGACGGCAACTATCCGGCCGAGGAGCAGGCAAGGCGGCTCATCCGCGCCGACGGCCATCCCATCATCCCTGTGCTCGACGCGGTGCTCAGCGTGCTGCCGGTGGACGATGCGGTGCCGCAGGCGCTGTTCCGCGCCTCGGTCAGGGGTGATCCGGCGCTTGCAGATCCGGTGCATCACGAGATGGAAGCGGTCTGCGCCAAACGCGCGCCGGGCCATAAGGTGATCGCGCTGGCCGGCGCCGACTTCTATGCACGCGTCAAGGCCGCGCATGCGATCGTGGCGACCAGCGAACCCAGGCTCTACGCCAACATCATCATCCGCAAGGGCGTGATCTATCCGCCGGAGACCAAGACACAATGATCCTTTGCTGTGGCGAAGCCCTGATCGACATGCTGCCGCGCACGACGACCGAAGGCGAAGCGGCCTTCGCGCCCTATGTCGGCGGCGCGGTGTTCAACTCGGCGATCGCGCTCGGCCGGCTCGGCGCTCCGGCYGGCTTTTTCTCCGGCCTTTCCTCCGACCTGTTCGGCGGCCAGTTCCGCGAGGCGCTCGGCGCGAGCAAGGTGAGCTCCACTTATGCGCACACCTCGCCCCGACCGACCACGCTCGCCTTCGTGCGGCTCAACAATGGCCAGGCGACCTACACCTTCTATGACGAGAACACCGCCGGGCGCATGCTCACCATCGACGACCTGCCGAAGCTCGGCACCGAGATCGAGGCGATGCTCTTCGGCGCCATCAGCCTGATCTCCGAACCGGCAGGGTCGGCCTATGAGGAGTTCATGCGGCGCGAGCACAAGAGCCGGGTGATGATGCTCGACCCCAACATCCGGCCGAACTTCATCCCAGACAAGGCAAAGCATCTCAGGCGCATCCGCGAGATGATGGCGATGGCCGATATCGTCAAGCTGTCGGACGAGGACCTCAACTGGTTCGACGAGGCAGGTTCGCATGAAGACGTCATCCGCAACTGGCTGGATCGCGGTCCGAAGCTGATCGTCGTGACCCATGGCAGCGAGGGCGCGGTCGGTTACAGCCGCGAGCACCGGGTCACGGTAATGCCTCGGAAAGTCAAGGTGGTCGACACGGTCGGCGCCGGCGACACTTTCAATGCGGGCATCCTGGCCTCGCTGCACGAGCAGGGCCTGCTCACCAAGGCGGCGATCGGCGGCCTTTCGGAGGGCGCCATCCGCAACGCCTTGGAACTCGGCGCCAAGGCGGCAGCGGTGACGGTGTCGCGCGCGGGCGCCAACCCGCCGTGGCGGCACGAAATCGCCTGATCCGGCATCGGAAACCGCCTCGAACCGCCCTCGCCGGCCGATCACTTTATGTTTCCTAAGGCTGGGCCAATGCGACAAGAGAGGCTGAAATCGCATCCCAAAGCACGGATTCCCGGCTTTTTCAGGCAATGCGCCGGCAAAAACGGTAACAGGCTGCGACACTTACGCAATTTGCCCTGACCGTGGTCGGCTTTCTCAGCCGCGCCAAGTCTGGTACCAGCGGGCCGGTTTTATTGGCATTCGAGGCCGACATGCAATTCATCGATCTTGGCGCGCAGCGCGAACGAATCCGCGACCGGCTGAAAGCCGCCATCGACCGCGTGGTCGAGGACGGCCGCTATATCCTCGGTCCCCAGGTTGCGGAATTCGAGAGCAAGCTCGCGGCTTACGTCGGCGTCAAGCACGTCGTCGCCTGTGCGAATGGCACCGACGCGCTGCTCCTACCGCTGTTTGCCGCCGGCATCGGCCCGGGCGACGCGGTGTTCGTGCCGAGCTTCACCTTCGCCGCGACCGCCGAAGTGGTGGCGCTGGCCAAGGCCGAGCCGATCTTCGTCGATGTCGATGCCGACACCTACAACATCGACATCGCCAGCCTCGAGGCGGCGATCGAGATGATCAAGAAGGAAGGCCGGCTGAAGCCGAAGGCGATCATCCCGGTCGATCTGTTCGGGCTTGCCGCCGACTATGAGGCGATCATGGCGATCGCCAAGCGCGAGAACCTTATGGTGATCGAGGACGCCGCCCAGTCGATGGGTGGCTCCGCCGACGCCAAGATGTGCGGCGCCTTCGGCCATGTCGGCTCGACCAGCTTCTATCCGGCCAAGCCGCTCGGCTGCTACGGCGACGGCGGCGCGATGTTCACCAATGACGGCGYGCTGGCMGACAAGCTGCGYTCCTTCGCCTTCCACGGCAAGGGCGAGACGCARTACGACAAYGTCCGCGTCGGCATCAATTCGCGSCTCGAYACGYTGCAGGCGGCGATCCTGATCGAGAAGCTCGCYATCCTCGAGGAAGAGATGGTGGCSCGSCARSTKGTSGCCGACCGCTATGCCGCCGGGCTCGGCGACATYKTGAAGGCGTCGCGCAACCTTGGCCRCGGCCGCTCGGCCTGGGCGCARTAYGCCRTCGARACGCCGAAGCGCGACGGGCTGAAGGCCCATCTCGGCGAAAAGGGTATCCCGTCGGTCATCTATTATGTGAAGCCKCTGCACSAGCAGSTCGCGTACAAGGATTACCCGCGCACGCCGACCGGTCTGGCCGTTTCGGAAGAGTTGCCGAAGCAGATCCTCTGCCTGCCGATGCACGCTTATTTGAGCGAAGCCGACCAGGATCGCATCATCGAGACGATCCGCAACTACATCGGCTCGAACTCGGCGCATGTAGCGGCTGCGTAAGTCGAGACGTCGGCGCGAGGCACCCCCCTCTGCCCTGCCGGGCATCTCCCCCTCAAGGGGGGAGATTGGCTCTTTTGGCGCCCCGCTCATCCTGCAGTGTTGGAGGTTGGCGAAAGCCGGCGCGACATCTGATCTCCCCCCTTGAGGGGGAGATGTCCGGCAGGACAGAGGGGGGTGCTGTCCTGCCAGCATCAATAGTTGGCGACGCTGCGGCTACGCACCCTTCCCGCTTGCAATGAAATGGGGGTTGGCGAAATCCGTGTCGCTGGCCTGGTTGCGCTTGCCGTAGACGAGCGGCTCGCCGTCCAGCGTGCGTGTCATGCCGCCGGCGGCGCGCAATACGGCATCGCCGGCAGCGGTGTCCCACTCCATGGTGCGGCCGAAGCGCGGATAGACGTCGGCCTCCGCGGCAGCGAGCAGGCAGAATTTCAGCGACGAACCGACCGAGACGATCTCGGCGTCGCCGAGGTCGCGGATGAAGGCGTCCGTTTCCGGCGTGTTGTGCGAACGGCTGGCGACGACCGCAAGCGGCGTGCCGCCTTTCCGCACGGCAATCGGCCGACGGCCGGCGATGCGATAGTCGCTGTCGACCTCGACTGCCTCCGCCTTGCCCGGCCGGCCGGAGAAGAAGCGTCCCGTGCAAGGCGCGAAGACGACGCCGACTTCCGGTACGCCATGACGGACGAGCGCGATGTTGACGGTGAAATCGGTGCGGCGGTTGACGAATTCCTTGGTGCCGTCGAGCGGATCGATCAGGAAGAAGGCGCCGTCCAGATCGGGCGTGGCGATGCCTGCCGCGACCTCCTCTTCGGCAACGCAGGGAATATCCGGATAAGCGGCGCGCAGTCCGGCGAGGATGATCTTCTCGCTTTCGCGGTCGGCTTCCGTCACCGGCGAAGAGTCCGCCTTGCTGTCGACGGCGCAACCTTCATGGAAGACCCGCATGACTTCGCGCCCGGCGTCGAGCGCCAGGCGCTCGAAGACGCCGAGCATGGCCTYGTCGTCAGATACCGCCGCCATTGTCGTACTGATCCTCGGCAATGTCGCGCTCGTTCAGCCAGCGTTCCAGGGCTTCCGCCATCTCTTCCGGTTTCCTGCCGAGCGTCTTCAGATGGATTTCCGGGTGTTGTGGCGCTTCATAGGGTGAATCGACGCCGGTGAAGTTCTTGATCTCGCCGCTCAGGGCGCGCGCGTAAAGGCCCTTCGGATCGCGGCGGGCGCATTCCTCGAACGGCGTGTCGACGAACACCTCGACGAATTCGCCCTCGGCCATCAATTCGCGCGCCATGCGTCGCTCGGCGCTGAAGGGCGAGATGAAGGAGACGATGACGATCAGGCCGGCATCGGCCATCAGCTTGGCCACCTCGGCGACGCGGCGGATGTTTTCCACACGGTCCGCGTCGGTGAAGCCGAGATCGCGGTTGAGGCCGTGGCGGACATTGTCGCCGTCGAGGATGTAGGTGTGACGGCCCGATGCGAACAGCTTCTTCTCGAACAGATTGGCAATGGTCGACTTGCCCGACCCCGACAGGCCGGTGAACCAGAACACCGCCGGCCGCTGGTTCTTCAGGTCGGAGCGGCCGCGCTTGCCGACATCGAGCGACTGCCAGTGGATATTCTCTGCCCTGCGCAGCGAATGCACGATCATCCCGGCGCCCACTGTGGCGTTCGAGATGCGGTCGATCAGGATGAAGGCGCCGGTCGTGCGGTTCTCGGCGAAGGGATCGAAAGCAATCGGCGCACGCGTCGAGAGATTGCAAACGCCGACCTCGTTCATGTCGAGCGACTTCGCCGCCTCATGCGCGAAATCGTTGACGTTGACCCGGTACTTCAGCTCCGTGACGGTGGCGCTGACCTGGTCGGTTTCGGTGCGCAGGATGTAGGAGCGGCCCGGCAGCAGCGCCTGTTCGTCGAACCAGACGATGTTGGCCGCGAACTGGTCGGCGACCTGCGGACGCGCGGCCGGCGACACAAGCATGTTGCCGCGCGACACCTCGACCTCGTCCTCAAGCACGAGCGTGATCGCCTGACCGGCGACGGCCCGCTCAAGGTCGCCGCCATGCGCGACGATGCGCTTGACGCGGGAGGCCTTGCCCGACTTGGCGACGACGACCTCGTCGCCCTGCGAGACCGCGCCCGAAGCGATCGTGCCGGCAAAGCCGCGGAAATCGAGGTTCGGCCGGTTCACATATTGCACGGGGAAACGGAACGGCAGTTCGACCGCGGCCTCGTCGACCGACACCGTTTCCAGATGCTCGATCAACGACGGCCCGGCATACCAGGGCGTGCGGTCCGAACGGCTGGTGACATTGTCGCCGAAGCGCGCCGACATCGGGATCGGCACGACGCTGCTGAAACCAAGGCCCTGCGCGAACCCGGCATAATCGGCGACGATCTTGTCGAACACGGCCTTATCGAAGCCGACGAGATCGATCTTGTTGACCGCAAGCACGATGTGGCGGATGCCGAGCAGCGAGGCGATGATCGAATGGCGCCTGGTCTGGCGCAGCACGCCCTGGCGCGCGTCGATCAGCACGATGGCGAGATCGGCGGTCGAGGCGCCGGTCGCCATGTTGCGCGTATACTGCTCGTGGCCGGGGGTGTCGGCGACGATGAACTTGCGCTTCGGCGTGGCGAAGAAGCGATAGGCGACGTCGATGGTGATGCCCTGCTCGCGCTCGGCCTCCAGCCCGTCGACGAGCAGCGCGAAATCGATGTCGTCGCCGGTGGTGCCGTGCTTGCGCGAGTCCTTCTCAAGCGCGGCGAGCTGGTCCTCGAAGATCTGCTTGGTGTCGGAGAGCAGCCGGCCGATCAGCGTCGACTTGCCGTCGTCGACCGAGCCGCAGGTGAGGAAGCGCAGCAGCGACTTCTTCTCCTGCGCGGCCATGTAGTCGCGGATGGAGTCGGTCGGAGCGAGGCTCTTGGCCATGATGTGGCGCATGCTCAGAAATACCCCTCGCGCTTCTTCTTTTCCATGGAGCCCGCCTCGTCGCGGTCGATGAGGCGGCCCTGGCGCTCGGAGGTGCGCGCCGTCAGCATCTCGCCGACGATGGCTTCGAGCGTATCGGCCTCGGATTCGATGGCGCCCGTCAGCGGATAGCAACCCAGCGTGCGGAAGCGCACGAGACGGTTCTCGACCGTCTCGCCGGGGCGCAATTGCATGCGGTCGTCGTCCTTGAGGATGAGCATGCCGTCGCGTTCGACCACCGGCCGCTCCTTGGCGAAATAGAGCGGCACGATCGGGATGTTCTCCTGCAGGATGTACTGCCAGATATCGAGCTCGGTCCAGTTGGACAGCGGGAAGACGCGGATCGACTCGCCCGGCGCGATGCGGGTGTTGAAGATCTTCCACATTTCCGGCCGCTGGTTCTTCGGGTCCCAGGCGTGCTGAGCGTTGCGGAAGGAAAAGATGCGCTCCTTGGCGCGCGATTTCTCCTCGTCGCGGCGGGCGCCGCCGAAGGCCGCGTCGAAGCCGTATTTGTCGAGCGCCTGGCGAAGCCCCACGGTCTTCATGACGTGGGTGTGGGTGTTGGAACCGTGATCGAAYGGGTTGATGCCRTCGCGCACCCCGTCCGCGTTGACATGGACGAGCAGGTCGAAGCCGAGTTTYTGGGCCATCTGGTCGCGRAAGGCGATCATCTCGCGRAACTTCCAGGTCGTGTCGACATGCAGGAAGGGAAACGGCGGCTTGGCCGGATAGAAAGCCTTCATCGCCAGRTGCATCAGCACCGAGGAATCCTTGCCGACCGAATAGAGCATGACCGGCTTGGAGAAGGAGGCCGCGACCTCGCGGAAGATGTGGATGGATTCGGCTTCTAGCCGCTGCAGATGCGTGAGCGCGATATTCATGGACTGTCGAGCGTTCTTTCGTGCCGGCCAGGCCTTGCATCAGGCGGTTGGCGCGGTTTCCTGAAAACAGCCCGTCAAGCCCTGGACACTTGTTGCGGGCGTTCTAGCAGATCGCCATGGTTTGGAACAATGCCAGACAGGCCTGTCGGCAGCCAGTTACGGAACGAATTTTCCACCCAGCACCCGCATCGCGGAAAATCCTGCCTCGGAAACCGAGGGGCCCGCAAGAGGAAGAAAAACCGTTACCGCCGGCGGAAATGTCCGCACCGGCCGCCGACCGGTTTTTCGGAGACGCCGCTGGTTTTTTCATCCCGGGCAGGTCCCGCCGCCCTATCGGAGATCGGCGCCAGCCGCTATACCGGCTCGGGGATCTGGGAGCGGCAAACGGCGCCACGACGGAAGGGATCGTGGGAAGCAGCCATCCGCCGCCACCGGCAGGGCAGCGCACAACCCGAAACCGCGAAGCAGAGCATTGAACCCGTTTACACCGCTCCGACGGCACCTTACGCCCGCACAGATCAACATCTACTTCTCGATCGTCTGCTTYCTGTCGCCGGTCATCGGGTCGGCGGTGAGCTTCGCCTTCAACGCCGGCGGCGCGTGGTCGGCGCTGCTGGTTGCCCTGAAGCGGCGATGCCTCAACATCGACCGGCCGATGCTCGCCCAGACGGCGGCGATCTACGCCTATTGCGCGGCCCAGGTGCTGGCGTCGACCGTCAACGGCACCATCCCGGCGGATCTTCGGCATTTCGTGCCGCTGATCACATTCCTGTTCTTCCCCATCTCCTATTCGACCTGGAGCATCACGGAAAAGKCGACSCTKGTCCGCATCGCGGTGCTCACCAGCATGGCGGCCTGTTTCGGCGCGCTCGCGCTGGCCATCCTGCAATAYTACTGGCTCGGCATAAGRGCCAAGGGCGGAGCCGGAAACGCCATCGTGTTCGCCACGGTTGCCAGTCTCGCCGTCATGATGTGCCTGGCCGGAGCCCTGTCGGGCGTCGAAAAGCGCTGGAAGCCGCTGGCCGGCGCCGCGCTCGCCGGATCGATCGCCATCGTCTATTCGGGGACACGCATCATCTGGCTAGCGATGCTGGTGGCGGGCATCGCCGTCCTTCTGGTCAATCGCCGCAGGTTCACCAGCGCCAATTTGACACGCCTTGTGATGGTGGCCGGCGCGGCCTGTGTCGCGGTGGCGGCAATCGGCTTTCCCGTCATCATGGATCGCGCCGACTTCTTTTTGAATGACTGGAATGCGCTGACCAAGGGCGACTACAACACCGCGGTCGGCCTGCGTGTCGCGCTATGGCAGATCGGCCTAGGCGCGTTCCGCGAAATGCCGCTTTTCGGCCATGGCGTGGACGCCAGCCAGTCGCTGATGAAACTGGGCTTCCACGACCAGTTCGGCATGGACGCGGGGTTCAGCCACTACCACAACGGCTTCCTGACCGCTTTGGTGCAAGCCGGGCTTGTGGGCGCGCTCGCGCTGGCGGCGATCTTCATCGTCGCGGCCAGGAATGCAGCGAAGGTGCTGCGCGCAAGTGCCGATCCGCTGGAGCGGTTCGGTGCGACGATGATCGTCGTCACCGTCATCACCTATCTCATCGGCGGGCTGACCGGCATCCTAGTCGGCCACGACATCCTGGATTCGGTGCTGATGGTGTTCCTGGTTTCCGGGACCTACCTGGCTTGCGGACGAACGGTGGCGCCGATCGGCAAAAGCGCGCCGGCCATGGCTCCCGCCACCGACCGGACATGAAGGTTCTCGCCACCGGCGCGACCGGGCTGATCGGGCGCCAGGTCGTCGACCGGCTCCGCGAAGCCGGGTACGACGTGCGGATCGTTTCGCGCCGGCCGGAAAAGTTCGCGGCGGACGGCGATGCTGTTCCGCTTCCGGGCATCGATGCGCCGGACGAGGCTTTCCTCGCCCTGATGCGCGACGTGACGCATGTCGTTCATTGCGCTGCGCTCAACAACGACCGCGCCGCCAGCGAAGCCGACTATCTGGCCGCCAACGCGGCATTGACAGCGCGTCTGGCCAAGGCAGCGGCCGCTCGCGCCGGCGGACGCTTCGTCTATCTTTCGTCGATCCGCGCCGTCGCCGGCCCCGGCTTCAGCGGCACCATCGATGAAGCGACACCCCCTGCCCCGCAATGCGCCTATGGCCGCTCGAAGCGCGAAGGCGAGACCGGGATGCTCGCTGCCTATGCATCGGCAGGCCGGGACAATGCCACGGCGCTGCGCCTGCCGCCGGTCTATGGCGAGGGCATGAAGGGAAACATGGCGGCCCTGATGCGACTGGCGGGCACCGCCCTGCCGCTGCCCGGCGGCGCGCTGACGGGGGTCCGGTCGCTGCTATCGTGCGAGGCAGCGGCGGGCGCGGTGCTCCACCTTTTGACCCGCCCCGGTCCGCTTCGGCCGGCCTATGTCGCAGGCAATGCCGCCCCGGCTTCGATGCGCGAGATCATGACCGCGTTCCGGGAAGGTTTCGGCCGGCCTCCGCGTATTTTCCCTATGCCGCCACGGCTGCTCGAACTGGCGACAGCACTGCTCGGCAAAGGCGCCGCCTGGCAGGCCCTGACCGCGACGCAGATTTGCGACCCGTCGCTGCTGGTGTCGGAAGGCTGGAAACCGGAAACCGATACGCTCGACCGGCTTCGCGGGTTGGCTCGGCTGGCCGGTCAGGCCCGATAGAGCGTTCCCAGCAGAATTTTGACGTCGAGGCCGATCGACGAAGCCGCGACATAAGCGGCGTCCGTTTCGGCGCAGAGCTTCGGGTCGGACATGTCGATGCCCTTGATCTGCGCGAGTCCGGTGATGCCCGGCAGCGCCGCCAGCACGCCGAGCGCCTTGCGGCGCTCGATCAACTCGGCTTGCGTCGGCAGGCAGGGCCGCGGGCCGACCAGGCTCATCTCGCCTTTGAGCACATTCCAGAGCTGCGGCAGTTCGTCGATTTTGGTCCGGCGCAGCGTCTTGCCGACCGCGGTGACCGAGCTGGCCGGCGCTTCATGCGTGGGGAGCGACGGGGTTCCCTGGCGCATCGTGCGCAATTTGTGGCAGGCGAAGGGAGCGCCACCGTGTCCGACGCGAATTTGCGAGAAGATGGCGGGTCCAGGCGACGTCGCGCGGATGGCCAGCATGGCGACTAACAGGACGGGCGACGCCAACAGCAGCAGCGGCGCCGCAACGATCAGATCGAAGGCGCGCTTCGCGGTCACGGGCTCAGATCCGCCGCCAGAGGACGGCGAGGTATAGCCCCAGCGTTCCGATCAGCGTCTGCCGGTAGACGCCGCTTTTGCCGAGCAGGCTGAAGCGCCTGAAAACGTTGCCCTTGCGCGCGCCGATGAACTGGCCGAGGCAAAGTGCGGCATCGCCGGTAAGCAGGTCACGGTTGACGGCAAGGCCGGCGAGATTGCTGTCGGTCCAGATGGCGAACTGGCCCCTGAAAAGACGCCCGAGCCTCGAAAACCTCGCCTTCCACGAGACATTGGCGCCGACGAGGTTTGCGCCATGCTGCCGATATCGCACCAACGGTCGCTTCTCGTAGAAGACCGTGCCGCCGGCGGCGGTGACGATAAGATAAGCCCACCAGTCGTGGCTGACGAACTCAGCCCTTGCGGATGCCTTGGCCAGAAGGTCGCGCGCGGCCCGGTTCAACAACATGGTGTTGCCGCCGGCGATGCTTTGCACCAGCGCATTGCGAAACGAGGGCGGGCGACTGAACAGCGGCGAATGGCCTGCCGGGGCACCGTTTTCGGAGATGGTCGTGGTCCGCGAGCAAAACAGCAGCGGCTTGTCTTCGTCCTGCGCCTTCATCCAGCCGATGGCGCTCTCCAGCCGGTCCGGCTCCCAGACATCGTCCTGGTCGCAAAAGGCATAGTAGTCGGCATCGATGCGCGGATCGACGATCATCGAGCGGAAGTTGGCGGCGAAGCCTTTTCGCGGGCCGTCCACCAGCGTCAGGGCGCCTTTGTTCCAGCGGGAACGCCATGCCTCGATCATGGATCTCGTGCCGTCGGTCGATCCGTCGTCGGAAACCCACAAATATATCAGAGGCCACGACTGCGCGAGCAAGGACCGCAGTTGCTCGTCTATAAATGCCGCGCCGTCCTTCGTGCCCATCAGAACGGCCACGCGCTGATCTTGTCTGGTCACGGCTTTGGGAATCGCTCACCTGCAGGCATTGGCATCAATAACCGATGGAAGACAGCCAGCACAGGCCTAAACCGCCTGCCCGACCGYTATCGGCAACGCCTGCTCCGGCGCGCRGTCGGCTTGATTGAGGCCAGCGAGCACGGCAAGTGCCGCCGCCTTGTCCCGGTCCCGCACGGCAGCCTGGAGCGTCGAAAGCGCGGCCTGGATCTTCGGCCATGCCACGACATCGGTGCGAAGGCCGAAGACCTTGGCGATGTCGAGCCTGACGACCGCTTCGTTCTCGCCGTGCAGCGTCTCGTGCAGCTTCTCGCCGGGCCGGATCCCGGTGAAGCGGATCGCAATGTCGGTGTAAGGGCTCTTGCCGGCCATGCGGATCATGGTTTCGGCGACTTCGAGGATGGGCACGGGCTTGCCCATGTCGAGCATATAGACGGCATAGTCGTCCAGGCCCTGGCGCTGCTCGGCGTCCGCGGCCGACATGATGACGAGGTCGACCGCCTCGGCGATCGTCATGAAATAGCGCGTCATGCGCCGGTCGGTGATGGTGACGGGACCACCAGCTTCGATCTGGGCCTGGAAGATGGTCGCCACCGAACCGTTGGAGCCGAAGACGTTGCCGAAACGCACGGCGATGAATTTGGTGCCCGAACCGCAGATGCCGTGGCCGTTCGACGGGGCGAGCGAAGGCGACGACGCGGCCTGGGTTTCGTGCAGCGAGGCGACGATCTGCTCGGCCGCCCGCTTGGTGATGCCCAGCACCGATGTCGGGTCGACGGCCTTGTCGCTGGAGATGAGCAGGAACTGCGGCACCCCGCATTTGGCGGCGACCTCGGCGCAGGCGAGCGTGCCGAAGATATTCGTCTCGATCGCCGCCTCCCAATTCTCCTCCAGGATCGGCACGTGTTTCAGCGCTGCCGCATGGAAGATGATCGCGGGTTTGAACTCGCTGACGAGGCGCATCATGTGGCGCCGGTCGGTGACGTCGACGATGCGGCTGGTCAGCCGGTCGTGGTCTTTTTCGTCGATCAGCTGATCGAGCTGGAAAATGCCGAACTCGGAATTGTCGGCCACCAGRACCGCCTCGGCGCCGAGCTGCAGGGCGCGCCTGACCAGCACGCGGCCGATGGAGCCGGCGCCGCCCGTGACCAGAACACGTTTGCCGCCCACGAAGGCGCCGATGCGATCGATGTCCGTGGCGACGGCCGAACGGCGCATGATGGTTTCCATCTCGACCGCATCGAGCACCAGCCTGCCGCCCTGCCCCAGTTCCGACAGGCCGGAAAACTGGACGACGGCGATGCCGCTGTGGCGGGCGACGCGCACCAGCTCGGCATAGTCCTCGATCTCGCGCTCGACGCCCTTGCCGAAGATCAGCAGGTCGAGGTTTTCCGTGCCCCCGGCATATTCCTCCAGCACCTCGACCAGGTGCGGACGGGCCGCCACCACCGGAACGCCTTGCAGCTTCGTGCCGAGCGGCGCGTCGCTCTCGGTCGCCATGATGCCGGCGATGGCATATTCGGCCGGCACGGCCGTGCGGGTGAAGCGGGCTATCAGATCCGCCTCGCTCAGCCGGCCGACGAACAGCGCCTGCTTGATCGGAGCATCGCCCGGCGCGCGGCGCAGGATGCGCCAGCTCGCGCCGTCGCGCAGGAAGCGATAGTAGAGCCTCGGCGCCGAGATGATGGTGAAGGAGACCAGGAAAAAGACGATGAACTGGCGCTCGTTGAGGCCGGTGACGGGCTCAAAGAAACGGAACGCAATCGAGGACAGATAGAGGACCACCGTCAGGGTTCCGCAGCCCTTCAGGATGTTGAAGAAGTCGGGCGTGGACGCGAAGCGCCAGACGGTGTTGTAGAGGCCGCAATAGCGAAACAGGAGATGGGCGGTGAGCGCGATGACCGTCCAGCAGGCCAGCCCGCCATAGGAGAACGCCTCGAACGAGAGCCGTGACTGCGACAGGGTGAGACTGAGCGCCACCGCGACCAGGACCATGACGAGGTCCTGGACCATAATGATGGCACGCCGCATGTTCGGTCGGAGGCCGGATACGGCTTCTAGATAGGACGTCATTGGGTAGTGCGGGACTCCAAGCGTAAGAACGCGCACACCAAATCTATGCCGGATCGACTGTCGTGCCGCCGGCCATCAGTATCAATGCGCCAAATTCTCCGCCCCCCGGCCTGTATCGCATAGCGCGGAGTCGCGGTCATCGCCAGATGTTTTTTGCAAACATTTATGGTTAAGTGCTTTGCACTTGTTGATAGCGGCGCCAGCTTTCCTCAGACTGAACTGTCGACCGCGTCGAGGCAACTGCACCGGCGCTCGGCGCGATTGCGGACGCGGGCCAGACGAGGTCGATTTTCGATCCGGCTCCACGAACTACTCGAACTTCGCGAAAGGGAACCGCTTCAGCGAGCCGTAGATCACCGCCGGCCGAACGACCTCATAAATGGTGACCGGTACGTCCGATTCACGCACAAAGACTCTGAGCCGCCATCCTGCCTGAAGATCGCAGATAGGCGTGTTCAGTGAAAATTTCGCGGGCAGGCCCTCTTCAACATCGGCGAGGGAGCGCACCGCCGAGCCGAGTATCTTGTCTTTGCTTGACACGATCTCGATGCCTATAAGCCCGGTTGACGCCCGGACAAGCGGCACGATGCCAAGATCGATGGCCGCTAGCGAGGGAAGCGCGAAATGGACGGTATACTCCCTGTAGGATATGCCCGAAAGATCCTCACTCAGGCGCAGTTCATCCCGTCGCGTCCGACCGAAGTGCTCGCGGCTGAACAGATCAAGAGGAGCGAATACGGAGGAAATCATATCCCACATCCTCCTCGATCGCCGGGTGACGGCTCTCGCAAGCCTGAGTGGACGTGAGAAATGGTAGGCTTCCACCTCCGAATGGAGCCTGGCGATTGTGGAGGCCACAGCGGGCTCGAACCTCCCGAGGAGCATGCCCGGCCGAGCCATGGGGATGTCAACAATCGCTTCGATCGACCCCATGGGCGCCGACGTGCGGAAAGCACTCCCGTAGAGGTCCATCAATTCCGCGCGGACATAGCTTGAGCGACCCAGAATACCTATCGTCCGGAAAGCGCTACGTAAAATCTCGGCTCGCCGTGCGATTGAATACTCTAGAAATTCCTTGACGGCATTCGCCAGTTCTTCAGGCGATGTATCCTTGGCGATCAAACCGTTGTAGCGGTGTTTGATCAATTCAGATACGCCCCCAACGCTCGGCGATACAACAGCGACACCGGACGCCATAGCCTGAAGCATCGTCTGCGGCATGGATTCGTCCAAGGCGGAAATAAGTAACAAGTCGCAGTTCGCGTAAAAGCGTTCCGGGTCAGAAACGAATCCATGAAAAATGACGTGATTTTCCAGACCCTGTTCCGCTACATAGTCGCGGCATGCCTTCGCGTAGTCAGAATGGAGGTCATCGTAACCGATCACGTGGACTTTAACTTCATGTCCGGCCTTGAGCAGAAGTAGAGCCGCCTTGATGGCAGCGAGTTGATTCTTGCGAGGCTGCAGCGTTCCCGAGACGACTATCTGGAGCGGATCTTGTATGGCAAAGTTCTGAGCCTCCCGTGGCGGGAAAAGCGAGAAATAGACCTCGTCGACGGGGCAGACAATGCGGCGCACAGGGACTCCCGACGCTCTCTTCCATCGTTCACCATGTGTTGCCGAGGAGCAGTGGACTGCATGGGCGAAGGCCCGTGCATCAGCCCCCTCATAGTATTGATGAACACTAGCGACAACTGGAACACCAAGTTCCAATCCGAGTACCGTCATGGCTGGCTGCCATGTGGCGAAATGAAGAAGACCTACATCAAGCTCGGCTAACTTTTCCCCAATGCGTTGGGCTACCTCGATATCCGTCGAATGCCTTGAACGTGCTTTGGAGGCATCGGCGCTATCCATCCCAGGCTGCCAACTTTCGTCCAATAGGGGGGCATCCTTCGTTGCCTCGCGCCAGAGACGAGCAAACTCCGATCCAAACTTCTCGTCCTGCTGGACCAAACCAATAACCCTAAAGCCGAATGAGGATACAAGCGCCGCATGCCGCAACAAATGGAGCGTTGCTCCTCCCAGAGCGGCCTCATGAAAGGCATAGAGAATTGCCTTGTCCTTCAAATGGGCATGAAGTTCTGTTGCAGCGAGAGCGCCGTAAAAATCATAGTATTGCACTTCCGTGGTATAGTTTCTTTGGACATATGCCCGTGCTCGCTCTAACATTTCGTCGCGCTGCTCGGCCTTTAGTTCGAGCAGACCTTCAATCGCGTCTGCCCAGTCCTCAGGTCGATTGCGCACCTTGACACAAACCGCGTCAGGTAAGTGGCTATAGGGCGCTACATCGCTCATCACGCTAATTGCACCAGCGGCGACTGACTCCAACAGCTTGACAGGACTCTTACTCCGTTCTGCGCGTGTCTCGCCCTCAAGAGGAGTGAGCGAAAGATCGAAATAGGTGCTGCTTAGTTCGGCAAGGTACCTGCCGTAGGAATGGGTGAAAGGCTTGAAATGGACATCGCACTCCAGAGCGGTAAATTCACCCGGATCGATTCCCCAGAAATGAAATTCGACCTCATTCCTATAACGAGATGCTACACGCTGGAGTCCCGGCTAGAGCTTTGCAATGACTTGTCCACGGAACTTATTGCTAAAAATCGCGATGCGAAGCTTTCCTGACCGGTTGTAATCCCTTCGTTCTATATAGCGCTGCTGGATATTAGACCTAAGATGAATGGTATGAGAGTTATAGTTTCTGATATCGTCGATGATTTCATCGCTGTATCCGATCACAGTATCAGCGGCAGACATCTGCGCTAGTATGCTGCGGTAAGCGGGCGTGCCAGGCGCAATAGACGAATGTTCCGGCCCCACTTCATGGAAGCGAAGCATGTTGTCGTCCATGAGATAGGCACAGGGAACGCTCTTTCGCCCCTTGTCAGTCAACAGCTTTTCGGCTGGACCCACTGTACGGTATAGAATGGCGATGTCCGTGTCCGATGTATCGAAGTGTGGAATATCCCGTTCCCTTACGAAGGTACTGGTAAAGCCTCGTTGGTTTGCAAGATTCTCGAAATTGCGAATGGCAACGTCCACAGACGTGCTGTAGTCCGGCTTGGTCACTAGTATGCGCTTATGGCCCATGCCTCCAGACGCAGCTACCGCCAATTCTGATGGAGTGCAGTAGTCGTTAAATTTTGAAATAAAAGGCAGCGCCTCTTCTCTATAGTATCGCTGTATCTCTGCTGACGAAAATCGATTCCCCCAGTGTTCGGCTGCAATCAGGTCGTAGTGGGCAATATTGACCGGATTCAGCTGCTCGTCTCGAGCAAGTTGCAGGTATTTCGAAGTGCGGGTAAAATCTGCCCGCACATCTCGGCCAAGCGAATTCACCATGTTGGCGCGAACGACCGAACACGTTGCGTCCACCCACTGGAATTGGGCAGTTCTTCCGAAACGCAGCCAAAGATCGTAGTCCGAATATCGCCTGGCCACCAAGTGAGGGTCGTACATGCCATGTCTTTCGAAAAGAGCAGCATGGTGAATTACTGTGTTGTTTGCGATATAATTGCTGTGGAGAAGGAGACCGTAATTGAATTCCTGCCCCAGTACACACTGAAAGACCTCGCCTTCGTCCGTCGCGCGATAAGCGTCGCAGCTACCATAGACGACGCTTGGCACGGACTGGCGCTCAAGCCACGCCATGCGCACCTTTAAGCTGTCCTCCGTCCAAAGATCATCGTCAAACTGATAGGCAATGTACTTGCCGCGACCATGAAGCGCAGCCTGGTTCACACGTAGGGCCGGGAGACCGCTGTTGTACTTATATGAGTGGATAATGACCCTGGGATCGGCTCGCTGATACTCACCTAGCACATCGGCTGTCCCATCGCGCGAACCGTCATCCACGATGATGAGTTCGAAGTCCCCATAGCTCTGCGAAAGAACACTCTCAATCGAAAGCTGCAAAAGGCCGTCAGCGCGCGCAAATGTGGGAAGGATCACAGTCACACTGGGCACCGGTTTCCCTTTCCCTGTGCGTCTGATAGAAAGATCGTGACCACAATCACCAAATTTCATATTACCCCCGAACCCGCATTCCGCAGGCACCACCTGTCGTTCCGTCGCGGCGGACCCGGCTATTTCTGTGACGACTTATAATTGTCGATCACGTCCTCGGTTCTTCCATCCATGATAATCCGCCCCTTCTCCAGCCATATCGTCCGGGTGCAAAAGTTGTTCAATAGATCGAAATTGTGAGATGAAAAAACAAGAATCTTTCCCTGCTCCATAAATTCGAACATGCGGCGCTTCGCTTTTTCCGCGAAACGAATGTCTCCCGCACCCATAACCTCGTCAATGAGCAGTATCTCTGGATTTATACTTGTCGACACGGCAAACGCGAGTCTGACGAACATGCCTGCCGAATACGTACGGACGGGATATTTTAGAAACTCGCCAAGTTCGGTAAAATCCTCAATCTCCGGCAGCTTCGCCTCAATCTCGTCGGGCGTCATGCCAAGCAGCAGCCCACGGATGCGGATGTTGTCTCGACCGGTTTGATGCATCTCGAAACCGGTCGCGAACTCGAACATCGGGCAAATATGTCCCTCCGTTTCCGCGATACCGCTGGTCGGCATGTAGATGCCCGCCATGACCTTCAACAGCGTGCTCTTGCCTGCCCCATTGAGGCCAATAAGCCCCACCCGCTCGCCCTGCTCGATAGCGATGGTCACATCCTTAAGAGCATCAACCGAATAGGTGCCGGGGGCTGACTCCCCGCTTCGCTTTTTAGCCAGCCAGCCAATCAGGCCGTCAGTGTTCATGTCGCCGGTGAAACGCACGCCGACGTTCCGCAGCCGTATGAAGTTCTGGTTCAAAGGAGAAACACCACCTTCCTGTCCAACCGCGAGGCCACATACAAAGCAATGCAATACACAATAGTAATATAAATAAACACAAATCCATACGTTTCAAAAGGTGGCAAGCTAGAATTAAGAATTGGCTGACGCACGACATCGATCAAATGATATATCGGGTTAATCAGATAGACGAATTCCAAGCCGTGGCTCTTTAGCACACTAGTAGGAAAGACTATCGGTGTCAGATAGAACACCACCTGCAATACACTAGCTAGGGCATGCGGCAGGTCACGGATGGCAACCCCTAGATAAGCAAAAATAGTTGTGTGCCCAATCAGCGCCATATAGAGCAGAATAACACCAGGTATAGCCAGAATCCACCCAAAGAGCTCGAATTTTCCAAGTAAAATTTGCACTATAACAACAGCCGCTAGACCCATTACGAAGTTCATACTGCTGCTAACGAGTGCTCGTAGGATGTATATTTGCTTCGGGTATGAAAACTGTTTAATATAACCTTCGGCACTTACAAAAACCATACCAGCGTCAACCAGAGACGCGAAAATCAGTCCCCATGTCACGAAACCCAGCATCAGGTAGGGGAGAAAGGCCCTCAGATCTTGCCCGAACATGACGCCATAGACGAAGCCTATGGCACCAACGAACACACCAAGGTTGAGAAATATCCATAGCGGACCAATGAACGAACGGCCGTAGCGACGCTTGACGTCCTGCATGCCGATAAAGAACCAGACTCGATACAGCAGCAGCGAGCGGATAGAATCTCGGAGCAGCCTACTCTTGTCCACACTTGAATAGCTATGTCTCATGAATCGCTTTGGGTTTGGCAGAGGCCGTTTCGGTTTGAGTCGCGCTGCCTATGTAGGCGATTTCAGCACTCGATAGTGGCGCTCCTGAGGTCCGGTCGGCGAGATGGCGCCGATGCGGACGACGAGCCGCCGAGTTACGTTGGCCGATTGCAACCGATCACGCAACCGGGATCGCCTGTCAAGAGCAGGCCAAGCGCAAGAAAAGAAGATACTAAAGTTTCATCAGTATCTTTCTAAAGATACGTCGCGCAACGAGACTACATCCTCCGTCATTATAAATGACAAAAAGATTAATCCTATATCCATCCATTTTTCTCCGAAACTTCTTCCACCTAATTCTGTGTTGGCTTAGCTTCCTGACTTTCTTTGATCTGCATTTGTCAATTTCAATAAATAACCCATCCCAAACGTTAGAAACAGAACTCAAATCGTATCTATTCTTTACATGATTAAACGCGCAATCTGCCAAATTCTTTCGTTCCTCCGACGAATTAGCCAATTTTGATAGGGCGCCAAGCCACGATTCACGATTATTATCAACAAGCAGTCCCGTAACTGAATCTTTTATAACATTTTTGTAAGGCGGAATGTTAGAATAAATCCCAGCTATACGACAGGCACCATATTCACGATACTTGTTGTCGGTCTTGGCGCGGTTTGCCTCATGGTCGATCAGGGGTGCAAGGCCGATCGCCCAGTTTCTCGAAGCTTGGAATTTGATGTAGGTATTGTAGTCACCGGTATGCGGAAAGAAGCGGATTCTCGCTCCAGTCTCAACTCCCTTCGGAAGAACACCGGCAAACTCGAATACCGTTTTCGGGAAGTTCTCCAGGATTGGGTCGATAAGCGGCGATATCAAATCCAGATCGTTGACGCGTGATGGACTTCCCGCAAAGCCGATCCGGATTTCCTCGGTGGAGGATGGACACACACCGTCAATAAGTGAAAAATCGAAAAATGTCGGCAGAACAGCCACGCGATTATTAAGCCCTGACACGAAGCTTGCCAGTTCGGGGGAGTTAACGATCACGGTTTGAGCATGGGAGACTGCAAACTCCAGCGTCTCCCTGATAGTTGGATGCTGATAATATAATGCAAGCGGACTGTCGCCAGCGATGCGCCAGAAGTTATCATCAATATAATACGCGTATGACCTGTTTGCGTCAGCGAGCAATTGTGCCCACGATAGGACCAGTGGGTCTGCGCACCGTACAAACATTGGAATGATATCGGGGGTAAAGTCGTTGATCTGGAGTTCTTTGAGCAATTTTACTTTGTGCTCAACGCCATGAGTTCGGCAAGCTCCCATGATTTGCTCAAGCAAATAGGTGGTCGCGATCTTTGCTTCTATAATCATCAGAATGCTAGCCATGTCGGGCTCGCATAACTGCTCGGTTCGGCGACCAGTGCGTCGGCGTGAAGTAGAGCCTTAGGGACATAAAGCTCTATCTCGACCAAAGCCCATGCGGATCAGGCCGCCGGAGCGACCTTCTTCAACGAACCCCTGGCGTGTGTAAAGGCGAATAGCCTTCGTATTTTGCTCCATAACTTCGAGGAAGAGATAGGAAAGTTTCAAGACCTCGGCGCCAAAGCGGACGAGTTCGGCGCACGAGCGGCCAATGTAACCGTTTCCAGCCATCTCCGGAGCGACCAGAAATCGCCCTACTTCGGCACGCCCCGCGTCGTTGTCGATACCGTAGATGCCACATTGGCCAACTGGTACCCCATTCACCTCCACCAAGAAGAAAAAATCATCTTCTCTTAGGAGGTAGTTTTCGTACCAGGCAATGTGTGCATCGAAGCCAATCTTGCCAGAGTTCTTGAACCAGACGCGGGCCTCGTCGCGGTTACGCCACGCAAGGATCACATCGAGATCCCGCTGCTCCATGAGCCTCAGGACGACAGTCCCGTCACCAAAGGGAGCGATTGGTCGCTTCATTGCGCGTATTTGAGGACCAGTTCGGAAACGAGATCCACATCCGCCTTGCTCATGCGAAGATGCACGGGTAGCGAAATGATTTCCTTGCTTGCAGCCGTCGCATTAGGGCAGGTGCCGGAAGCATAGGCGTACATCCGGTAATCGGTATTGTCGCGATAGTGAACGCCCGGATAGACACCATGCTCGTTCAAAGCAAGCATCAACGTGTCGCGGTTCTTCACACGTATCTGAACGAGGTGCTGGGCAGACTCGCAGCCCTTGGCAGTCGGGACGACGCTTACCCTGTTGTGCCCATCAAAATGCTGACGGTACCAAACGGCTAATTGGCGCCGGAATGAATTGTCGATGTCGAGATACTTCAACTGGACGATAGCCATGGCAGCCATAATGGAGTTGCCGTGGAACTTGTACCCAACCTCCTCGACATCGTACATCCATTTGTAAGCCCCCTGGGCGGCAGTGCGGGCGTACGTATCTTTGTTAATGCCCAGCCAAGTAAGCTTACGGACCCGCTCATCGTCTTCGGCATCCCTAAAGCAAATCATGCCGGAATCAGCCGTGGGAAGATTCTTGACGGCTTGATAACTGAACACCGATACGTCGGCGTCGCCACCTACGTGCTTGCCGTCGACACGAGTCCCCGCCATATGAGCCGCGTCGAGAACGAGCTTGATGTCACGGGCGCGACAAATCTCAAGTATCTTGTGATATCTGCCGACGTTACCTCCCATCCCGACAAATATGAGGGCCYTCGTTTTGTCCGTAATGCGTGCGCTTACGCTTTCAGGGTCGAGGCAAAGATATTCATCGACATCCGCGAACACCGGCTTGAGGCCCGCATATAGAATGGCATGATTGGTCGAGACGAATGTCAGGGGTGTCGTGATGACCTCGTCRTCGTCATTCCATCSATATTTCGATTTGAAAAGCTGGATAGCCAGATGAAGCCCAACCGTATTGGAATTTAGGAAGTGGGCGTGAGGGAGYCCGGTATATTCCTTCCAGGCCGTTTCAAATTCAGCGGTCTTGAAACCAAGCCCCGTCCATCCTTTTTCAAGGCACTCGCGGATTTCCGACAGGCATTCTTCGACGCGGAAACTCGGAATGAACAACTGAACAGTCATGAAATCCTCCGGCAGTGCACCACTGGCTCGTTTGTCTTTGCTTGACCTGTCCTTCCTGTCAGGAGACGGGACAAGACCTTTTCGGCCGATGGACGCCATGGCGACGCGCTCCATCCGAAGACCGAAGTGAACTTCGCAGTCGACATCCGCGAATTGGCTGGCCGCAGAGCCTTGCTCGGGTAGTCCGCCATGGCGATATCGCATACCCTCGCGGAGGGACCATCGAGCTGCCGGCTCGTATCCAGGATGTAGCGAGCGAAACCGCTCCGGCTAATCTCGCCGGTTCCTACTACGTGATAGACACCGAAGGCAGAAAAGCTCTTGTCACGAAGAAGCACGGCCGCCGCGTGCAGAATCGCGTCGGCAATATCGAACGCCGATGTCGGATTTCCCCATTGATCGCCAACGACCCAAATCTCATCGCGCTCGGTGGCGAGCTTGAGCATCGTCTTGACGAAGTTCCTGCCGAAAGGGCTATAGGCCCACGCGGTGCGCAGGATGAGGTGGCGCGGGTTGGCGGCTGCCACGCTTCTCTCGCCGGCGAGCTTGGAGGCGCCGTAGACGCCGAGCGGCGCGGTGGCGTCGGTCTCGACATAGGCGCCGTGCTTGGTGCCGTCGAAGACATAGTCGGTGGACAGGTGGATGACGGGGACGCCGAGCCGGGCGGCTGCCTCGGCCACCTTGCCGGCGCCTGTGGCGTTGATCGCAAACGCCAGGTCCTTCTCGTCCTCGGCCTGGTCGACCGCGGTGTAGGCGGCGGCCGAGACGATGATCTCCGGCCTGGCCGCTTCGAGCGCCGCGAAGATCGTCTCCGGCCGCGCCAGATCGAGCGCCGGCCGGCCGACGGTGACGACCTCCACGTCGTGGCGGTCCCTCGCGACCTCTCGCAGGCTGGCGGCGACTTGGCCCTCGCGTCCGGTGACGGCAATTCTCACGCCGCCCCCTTTCTGCTCTCGGCCTTCCTGACCTCGGGCTTCCGGTTTTCGACTTTTCTATTTTCGATGGGGCCGTGGCCCAGCCGCTCGCCATTGTAGCGCTGTTCCCGGATCGGCCCCCACCACCATCTGTTGTCAAGATACCAGTCGACTGTCCTTGCCAGGCCGCTGTTGAAATCCTCCCGCGGCGCCCAGCCCAGATCCCGTGCGATCTTGGAGGCGTCGATCGCATAGCGGCGGTCATGGCCGGGGCGGTCGTTGACGAAAGCGATCAGCTCGCGATGGCTCCTGCCGCCGGCGCGCGGCCGCCTCAGGTCGAGAAGGTCGCAGATCGCCTCGACGACGCCGAGGTTGGTGCGCTCGGAATTGCCGCCGACATTATAGCTCTCGCCCAGCCGTCCCTTGGTCGCGACCAGCTCCAGCGCGCGTGCATGGTCCTCGACGAACAGCCAGTCGCGCACATTGGCACCGGCTCCATAGACCGGCAGGGGCTTTTCGTCGAGCGCGTTGAGGATGACCAGCGGAATGAGCTTTTCCGGGAAATGGTAGGGGCCGTAGTTGTTCGAGCAGTTTGAAAGCACTACCGGCAGGCCGTAGGTCTCATGCCAGGCGCGCACCAGATGGTCGGAGGCGGCCTTCGATGCCGAGTAAGGCGAGGACGGCGCATAAGGCGTCTCCTCGACGAACATGCCGCCGTCGAAAGGCAGATCGCCGAACACCTCGTCGGTCGAGACGTGGTGGAAGCGGAAGCGAGCCTTGCGGTCTTGCGGCAGGCCGCGCCAGTACTCCAACGCGGCATTCAGGACGCGATAGGTGCCGACGATGTTGGTCTCGATGAAAGTGCCGGGGCCGTCGATCGAACGGTCGACATGGCTCTCCGCCGCAAGATTCATGACGATGTCGATGTCGTCGCGGCGCAAAATCTCCAGCACCGTGCGCTCGTCGCAGATGTCGGCCTGCTCGAAGCGGTAATTATGCGCATTCTCGATTGGCCGCAGCGATGCGAGGTTTCCGGCATAGGTAAGCTTGTCGAGATTGGTCACGCGATAGGCCGGATTGGCGCAAAGATGCCGGCATACGGCCGAGCCGATGAAGCCGGCGCCGCCTGTCACCAGGAAGTGCATTGCGCCGTCCCTCCTCACGCGAACACCTCCGCCGCGCCGAGCAGGGGCGCCTTGCGATCCTTGTCCGAAAGCTGGAATCCGCCGGCGACCTCAGGCCACTTTATCCCGATCTCGGGATCGTCGAAGCGGATCGAMCGGTCGTGCTCGGGCGAATAGGTATCGGTCACCTTGTAGAGCACCTCGGTATCCGGCACGAGCGTGACGAAGCCATGCGCGAAGCCTTTCGGCACCAGGATCTGGTTGCCCTTTTCGGCCGACACCTCAAGCGCCACCCACTTGCCGAAGGTCGGCGACGAGCGGCGGATGTCAACCGCAACATCGAGGAGGCTGCCTCTGACGACACGCAGCAGCTTGTCCTGCGCGCGCGGCGGCAGTTGATAATGCAGCCCACGCAGGACGCCGGCGGCGGCGGAATAGGAATGATTGTCCTGCACGAAATCGAGGTCGATCCCGGCCTCGGCGAAACGCCCGGCGTTCCAGGTCTCGCTGAAGTAGCCGCGAGCGTCGCCGTGCCGCTTCGGCACGATCTCCAGCACACCGCCGAGGCCTAGCGGCCTGACCTCAAGCACCRCGTTCCTCCGTCAGGTCGGCGACCCGCTTGCGCAGATAGGCTGCATACTCATTCTTGCCCAGGCGYGCCGCGCGTTCCAAAACCTTGTCGGCGCCGAGCCAGCCTTGTTCGAAGGCGATCTCCTCCGGGCAGGCGACCTTGATGCCCTGGCGATGCTCGATGGTGCGAACGAAGGARGCTGCCTCGTGCAGGCTGTCAAGCGTTCCGGTGTCGAGCCAGGCATAGCCGCGGCCGAGCTGGTGGACCTGCAGCTCGCCYCGCTCCAGATAGACATTGTTGACGGCCGTGATCTCGAGCTCSCCGCGAGCCGAGGGGCGGATCGTCGAGGCTATGTCGACGACGTCGTTGTCGTAAAAATAAAGCCCGGTGACGGCCCAGTTGGATTTTGCCTTCCGCGGCTTTTCCTCGATCGTCAAAGCCTTGCCAGTGGCCTTGTCGAACGAGACGACGCCATACCGTTCCGGATCGTCGACATGATAGGCGAACACCGAAGCACCGCTTTCGCGCCCGGCCGCCGACCGGCAGAGCTGCGAAAGGCCCTCGCCGAAATAGATGTTGTCGCCCAGGATCATCGACACGCTGTCCTTGCCGATGAAGTCGCGGCCTATGATGAAGGCCTCGGCGAGGCCGTTGGGGTGTGGCTGCTCGGCGTAGGATAATTCCAGCCCGAACTCAGACCCGTCGCCGAGCAAACCTCGAAAGACAGGCAAGTCGCGCGGCGTCGAGATAACCAGAACCTGGCGAATTCCCGCGAGCATAAGCACGCTCAGCGGGTAGTAGATCATCGGCTTGTCGTAGATCGGGAGTATTTGCTTAGATACAGCTAATGTTAGCGGATAAAGACGTGTTCCGCTGCCTCCTGCAAGGATAATTCCTTTCAACAAGCGCTCCTTGAACTGTCAGACCCCCGCCCGACCGCCAAGTTGCCTGTGCTTAGGTTTCGATCAACGGCTTGTCAATTGCAGGTTTTGGATTCTCCCCGGCGCCGTCCCTTCCCTTCCCGCAACTGCGCGAGTTCGCGCAAACCCGGTTGCAGCAATGAAAAAGGCCGGCGAGCCCGTGCCCGCCGGCCTTTTTTCATGCGATTTTATTTCAACCGCGCTTGAGCAGCGCCCACACGGCCGGCACGAGGCTGGCGGCCAGCGCCACCTTGATCAGGTCGCCGACAATGAACGGCACGACGCCGAACTGCCATGACTTTTCCGGCCCGATCAGCACTGCCAGCCAGGCGAAGCCCAACGCCATCATGACGATCTCGGCGGTGAGCATGGCGCCGAACAACTTGAACGGATGACGGTCCCAGCCGCGATCGGCGGCCCAGCCGACAATCGCCGCCATCACCACGAAGCCGGCCAGATAGCCGCCGGTCGAGCCGAGCATATAGGCAATGCCGATGCCTTTTTCCGGCGTGCCCTGGAAGACCGGGAAGCCCATGGCACCCTCGGCGAGGTAGAGAAGCAGCGTCGCGACAGCAAGGCGCATGCCGAAAGCCGAGGCGATCAGCAGGACGGCAAGCGTCTGCAGCGAAATGTCGACCGGACCGAGAACCACCTTGGTCTTGGCCGAAAGCGTGAGCAGGAGGGTTCCGGCAAGCGCCAGAAAGAGCTGCGTCGCAAGCCGGGCCGCCCCCTGTTCCGGCAGTGCGAGAGAAACAAGCGGACGCATCGTCGTTGCAGTTGCCATGGTCTTCCCCATTGTGGCTGATTTGCTGGCTTTGAAGCGCGTCACGTAGAACGAATTCCGGCGACGCGCTTCAAAACTTTGTCTTGATGCATGTCGTTCTCCCAAAACCGCTGCGCACTTTTGGGCGACATGCATTTATTTCCCTATATTGGCTTCCGCATCAGGCGGCAATCGTTTTGCCGCATCGCAACGGAGCCCGGCATGGCCCTTGAATTCGACACACGCTTCGATCCCGCCTATGGCAAGGCGGTCGCGGTCGCACCGGATGTGCTGCGGGTCACCGCCAGGAATCCGAGCCCGTTCACCTTCCACGGCACCAACAGCTATATCGTCGGGCGCAAGACGCTGGCGGTGATCGATCCCGGGCCGGACGACGATGCCCATCTCGAGACCTTGCTCGCGGCGATCGGCGGCAGGCCGGTCAGCCACATCTTCGTCAGCCATACCCATCGCGACCATTCGCCCCTGGCGGCGCGGCTGAAGGAGCGCACCGGCGCCGCCGTGCTCGCCGAAGGCCCGCACCGGCCGGCGCGGCCGCTGCGCATCGGCGAGGTCAACCCGCTCGACGCCAGCGCCGACCTTGACTTCGTTCCCGACACCGCGCTGGCCGACAACGCGCTCACCGAGGGCGAGGGCTGGACGATCCGCGCGGTGCTGACGCCAGGCCACGCCGTCAACCACGCCGCCTTTGCCCTCGAAGGCACCGGCATCCTGTTTCCAGCCGACCACGTCATGGCGTGGGCCACCTCGATCGTCGCGCCGCCCGATGGCGCGATGGCCGACTACATGGCCTCGCTCGACAAATTGATCGAGCGCGACGACCGCCTGTTGCTGCCCGGTCATGGCGGACCCGTCACCGCGCCGCGCAGTTTCATGCGTGGGCTGAAGGCGCACCGCAAGATGCGCGAGCGGGCAATCCTGGAGCGTGTCGCGAGCGGCGACCGGACGGTCAGGGAGATCGTCGCGGCAATCTATCGCGACACCGACCCGCGCCTGCACGCCGCCGCCGGACTGTCGGTGCTCGCCCATCTCGAGGATCTGGTGGCGCGCGGCCTTGTCGCCACGGAAGGCGCCCCGGCGATCGACGGCATCTTCATGCGTGCGTAAAATCTATTCAGCAGGCGCGGCGCCGACCTGGCCGGCGACCTGCTGATCGAGCTCGCCGAGGAAATCGGTGATGCGCGCGGCATTGTCGCCGAGGTCGTAGCGGCCATAGCGCGAGGCCGAGCGCATGTCGACGACGACCGAATCGCCATCGTTGGTGACGCGGATGGCGACATCCGCCGGCAGCCCGAGCACGAAACCCCTGGCGACGGCGGTGATCGTCACCTGGCTTTGTCCGGTGATATCGGGATATGGCGCCGTCAGCTGCCAATCGCGCCGGTCGAGCACGGTTTCGGCCGCGTCGACGATGGTTTCGAAAGGCAGGTTGTAGCTTCGGCCATTGACCAGCGGATAGGCATCCGCCTGAAGGCGCTGCTCGCCCGGCGTCGCCGGCGAGAGCACGTTCATGTCACCGGTCCGGTCGCCGGTGTCGAGCGCCGGCGGATTCTCGAGATCGGTCGAGATGTCGCGCAGCGGCGGATAGATCGCCGCCCAGTAGGCGGCGGTGCCGAAGGGCGCCAGCACCAGAACCGCCAGCAGCGCTCCGACGCTGAGATCGCGGCCGCCGCGGTCGCCGAAATGCCACACCCGCGACAGCCCGAGCCCGGCCAGCAGCAAGGTCAATGCGGCCAGCAGCGCAACGATCGCCAGCACCCACAGGAAGGGCGGCGTGTCGACGAGATCGAAGCGATAGCCGGCACAAACAGTCAGCAAAAGGACGAGCGAGAATGCTCCGGTCCGCCGCGACCAGCCGGCCGCTTTCGACGTGTGCCGTTCAGGAATCTTTGCCATTTTTCGCCATGCTGCCCCGACCCGGGCCGAGACTTAGCGCAGTTCAACGGCTGGTGGAATCGCTGAACTGCTTCAAGATCGAACATTCCCGTCAATCCGTCGGCAGCCGGTAGTCCTTGAAYTGGCGRCGCAAGGTGGTCTTCTGGATCTTTCCCGTGGCGGTGTGGGGAATTTCGCCGACGAAGGCGACGTCGTCGGGCATCCACCATTTGGCTACCTTGCCTTTCATGAAGGTCAGGATGTCGCTCTTGCTGGGGTCCCTGCCCGGCTTGCGCACGACGACGAGCAAGGGCCGCTCGCCCCATTTGGAATGCTGGACGCCGATCGCCGCCGCCTCCGCCACGTCGGGATGGCCGACGGCGAGATTCTCGAGGTCGATGGTCGATATCCACTCGCCGCCGGACTTGATGACGTCCTTGGCGCGGTCGGTGATCTGCATGTAGCCGCCCGCGTCGATATGGGCGACGTCCCCGGTGTCGAACCAGCCGTCGGCGTCGAACTGCTCGGCGCCGGCGCCGCCATAATAGGCGCGGGCGACCGCGGGGCCGCGAACCTTGAGGTGCCCGAAGGTCTCGCCGTCCCAGGGCAGCGCGTTGTTCTCGTCGTCGGTCACCTTCATCTCGACGCCGAAGGGCGCGAACCCCTGCTTGGCCTGGATATCCAGCCGGGCCTCCCCTGTCAGCGCTTCATAGGCCGGCTTCATGGTGCAGAGCGTGCCGAGCGGCGACATCTCGGTCATGCCCCAGGCGTGGACGACCTGGACGCCATAATCGTCCTGGAACCTGGCGGTGATGGCGCGCGGGCATGATGCGCCGCCGATGACCACCTTGTTGAGGTAAGGCAGTTTGCTGCCGGTCTCCTCCAGATACTGCAGAAGCATCATCCAGACGGTCGGCACGGCGGCGCTGAAGGTCACCTTCTCGGTGTCGAGCAATTCGTAGATCGAAGCGCCGTCCATCTTGCAGCCGGGCATCACCAGCTTGGCGCCGATCATCGGCGCGCTCTGGCCGAGCCCCCAGGCATTGGCGTGGAACATCGGGACGACAGGGAGAATCACGTCYCGTGTCGATATGCCCATGGCATCGGGCATRGCGGCCATCATGGCGTGGAGGACATTCGAGCGGTGGCTATAGAGGACGCCCTTYGGRTCGCCCGTGGTGCCCGATGTGTAGCACATGCCCGCGGCCGTGTTCTCGTCGAACTCTTTCCAGGCGAAATCGCCGTCGGCTTCAGCCAGCCATTGCTCATAAGCGACGGCGTTTGGCAGCGACGTCGACGGCAAATGCGCCGCGTCCGTCAGCACGATCACCTGCCGCAGCGACTTGACYGYGCCCGCGATCTTCTCGAGCAACGGCACGAAGGTCAGGTCGACGAAGATCGCCCTGTCCTCGGCATTGTTCATGATCCAGGCGATCTGTTCGGGAAAGAGGCGCGGATTGAGCGTGTGATAGATCGCCCCTATCCCCATGATGCCGTACCAGGCCTCGACGTGGCGGGCCGTGTTCCAGGCCAGCGTGGCGATACGGTCGCCCAGCCCGAAGCCGTCGCGCTCCAGGCGCTGCGCGACTTTAAGCGCCCGATGATGGATCTCGGCGTAAGTGGTGCGGACGATCGGTCCTTCGATCGACCGCGACACGATTTCCCGGCTGCCGTGCTGGCGTTCGGCGTGGTCGATCAGCTTGTGGCAAAGCAGCGGCCATTCCTGCATCAGTCCGAGCATGCGAATCCTCCTCCCCGTTCCGCGCTTTCGCGTCATTATTCCGGGCATTGTGGAATGATCCGGCGGATTGTCCAGCCACCATAGGTCCAAGACGGTGGATGGACCGAACACCTCAGAAAACCGCCATAATCCGGCCATCGTCGGCGTTAAGTTTCATTAACGGGCTGGGTGTGTGATTGGCGAATGGAAGAGGTTCGCATGGACGCGCAGCTCGAAGACAAAGCCCTCGAAAGCACACTTGCCGAAAGTCTGGCCGATCTCGAGCCGGACACCAAGACCGTTTCCGACGATGAATTTGCCGAAGTCGTCGGCGGCGCGCTTGACGCCGTCGGTGGTACGCTGCTGTTCAAGATGTGCGTCGGGGAAGGCGACGGAGGCCAGCATGTCGCCGCCGCATGCATTGGCGATGGCGGCAATCGCCAGTTCCTGCTGCTCACCCTGCCGATCGCCGGCGGCGCGCTGAAGGTGGAGACCGCGGCGAGAAGCACCAATCCGGTCGCGGGCATCGCCGCCGCCTATGCCGGCCTCATGGACGCATTCAAGGCAGCGGCCTGAGAGCCAAGCTCGCCAACCACGCGCCCGGCTTCCAGGTGGCGGGCTTCCAAGTGGCCGGCTTGGCCTGGATCTCGACACAGCCTGACAACGTGCAAACCCGGTCAGTCGGTGGTGCCGCTGTTGCCGATGCCCTCCGCCTCGTCGAGGCGGACGAAGGTCATGCCCTTCTGCTTCAGCGCCAGCAGGCCCTGGACAACGCCCTCGCCGGCGGCATGGGTCGGCTGGTTGATGTGGGCGATGATGACGTCGCCGTCCTTCGCGGCGGCGATGCGGCGGGTGGTTTCCTTGGCGCCCAGCAGCGAGCCGCCGTCGCCGTTGATCGAGAAGCCGGCGATCTTGAAACCCAGCTTACGGATCATAGCGATTGCCGAAGGGCTGTATTCGGCGGTGGCGCCGCGAAACCATTTCGGCGCCGGGCCTCCTGCCTTGACGAGCGCCGCAGCGCCGGACTCGACCTCGGCCTGGACGGCTTCGGGGCTGCCGGCGCTGGCTATGCCGTAGATCTTGCTTGGTGTGTCGACCGCCGGAATGTGGCGGCCGCCATGGTTCTCCAGTTCGAACAGATCAGGATGCGCCCGCATGATCTCGACGGATGCGGGGTTGCGCTTCAGCCAGATGCCGGTGACGAAGATCGTCGCGGGGATCCTGTTGTCGACCAGCGCCGACAGAATCCGCGTATCGGTCTGTCCGCCGCAGGCATCGAGCGTCACGGCGACGTGACCGGCGCCACCTTGCGGCTTCAGGCGCAGCGTCGGCTCGACCAGCGTCGCGGCATTGCCGGCCGACACGAGCGAAACAGACAGCGCAATCGCGCAAAGACATTTGCGAAACACAGGCATTCGTTGCTTCCAAGCCAGGCCCTCAGGCCTTTTGCCACAGGATTTGCGCCAACATGGCCAGCATCAAGGCGGAAATAGGAACGCTCGCCGAAAAAGGCAGCGCGCGCTTTGCCCGCACTATCCGGCGTGTTCCGGAGACACCTCCGTCCGCGACAGAAGATCCCGAACCGCGTTGACCACCTCCTCCACTTCCAGGCGCCAGACGCAGCACGCCTTGGTCGCATCCGTCTTTCGGCAAAGGTCGCCACCGACACAATCGCAAGGCATGGAGGGCTGCAACGAGATGCTCGGCACGCCAACCGGTGCCCAGCGAACCGGGCTGGTCAGGCCGAACAGGCCGACGACGGGCGTCCCCGCCGCCGCCGCCATATGCATCGGGCCGCTCTCATTGCCAAGGAACAGCCGTGCTTCCTTGAGCAGCGCCAGCAGCGTTTCAAGCGAGAGCATTCCCGCGAGATTGACGACGGGGGTCTTGGCGATCGCCATGATCTTATCGGTCGCTTCGTTCTCGTCCGGGCCGCCGACCAGGACGATGCCGAGTCCGGTGTCGCGCGCGATGCGGTCGATCGCGGCGGCGAAGCGCTCAGGTTGCCAGCGGCGGCCCGGGAAGCGTGCGCCCGCATGCACGGCTATGAACGCGTTTCGCTTGACCCCATATTTGTCGAGCAACGCCATGACCCGCGCTGTCTCGCCGGCCGGCGGCTGGATGGAGGGCGCCTTCACGCGCAAGTCGATGCCGAGCGCCTCGAGCGGCGAGAGATATCGATAGAGATAATGCTTTTCGCCATAGGCGAACGGCTTCGCCCTGATATTGGCCGGCTGGCGTTCGAACCAGCGCAGGGGTTTTTCAGTCGGGCTAAAGCCGACCCGGATCGGCGCGTTGACCAGCCCGACGATGAACCGCGACGTTTTCGAATCGGCAAGGTCGATGGTCATATCGAAACGGTATCGGCGCAGCCTGTATACGATCTGGATGAACTCTCGCGCCCGCTGCAGCGTCGTGCCGCGCATGTGGGAGCGCTTGAAGGCTACGGCTTCCGAGGCGATACCGTGGCTGGTGACGAACTTGGCGAGACCAGCCTCGCTGAGGAAGACGAGCCTTACACCGGGATATTCGAGCTGCAGATTCCTCGCCAGTGCCGAGGCAACCACGACGTCGCCGATGAACTTCGTCTGCAGGATCAAGATCGATCGGACGGAAGCGCGCGACATTTGCAACATCTATTTCGGGTCACCGGCGGGGTTTCGGTACACGAAACTTGGCGGCAACCATGTCGACATGGAGCCGCCGCAAGCACGTTCGCGTGAATTACCGTATTAAACTGTAAAGTCGCCCTGCAGCGAAGGCAACACTTTAGAGCGGATCAGCTCCCACAGGATCGCTGACCCACTCAATTCCGGACGGAAAACCGCTGCGCACTTTTCCTGGAATTGTTCGCCTGTTTGACGCAATTCCGGACGGAAAACCGCTACGCACTTTTCCTGGAATTGCGTCAAGCTCGCTTTGCCGCCTTGGCCACCTGCACCGCGGCCTGCGCGGCGGCGAGCCTGGCGATCGGCACGCGATAGGGCGAGCAGGACACATAGTCGAGGCCGACTTCTTCGCAGAAGCGGATCGATGCCGGGTCGCCGCCATGTTCGCCGCAGATGCCGAGCTTGATGCTTGGCCGCGTCGCCCTGCCCTTGTCGGCCGCCATCCGCACCAGTTCGCCGACGCCATCGACGTCGAGCGAGACGAACGGATCCTGCTCGATGATGCCTTTCTGCCGGTAGGTTTCGAGGAAGGACGCCGCATCGTCGCGCGAGATGCCGAATGTCGTCTGCGTCAGGTCGTTGGTGCCGAAGGAGAAGAATTCGGCAGCCTCCGCAATGACATGGGCGCGGATAGCCGCGCGCGGCAATTCGATCATCGTGCCGGTGAGATAGTCGATCTTGGTGCCGGTCTCCTGCATGACGCTTTGGGCGACCGCGTCGATGCGCGCCTTGACGTATTCCAGTTCCCTCACGAGGCCGACCAGCGGAACCATGATTTCCGGCACCACCAGCGCGCCGGCCTTGCGGCCGGCCTCGACTGCCGCCTCGAAGATGGCGCGCGCCTGCATCTCGGCGATCTCGGGATAAGAGACGGCGAGCCGGCAGCCGCGATGGCCGAGCATCGGGTTGAACTCGTGCAGCGCCTCGGTGCGTTGTCTCAGCTTGTCGGCCGGCACGTTCATCGCGGCCGCGACCTCGGCGAGCTCGGCTTCGGTCTTCGGCAGGAATTCGTGCAGCGGCGGATCGAGCAGGCGGATCGTCACCGGCAGGCCGGCCATGATCTCGAACAGTTCGAGGAAATCGGAACGCTGCATTGGCAGGAGCTTGTCGAGTGCTGCGCGCCGGTCCTTCTCGGTGTCGGCCAGGATCATCTCACGCATGGCGACGATGCGGGCGCCGTCGAAGAACATGTGCTCGGTGCGGCACAACCCGATTCCTTCGGCGCCGAAGGAACGCGCCATGCGCGCGTCGAGCGGCGTCTCGGCGTTGGTGCGCACCTTCATGCGGCGCGCGGCGTCGGCCCATTCCATGATGGCGGCGAAATCGCCCGACAGTTCCGGCTGCAGCATGGCGACGGCGCCCTTGAGCACCTGGCCGTTGCCGCCATCGATGGTGATGACGTCGCCCTTGCGGAAGGTCTGGCCCATCGAGACCAGCGTGCCGGCCTTGTAGTCGACGCGCAGCGAGCCGGCGCCCGACACGCAAGGCTTGCCCATGCCGCGCGCCACGACCGCGGCATGGCTGGTCATGCCGCCGCGCGTGGTGAGGATGCCCTCCGCCGCATGCATGCCGTGGATGTCCTCGGGGCTGGTCTCGATGCGCACCAGGATCGCCTTGCGCCCTTGCGCCTTGGCGTCCTCGGCATCGCCGGAGGAAAAGACGATCTCGCCGGTGGCGGCGCCGGGAGAGGCAGGCAGACCCATGCCGATGACGTCGCGCGCCGCCTTCGGGTCGATGGTCGGATGCAGGAGCTGGTCCAGCGAGGCAGGGTCGATGCGGGCGACCGCCTCGTCCTTGGTGATCAGCCCGTCCTTCGCCATCTCGACGGCGATCTTCAGCGCCGCCTTGGCGGTGCGCTTGCCGGAGCGGGTCTGCAGCATCCACAGCTTGCCGCGCTCGATGGTGAATTCGAGGTCCTGCATGTCGCGGTAGTGCTTTTCCAGCCGGTCGGAGATATCGACGAACGCCTGGAAGGCATCCGGCATCAGCTTYTGCAGCGACGGCTTGTCGGAGCCGGCGGCGATGCGCGCCGCCTCGGTGATGTTCTGCGGCGTGCGGATGCCGGCCACCACGTCCTCGCCCTGGGCGTTGACCAGGAACTCGCCATAGAGCTGCCTTTCGCCGGTCGAAGGATTGCGGGTGAAGGCGACGCCAGTGGCCGAGGTGTCGCCCATGTTGCCGAACACCATGGCCTGGACGTTGACCGCCGTGCCCCAGCTTTCCGGAATGTCGTGCAGGCGGCGGTAGGTGATGGCGCGGTTGTTCATCCAGCTCGAGAAGACGGCGCCGATGGCGCCCCAGAGCTGCTCGCGCGGCCCCTGCGGGAACGGCTTGCCGAGTTCCTCCTCGACCTTGGCCTTGTAGAGCTCGATCACGCCCTGCCATTCGGCGGCGGTCAGTTCGGTGTCGAGCTCATGGCCGAGGCTCGCCTTCTCATCCTCCAGGATTTCCTCGAACACTTCGTGGTCGAGACCCATGACGACATCGGAGTACATCTGGATGAAGCGGCGGTAGCTGTCATAGGCAAAGCGGGCATCGCCGGAATCGGCGGCCAGCGCCTCGACCGTCTCGTCGTTGAGACCGAGATTGAGCACCGTGTCCATCATGCCGGGCATCGAGGCGCGGGCTCCCGAACGCACCGAAACCAGGAGCAGCTTCGAAGGGTCGCCGAAGCGGCGGCCGGTGAGCTTGCCGATATGGTCGAGCGCCCCCAGCACGTCGGCCTCGAGCGCCGCCGGATAGCTGTGGCCGTTGGCGTAGAACGCGTTGCAGACTTCAGTGGTGATGGTGAAGCCGGGCGGCACCGGCAGGCCCAGGCTGCACATCTCGGCCAGGTTGGCGCCCTTGCCGCCGAGAAGGTTGCGATCTCCGGCACGGCCTTCGGCGGCGCCGTCGCCGAAGGTGTAAACCCACTTGGTCATGCTCGCCCTCCAAGTCCTTGGAAGATAGACAATACCCGGACCGAGGCCCGGTTCCCCACCCTTCCCGTCCGAGCGATATGATGCTGCAGTGCGAAAGGCAAGGTGTGGGCGAAGCAAGCTCCGCCGCTAAAATCGATTAAGCAAAAGCTGCGTCAAAAAGACTTGCCGCCTCAAGCGCCGCCATATAGAACATAACAGGAACATTTTTGGAGTGGCGTGATGAAACTCAACGGAAAACTCGACTATCTGGAGCTACCGGCGACCGGCGGCACGCTGGACAGCGTCAAGTCCTTCTACAGCGCGGCCTTTTCCTGGTCCTTCACCGACTACGGGCCGACCTACTCCGCTTTTGCCGAAGGACTCGACGGCGGCTTCCAGGCCGATGCCGGCGAAACGGCCGCCAAGCCGCTGCCCGTGCTCTACGCCGAGAACCTGGAGGAAACACTGAAGGCGGTCGAAAATGCCGGCGGCGCGATCGTCAAGCCGATCTTCTCGTTTCCCGGCGGCAGGCGGTTCCACTTCACCGATCCGGCCGGCAACGAACTCGCCGTCTGGGGCGCGTAGCTCACCTGAGAGAACGTCGCGCCCGCGAAGCGACATTCTGACCCGTGGAACAGTTGGGTTCAGTGCCAAGATGGCATTGAGCTTTGCGGCGGCTCGTCCTATAAGGCCGCGCGCAGCGGGCTTGGCCCGCCTGCTGGGGCGTCGCCAAGCGGTAAGGCATCGGTTTTTGGTACCGACATTCCCAGGTTCGAATCCTGGCGCCCCAGCCAAAGCGGCCAAATGGCCGGCCCGCCTTGTACCCGCCATCATCGCTTCCTAGGTCAGAGGCCGTCCGCGCACGCGCGGCAAGCGCTTTCTACAGGAGCAAGCTCATGACCCCGGAAGAGCGTCAGGTCATCACCGCCATCTTCGAGCGGCTCAGGACCGCTGAAAACCATCCCCGCGACCCCGAAGCCGAAAGGCTGATCGGCGAGCTCGTCGCCCGGCAACCCTATGCGCCCTATGCCATGGCGCAGTCGATCTATGTCGGCGAGCAGGCGCTGGCCAGGCTGAACAGCCGGGTCAGCGAATTGGAAGCCCAGCTTGAGGAAGCCCGATCGAGACCGCAATCCAGCGGCTTCCTGTCAGGGCTCTTCGGCGGCGACCGGCCCGAGCCACGTCCGTCAAGCCCTGGTTCCAACCCGCAATATCCGCAGGGCCAGCCGGGATATGCGCCCGGCGCGCCGGGCTATCCAGCCGCCGGCCCTGCCCCCGGGTCGCAAGGCGGGCCGTGGGGCAGCCAGCCTCAGCCCGGTCCGTGGGGCGCCCCGGCGCAAGGGGGAGGCTTCCTGCATAGCGCCCTCACCACAGCCGCCGGCGTCGCGGGCGGCATGGTGGTGGCAAATGCCTTGAGCAGCGCCTTTTCGGGGCATGGCTGGGGTTCGTCAGGCCTTGGAGCGCTTGGGAGCGGGTTCGGTTCGTCGGCGAACGACGTCGTCGACCGGGCCTTTGCAGCCGGCGAGCGCACCGGCCGGGACGAAACACTGGCGCAACAAGACCAACGCGACGATCAAATAGCCGATGCTTCCGATGCTTCGTTCGACGACGACAACTCGTCCGACGATTCGGACTACTCAACCGACGTGTGATCTGTCGCCACGCGGCACGCGTCGTTCGCGCCGTCGACGTCACAGCGGCTCGGCCGGGAAGACACTCCGGCCGCGCCATAGGCATCAGCCATAATTCTTGTTTAATCTGATCATTCAAATTTTATGCTTATTGGCGATGCGTTTTACTAAATCTGTTGCTTGAACCTTTCTCCGATAGAAATCCGACTGTGACATTGTGGGCTCATGCGATGGAGCCGACGAGTGGAAGCGGCAGGCAGCGTCGCTTGCTGGCTTTTCCATTTGGCGGTGCCCCATGCTGCGTACACTCGGTATCCTGATCTCGTCGTTCGTCGTTGGCCTTGTTTCATTCACGCAAGCTGGTCCTCTGAACCGAACGGGGCAGGACCAGGATCCAACGACTACGCTGATCAAAGCGGCTAAGCCGTCCCGCCCGTTGGTCGACTCGAACTTCGCCGTTGTCGGTGGACCCACCAGCATTCCCTACGGCTGGGTCGATTTCTGCGGCCGTCGTCCGGAAGAATGCAAGGTGCCCGACATGCGCGCGGTGAACGTCAGGTTGACGGCCCAAACGCTGCGCACGCTCSAGCGGATAAACCGCGTGGCGAACGACGCCATCGCGCCTGTCAGCAACTTCGATCACTGGGGCACGATGATGGACCACTGGGACTATCCGGTGGATGGCAAGGGCGACTGCAAGATCTACGCGCTCTACAAGCGCAAGCTGTTGCGCGAGGCAGGTTTTCCGCGCCAGGCGCTGCTGATGACAGTWGTGCGCGACCTCAACAATGAAGGTCACACGATCTTGACCGTGAAGACCGACAAGGGCGACCTGATCCTGGACAATCTGACCGAGGAAATCAGACCGTGGAACGCCACCGGCTACTTCTTCCTCAAGCGCCAATCGCAACAAAACCCGAACATTTGGCTGTCGATAAACCAGCGCGGCGGCGTTCCGAAAACCTCCGTCGAGATCGCAAGGCTGATCGATTGAGTAGCTTTCGCGTACCGGCGAGACTCAAGCGCGTTGGGTGGCGACCTGCCTCGGGATGAGGAAGCGCGCGGCAAGCGCGCAAAGCAGCACGGTGAACATCAGGATCAGGGCGACCAGCGCGTTGATGTCGGGCGAGAAGCCCAGCCGCATCATCGCCCACAAGCGGACGGGCAGTGTCGTCTGGGTGCCAGTGACCAGGATGGTGATCATGGTCTCGTCGAACGACAGGGCGAAGGCCAGGATGGCGCCGCCAACCATCGCGCTCGACAGGTTCGGCAGGATGATGCGCCAGAAGGTTTGCCATTTCGTGGCGCCGAGGTCGTAGGAGGCCTCCACCAGCGTGCGGCTCATCGACTGCAGCCGCGTCAGCACCGTGCGGTAGACGATCGCCAGCACGAAAACGGTATGGCCGATGATGACGGTCAGCAGCGAGCGTTCGAACCCGATCTCGCGGAAGAAGATCAACAGCGCCAGACCGCTGATGATCGGCGGCATCAGGAACGGCAGGAAGACGATGAACTGCAGCAGCGAACGGCCAGCGCCGCGGCCATGATAGTAGAGCGCGAGCAGCGTGCCGCTGACCACCGAGAGCACGACCGTGCAGACGCCGACGATGAGCGTGGTGCGCAGGGCTGACAGTATCTCATGGTTCGCGGCCAGCGCGACATAGGTCGCAACAGTGGGAGACGACCAGTCGACCTCGCCGCGCGCCACCGGGAAAAAGGACGACACGATCGGCACAAAGAGTGGGCTGTAGAGCAGCACCGCGACCAGCGTGGTGACCGCGGCAAGCAGCAGCGTGGACAGGCGCGGCAGAGCGATCAACGCGAAGCCCCCCGATTGCGTCCGAACCGTTCGCCGAGAAGGATCGCGACAATCACCACCGCGGCCAGCGCCACCGAGAGCGCGGCGCCGAAGGGCCAGTTATAGGCGGTGCCGAACTGGCTGTAGAGGATGCGGCCGAAGGTGAAGCCGCTGATGCCGCCGACCATCTGCGGCGTCAGGAAATCGCCGATCGCCAGCACGAAGACGAAGCTCGCCGCCGAGGCGACGCCCGGCAAGGACAGCGGCAGGGTAATGCGCAGGAAAGTCTGCAGGCTGGTTGCGCCGAGATCGTCGGATGCGCGCAGCAGCACTTGCGGGATGCGCTCCAGCGCCAGGAAGATCGGCAGGATGGCGAACGGGATCAACAGCAGCGTCAGGGTGAGCAGGATGGCGTTCATGTTGAAGACGAAGAGCGTCGACGGCTCCGCGATGATGCCGAGCCCCACCAGCGCCTTGTTGAGGAAGCCATTGAGGCCGAGGATGCTGCGGATCGCATAGATTTTGATGACGTAGCTCATCAACAGCGGCACCATGAGCAGCATCAGCAGCGCATAGCGCCAGCGGCCGCGCAGCGTGGTCAGGAAATAGGCCGCCGGATAGGCGAGCAGGATCGAGATCGCCGCCACCGCGAGGCACAGGCCGATCGTGTTCCAGAACACTGGCAGGAAGATCGGATCGGTGAAGAAGCGGAGATAGTTAGCAAGCGTCGGCGTGTAGACGATCTGCCCCTGGTCGACGCTGAAGAAGCTGTATTCCAGGAAGATCGCCAGCGGCACCAGGACAAAGACCACCGGCAGCGCAAAGGCGAGCGCGGTGACCAGTGGCGACCACCGAATGGCCACCGGACGCGCCAGGACGCCGCCGCTCATGCCAGCACCAGATGGCCTTCGTGCGGCGCGAAGGAAAGCGCCACCGTTTCGCCGGCCCGCAAATTGCTGCCGTCGACCTTGCTGGGGAAGCGCAGCCTGAGGCGCTGCGCTGCATTGGTGCCGGCGGCAATGGTGGCGACGGTCGACGAGCCGGCGAAGGCGAGCTCGGCGATCGTGCCGGAAAGACGGTTGTCGGCCTCGCCGGCATCGGCCATGCGCAAGGCTTCGGGACGGAAGGCCGCGAAGGCGCTGGCGCCGGTGGCCGCGGCCCGCAGATGCGGTTGGCCGCCGATCGAGCAGACCAGCCGGCCGAGCGCCGTCTCGATCGCGCGGAACTCGCCCCGGGTCTCGCCGAGCGTCCCCGCCACCAGATTGTTCTCGCCGAAGAAGCGGGCCACGAACTCGCAATTCGGCTTGTAGTAGAGCTCGTGCGGCGTGCCGAGTTGGCGGATATAGCCGCCCTCCATGACGCAGATCCGGTCGGCCATGCCGATGGCCTCCTCCTGGTCGTGGGTGACGAACAGGAACGTTGTCTTGACCTCGCGCTGGATGGATTTCAGGAATTCCTGCATCTGCCGGCGCAGCTCGAGGTCGAGCGCGGCAAGCGGTTCGTCGAGCAGGACGAGGCGGGGCTGGCAGATCAGCGCGCGGGCGAGCGCCACGCGCTGCCGCTGGCCGCCGGAAAGCTGGGCCGGAAAACGCTCGGCGAAACGCCCGAGCTGCACCAGTTCCAGCGCCTTGGCGACCCGTTCCGCGATTTCCTTGCGCGGCACGTGGCGTACCGAGAGGCCGTAACCGACATTGCCGGCAACGGTCAGGTGCGGAAACAGCGCATAGTCCTGGAAGACGGTGTTGAACGGCCGCCGGTTGATCGGCATCTGGCTGATGTCCTGGCCGTCCAGCCGGATTTCGCCCGACGTCAGCGGTTCCAGGCCGCCGATGAGCCTGAGCACCGTGGTCTTGCCCGAACCGGACGGCCCCAGCACGGTGAGGAACTCGCCATCGCGGATCGCCAGGTCGATCTCATGCAACACCGGGACGGTGCCGTAGGACTTCGAGACGGAACGCAGCGTGAGCAGGTCGCTGTTCTGGTTCATGACAACTTCCAGAAATACGGTGTTGGCGGCCCGTGCCCGGACCGCCAAGTCCTTCAAAGCTTGGCGAAAGGGAAATCAGGGCGTCGCCTTGATCTCGTTCCACAGGTCGGAGCGCTTGGTTGGATCCTCGACATTGTTGAGCCAGACCAGCTTGTCGTTGCTGCCGGCGCTGCTCGACTCGACCACGGTGTTGCCGAAGCCGGTGCGTTCGGACAGCGCGCCGCTGACCTTCTTGGTCAGCATGAAGTTGATCCACTTCTCCGCGGCGTCCTTGTCGCGGACGCCCTTGGAGACGACCCAGTTGTCCAGCCAGGCAAGCGCGCCCTCGCTCGGATTGATGTAAGCGACGTGGGCGCCGATCTTCTGCAGGGCCTTGACCTGCTGCTGGCCGTAATTGGCCCAGATCAGGGCGACGTCGTTGTTCTGGTAGATCTGCTGGGCCTCGTCGGCGGTGGTGTAGAAGCTCAACACATTGCGCTTGAGTTCGACCAGCTTGGCCTTGACAGCCGCCATCTGCTCGGCGGTCAGATTGAACGGATCCTTGTAGCCGAGCGTCAGCGCGGTGAAGGAGAAATTGTGCTCGCCATTGTCATAAGCCAGCACCTTGCCCTTGAAGGCCGGGTCCCACAGCACCGACATCGAGGTCGGCGCCGGCTTCACCTTGTCGGTGTCGTAGATCAGGCCGATCGAATCGAAGCAGAAGGGAATGCCGTAGGCCTTGCCGTCCTTGGTCACGCCGCTGACCTGCGTGAGGTCGCGGAAGCGCGGCAGCACCTCCTTCTGGTTGGGGAGCTTGGCGAGGTCGATCGGGCTGACCAGCTCGGCCTTGATGTAGCGCTGCAGCTGCGCGGTGTTGACGGCGAAGACGTCGAAGTCCTGCCCCTCGCTGCCCTTTATCTTGGCCCAGATCTCGTCATCGCTGCCGATGAAGACGACATCGACGCCGATACCGCTCTCAGCGGTGAACTCCTTGACCCAATCGGCGTCGGCATAGCCGTCCCAGGCCAGCACGCGCAGATTCGCCGCGAGCGCCGACGASGCCATCAGRCCGATGCCGAGGCCGACACTCGCTATCCCGAGAAGCAGTTTTTTCAGTAGCATCACCATTTCTCCCATTTGTTGTTCTGGTGGATCGCAGCTTGCGGACCGTGGCCGTCACAGCGGAGTGACGGCGACCAGTCCCTCGTCCGGCACCGCCTGCATCCGGTTGCGCAATGGCTTGCCGAATTGCGGTGCCTGGATTTCATATTCGTCGCCCGGCATCGTCTTGATGCCCGAGGCGTAGCTCATCACCGCCGCGCCGAAGAAATAGGCGTGCAGGTCGCCAGGCCGGCGATGCATCGGGTAGCGGAAGTGGTAGTGCTCGAGATTGGCGATCGAGTGCGACATGTGCGCCTCGCCGGACAGGAATTCCTGCTCCCAGATGACCGCGCCGTCGCGGCGGATGCGGGACAAGCCACGCACCTCCTGCGGCAGCTCGCCGACGAGCAGTTCGGGACCGATCGAGCAGGAGCGCAGCTTGGAATGGGCGAGGTAGAGATAATTCTCGGCCTCGGTCACGTGGTCGGAATATTCGTTTCCGAGCGCATAGCCGATGCGGTAGGGGCGGCCGTCCGGCCCGTTGAGATAGAGGCCGACGATCTCGGCTTCCTCGGCGCCCGCCTTGGCGAAGGCCGGCATCGGCAGCGCAGCGCCTGGCGGCACGACGCAGGTGCCGACGCCCTTGAAGAACCATTCGGGCTGGACGCCGAGTTTTCCAGGCGCGGGCTTGCCGCCTTCCAGCCCCATGCGAAAGATCTTGAGCGAGTCGGATTCGGTGGCGTCCTTGCCGTGGGTCAGCACATGCATCTTGTCGCGCGCGGCCGCACTTCCCGTATGGGTCAGGCCGGTGCCGGTGACGAGGAAGCGCGCCGGCTCCGGGTGATCGACCGGGGCGAGCACCCTGCCCTCGCGCAGCAGCTGGTCGTAGTCGACCTGCTCGGCGCCGGTCCGCTCTTCGACCAGCGACGCGATCGGCCGGCCGTTGGCGATCGCCGCGGTGGCAAGGTCGAGCACGGTATCCGTGCCGGTCAGGACATGGAGGTGATTGCCGTCGGCGCTGACGCGGCCGACCCTGCGACTACCATCGGGCAACTGGAACTGAACGAGACGCATGATGCTACCTTTCCTGCTCTTCGACGCGGTCACACCCAACCGGCGTCGACGATGAATTGCTGGCTCGAGCACATGCGGCTGTCGTCGGCGGCGAGGAACAGCGCCATGCGGGCGATGTCCGAGGGCTGCAGCCGGTCCGGCAGGCACTGCCTCTCCTCGATCTGGCGTTCTCCGGCCGGCGTCAGCCACAGGCGCATCTGACGCTCCGTCATCACCCAGCCGGGCACCATGCAGTTGACGCGGATGCGCTCGGGACCGAGTTCGCGGGCGAGTGCCCGCGTCATGCCGTAGACGGCCGCCTTCGCGGTCACATAGGCCGGGCAGTCCGGATCGCCGACCATCCAGGTGATGGAGCCGAAATTGATGATCGAGCCGCCGCCAAGCGCCTTCATCTGCGGGCGCACGGCCTGCGCGGCAAAGAACTGGTGGCGCAGATTGACCGCCATGCGGTCGTCCCAATAGGCGACGCTGACATCCGCGGTCTGATGCCGGTCGTCATTGCCGGCATTGTTGCACAGCGCCTGGATCGGGCCGTTATGCTGCTTGGCTTGCTCGACGGCCGCCTGCAAATCCTCGACACTGCGCAGGTCACAGGGAATGAAGAGCGGCGCCGGATGGCCTTGCGCGGCGATCGCGGCGACCAGCCTTTGGGAAGCCTCGACCGCCAGATCGACGAAAGCGACGCGGCTGCCCTGCGCGCAGAAGTGACGCACCAGGCTTTCGCCGATGCCGCTGCCGCCGCCGGTGATGAAGACGCTGCGGCCCCTGAGGCTGGGGTAGATGGCATAGCTGCCGGTGTCATTGCTCATCGCGGCACCTAATGCGAATGGCGGGGGATGCCGGCATCGCGGCGGCCGACGAGGAAATCGAAATCGCAGCCTTGGTCGGCCTGCAGGACGCGCTCGACATAGAGGCTCTGGTAGCCGCCCTCGGGCGGCGCCGGCGGCTTCCAGTCGCGGCGGCGGGCGGCAAGCTCCTCTTCGGAGACCAGCAATTCGAGACGCCGTCCGGCCACGTCGAGATCGATGAGATCGCCGTCGCGAACCAGGGCAAGCGCGCCACCCGCCGCAGCCTCGGGAGCAACATGCAGAACCACGGTGCCATAGGCGGTGCCGCTCATGCGCGCATCGGAGATGCGCACCATGTCGGAGACGCCCTGCTTCAGGAGCTTCGCCGGCAGCGGCATGTTGCCGACCTCGGCCATGCCAGGATAGCCGCGCGGCCCGCAATTCTTGAGTACCATCACCGACGAGGCATCGATATCGAGGTCGGGATCGTCGATGCGGGCGTAATAGTGCTCGATGTTCTCGAAGACCACCGCCTTGCCCCGGTGCTGCATCAGCGCCGGCGTCGCAGCCGACGGCTTTATGACGGCGCCGTTGGGCGCGAGGTTGCCGCGCAGCACCGATATGCCGCCTTCCCTGGTCAGCGGACGGTCGAGCGGCCGGATGACCTCGCTGTTGTAGTTCGGCGCACCGTCGACCAGTTCGCCGACGGTCTTTCCACTGACGGTCATGGCGTCGCGATGAAGAAGCCCCACTTCATCGAGCGACGCCATGACCGCAGGGAGCCCCCCGGCATAGTAGAAATCTTCCATCAGGAACCGGCCCGACGGCATCAGATCGACGATGGTCGGCACGTCGCGGCCGAGCCGGTCCCAGTCGTCGAGGCTGAGATCGACGCCGACGCGGTGCGCAATCGCGATGAGATGCAGGACCGCATTGGTCGATCCGCCGATGGCGCCGTTGACGCGGATGGCGTTTTCGAAGGCCTGCTGGTTAAGTATCCGTGAAATCGTCACGTCCTTGTGGACCATGTCGACGATCTGCCGTCCGGCAAGCTGCGCAAGAACGCCGCGGCGCGAGTCGACCGCCGGTATCGCGGCGTTGTCCGGCATGCCGATGCCCAGCGCCTCGACCATGCTGGCCATGGTGGAAGCGGTGCCCATGGTCATGCAGCTGCCGGCCGAACGGCTCTGGCCCTGCTCGGCGGCGAGGAAATCCTCGACCTTCATCCGGCCGGCCTTCACCTCCTCGGCGAATTTCCAGACATGGGTGCCGGAGCCGATGTCCTGGCCGCGGAACTTGCCGTTGAGCATCGGCCCGCCGGATATGGCGATGGTCGGCAGGTTGCAGGAGGCCGCCCCCATGAGCAGCGCCGGCGTGGTCTTGTCGCAGCCGACCAGAAGCACGACGCCGTCGATCGGGTTGCCGCGAATGGACTCCTCGACATCCATGCTCGCCAGATTGCGGAACAGCATGGCGGTGGGACGCATGTTGCTTTCGCCGAGCGACATCACGGGAAACTCCACCGGCAGGCCGCCGGCTTCGTAGACGCCGCGCTTGACGTGGTCGGCAAGCCCTCGCAGATGCGCGTTGCACGGGGTGAGCTCCGACCATGTGTTGCAGATGCCGATCACCGGGCGGCCGTCGAACGCGTCGGCTGGAATCCCCTGGTTCTTCATCCAGCTGCGATGCATGAAGGCGTTCTTGCCCTCGCCGCCGAACCATGCCGTCGAGCGCAGCTTACGGTTTTGGTCACTCACGATGCCTGTTCCTTGCGGCGCCTGTTGCGGTTCTCGACGCTGCGGCGAACGTCTTCCTCGGCGTTGTCGATGAGCACGAGCAGCGCTTCTTGCGCGCCGGGCCCATCACCGGCGGCGATTTTCTCCGCCACCTCGCGGTGCAGCGGCAGCGAGTGACGCTGCCCCTCGGGATTGTCGTTCGACAGACGGAAGCTCATCACCAACGCGGTTTCCACCAGCGCCGCCAGCGAGCCGATCAGTTCGTTGCCGGTCATGCGCAGGATGGTCTGGTGGAACACAAGGTCGGGCTTGGCGAAGCGGTCGCCGTCGTCGCCGACGGCTTCCATCTCGTCGAGAGCGGCGTTGAGTTCGGCAAGCTGCCCTGGCGTGGCGCGCTTGGCGGCGAGCGCCGCGGACATCGGCTCGATCGCCCGGCGCAACTCGAAAAGCTCCTTGACGTCGTCGGCGTTGACACCGCCGGCGTATCGCCAGGAGAGGACGTCGGGATCGAGGAAGTTCCAGTCGGACCGCGGACGGACCCGCGTGCCGGTCTTTGGCCGCGACTCGACCAGCCCCTTGCCCGCCAGGACCTTGATCGCCTCGCGCAGCACGGTCCGGCTGACGCCCAGCATCTCGCTGGAATCGTCGGCATTGGGCAGCGCCTCGCCGGGCAGGAAATGCCCCTGCAGGATGCGCAAGCCGATCTGCTCGACAACCGTCGCATGGAGGGCCGTCGAACCGCTGGCGACCGCAGCCAGTGGCGGCGAGTTGCGCGCCGTTCTGAAGGATTTCATATTCTTCATACTATTCATATGATATGTCTTTAGCCATGCGGCGACCGGAGTCAAGGCATTTGGGGGAAAGATGGACAGGAATTTTGAAACCGGACGTGTCGAGCGCGGTGGGAGATTGATCTCGATCGCCGACGGCCTTGCGACGGTCGAGATCGCCCCAGCCGCCGGCGGTGCGGTGGCATCATACCGCTGGCAACGAGACGGGCATGCCATCGACTGGCTCCGCCCGGCGGATGCAGGAGCGCTCTCCCGCCGCGACGCCGGCGCCATGGGCTGCTTTCCGCTGATCCCCTACTCCAACCGCCTAAGGGGCGGCCGCTTTGCCTTTGCCGGCCAGACCGTCGACCTGCCGACAAGCGCCGACGATCCGCATTACGAACATGGCCATGGCTGGCGAAAGCCGTGGACCGTAGAAGCGCACAGTGGCGACACGGCGGTCCTGCGCTACCGCCATGCCGCCGATGCCTGGCCGTGGAGCTACGAGGCCGAGCAGGCGATCGGCCTGGCACGGGGCTGCCTGACCATCCGCATTTCGCTGCGCAACCTCTCGGACGCGCCGATGCCGGCCGGGTTCGGGCTTCATCCCTATTTCCCCGCGACGCCGTGGACGCATATCCAGGCCGATGTCACCGGGATGTGGGAAACCGACGCCGAGGTGTTGCCCACGCGCCATGTGCCGCCGCCGGCAGGCGCGAACCCGGCCACGGGCTTCGACGTCGTCGAGGCCGCTTTCGACACCGTCTTCACCGGCTGGTCACGCCGGGCGCGGATCACCTGGCCGGACGAAGGGCGGCTGCTCGACATCGAGGCCGAACCGCCGCTCGACTTCCTGGTGCTCTACACGCCGCCGGGCGAGCCGTTCTTCTGCGCCGAGCCGGTGAGCAACACCACCGACGCGTTCAACCGGCCGGGCTCCCCGGATACCGGCTGCATGTTGCTGGCGCCCGGTGAGGCACGATCGGCAACCGTCCGCTTCATGCCGTCCGAGACGATTTAGTGGCGGCGACCAGCGGGCTTCCCGCACCAGTCGCTTGGGCGCCGCAAGCCGAGCGGGCGCCCCGGTCGTTGCGCAGCAAAGTGCCGGCCTAAACCTTTTCCGCCGACAGGCGTTATTCGTTCCAGACGGACCGAGCGGCCGCCAGCGGAGAGGATCACCCGATGTATTTTATGGCACTGGCCACCGACTTCGACGGCACGCTTGCGCATAACGGCCTGGTTGCCGCAAGCACGCTCTCGGCGCTGGAAAAGCTGAAGAAGTCCGGCCGAAAGCTCATACTGGTCACCGGCCGCGAATTGCCCGGCCTCAAGGACGTGTTTCCGGAGATCGGTCTGTTCGACAAGGTCGTCGCCGAAAACGGCGCGCTGATCTACACCCCGGCCAGCGAGGAAGAACGCACGATCTCGCCCTCCCCTTCCGCCGATCTCGTCGACAGACTGAAAAGACGCGGCGTCAAGCCGCTCTCGGTGGGCAGTTCGATCGTCGCCACCTGGGAACCGCACCAGGCCACGGTGCTCGACGTCATCAAGAAGCTCGGGCTGGAGCTGGAAATCATCTTCAACAAGGGCGCGGTGATGATCCTGCCCTCAGGCATCAACAAGGCGACGGGGCTCGCTGCGGCGCTGGACGATCTCAGGCTGTCGCCGAACAATGTGGTTGCCGTCGGCGACGCCGAAAACGACCACGCCTTCCTCCGAGCCGCAGGCTTGAGCGTGGCCGTCGCCAATGCCTTGCCGTCAGTGAAGGAGACAGCCGACCTCGTCACGAAAGCCGCGCGCGGCAAGGGCGTCGAGGAGCTGATCCGCAAGCTGATCAAGCTCGACCATCTGATTTCGCGCAAACGCCCGCGCGGCGTCCTCCTGGGAACTGCCCGCGGCAAGAAGGTTTATCTGTCGCCGGCAGAGACCGTTCTGATCGCCGGAAGTTCCGGCATCGGTAAGTCCACATTGGCCACGGCGCTGACCGAGCGGCTTGTCGAAAAAGGTTTGCAGTTCTGCATTTTCGATCCGGAAGGCGACTATGACGGACTGCAGGGCGCGGTGCCTCTCGGCGATGCTTCGAGCGCGCCGAGCAAGGACCAGTTGCTGGAACTGATCGACAAGCCGGGCACCAATATCGTGATCAACGGACTTGCGTTGAAGGTCGACGAGCGGCCCGACTTCTTTGCCGAATTGCTGCCCGGCCTCAGCAGCGTTCGCTACCGCACGGCAAGGCCGAATTGGCTGATCATCGACGAGGCGCATCATCTCTTGCCCAAAAAACGCGAGGACACGCGCGCGGTGCTTTCACTCGATCTGCCGGGCACGGTGCTGATCACCGTGCATCCGGAAGCGATCTCGACGGGTGTCTTGCGCTTGGTAACCGCGGTGATCGCGCTCGGTCCGAAGGCGAAGGGCGTCATCAAGACCTTCTGCAAGGAGACCGGGCTGGAGGCCCCCAAGAACATCCCTTCACCGAAGGGCGACCGGGTGCTGCTGTGGCGGCCGCGGGACGACAAGAAGCCTTTCACCGTCAAGGCGATCGAGCCCGACCAATCTTTGAAGCGGCACAGCCGTAAATATGCCGAAGGCGAGTTGGACGAGGCCGGCAGCTTCTATTTCACCGGACCGAAGAAGGCTATGAATCTCAGGGCGCACAATCTGATCATCTTCGCCCAGATGGCGGAAGGCATCGACGACAAGACCTGGGAATACCATCTGCGCTCCGGCGACTATTCGAAATGGTTCCGCCGACAGATCAGGGACAAGGAGCTCGCGCGTGAGACGGCCGAGGCGGAGAAGGACAAGCGCCTATCGCCCGAGGAGAGCCGCAAGCTCGTGCTGGAAGCCGTGCGCCGCCGCTACACCGCGCCGGCCACCGCTCCGGAAAAGTAACTCAGTCGATCAGGGTGGCGAGTTGCCTCAGCTCGCCTCGCGCATCGCTTCGGCCGCCTGCAGGTCGACCGAGACCAACTGGCTGACGCCCTGCTCGGCCATGGTGACGCCGAACAGCCGGTCCATGCGCGCCATGGTGATCGGGTTGTGGGTGATGATGACGAAGCGCGTCTCGGTCGTCTTCGACATCTCGTCCATCAGGTTGCAGAAGCGCTCGACATTGTGATCGTCGAGCGGCGCGTCGACCTCGTCGAGCACGCAGATCGGCGCGGGGTTGGTGAGGAAGACCGCGAAGATCAGCGACATCGCCGTCAGCGCCTGCTCGCCGCCGGAAAGCAGCGTCATGGTCTGCGGTTTCTTGCCGGGCGGGCGGGCGAGGATTTCGAGCCCGGCTTCCAGCGGATCTTCCGACTCGATCAGCTGCAGTTCGGCGGTGCCGCCGCCGAACAGATGCGAGAACAGCCGCTGGAAATGGCCATTGACCACCTCGAACGCCGATAAGAGCCGTTCACGGCCTTCGCGGTTCAGGCTCTGGATCGCCTGACGCAGCTTGCGGATCGCCTCGATGATGTCCTCACGCTCGGAAACGATGGTCTCCAGACGGTCGGCAAGTTCCTTCTGCTCTTCCTCGGCGCGCAAATTGACGGCGCCGAGCCGCTCGCGCTCGATCTTCAGCCGGTCGAGCTGGCGCTCGATATCGGCCATGTCGGGCATCGGATCGTCGGCCTCGAGGCCGGTGTGCTTGATGATAAGGTGCGGCGGCGTGTTCAGCGCTTCCTGGATGCGCGCCTCGACCTCGGCGCGACGCTCGTCGGCCGCCGTCAGCCGCTCTTCGGCGCGGACGCGGGTTTCACGCGCTTCAGCCAGCGACTGGATCGCCAGGGTCGCGGACTTGTCGAGCTCGGCCTGGCGGTTCTCGGCTTCCTGCAGGCGGTCGCTCGCCGTATGGCGCAGCGCCTCGGCCTCGGACAGCTGCGACAGCAGCGCCCGGCGCTTGGCGTCGATCTCGTCGGGTGCGTCGGCGAGCCTCTCGCGCTCGGCTTCGGCTTCGGCCTTGCGTTCGGCAAGGGCGGCGATCTGCGTCGAGGCGTTCTCGGCGCGCTCCAGCCAGTTCCTGCGCTCGGTGCCGATGGCGTCGAGCCGGCGTATCCGCGCCTCGGCCTCGCGCCTAAGGCCCTCATGCACGGCGCGTGCGTCGGCAAGCGTGGCGCGGTCGCGCGAGACATTGGCGGACGCCTGCTCCAGCTGCAGTTGCAGGTCGCCGAGATCCGGCGCGCTCTGCAACAGCATTTCCGCTTCGACGAATGCCGCCTGGGTTTCCTCATGGCTGTCGACGATGCGGGCGCGCGCCTCGTCGACAGCGGCGCGCCGGCTCGCCAGCTCGCCGCCGGCCTTCTCAGCCTCGGCCAGCGCGTTGCGGGCGGCGTCCAAGCCATGTTGCGCGTCGCGGCCGGCCTGGCGGGCATTGCGCTCGGCCTCGCTTGCCTGACGCATGGCCTGCTCGGCGCGCGCCAGCGCCTCCTCGGCCTCGCGCACGACGCGCGTCGCCTGCACCGCCTCCGCGTCGAGCTCGGCCAGGCGGTTCTTCTGCGCCAGCCGCTGCGCGGCGGCCGTCGGCGCGTCGGCGCTTGCCGTCAGGCCGTCCCAGCGCCAAAGCGCGCCATCGCGGCTGACCAGCCGCTGGCCGGGCGCCAGCAACGCCTGAAGGCGGCGGCCGTCGGCGGCGTCGACGATACCGATCTGCGCCAGGCGGCGGGCAAGCTGCGCCGGGGCGCGGACCACACTCGCAAGGCTGCTGACGCCCTCGGGCAGCGCTGCATCGCCCGGCTGAACCGCGCTCTCGCCCCAATGCACCGGAGCGCTGCGGTCAAGCGGCACGTCGAGGTCTTCGCCAAGTGCTGCGCCCAGCGCGGTCTCATAGCCGCGCTCGACGCTGATCTGCTCGAGCACCGAGGGGAAAAGATCGCCGCCGCTGGCGGCGTTGAGGATCTTGGCCAGGGTGCGCGCTTCCGTCTCGATGCGCGCGAGCTCGGCCCTTGCGTCCTGCAGCGGCGGACGCGCAGCACTTTCGGCAGCGCGCGCCTCGGCCACCACCTGCTCGGCGGCGATGGCGCCGGCCTCGCTTTCTTCAAGGCGGGCGAGCGCGTCTTCGACCAGGAGCCGCTTCTCGGCCGGATCGGGCAGGCCGGAAATACGGGCGACGATGTCGGAAAGCTCGCGGTCGACCTCGGCGAGCTGGCGAGCAAAACGATCACGGCGCTCGGCGGTTTCGCGCAGCGTGCGCTCGATCTGGTGGCGCGAGGCCGCCGCCTCGGCGCGTTCGGCGGTCAGCGCGGCAAGYTTTGCCTCGCTTTGCGACAGCGTSGCGCCGGMCTGCTCGAARGCGGCGCGCGTGGTTGCCTCGCGCTCGGCKGCGCCGGCGTTTTCGGAGTTGAGCTCGGCTTCYTCCGYGCGGAGRCGYTCSAGGATRTCSGCATTGTCGCGCACCATCCGCTCCTCGCGGGCGATGTCRGCGTCCAGCTGCTGSAGGCGGCGTTCGAGTTCCGTCTGGCGGGAGCGGATGCGGCCGGCCTCTTCCTCGATCTGCGTCTTGGCGATCGACARGCGCTGGAASGCAGCGGCCGCGGCGGCCTCGGCRTCGCGCAGGTCCGGCAGCCGGTGCGCGGCGATGCCYTGCTCCCTGGCRGCCGCCATCTGGGCCGCCGCGCGRTCGCCGACCAARGTGGTGGCAATAGCGAGCGCCGAGCGCGCCTCGCCTTCCTGGGCCTTGGCCGAYGTCCAGCGCAGATGCAGCAGCGTCGCCTCGGCCTTGCGGATATCGGCCGACAGGTTCTTGAAGCGCGAGGCCTGGCGMGCCTGGCGCTTCAGGCTTTCGATCTGGCCYTCCAGCTCGCCGACGACATCGTCCAGCCGYTCRAGGTTCTGCTCSGCCGCCTTCAGCCKGAGCTCGGCCTCGTGGCGGCGSGTGTGCAGGCCGGAAATGCCGGCCGCYTCTTCGAGCAGCGCKCGGCGGGCCTGGGGCTTGGCCTGGATCAGTTCGCCGATGCGGCCCTGACCGACCATGGACGGCGAGCGCGCGCCGGTCGACTGGTCGGCGAAGAGAAGTTGCACGTCCTTGGCGCGGGCTTCCTTGCCGTTGATGCGGTAGAGCGAGCCGGCCTCGCGCTCGATGCGGCGCGACACCTGCAACTCATCGGCATCGTTGAAGGCGGCGGGCGCGGTGCGGTCGGTATTGTCGAGGAAAAGCGTGACTTCGGCGGTGTTGCGGGCCGGGCGCGCGCCTGAGCCGGAAAAGATCACGTCGTCCATGCCGGACGCGCGCATGTTCTTGTAGGAGCTTTCGCCCATCACCCAGCGCAGCGCCTCGACGAGGTTCGACTTGCCGCAGCCGTTCGGCCCGACAATGCCGGTCAACCCGCGTTCGATGACGAACTCGCCSGGCTCGACGAAGGACTTGAAACCGAGGAGGCGAAGGCGCGAAAATTTCATTCGCGCCGCCCCACACTACAGSCSRRSGCGCCGAAGCCCAGCCGCTTCGGCGCGGCCTGGATGTCAGAGCAGAGGGTCGATGATGGCCGACATTTCCTCAATCGACATCGCCCCTTTGTAGGTCTTACCGTTGATGAAGAATGTCGGCGTCGAGTCGACCTTGAACTCGTCCGCTCCGCGTTTCTGGACTGCTCTCACATCGTCCAGAAGTTTCTGGTCCGTCAAGCAGGACTCGAAGGACTCCTGTGTAAAACCGGCGAGCTTGGATATCTGCAGCAATGCTTGCTTGGTGTTGTTGACGCCGACCCAGTTGGGTTGCTGCTTGAACAGCACGTCGACCATGGCGAAGTAGTTGTCCTTGGCGCAGCGCGCCAGCATGAAGCCGGCCTCGGCGCTCGGATCGAACGGGAATTCGCGCAGGATGTAGCGGACCTTGCCGGTGTCGATATATTTGGTCTTCAACTCAGGGAAGGTGGTCATGGCGAAATGCGCGCAATGCGGGCAGGTCATCGACGCGTATTCGACGATGGTGACCTTGGCGTCGTCCTTGCCGAGCTGCTTTTCGGGCAGCGCGCCGGGCTTCAGCAATTGCGCCATGTCGACGGTGCCCTGCGCTTCCGGCACCTGGACGRCCGCCGGCGTAGCCGGCTTGGCGGGTGTCGACGGATTGGCCGGCTTCACATCCGCCGCCTTCGCCTCCTCGCCGGAGTTGTTGCACGCGGCAAGCAGCGCCACCGCGGGAATCGCGGCCAACGTGGTCAGAAGGTTCCTGCGGGACAAGCTATTGCCAAGCGGGGGACGGTTCATGCGAATCACCTGATGTCGGTTGGATTTTGCAACGCAAGGGCTAGAAAAGGCGAGAGTTGGCGCGAATTAAGGCATCGTGGTCCCCAATCCAATCGCCAAAATTTTTCGGCGCGATCACGACTACGCGATATTGACTACAATTTGCAGTACGCCGCACGTCTTTTCCCGAACCGCCGCTCACTTTCGGAGGAGGCATGCTCACGGCCTTTTTTGTCTCAGGATAGTTGCCCCGAGCCGCTCCAGCGACGCGCGCAAGCCATCATCTTCTATCTTGCCGACCGTGCGGGCCAGCTTCGATTTCTCGGCCTCGCTGAGCGGCCGCGGCGCCGGTTTCGGCCGGGCTTTCTCGCTCAGCACCGGCTTCTGCAGGATCTTGACGCGGCCGATCGCATTGAAGCCCAGGAAGGCATTGACGCGGTTGATGACCTCGCCCGCCTCATGCTGCAGGTGCAGCGCCGCCATGCCTTCGCAGGCGACGATCAGCGTTGCCGGCTCGAACGGGTCGTCCTCATGCAGGCGGCGTGGCCACTGGATCTTTTCCGGGCGGGAATGGCCGGCAAGCCGGGGGCCAGCGATCTCTTCCCAGGACTGCACCAGACCGATCGAGATGCCGGCGCGCTTCTTCAGCACCGGATCGAGGATCTCGGTTGCGAGATCGCTGACCGGAACGGGATTGCCGAAGGGCCTTTTCCCTGCCATGTGCGTTCTCCAATCCTCGGTTCACCTGATCAATGGCACCGCAAGACCAGACCCGCAAGACCGCGGCCGGGAAGGCCGGCGATACCAGCAAAGCCGGATCCCAAGATACCGGCAAAGCCGAATCCCAAGATACCGGCAAAGCCGGATCAATGGATATCGCCTCTCGCCTGCTTGCCTGGTACGACGCGCATCACCGCGACCTGCCCTGGCGTGTCTCGCCCGGCGCGCTGGCTCGTGGCGAGAGGCCCGATCCTTACCGCGTCTGGCTGTCCGAGGTCATGCTGCAGCAGACGACGGTCGAAGCGGTGAAAGCCTATTTCCGCGCCTTCGTCGAGAAATGGCCGACCGTCGAGGCGCTCGCGGCGGCTCCCGCCGAGGACGTGATGAAGGCCTGGGCCGGGCTCGGCTATTATTCCAGGGCACGCAATTTGAAAGCCTGCGCCGATCTGGTGGCGCGGCAGGGCGGCCGCTTTCCCGACAGCGAGGCCGGGCTGAAGGAATTGCCGGGCATCGGCGCCTATACGGCCGCGGCGATCGCGGCGATCGCCTTCGACCGGCCGGCGGCGGTCGTCGACGGCAATGTCGAGCGGGTCGTGACGCGGCTCTGTTCGATCGAAACGCCGCTCAGTGAGGCCAAGCCTGAAATCCGCGCGCTGGTCGAAAAGCTGGTGCCGCAAAAAAGGCCCGGCGATTTCGCCCAGGCGATGATGGATCTCGGCGCGACGATCTGCACGCCGAAGCGGCCGCGCTGCATGCTTTGCCCGGTGCGCGACGATTGCAGCGCCATTCTCAGCGGCGATCCGGAGCGTTTCCCGGTCCGGCTGCCAAAGGACGACAAGCCGCTGAGGCGAGGTGCCGCCTTCGTTGCCGAGCGCGGCGACGGCGCCATTCTGCTGCGCAAGCGGCCGGACAAGGGCCTGCTCGGCGGCATGACCGAGGTGCCGACCACGGCCTGGACCGCGCGCGTTGACGGAGCGACCACGGCCGAAGCCGCACCGTTCCCGGCGGACTGGCGGCGCGCCGGGCAGATCGGCCATGTGTTCACGCATTTCGCGCTCGAACTCGACGTCTTCCATGCCCACATCAAGGGTGATGCTCCGGATGGACATTTCTGGTCGCCAGCCGATGAAATTTCCGGGGAAGCGCTGCCCACTGTCATGAAAAAGGTAATCGAGGCGGCGATACCGGGCGCGACCAAAAGAAGGCGTCCGCATTGATCGGCGCAAGCATTGAAAGGACCGTAATGACTGAAATCCGCCATATCGTCTTCGACATCGGCAAGGTGCTGATCCACTACGATCCGAACATCCCTTTCAGCCGTCTGATCCCTGATGCCGAGACGCGGAAATGGTTCTTCGACAATGTCTGCACCAGTGCCTGGAACATCGAACAAGATCGCGGGCGCACATGGGACGAAGCGGAAGCGCTCGCCATTGCCGAGCATCCCGACCACGCCGARAACATCCGYAAYTTCCGCCGTCAYTGGCACGACATGGTGCCGCATGCCTATGACGACAGCGTTGCTCTCATGGARGGGCTSATCGAAGACGGCCGCGATGTGACGCTGCTCACCAACTGGGCGTCAGACACGTTCCGGGAGGCCCGCGGCCGCTTTCCCTTCCTGGAAAAGCCGCGCGGCATCACCGTTTCCGGCGACATCGGCCTGATAAAGCCGGACCGCGCCATCTACGATCATCACGTCGCGTCGTTCGGGCTCGATCCGGCGGCGTCGCTGTTCATCGACGACAGCCAGAAGAATGTCGACGGCGCCAAGGCCGCCGGCTGGGAGGCGGTGCTGTTCACCGACGCTAGGACGCTTCAAGCAGACCTTGAGCGGCTCGGGATTGCGGCCTGAACAGAATCGCTTGCGGCGATCCGCTGAGGTTTAGATTCAAGGAGCCGTTCACCGTTTCACGGAAACGCTGAACGGCTCCCGTTTTGTTCTTGATCAGCCGCCCGCCCGCTCCATGCCGAGGCGTGCGATGCGGCGCAGTTCGTCGATCGGGGTGAGGCCGCCGCTGCGCTCGTAATGCCAGAAGGTCCAGCCATTGCAGGCGTCCAGCCCCTGCACTTCGGCGCCGATCTTGTGGATCGAGCCGGCGCTGTCGCCGATGGCCAGCGTACCGTCGGCGCGCACCTTGGCGGCCCAGCGCTTCTTGGCGTCGTAGAGCGTCGCGCCCGGCGCCATCAGGCCGGTGTCGATCAGGCTGATGAAGGCGACGCGCGGCTCGGCGCGTTTGCCCGACAGCACGGTGAGGTCGGTGCCTTCCAGCGGGCGAACGGCGGCAATGCGCTCGTTGGCGGCGTCGATATAGGCCTGCTCGCGCTCGATACCGACGAAGTGACGGCCGAGGCGCCTGGCGACCGCGCCGGTCGTGCCCGAGCCGAAAAAGGGATCGAGCACGACGTCGCCCGGCTTGGTCGAGGCCATCATGATACGGGCCAGCAGCGCTTCCGGCTTCTGCGTCGGATGCAGCTTGTTGCCGTTCTCGTCCTTCAGGCGCTCGCCGCCGGTGCAGATCGGGAACAGCCAGTCGGAGCGCATCTGCAGGTCGTCGTTCGAGGCCTTCAGCGCTTCGTAGTTGAAGGTATAGCCCTTCGCCTTCTGGTCGCGCGAAGCCCAGATCATCGTCTCATGCGCGTTCTGGAAGCGGCGGCCACGGAAATTCGGCATCGGGTTGGTCTTGCGCCAGACGACGTCGTTCAGGATCCAGAATCCAAGATCCTGCATCCTGGCGCCGACGCGGAAGATGTTGTGGTAGGAGCCGATGACCCAGATGGTGCCGCTGGGCTTCAGCACGCGGCGCGCCGCAAGCAGCCAGGCGCGGGTGAAGGCGTCATAGGCTTCGAAGCTTTCGAACTGGTCCCAGTCGTCGTCAACGGCGTCGACCTTGGACTGGTCCGGCCGGTGCAGGTCGCCGTCGAGCTGCAGGTTGTAGGGCGGGTCGGCGAAGATGACGTCGATCGACTTCTCCGGCAGCCTGTCGAGCGCCGCGACGCAGTCGCCCTTCAGGATCGTGTCCAGCCATTCGGACTGCTGGGGAGCATAGGAGAGCTCGTCGAGAAGACGTACGGCAGACATCAAAACACCCAAAGAAACGCGTTACGGTTTTAACTGGCCGTTATGGTTACCGATCAGCGTAAACAATCGGTGAAGGCCACCGATACCAACCCGGCCGTTTGCGAAGACCGGCCCATTGGTGTATGCCGCGCCGCTTGAGGCCCAAGGCCACCTTCCTCCCACGTTCCGGATTGCCATGCCCCAGCCAGACCTTGTCATCTTCGATTGCGACGGCGTGCTCGTTGATTCCGAAATCGTCGCCGCGCGCGTCGAGGCCGAGCTTCTGACGTCAGCAGGATACGAGATCTCGGCTGAGGAGATTTTCGAGACCTATGCCGGGCTGACCTTCAAGGACATCCTGATGCGGATCGAGGAGAAGTCCAATATCCCGTTCCAGGCCTCGCTGATCGACCGTGCCGAGGAATTGGTCGACCGCAAGCTGCGCAGCGACGTGCGCGTCATCGACGGCGCCCGCGAGGCGGTTGCGACCGTCACCGCGCCCCGCGCGGTCTGTTCCAATTCCCGCAAGGACCGGATCGAATTCATGCTGGAAAAGGTGCGCCTGCTGCCGTTCTTTGCCGGCCATATCTTCTCGGCGCTCGACATCCCCAGCAAGAAGACCAAGCCGGCGCCGGATGTGTTCCTGTTCGCCGCCGAACAGTTCGGCGCGAACCCGAAGAACACTTTCGTCATTGAGGATTCCGTGCACGGCATCACCGGCGCCCGGGCGGCGGGCATGCGCGTCATCGGCTTCACCGGCGCGGGCCATAGCTATCCCGGTCACGCCGACGCGCTGACCGAGGCCGGCGCCGAGACGGTCATCCGCCGCTGGGCGGAACTCGGCGGCACGCTTGCGGCGCTGTCCGAATGGTCGGAGGACGCCTGAAAGCGGGTCGCACGCCTCAGGCGTCGAACCCGGTCAGTTCGCCGCGGCGACGTGCTTCTTTTTCTTGCCCTTCGACTTGCCCTTCGCCGCCACCGGCTTCGAATCGTCAAAGCCGGCATAGGCCTGGTAGTCCTGCGCGGTCGGCTCCGGCACCACGATATTTGCGTCGGTGAAGACGAACTGCGTGGCGGCCGAGGGATCGGTGACCTGCACCTGGTATTGATGCAGCTGCGAATAAAGCACGTCATTGCCGTGCTGGACCGCGATGCGGATCGGCATGGTGATGGTGCCGGGCGCGAATTGCGGCCCCGGCACGACCCTGCCGGCGACCGCGATCTTCATCGTCAGCTGGCCGTTGGCGTGGGTGCAATCGCGCGTCATGTCGGAAATCGAGGCCTGGTAGATGATCTTGGACGGATCGTGATCGGGATCGATGGGCTGGCCATTGGGTCCGGTCTGCGCCGCGGCGGCTGCCGCGTCTGCCTGGGCCGCGGCATCGCCCTTCTTTTTCTTCGGCTTCGCGGCAGTGCCCTTGCCGTAGGAACTGAAGAAGGCGCCGCCGTCGCGCAACGTCACTTTGGGGCAGTAGGCGCGCAGCTGGCTGGCGAGCACCTGAGGGTTCTGCGGCGGTGGCGGCGCGGTCGGATCCTTCTTGCCGAAACCGAGGTTCAGGATACCGTTGTCGCTTGATTGGCAGCCGGCGGCGGCAAGCATAAAGCCGGCAAGCGCCAGACCCGCGACAAGACGACGGTTGACTGAATGAAACGCCATGAACTGCACTTCCCTCTCATAAAGCTGGTGACGTATAGCAACGGCGCGACGAAAATGCGACTGAGCCGGCTCGGAAAATTAACCAATTGCCGTGGATGACGCGAACGGCAGCAATGGGCCTTTTACGATGCAATATGTGAGTACCCGCGGGGATGCTCCCGCGCTTGGATTCTCCGACGCGGTGCTGGCTGGACTGGCGCGTGACGGCGGGCTTTACGTTCCGCGCGAATGGCCACGGTTTTCGGCGGCCGACATCCGCGCCATGCGCGGCCTTGCCTATCCCGACCTCGCCATACGCGTGCTGACGCCATTCCTCGGCGGCGAGATCGCCGGGCCCGTCTTCGAACGGCTGGTGCGCGAAGCCTATGCCACCTTCCGGCACGAAGCGGTCTGTCCGCTGGTGCAGACCGGCCCCAACACCTTCATCCTCGAGCTCTTCCACGGGCCGACGCTCGCCTTCAAGGACGTGGCGATGCAGTTGCTCGCCCGGCTGATGGATCACGTGCTCGCCGAGCGCGGCCAGCGCGCCACCATCGTCGGCGCCACCTCCGGCGATACCGGCGGCGCGGCCATCGATGCCTTTGCCGGGCGCGACCGCACGGACATCTTCATCCTGTTCCCGCACGGCAAGGTCTCGCCGGTGCAGCAGCGCCAGATGACGACGTCCAGCGCGTCAAACGTGCACGCGCTGTCGGTCGAGGGCAATTTCGACGATTGCCAGGGCCTTGTGAAGGACATGTTCAACGACCACGGCTTTCGCGACCGGGTGTCGCTGTCGGGCGTCAATTCGATCAACTGGGCGCGCATCATGGCCCAGATCGTCTATTACTTCTCCTCCGCGCTTTCGCTCGGCGCGCCCGACCGGCCGGTGTCCTACACCGTGCCGACCGGCAATTTCGGCGACATTTTCGCCGGTTACGCCGCCAAGCGCATGGGGCTGCCGATCGAGCGGCTGATCATCGCCACCAACGACAACGACATCCTGGCGCGCACGCTTGCGAGCGGCGAATACCGCACCAAGGGCGTGTTCGCGACGACCTCGCCGTCCATGGACATCCAGGTGTCGTCCAACTTCGAGCGCCTGCTGTTCGAGGCGGCGGACCGCGATGCCGCGACGGTCAGGCGCTACATGAACGGCCTGAAGCAGTCCGGCGCCTTCACCATCGAGGCCGCGGAGATGGCACGGATTCGCGCCGAGTTCGACGCCGGCCGCGCCAGCGTCGACGAGGTCGCCGGCACGATCCGCTCGACGCTTGCCGCCAGCGACTATCTGCTCGATCCGCACACGGCAGCCGCCGCGCATGTGGCGGCCTCGCATGCTTCCGGCGCCGTGCCGATGGTGGTGCTCGGCACCGCCCATCCGGCCAAGTTCCCGGCGGCGGTCGAGGCAGCGTGCGGCATCACCCCGGCGCTTCCCGCATGGCTCGACGGCTTGATGACAGCCGACGAAAAATACACGATACTTCCATCCGACTTGAAAATGGTGGAAGATTACGTGAGCCGCCACACGAGGGCGGCGCGTTAGGGAGTACTTGCCATATGGGTGTTGAGGTAAGCCGTCTGTCGAACGGCCTGACAGTCGCCACCGAAACCCTTCCAAGCCTCGAATCCGTTGCCCTTGGTGCCTGGGTGAAGTCAGGCGCCCGCAATGAACGCGACGAAGAGCATGGCATGGCCCATCTGCTCGAACACATGGCGTTCAAGGGAACCAAGCGGCGCAGCGCCTTCGAGATCGCCTCGGAAATCGAAAATGTCGGCGGCGAGATCAACGCCGCCACCAGCGTCGAGACGACGTCCTACTACGCCCGGGTGCTTTCCGGCGACGTGCCGCTGGCGGTCGATATCCTGGCCGACATCCTGCAGGAGTCGGAGTTCGATCCGGAAGAGCTCGAGCGCGAGCAGCATGTGATCCTGCAGGAGATCGGCGCCGCGCACGACACGCCCGACGATATCGTCTTCGACCGCTTCACCGAGACCGCCTTCCGCCACCAGACCATCGGCCGCTCGATCCTCGGCACGCCGGAGACGGTCAAGTCCTTCACCTCGAAACAGCTGCACGATTTCATCGAACGGCAATATGGCGCCGAGCGCATGGTCATCGTGGCCGCCGGCGACATCAAGCACGACAATTTCGTGCGCGAGGTCGAAAGGCAGCTCGGCGGCTTCCGCGCCAAGGCCTCGAGCAACATTCCGCAATATGCGCAATATGTCGGCGGCGACTTCCGCGAGAACCGCGACCTGATGGACGCGCAGATCGTGCTCGGCTTCGAGGGCCGCGCCTACCACGTGCGCGACTTCTACGCCTCGCAGGTGCTGTCGATGATCCTCGGCGGCGGCATGTCGTCGAGGCTGTTCCAGGAGGTGCGCGAGAAGCGCGGCCTCTGCTATTCGGTCTATGCCTTCCACTGGGGCTTCTCCGATACCGGCATATTCGGCGTCCATGCCGCGACGGGCCAAAGTGACATCGCCGAGTTGGTGCCTGTCATCATCGACGAACTGCAGAAGGCCGGAGAAAGCATCCTGCAGGAAGAGCTCGACCGGGCGCGCGCGCAGTATCGCGCCGGCCTCATCATGTCGGCGGAAAGCCCGGCCAGCCGCGCCTCGCAGATCGCCAGGCAGTTGCTGCTGTTCGGCCGGCCGATCGCCAAGGAAGAGCTGATGGAACGGCTGGCGGCGCTGACCGTCGAGCGGCTGACCGACCTGTCGTCGCGGCTGTTCTCGACCAAGCCGACGCTGACCGCGGTCGGCCCCGTGGGCACGCTGGCGCCCTACGAGGCGATCCTCGAATCGCTTGCAGGCCCGCAGACGACGGCCCGCAGGCTCGCCGTCTGACCTTAAGCAGGTTCCGCAAAAGTGTCCCACGGTTTTGCGATCAGAACCTGCGAGAAACCAGGGAACCTGAGCAGATATTCGTGGGGCATCCCACGAATATCTGCTTAGATTAAGCGCCATGTTCGCGCTCCCTTTCTTTCGCCGCGACCTGCCGGCACTGAARGGTGAGAAGGTCACGCTGCGCGTCCCGCTGACCAACGACTACCGCGAATGGTCGACGGTGCGCGGCGAAAGCCGCGCTTTCCTGGAGCCGTGGGAACCGCGCTGGCAGCCCGACGAGCTCGACCGCGCCGCCTGGCGGCTGCGCATCAGCCGCTACCGYGAGGACTATGCGCAAGGCACGGCCATCGCGTTCTTCATCTTCGAGAAGKCCAGCGGCAAGCTCGCCGGCGGCATCACGCTCGGCAACATCCGCTACGGCGTCGCGCAAAGCGGCCATATCGGCTAYTGGATCGGCGAGCGYTTCGGCGGGCGCGGCCTGATGACCGAGGCGGTCAAGCTGGTGTCGCGCTTTGCCTTCGATACGCTGAGGTTGCACCGGATCGAAGCTGCCTGTATTCCCGAAAACGCCCGGTCGATCCGCGTGCTTGAAAAAGCCGGATTCCGGCGCGAAGGACTGCTCCGATCCTACCTCAGGATCAACGGCATCTGGCAGGATCACTACCTCTACGCCCGGATCGCGGACGATCCGCCGGGCGATGGAACGAAGGGCTGATTGTGACGAATTTTTCGCGAATCGCGTCGCTGTTCGCCCTCATCCTGGCGGTTATCGTCACACTTTCGGCAGCCATGCCTGCGCTCGCCGTCGAGCCGATCAAGATCGCGCGCGACGACAAGGCGCTCGACCTCTCCGGCGCAGTGGAAATCTACCGGAACCAGGGCGAGCATTTCCAGGTTTCGACCGCGCCGGGTCCAGACGGCATCGTGCGGCGCATYGAGGTCGAGGCCAATGACGCGCGCTCGACCGGTGACTGGGCGGTGTTCGCGCTCGCCAACTCGACCGACCAGCAGCTCGACCGGCTGATCGTGGCGCCGCATTTCCGCCTGGTGAACTCGGGCATCTTCTGGCCGGACCTCGGCTCGACCCGCATCGCGGCGATCACGCCGAGCGAGGGCTTCGCGCTCGACCGCAAGACCAGTCCCGACGCCGACGTCTTCCGGGTGACGCTGAACCCCGGAACGGTCGTGACCTTCATCGCCGAGCTTGCCTCGCCGAAGCTGCCGCAGGTCTATCTGTGGGATCCGGAATCCTACAAGGACTCGGTCAATTCCTATACGCTGTTCCGCGGCATCGTCATCGGCATCGCGGGCCTGCTGGCGCTGTTCCTGACCATCCTCTTCGTCGTCAAGGGAACCTCGATGTTCCCGGCCACCGCCGCCCTTGCCTGGGCGGTGCTGGCCTATATCTGCGTCGATTTCGGCTTCCTCAACAAGATCATCGAGATATCGCCCGTCAACGAGCAGATGTGGCGGGCCGGCTCGGAAGTGGCCTTGGCCGCCACCTTCGTCGTGTTCCTCTTCGCCTATCTCAATCTCAACCGATGGCACGGCCATTTCAGCTACGGCGCGCTGGTCTGGATCCTCGGGTTGCTTCTGATCGCGGGCGTCGCCATCGTCGATCCGGCGGTCGCGGCCGGCATCGCCCGCATCTCCTTCGCCGCAACCGCTCTCACCGGGCTCGGCCTCATCATCTTCCTCGGTATTCGCGGTTATGACCGTGCGATCATGCTGGTGCCGAGCTGGGTGATGGTGCTGCTATGGCTATGCGGCTCGTGGATGGCGATCACCGGCATGCTGGACAACGACATCGCCCAGCCGGCGCTGGGCGGCGGGCTGATCCTGATCATCCTGCTCATCGGCTTCACCGTCATGCAGCACGCCTTTGCCGGCGGCGCGCTGCACCAGGGCCTGTTCTCGGACCTCGAACGCCAGGCGCTCGCGGTTGCCGGATCGGGCGACACGGTGTGGGACTGGGACGTGCTGCGCGACCGCGTGGTGACCAAGCCGGACATCAGCCTGCAACTCGGCCTCGCCCCCAACAGCCTATCGGGCGCCGCCCGCAACTGGCTGCCCGTGCTGCATGCCGACGACCGCGACACCTTCCGCACCACGCTCGACGTGGTGCTGGAGCATCGGCGCGGCCGCGTGGCGCAGAACTTCCGCCTGCGCGGCGCCGATGGGCACTATCACTGGTTTGCGCTGCGCGCCCGGCCGGTGATCGGATCGGACGGCGAGGTGATCCGCTGTGTCGGCACGATGGTCGATGTGACCGAGCAGAAGAAGTCCGAGGAAAGGCTGCTGCACGACGCCGTGCACGACAATCTGACCGGCCTGCCGAACCGCGAGCTGTTCATGAACCGGCTGGAGGCGATCATCTCGATCGCCCGCACCGAGGACAAGGTGCGCCCGACCGTCTTCGTCATCGACATCGACCGTTTCAAGCAGGTCAATGACGGCCTCGGCATTTCGGCCGGCGACACCATCCTGCTGACCATCGCGCGCCGGCTGCACCGGCTTTTGAAACCCAAGGATTCGCTGTCGCGCTTCGCCGGCGACCAGTTCGCGCTGATGTTGCTGTCCGAGCAGGACCCGGCCCGCATCGCCGSCATGGCGGAYGCCATCAAGCACGCCATCAACAATCCGATCACCTTYGCCAAACGCGAGATCGTGCTGACCGCCTCGATCGGGCTGATCACATGGACGACGGCGCAGACCTCGGCCGAGGAYATGGTCAAGGACGCCGAGCTTGCMATGCACCAGGCCAAGCGCTTCGGCGGCGACAGGATCGAGCCGTTCCGGCCCGCCTTCCGCACCGTCGGCACCGACCGCCTGCAGTTCGAATCGGACCTTCGCCGCGCCATCGAGCGGCGTGAGTTCACCCTTGCCTACCAGCCGATCGTGCGGCTGGAGGACGGCAGCGTCGCCGGCTTCGAGGCATTGCTGCGCTGGGACCATCCGCGGCGCGGCATGATCCCGCCGGCGGACTTCATCCCGGTAGCGGAAAATTGCGGGCTGATCGTGCAGCTGGGCCTGTTCGCCATGCAGCAGGCGGCCGAGGACCTGGCGACCTGGCAAAAGCAGATCGGCGACGCGCCGCTGTCGGTTTCGGTCAACCTCTCCAGCCGCCAACTGATCCGCCGCGACCTTGTCAGCGACGTCCGCTCGGTGATCGCGCGCGCCAACCTGAAGCCGCGCTGCTTCAGGCTCGAACTCACCGAATCGCTGGTGATGGACAATCCCGAGCAGACGGCGCACGTGCTGGCCAAGCTGAAGCAGCTCGGCATCGGGCTTTCGCTGGACGATTTCGGCACCGGCTATTCCTCGCTCTCCTACCTGACCCGCTTCCCCTTCGACACGATCAAGATCGACAAGAGCTTCGTCGACGATGCGACGCCGAAGCGGGCGGTGCTGCTCAAATCCATGGTCAACATGGCGCATGAGCTCGGCCTGTCGGTCGTTGCCGAGGGCATCTCGGACGAGAGCGACGCGCTGGAGCTGCGCCAGATGGGCTGCGAGTACGTCCAGAGCTTCATGTTCGGCGCGCCGATGCCCGGCGACCAGGTGCTGAAGACGCTGAGGGAGCAGTATCCGCTCACGCAGGCTTAGAGGCCCATCGAAGGCGCTTAAGCGTGGCCGGCGGCGGCGCTGAGGTGAGCGAGGTCGATACCGATCGAGGCGAGGATGCGGTCGTATTTGCGCTCGATATCGGCGTCGAACAGAAGCTCCGGCGTCGCCGGACAGGTCAGCCAGCCGTTTTCGGCGATCTCGCTTTCCAGTTGGCCGGCGCCCCAGCCGGAATAGCCAAGCGCCATCAGCGCGTGACGCGGGCCGCGGCCCGACGATATCGCACGCAGTATGTCGACGGTCGCGGTCAGGCAGACATCGTCGGAGACATTGAGCGAGGATTCCACGCGATAGTCGCCCGAATGCAGCACGAAGCCGCGGCTGCGGTCCACTGGGCCGCCGTTGCGCACGACGAAATCGCGGGTATGCGCCGGCAGGCGGATCGCTTCCTGCTCGTTCATGATGCCGAGTTGCACCAGAAGGTCCGGAAACAGCATCTGCTGCGTCTGGTTGATGATCAGCCCCATCGCGCCTTCGTCGCTGTGCGCGCAGATGTAGATGACGGAGCGCGCGAAGCGATCATCCTTCATGCCAGGCATGGCAATCAGGAACTGATCGTCGAGGAAGCCGCGTCCGGCCGCCGCTTTCTTGTGGCGCAACAAATCCATGGGGTRAGCGTAACGCGTTTCCRCGACGCCGGAAAGATGCTCGGCGCGCGCGAYGTCACGCAAATATGATAGCCTGCAAGATCATGAAATCATTGCGCGGCCAAGAACGGACGATCAAATCACCGCCATGCGACACCTGAAGATGCGACACTTCAAGACTCTGGCACTGGGCGTAGTCCTGGGATTGRGCGCCGGCCTGCCGGCACAGGCTTCCTCCTCCGCCTGGTACAACAGCGAAGGCGGCAAGGTGCGGCTGGTGACCAGCGGCAAGCCCGACGAGGCAGGCAAGATCCATGGCGTCCTCGACATTGCGCTCAAGCCCGGCTGGAAGACCTACTGGCGCGATCCCGGCGACTCTGGYGTGCCGCCGCAGCTCGACATTTCGGGCAGCACCAACATCGCCGACGCTCGGCTGTCGTTTCCAGCGCCCCAGCGGCATGACGACGGCTACGGCAAATGGGCCGGCTACGATCGCCCGGTCTCGCTGCCGGTGACTTTCACGCTGTCGGCCCCGGGYCAGCCGGCCACCATCGACGCCGACATCTTCCTCGGCATTTGCGAGACGATCTGCATCCCGGTGCAGACACGGCTGGCCGTCGATCCCGCCTCCGATCCCGACAACATGGCGGATTCGGCGCTGGTGAARACCGCYCAGGCRATGCTCCCCTCGCCCGCGCGGTCCGATTTCGGYATCCGCGTCTTGCCGGGCGACCACGAGACGCTCGTGGTCGAGGCGCATTCGCCGGGCAATCGGGATGCCATCGATTTCTTCGTCGCTGGCGAGCGCAACTACATGTTCGGCGCCCCGGTGCGCAGCGAGAAGGACGGCAAGCTGGTGTTCAGCGTGCCGATCCTCGACCGACCGTCGGCGACGCCCAAGGATGGCGGGCTGTACTACACGCTGACCAGCGCCGAGGGCGCGGTCGACGGGCTGCTGCCTTTCCCTTGATCCAGCCTTGGTGACAGGTTGCGGGACGCCGTCCGGTCCGATATCGCAGTCGTCGACAATCCCAATCCCGAACGAGGATCCCCATGACAATTTCGGTTGGCGAAAAACTGCCCGACGCGACCTTCAAGACGATGACCGCCGATGGCGCGAAGCCGATCACCGGCGCCGAGGTTTTCGGCGGCAAGAAGGTGGTGTTGTTCGGNAAGACGATGACCGCCGATGGCGCGAAGCCGATCACCGGCGCCGAGATTTTCGGCGGCAAGAAGGTGGTGCTGTTCGGCGTTCCCGGCGCCTTCACGCCGACCTGCAGCAACAACCACCTGCCGGGCTATCTCGAGAACCATGACGCCATCCTTGCTCGCGGCGTCGACACCCTCGCGGTCGTCTCGGTCAACGACGTCCATGTGATGGGCGCGTGGGCGCGCTTCACCGGCGGCGAAGGCAAGATTCTCTATCTCGCCGACGGTAGCGGCGACTTCGCCAAGTCGGTCGGCCTCGACAACGATCTCTCCGCAACCGGCATGGGCCTGCGCTCGAAGCGCTTTTCGATGATCGTCGACGACGGCAAGGTCGTGGCGCTCAATATCGAAACCAAGCCGGGTGTCGACGAGAGCGGCGCCGCCAAGATCCTCGAGCAGCTTTAGATCAGGATGACGTTTCGTTGACCCGCCATCCTGATCTCACTCTTTGTTGGAGCATGATCTGGTCCGAAAACCGGTTCCCACTTTTCGGGATCATGCTCTGATGCTCGACATCGTCTGGCGCGCGGTGGCGATCGGTATCGGCGCCACGGTGTTCATGGATTTATGGGCTATCCTTCTCAACAAGGCGTTCGGCCTGCCCCGGCCGAACTGGGGCCTGGTCGGGCGCTGGGTCCGGCATCTGCCCGAGAAGGTCTTCCACGACGATATCGGACAGGCCGCGCCCTATGCGCATGAGGTCGCGCTTGGCTGGGTCTTCCATTATCTCGTCGGCATTGCCTACGGCATCGTCCTGGTCGGGCTGACCGGAGCAGGCTGGCTTGCCGCACCGACCTTCCTGCCGGCCTTCATCCTCGGCATCGTCACCGTCGGCGCCGGCTGGTTCCTGCTGGCGCCGGGCATGGGCGCCGGCTGGGCGGCGTCGAAGCTGCCCAATCCGATGAAGGTGCGCGCATTGAACCTCGTGGCGCACACGGTGTTCGCGCTCGGCATGTTCTCGACGGCGCTGTTGATCCGGTAACGGTCAAAACAGGCGGTTCCTGTTCATAAGCCTAACGGCCGTTCAGCACCGCTTCCGTCAACTTTCTTCGAGCCTCCTGTCGCAGGGCCTGAAAATCCAACGGCTCTGGTTTCCCACTAGCCTTGCCTTCATCCCATAGCCGCCGCAACTGGCGCAGGTCTACTTGATCCAGTTCACGCTTACCCAACCAACCTGGCATCGGTAGGGGCATCTCAATAACTCTGCGTCGAGCGGCGGGGCGCAGGCTTCCTCGCCGGAGCGCTTCCCGACTTCGGCGCAGCCGCTGCCGGCGCGGGCCTTGCGGAATTCGGCTTGAACGGGGCCATGCCCTGTCGCGCCAACTCATCCGCCCGCTCGTTCTCGGGGTGGCCGGCATGGCCCTTCACCCAGTGCCAGGTGACCTTGTGGCGCCTGTTGGCCTCGTCGAGTTCCTGCCAGAGCTCGCCGTTCTTCACCGGCTTCTTGTCGGCCGTCTTCCAGCCGTTCTTCTTCCAGCCATGGATCCATTTGGAAATGCCGTCCATGACGTATTTGCTGTCGGTATAGAGCTCGACCGTGCAAGGCTCCTTCAGCGCATTGAGCGCGGTGATGGCGGCGAGCAGTTCCATGCGGTTGTTGGTGGTCTCGGCCTCGCCACCCGACAGTTCCTTGGTGACACCGTTGTAGCGCAATACCGCGCCCCAGCCGCCGGGCCCCGGATTGCCCGAGCAGGCGCCGTCGGTGAAKATCTCGATCTCTTTGGTCATGTCAGCCCGTATTCGGATGGSGACTTGATCGCGCGGTGGAAGCGCATGCGGCGRATRTATTCGGWCGGATCGCGCTTCATCACCAGGCCGCCGTCGGGAACGGTCAGCCAGTCGTAGAGCCKGGTCAGCATGAAGCGCAGCGCCGAGCCGCGCGCCAGCATCGGCAGCGCCGCCTTCTCGTCGCCTTGCAGCGGCCGCACCGACTGATAGCCRGCCAGCAGCGCCGCYCCCTTGGTGAGGTTGAAGGAAAAGTCCTTCTCGAAGCACCAGGCGTTGAGGCAAGTGGCGACGTCATAGGCGTAGAGGTCGTCGCAGGCGAAATAGAAATCGATCAGGCCAGAGAGTTTTTCACCGAGGAAGAAGACATTGTCCGGGAAAAGGTCGGCGTGGATGATGCCTTGCGGCAGGCCTTTCGGCCAGTTGCGCTCGAAGTCGGCGAAGTCCGCATCGACCTCGGAAGCCAGCCCCGCCTCGACCTCGTCAGCCCGCTCGTGGGACGCTTTCCACAGCTTGCGCCAACCATCGATGGCCAGAGCATTCGGGCGCGTCATCGGGAAGTCGGCGCCGGCCAGGTGGAGCGCGGCGAGCGCTTTGCCGACCTCGCCGCAATGCGCGGCGGTCGGACGCCTGAGCGACAGGCCCTCGAGGAACGTTATGATGACGGCCGGCCGACCAGCCAGCGTGCCGATAACGGCGCCGTCATGCGCGGTGACCGGCAGCGGGCAGGAAATGCCTTTCCTGGCGAGGTGACCCATCAGGCCGAGGAAGAACGGCAGGTCGGCCTTGTCGACGCGCTTCTCGTARAGCGTCAGGATGTAGGAGCCGGTGGAGGCGTGGACCAGGAAATTCGAATTCTCGGTGCCCTCGGCGATGCCCTTGTAGGACAGCAGCTCGCCCACCGGRTAGGCTTTCAGGAACGCTGTGAGCTCGGCTTCGTTGACGTCGGTGTAGACGGCCATRCTGTTTCACGCGGCTCCGTTGACGAAGGCCATGTCGGCCGCCGTCAGTTCGACATCGCGCAATACCCGCATCACCGGAAAATCCTCCGTTTCCGTGGCCGTGACGGCCAGATCGATCGTGACGTCGAAACGCTGGCGGAAGGCGTCGATGATCTCATCGACGATGATTTCCGGCGCCGAGGCGCCGGCCGACAGGCCGAGCGTCGAAATCCCGGCGATGTCATCCCACGGAATTTCTGAAGCCCGCTGCACGAGAAGCGACATCGTGGCACCCGCGCGCTCCGCCACTTCGACAAGACGGCGCGAATTCGACGAATTGGGCGCGCCGACGATGAGGAACAGGTCGGCACCGGGCGCCGTCTCCTTCACCGCCTCCTGGCGGTTGGTGGTGGCGTAGCAGATCGATTCGGCGGCAGCCGCGTGCAGTTCCGGAAAACGCTCCTGGAGCGCCCGGATGATGCCGGCGGTGTCCTCGACCGACAGGGTGGTCTGGGTGACGAAGCCGAGTGCGGCCGGATCGGCCGGAACGAAACGCGCGGCGTCCGCCTCGGTTTCGATCAAGGTCACCGCGCCCTCCGGCAGTTGGCCCATGGTGCCGATCACCTCMGGGTGGCCGGCATGGCCGATCARCAGCACRTGGCGRCCGAGGCGCTGGTGGCGCATCGCYTGCTTGTGCACCTTCGACACCAGCGGACAGGTGGCGTCGAGRTAGAAGAGGTTGCGCGCCTCGGCRTCCGCCGGCACCGATTTCGGCACGCCATGCGCGGAAAAGACCACCGGGCTTTGCCGATGTTCCGCCGGGATCTCCGACAGTTCCTCGATGAACACGGCGCCCAGGCTCTGCAGCCCCTCGACGACATAGCGGTTGTGGACGATCTCGTGGCGGACGTAGACCGGCGCGCCGTATTTCTTCAGCGCCAGCACGACGATCTGGATGGCGCGGTCGACGCCGGCGCAGAAGCCGCGCGGCTGGCAGAGTCGGATCGTCAGCGGTGGCTTTTTCTCAATCATCAGCATGGGCCGGTTCAAGTCGGAAGATCGAGGCGAAATGAGGCGCGCACCCATGCCCTGTCAAGAGCGGCGGCTTAAAGGGCGCCGCGTTTGAACGGATTCATGCGACGCGCTTCAAGTCTTTGTTTTTGTGCCAGTCGTTATCCCAAAACCGCTTCACACTTTTCGGCATCATGCTCAGTCTTCTTTCGCCGGCCGACGCAGCCTGAGGATGAGCACGGCGGCAAGGGCGGCAGCCAGCCCGTACCAGGTGACGGCATACTGCAGGTGGTTGTTCGGCAAATCGATGATGGTGACGCCGCCGACCGGCAGACCGCCGGGGTTCGGCGTCTTGTCGGCATCGATGAAGAACGGCACCAGCACGGCGCCCGCGGGCAGGCCGGCGCTCGCCGCCATCGCGTCGCGGTCCTTCCAGAAGAAGATGTTCTTGGCGATGTCGTTGTCGGGAAGCATCATGGAGGGCTTGCCCGGCAGCGGGTTGCGGGCAAGACCCGTCACCGTGACCTTGCCGGCGACCTCGCCTTTTTGCCGCTTGGCCGGATCCTTGAGGTCGTAAGGCACGAAGCCGCGATTGACGAGCACGAAGCGGCCGTCGTCGAGCTGCAGGGGCGTGTAGACGTTGAAGCCGCTGTCTCCTTCCCAGGTCGCGAAGAAGTGGCGTTCGCCCTGATGCAGGAACGTGCCGGTGACGGTCACCGGCGTGTAGTCGACATCATGGGAGGCGGCAAACTCCCTCTCGATATCGGCCAGCGGCTGTGGGGCCGAATGGGTTCGCCTGCCAATGGTGTCAAGCAGAGCTTCCTTCCAATACAGGCGCTGAACCTGCCAGGTCCCCAGCCCCAAGAGGACGGCGAACACCACGAGGCCGAGGAAAAGCAACAACAGCGAGCGCGGAGGCGCGCGGCTGGCGCCCTGTTCGGTCGTATCGGTCACTGGCCGCTGTCCAGCCTGCCTTCCGCGGCTCTCTTGGCGTATTGCTGGGTGATCAGAACGCCCTTGATCAGGCGTAGCGCCGTCAAGCAGAGCACCAGCGCCAGCGGTATCCACAAAATGAAATGCAGCCAGAGCGGCGGGCTGAACGTCACTTCCATCCACAACGCCAGACCGACGACGATGAAACCGATGATCAGGATGACGAAGACCGCCGGGCCGTCGCCCGCATCGGCGAAGGAATAGTCGAGGCCGCAACTGTTGCAACGCTTGCCGACGGTGAGGAACCCCGAGAACAGCTTACCCTCGCCGCAGCGCGGACAGCGGCCGTGCAGGCCTGCCGATATCGGGTCTATGGGTGGCCAGATTGCCTTGTCTTCGCTCATGTCCGGCATCCTAAACCATTCCGCGCAAAAGATAAGGCGGCCACGTCGCCGCAGCCGCCATCGAAAATTCCGGAGTTCTAGCTCAGTGACCTTCGATCAGGGCGCCGCTGGAGGCCCAGACATAGATCGCGCTGAACAGGAACAGCCAGACCACGTCGACGAAGTGCCAGTACCAGGCGGCCGCCTCGAAGCCGAAATGCTGCTTCGGGGTGAAGTCGCCTCGTATCGCGCGCACCAGGCAGACGAGCAGGAAGATGGTGCCGATGATGACATGGAAGCCGTGGAAGCCGGTCGCCATGAAGAAGGTGGCGCCGTATATCGAATCCTTGAACGCGAAGGGAGCGTGCATGTACTCGTAGGCCTGCACCATGGTGAACAGCATGCCGAGGCCGACGGTCAGCACCAGGCCGTTGATCAGGCCCTTGCGGTCGCCATGCAGCAACGCATGGTGCGCCCACGTCACCGTCGTGCCCGACAGCAGCAGGATGATGGTGTTGTAGAGCGGCAGGTGGAAAGGGTCGAGGACCTCTATGCCCTTCGGCGGCCAAACCCCGCCGGTGAAGGTCGCGCGGGCAACCTGCGACGCTTCGCCAGGGAAGAGGCTGGCGTCGAAGAAGGCCCAGAACCAGGCGACGAAGAACATCACCTCGGAGGCGATGAACATGATCATGCCGTAGCGCAGATGCAGCGACACGACGCGCGTGTGATGGCCCTCATGCGCTTCCTTGATGGTGTCCGACCACCAGGCGAACATGGTGTAGAGCACGATGATCAGGCCGATGAAGAACAGCCACGGGTTGGCGATGTTGTGGCCGAAGATCGGGAAATTGCCGCCCTTCAGATACTGCATCAGGCAGACGCCGCCGATGGCGGTTACCAGCGCGCCGACGGAGCCCAGGAACGGCCACGGGCTGGGRTTGACGAGATGGTAGTCGTGGTTCGGTTTTGCGTGCGCGTCTGCCATATCATCCCCCGAGGCTTGCTTCGGAATTGGAAACTTTGTTGTTGGTGCCAGCGGCCGGCGCCGAAGAGGCGACCGGCTGTTTCTTTTCACACATCTAGATGTGTATAAGAGACAGGGGTGATGGTCTTCAAGTCCTTCAGTTCCGGCACGTTGACGATGTCTGGATCCACATAGAACACGACCGGCATGTCGAGCGTCTCACCGGGCTTCAGCGTGGTGTCGGTGAAGCAGAAGCACTCCACCTTGTTGAAATAGGCCCCGGCCATTTCCGGCTGCACGTTGAAGGAGGCGCGGCCGGTGATCGGGCGGTCGAATTTGTTGGTCGCGCTGTAGTGCGCCTGCGTGGTCTCGCCGATCTTGATCGTCACCGAGCGCGCGACCGGCTCGAACTGCCACGGGATGCCGTTGGTGTTGGCGTCGAAGCGGACGGTGATCTCACGGTCGAGCACGCGGCCGGCATACTGCTTCTCGGCGCGCTGCGTCGTGCCGCCATAGCCGGTCGCCTGGCAGAACATCTTRTAGAGCGGCACYGCCGCGTAAGCCATGCCGACCATACCGGTGAAGAAGGCAAGGCATACCGCCACGACGATGCGGTTGCTGTTCRTCTTGCCCGGCTTGCTGGTGGTCTCACCGCTCATCGCCGCCTCACATCAGGTTCGTAGGCATCAGGCCCGAAGCGTGATGGCCGAAGCGCACGATGGTGGCGATGTAGAAGATGATGACGAGCGCGGCCAGCGCCACGCCGATGGCGACGGAGCGGTTGCGCCGCGCCTTCTGCTGGCGTTCGGTCAACGTGACCAGCTCTAGGTTCTTGTCGGCCACGATCATGCTCCCCCCGTCATGAGGACACGCCCGACCACGCTGTCGACGAGATAGGCGGCGAAGATTGCAAACAGATAGAGCAGCGAATAGCCGAACAGCGCCTTCGCCGGCTTCATCGCGCGGTCGTCGTCGGCCATGCCGAGCACCTTCCAGGCATACCAGACAAAGCCCGCACCGAGCACGATGGAGACAACGCCATAGGCTGGCGTGGTGTAGCCGAGCAGCCAGGGCAGCACGCCGACCGGAGCCAGGATCAGCGCATAGGCGAAAATCTGGCGACGGGTCGAAGCCTGGCCGGCGACATTCGGCATCATCGGGATTCCGGCGCGCGCGTAGTCGTCGGACTTGAACAGCGCCAGCGCCCAGAAATGCGGCGGCGTCCACAGGAAGATGATCAGGAACAGGATCAGGCTTTCGAGGCTGACCGAGCCTGTCACCGCGGCCCAGCCGATGACCGGCGGGATGGCGCCGGCGGCACCGCCGATGACGATATTCTGCGGCGTCCAGCGCTTCAGCCACATCGTGTAGACGACGGCGTAGAAGAAGATGGTGAAGGCAAGAAGTGCGGCCGACAGCCAGTTGATGAGCACGCCGAGCGTCATCACCGAGAGCACCGAGAGCACGAGGCCGAAGCTCAGCGCCTCGCCTGGCGTGACCCGGCCTGCCGGCACCGGACGGTTGGCGGTCCTGGTCATCACCGCGTCGATGTCGGCGTCATACCACATGTTGAGCGCGCCGGAGGCGCCGGCTCCGATGGCGATTGCCAGGATGGCGATCACTGCCAGCAGCGGATTGACGGCGACAGGCGCCGCGACCATGCCGACGAAGGCCGTGAAGACGACCAGCGACATGACGCGCGGCTTCAACAGGGCGAAGAAATCGCCCGCGGTCGCTTCCGACATGCGAAAGCCCGCGTCCTCCATCAATCTGTCTTCGGCAAGGGCCATTCGYRCTTAAAGTCCATCATTCCGTTGGCCAAGACCGCCGGGCGAGCCGGCRGCCTCGTATTTCCGGGCGCCGCCTTACTTGATCTTCGGCAGCTGTTCCCACTGGTGGAACGGCGGCGGCGAAGGCAGCTGCCATTCGAGCGTGGTGGCACCCTCGCCCCAYGGATTGGCGCCGGCCACCCGCTTCTTCCGGAAGGCCTCGAACACGCCGTAAAGGAAGATCGCAACACCGACKGCCGCGATGTAGGAACCTATGGACGACACGAAGTTCCAGCCTGCAAACGCRTCCGGATAGTCGACGGTGCGGCGCGGCATGCCGGCGAGGCCGAGGAAGTGCTGCGGGAAGAAGATCAGGTTGACGCCGACRAAGGTGACCCAGAAGTGGGTGTTGGCGATCACCGGCGAGTACATGTAGCCGGTCATCTTCGGGAACCAGTAGTACCAGCCGGCGAAGATCGCGAACACGGCGCCCAGCGACAGCACATAGTGGAAGTGGGCGATCACGAAGTAGGTGTCGTGCAGCGAGCGGTCGAGGCCGGCATTGGCGAGCTGAACGCCGGTGACGCCACCGATCGTGAACAGGAAGATGAAGCCCAGCGCCCACAGCATCGGCGGCTTGAAGCTGATCGAGCCGCCCCACATCGTGGCGATCCAGGAGAAGATCTTCACGCCGGTCGGCACCGCGATGACCATGGTGGCGAACACGAAGTAGCGCTGCGTGTCGAGCGACAGGCCGGTCGTGTACATGTGGTGCGCCCAGACGATGAAGCCGACGGCGCCGATCGCGACCATGGCGTAGGCCATGCCGAGATAACCGAAGACGGGCTTCTTCGAGAAGGTCGAGATGATGTGGCTGATGATGCCGAAGGCCGGCAGGATCATGATGTAGACTTCGGGGTGGCCGAAGAACCAGAACAGGTGCTGGAAGAGCAGCGGATCACCGCCATTGTCCGGCACGAAGAAGGAGGTGCCGAAATTGCGGTCGGTGAGCAGCATGGTGATGGCGCCYGCMAGAACCGGCAGCGAGAGCAGCAGCAGGAAGGCGGTGACCAGCACGGCCCAGGCGAACAGCGGCATCTTGTGCAGCGTCATGCCGGGCGCRCGCATGTTGAAGATGGTGGTGATGAAGTTGATCGCGCCRAGGATCGACGATGCRCCGGCGATGTGGATCGMCAGGATCGCCAGGTCCATGGCCGGGCCRGGCTGGCCGGAKGTYGASAGSGGCGGATAGATCGTCCAGCCRCCRCCGACGCCRWAGGCACCCGGCGCGCTCGGAACGAACATCGAGGTGAGCAGCAGGATRAAGGCCGGCGGCAGCAGCCAGAARGAGATGTTGTTCATGCGCGGGAAGGCCATGTCCGGAGCRCCGATCATGATCGGCACCATCCAGTTGGCGAAGCCGCCGATMAGGGCCGGCATGACCATGAAGAAGATCATGATCAGGCCATGSGCGGCGCCGAAGGCATTGTACATGCTCTTGCCGCCGTCGATGGCGGCGTCGCCATGCATGCCGTAGACCATCTGCGCCAGACCGCTGAAGATCTGGATRCCMGGCTCCTGCAGCTCCATGCGGATGRCGACCGAGAGCGCGCCGCCGACAATRCCGGCGATGATCGCGAAGATCAGATAGAGCGTGCCGATGTCCTTGTGGTTGGTCGAGTAGACCCAACGAACCCAGCCATGCGGCCGGTGGTCGCCGTGGTCGTGAGCTGCAGCCTCTGCCATGTTCCGCTCCGTTCCCTAAATCCTGCTTGGCCGCGGCATCAGTTGCCGGCGGCCGCTACCTTGTTGGTGCCATCGATCTCGGCCATCAGCGCCTTGTTGGCGGCGGGCACGTTGGTCTTGGCCGTCTCCAGCCAGGTCTTGTACTGCGCCTCGGACACGACGCGGACCGCGATCGGCATGAAGGCATGATCCTTGCCGCAGAGCTGCGAGCACTGGCCATAATAGAGGCCTTCCTTCTCCACCTTGAACCAGGTCTCGTTGATGCGCCCCGGCACGGCGTCCATCTTGATGCCGAAGGACGGCACGGCGAAGGAATGGATGACGTCGGTGGCCGTGATCAGCACGCGCGTCAGGGTGTTGACGGGCACCACCAGCTCGTTGTCGACGGCCAGCAGGCGCGGATAGAGGTTGCGATCCTCCTTGCCTGCCTTGGCGCGATCGGTCTCCTGCAAGATCGCCGAGTTGAAGGAGAAGGTCTTGTCGACCTGGTATTCGTAGTCCCAGTTCCACTGGTTGCCCGTCGCCTTGACGGTGAGCTTGGCTTCTTCCGGCGGCGTGTACTGTGCGGTGAGCAGTTGGAAGGACGGGATGGCGATGAGGAGCAGCACGATGACCGGCCCGACCGTCCAGATCACCTCGATCAGCGTGTTGTGGCTCGTCTTCGACGGAACGGGGTTGGCGCTGGCGCGGAAGCGCAGGATGCAATAGGCGAGCAGGAACAGCACCAGCAGCGTGATGATCACGATGAACACAAAGGTGTAGTTCCCGAACCACTCGATCTGCCGCATCATGTCGGTCGCGGGCGCCTGGAAACCGGTCTCCCACGGGCGCGGCTGATCCGCTTGAGCGGCAGCGCCGGAGAGGAGCACGCCAGCAGCCGCGGCACCTGCCATAAACTTGGCGCTTGCCAGGAATTTTCTCATCGCCCTCTCGTCTCCCACTTCCTGCGATCGGATCGCACCAATAACGGACGACGCCAGGATTGGGAATCCCGGTCTGTCCCCAGCGTGGTTCAAACCATACTCTATTTCCCTCCGCAAGAAAGGAGCGGACGAAACCGTGCGGCATTTTTGCGCGCAGCCCGAAGGGCACGTTCGACCGCCGCCACGCGATGGGCCGGGCGGTCGCAATTCGGGCGAATTTGCTATGGAAAAGCGCACAATTGCCGGTGTCGGGGCGGACCGGCGACGGTCCTGTCCTTTACTTGGCCCCGGCGCGGCTTAAAGTGCCGTGATTCGCAATGGAGCCGTCATGTATTCCTGGCTTTCGAGACCCGCGGCGAAGATCGTCTTCCTCGCCGCCTTGCTTGGCATCGGCCTGATCGGCAACGCCAGCGCGGCGCCGAGCACTGCCGCGCCGCCCAGCGGTACGGTCAAGTCGACGCACGGGGCCTGGTCGATCATCTGCGATACGCCGGCCGGCGCGAGCTCGGAACAATGCGTGATGATGCAGAACGTCGTCGCCGAGGATCGTCCGGAGATGGGGCTTTCGGTGGTGGTGCTGCGGACCGCCGACAACAAAGCCGAAATCCTGCGCGTGCTGGCGCCGCTCGGCGTGCTGCTGCCCAACGGCCTCGGCCTCAATGTCGACGGCAAGGACATCGGCCGCGCCTATTTCGTGCGCTGCTTCCAGGACGGCTGCTACGCCGAGGTGATCCTCGAGAAGCCGCTGCTCGACACGCTGAAGACCGGCACGGCGGCCACCTTTATCGTCTTCCAGACGCCGGAGGAAGGCATCGGCATCCCCGTCGATCTTAAGGGATTCGCCGAAGGCTTCGCCGCGCTTCCCTGATCCGCGAAGCGTGGGCCCTGTCAGCCACGGCACGACAATCCCGGGCGGACGCCACCAACGATTGTCTTGACGTGCCTTCGCCCCTACATCGGGTGAATCGAAGAAACTTGCCAGTGGACAGCCCGCCATGAACAGCCTGATCGGCCAATTCGACATTTCCGACGACCGCGTCAAAGAGATCGTCGCCGACACCATCAAGGGCGCCGACGACGGCGAACTGTTCCTCGAATACAGCGAGAGCGAGTCGCTGATGTTCGACAACGGCCGGCTGAAGACGGCCAATTTCAACACCGACCAGGGTTTCGGGCTGCGCGCGGTCGCCGGCGAGGCCAGCGGCTATGCGCATTCCAGCGATCTGTCGGAGGCCTCGCTGCTGCGTGCCGCCGACGCCGTCTCGGCGGTCAAGGGCGGTTATTCCGGCCAGCTCGCCGCGGCGCCCGCCCGCACCAACCGCCACCTTTACGGCGACGAGAACCCCATCCCCTCGCCGTCCTTCGAGGCCAAGGCGAAGCTGTTGCAGGAGATCGACGCCTGGCTGCGCGCCAAGGATCCGCGCGTGCGCCAGGTGACGGCAGCGCTCGCCGCCTCGTGGCAGCAAGTCGAGATCGTGCGCGGCGACGGCCAGATCGCGCGCGACATCCGCCCGCTGGTCCGGATCAACGTCTCCGTCGTGGTCGGCGAAGGCGAGCGCCAGGAAAGCGGCTCCTACGGCATGGGCGGCCGCAAGAGTTTCGGCGAGTTCCTGACCGAGGAAAGCTGGAAGCAGGCCGCGGGCGAGGCGCTCAGGCAGGCGCTGGTCAATCTGGAAGCCGTTCCGGCACCGGCGGGCACCTTCGACATCGTGCTTTCCAGCGGCTGGCCCGGCGTCATGCTGCATGAGGCGGTGGGCCATGGCCTTGAAGGCGACTTCAATCGCAAGAAGACGTCGGCCTTCGCCGGCCTGATGGGCCAACAGGTGGCGGCCAAGGGCGTCACCGTGGTCGATGACGGCACCATCCCCGAGCGGCGCGGCTCGCTCACCGTCGACGACGAAGGCACGCCCTCGGCACGAAACGTGCTGATCGAGGACGGCAAGCTCGTCGGCTACATGCAGGACCGGCAGAATGCCCGGYTGATGGGCATGAAGGCGACCGGCAACGGCCGGCGCGAGGGCTACGCGCATCAGCCGATGCCGAGGATGACCAACACCTAYATGACCTCGGGCGACATGAAYCCGCAGGAGATCATCGCGTCGGTCAAGAACGGCATCTACGCCGTCTCCTTCGGCGGCGGCCAGGTCGACATCACCTCCGGCAAGTTCGTGTTCGGCTGCACCGAGGCCTATATGATCGAGGACGGCAAGGTGACGCAGCCGATCAAGGGCGCGATGCTSATCGGCAACGGCCCGGACGCCATGCATCGCGTCACCATGATCGGCAACGACATGAAACTCGACAACGGCATCGGCATGTGCGGCAAGGCCGGACAGGGCGTGCCCGTCGGCGTCGGGCAGCCGCATCTCAGGATGAACCAGATGACGGTGGGCGGCACCAGGGTTTGAGGCCCGGGAGCCGTTCCGGTAACATCGTCGAGCGCATCCTTTCGGGAACCGGTTGACCTCCAGCTTCTTGATTTTTAGCAGCTCCGGACGGAAAACCGCTACGCCCTTTCCGGGAATTGCTTTAGTCGCGCTCGGCCTTGCGACTTGATTCTCCATCGGGACCGCGTTATCTTACCTTTGTCTTACGCTAAGGTAGGCTGCGATGGCAGACTCCGAGAAACTCACCACCACCGTCTCGACAAAGGGGCAAGTGATCCTGCCGAGCGCCATTCGCAAACGCCGCGAATGGGGTGCCGGCACGCGACTGGAGGTCGAAGACACACCGGAAGGCGTGCTTTTGAARCCCGCGCCGGCCTTTGCAAYAACACGGCCACAAGACGTGTTTGGTTTCTTGCCGCCMCGCGGCGAAGCGAGGTCGCTGGAAGAAATGGACGCGGCCGTGCTTGCCGAAGCGCGGCGGCGCCATGCTCGCGATTGATACCAAYCTTGTCGTTAGGTACCTGACGAACGACCATCCCGAGCAATCGCCGCGYGCCCGGCGCCTGATCGACGGTCAGCCGGTCTTTGTCGCCGTGACGGTTACCCTGGAAGCCGAATGGGTGCTGCGCGGCGCCTACGGCTACGACCGAGCCGAAATCGTCAGGGCGCTGCGGGCGTTTGGCGGCCTTCCCACGGTCGAGATCGAAGACGCCGCAGCCGTCTCTACCGCGCTCGATCTGGCCGCGACCGGTGTTGATTTYGCGGATGCGTTGCATCTCGCAAAGTCCGCGCATTGCAYGGGATTWGCGACCTTCGACCGCAAATTGATCAGGGCTGCYCRGGCAGCGGGACATYGGRACATMCAAGAACCGTAGCGATCTCGTCGGCCTGCGCGCATGATGACGACCGGCAACGCATGCCGCACATTGGGRACACAGCCGAATCGGCGCYGCGCCCACCAGGCCCCTGCAAATGCGCAAGAAGGGCTTTCCAGTAACATTATTGGCATTGCAGCCCTGGAGGCCATTCTTGCACSGGACGGTAAATCGGCGCAGCGTGCCGCCGGAGGGTCAGATTTCGCATGCAGGGAGGACACTTTTGAAATGAGCCCCGTTCCCAGCCCACGCAAGCTCGGGTTGCTGCAGGTCATCCTGCTGGCGATCCCCTGCATTGCCGTGCTCATCGTGCCGTTTTTCAACCGGCTGGAGCCCAGCCTGTTCGGCGTTCCGTTCTTCTATTGGTGGCAGATTATCTGGGTGCCGCTGTCCAGCGTCTTCATCGCCGTCGTCTACAAGATGACCGTGCCCCCCGGTAGCGGAGACTGACACATGGACGTGGTCGCAACGACTGTCTTCATAGCGATATTCGCCTTCATCACCCTGCTCGGCTTCGTGTCGGCGCATTGGCGCAAGGGCGACCTGAGCCAGTTGCACGAATGGGGCCTCGGCGGGCGCCGTTTCGGCACATGGGTCACCTGGTTCCTGATCGGAGGGGACCTCTATACGGCATATACATTCATCGCCGTGCCCGCCCTGGTGTTCGGCGCCGGCGCGCTCGGCTTCTTCGCCGTCCCCTATACGGTGCTGGTCTATCCGCTGGTGTTCGCCATCCTGCCCAGATTGTGGGTGGTGGCGCGGCAGCACAACTATGTCACTGCCTCCGATTTCGTCGCCGGCCGCTACAACAACCGGGGCCTGGCGCTGGCGATCGCCATCACCGGCATCGTCGCCACCATGCCCTATATCGCGCTGCAACTGGTGGGCATCCAGGTGGTCATCGGCGGTCTCGGCTTCCCGACCGGCGGCGGCCTGGTCGGCGACCTGCCGCTGATCATCGCCTTCGTCATCCTGGCGGCCTTCACCTATACAAGCGGACTGCGCGCACCGGCCTCCATCGCCATCGTGAAGGATCTGCTGGTCTATGTCACGGTGATCGCGCTGATCATCGTCGTGCCGATCAAGATGGGAGGCTTCGGACAGATCTTCGCCGCCATTCCGCCTGAGAAGCTGCTGCTGCCCCCTGTCAAGGACGGCAACACCGGACAGATTTCCTTCTTCACCACGCTGGCCTTCGGCTCCGCGCTGGCGCTTATGCTTTATCCGCACGCCACAACCGCGGTGCTGTCGGCCAAGGGACCGAACACGCTGCGGCGCAACTGGGTGTTCCTGCCGGCCTATTCGCTGGTGCTCGGCCTGATCGCCATGCTCGGTTATTTTGCCTATGCGGCCGGCATCGACAAATTGCCCGAGCTGGCGCCCTACTTCGCCCAGTACAAGGCGCAGTTCGCCATGCCCGGCCTGCTGCTTCACTATTTCCCGAGCTGGTTCGTCGGCCTGGGCTTCGCGGCGGTCGCCATCGGCGCACTCGTCCCGGCGGCGATCATGTCCATTGCGGCGGCCAATCTCTTCACCCGCAACATCTACAAGGCCTATGTCAATCCGAACTGCTCGACCGAGCAGGAAACCAGCATCGCCAAGCTGTTCTCGCTCATTGTCAAATTCGGGGCGCTGATGTTCATCCTGTTCCTGCCGCTGACCTACGCCATCCAGCTGCAGCTGTTGGGCGGCATCCTCATCCTGCAGACCTTCCCGGCCATCGTCAGTGGCATCTACACACGGTGGTTCGATGCCAAGGCTTTGCTGCTGGGCTGGGCCGCMGGGCTGRTCTGGGGCATCTGGGCCGCGTCTCTCACCGGCTTCCAGACGTCCGGCTATGCTCTMCATGTCGGGAGCCTGACGATACCGGCCTATATCGGCCTCTACGCACTGATCCTGAACTTCGCGGTGTCCATCGTGGCCAATCTGGTCATTCGCGTCCTGGGCATGACCAACCRGSAGGATGCRACAGTCGCCGCCGACTACATCGGCTGACGRCCGAGGTTGACATCCACCGAGCATCGSTCGGTGGATGCGCCGCGYTGCGGGCGCCTTGGCATTGGGRCCTGCAGCGCGGCGCGTTGTGTCGCCGCCACACCACGCTTGCCAGCCAACATGCAGACGCCTTAACCTTTTGTTAAAGATTTAATTGATCCCCGCACCGTTTCCGCTTTAACTCGTCGCCAGGCTCCTCATGCGGTGGTGTTGCCAGTGCAGCGTTCCCTTAGCGTCCTGACTTCTTCTATCCTCCTTGGCTTCGTTTCGTTGATTGGTGCAAGTTCGCTGCATGTCGGCACGGCGTCCGCGCAGTCGACGCTCTTCAAGCGGCCATCGACCCTGGCCCCGAACGGCTCCAGCTTTGCCTCGGTCGGCGGGCGCACCAGCATTCCCTACGGCTGGGTCGACTTCTGCGGCCGCCGCCCGAAGGAATGCAAGGTGCCCGATCTGCGCGCGGTCGACGTCAAGCTCACCCCTGAGAACCTGCGCACCCTCCAGCGGATAAACCTCAAGGCTAACAACTACATCGTGCCCGTCAGCAATTTCGAGCACTGGGGCACCATGATGGACCACTGGGACTATCCGGTGGACGGCAAGGGCGACTGCAAGATCTACGCGCTCTACAAGCGCAAGCTTCTCATCGAAGCGGGATTTCCCCGCCAGGCACTACTGATGACGATCGTGCGCGACCTCAACAATGAGGGTCACACCATCCTGACGGTGAAGACCGACAAGGGCGATCTGATCCTTGACAATCTGGTCAATGAAATCAGGCCCTGGAACGCGACCGGCTACTATTTCGTGAAACGCCAGTCGCAGCAGAATCCGAACATCTGGCTGTCCATCAACCAGCGCGGCGGCAGCCCAAAAACCCTCACCAATGTTGCCAAGCTGATGGACTGAGCGCGGCCTGTCGGCGCCCGACAAGATTTAACGTTTGACGGTTTGCATCCGGCTCTAAATCAAAGAGATAGAGCGTGATGTCGTCCGAAAACCGCTTCACACYTTTCGGCATCATGCTCYAGGTGGTTCGTCGTTTCATGGAAACGACGAACCGCCCTATTCCTTGTTTTGACAGGCTACTACTTGCAGGGCGGCTCGCCCGGATGTCCACAGCTGGGCTTCTTGTTGCCCTGCGGCTGCTGAGGCTTGGGCTGCTGCTCTATGCGCCGCTCCTGTACCTGGGGCTTGGGCTGCTGCTGTACGCGCCGCTCCTGCACCTGAGGCTTGGGCTGTGCTTGGAACTGCGGCTTCTGCGGCTTGGGGAACACCTGGACGTTGGCCCCTGCCCCGCCGGTATCGTTCTGCAGCTTGCGCAACTTCCTGTTCCCGGTGGGCGAGCCCTGATCGTTCGGCACGACAACGGATTGGCCGGCCGACAGATCCTTGCGCGTCAGCTTCTTCGGCTTGCCGGTGTTCTGATCGGACAACGCGTTCGGATTGTTCTTGAGCTTCTGCTGGGCGTTCAGATCCTGCTGGGCAGGGGCACCGTTGACGGTCGGCAGCTTGCGCAACTTGCCATTCTTGCCCTGGCCGGTGGCGGTCCCGTTCTGCTGGCCGTTGCCTTGGCCGGCGGCGGCACCTGCATTCCCCGTCGGCTGCTGATTGCCGCCTAACGTCCCTTGGTTGTTAAGCAGTTTCTTGGACTTGTCGGTGGGCAGGTTCTTGCCGTTGAGCACGGGCGGCTTGCCGTTGACGAGCGGCAGCGTGTTGCCGTTCGCGCCCGGCAGGGCGTGGTCGGTCGAGAGCGTCTTCGACAGCGGCGTCGCTCCGCCGGGCTGTTGCCCCTGCGCAGCACCCTGGCCGGCTTTGCCCAACGCGCCCTGGTTCGGGGCGCCCTGGTTCTGGGCGCCCGGGTTCTGGGTCGAGAGGGCCTTCTTCTGTATCAGCGGCGGCAGCGCCACCTTGGCCGCGAGCGCGGCCGCGCCCAGACCGACGGCGGCGCCGGTCACCTTCTGGCCGGTGGTGAGGCCACCGCCACTGCCCTGCGCTGCCTGATTGTTCTCGTTGATCGTCGTGTTGTTGATGTTGTTGATGACGGTCGTGTTGTGGATGTTGTTGAAGATGATGTTATCCGGCGGCGGCACGATGTCACGCGGCGGGTTGATGAACGCGGGTATCGGCACGAAGATAGGCGTCGGCAGGACGAATATCCCCACCGGCGGCGGCGGCGCTTCCAACACGACGAATTCCGGCGGCGGCGGCGCCAGGAAGATCACCGCTATCGGCGGCGGCGGCTCGAAGTCGAAATCGGGGTCGTCGAAATAGAGCACCGGACGGTCGACAAAGATGATTTCCTCCGGCGGCGGCGGCGGCAAATCATAGTCGTAGACCGTGAACTCCTCCGGCGGCTCCAACTCGGCATCGAAATGCTCCAGCCGGCGACGAGCGTCCCACGCGTGCGGGCCACGCGGGTAGCGCCGCAGATAGGACCAATAGGCTTCCGGCGTGTCCCGCAGCCATGTCTCGCGCCAGGTGATCGCCTCGCGCCGRGCCGCGATGATGGCACGCACACGCTTGGCCATCGGATCGTGCGGGTATGCGTTGACGAAATCCTCGTAGCCGCGCAGCGTGTCGCGGTCGAGCGCCGCGACATAGGCGTCGCGGGCATCGAAGTCGCGTATCTCCCTGGTCCGGTTGGCCTGGGATTCAGCCTCCGATACCTTGGGCGCCGGCGCATCCGGCGCACGGTCGAAGAAGACGAACGGCGCGCTGATCTTCGAGGCGTTCCATGGCACTTCGGCCCCTTGCGTCACTTCGTTGACGCGCAGCCGGGTGCGGTCGAACAGATCGTTAAGCGGCAGGCCGCCCTCGCGCATCATCTCGGCGAGCGCCTGGGCATAGGCACCATACGGACCCTTGCCCTCCGGCGCGACCGTTCCCGGAGCGGCGTTGAAGGCAATCAGCATGTTCGGGTCGGGATCGACCAGCGCGAGACCGCCGGCCAGCGGCTGGCTCATCTGCGGGAAGGCGTTGGGCCGCGCCGCGTCGAGCACGACGATGTTGACCTTAGACGGCAGTCCGGCCAGCGATTTGGTGACATCGGAGAGCCGCATCGCCTGAAGCGGAACGTCGGCCGGATTGGCGATCTGGGCATCGACCGGCAAGAAGTAGTTCTCGCCTTCGAACTGCACGCCGCGGCCGGCGAGATAAACGAAAACGACGGCGTCGGGACCGGCGGCGGAGACCTTTCCGAGGAAATCGCGCAACGCGCCGCGCAACGATTCCTGATCGACATCGCGCGCGCCGACCACATCGAAACCGGCGGCCTGCAAGGTCTGCGCGATCAGTCCCGCATCGTTGGCGGGTGTCACCAGCGCGCTAGACGGATAGGCGGCGTTGCCGATGACGAAAGCGAGGCGTTTTTGCTGTTGCGCAAACGCGCCCGTCGCCATCGCGGCGACGGCAAGGAGGACGACGAAGAAGCCAAGGAATTTCCGGAACATGCGCATTTCAGGTCACCATGTAAGCAACGGCGCTGGAGCGGGATGGTTCCCTCCCCATCGATTCGAAAATAGACGGGTGCAAATGGGCGGCTTTGCGGCGCGATTTCAGCAGCGTGGGGGCAAGCCCGCGAGAAGCCGCGACTTCAAGGAAAAGTGATCGCTTTCCGCCCGCGCAGGGGCAAGCCGATGCCGGCTATCGGCGCTTCCTGGGCTTCTCCAGCAACGCGACGGCCTCGACATGCGGCGACCACAGGAACTGGTCGATCGGCGTAACGGCCTTCAGCGTGTAGCCTCCGTCGAGGAGGATGCGCAGGTCCCGCGCCAAGGTCACCGGATTGCAGGACACAGCGGCCACCAGCGGCACGTCCGAACGGGCGATCTGCTTTGACTGGTCCTCGGCACCGGCGCGCGGCGGATCGAAGACGAGGCCGTCGAATGCGTTCAGTTCCTTGAAGGTCAGCGGCCGGCGGAAGAGGTCGCGGCGCTCGCCGGTGACGCGCTTGAGGCCATCGGCAAAGCGGAAAGCACGATCGAGCGCGGCGAGCGCCGGCGCATCGCCCTCGACCGCGTGGACCTCGGACTTTGCCGCGAGCCGCAGCGCGAAGCTGCCGCAGCCGGCGAAGAGGTCGGCGACCCTTTTCGCGCGCGACAGATGCTGGCCGACGAGGCTTGCCATCGTCTGTTCAGCGGCTTCCGTCGCCTGCAGGAAAGCGCCCGGCGGCACCGCGACGGCGACCGGCCCGAACTGCACCACCGGCTTCTTCGGCTCGACGACGATTTCACCGTCGACGGAAAGCCTCGCAAAACCCTCGGCCATTACGAAGTTGGAGGCGATGCGGCGCTGATTGTCGCCGAGCTTGCCGCCATCCTGGACCGCGATGTCGAGCCCGGAAGCGGTGACCGTCACCGTCATATGGAAGGCTTTCGGCGTCGCGCAGACCAATCCGGCCAGCGCCCGCAGGCGGTCGAGAGCGGCGACGATCGCCGGCAGCGAGATCGGGCATTCCTCGATCGGGATGATCTCGGAGGACAGCGCGCGAACAAAGCCGAGCAGCATGCCCGCCTCCGTGCGCCTTGCGCTGAAGACGACGCGCCGCCGCGTTTGCGGAGCGCAAGGCACCAGCGCGTCAACCTCGCAAGCAATGCCTTTGGACTTCAGCGCGTGCGCGACCTTGTCGCGCTTCCACCGGCGATAGGCGTCAGCCTCGAAATGCTGGAGCGCGCAGCCGCCGCATTCGGTGAAATGGCGGCAGGCCGGATCGATCCTGAGCGGTGAGGGTTCCAGCACCGACATCAGTGTCGCGCGATCCTTCTGCCGCGCGGCCGTGACCGTCTCGCCGGGCAGCGTGAACGGGATGAAAACCTCTCCGCCTTCGGTCATGGCGACGCCGTCGCCCTGCGCGCCAAGCCTGGCGATGGTAAAGCGCGTGCTCATCGTGGGGCTGCGTCCTTGATCGCCGCCAGCAAGAACTCGCGGTTGCCGTCGCCGCCTTCGATCGGCGAGGGAATGAGCCCAAGCACGCGCCAGCCAGGGATGCCGGCAAGCCAGTCCCTCAGATCGACGGCGATGCGTTCCGCATCGCCCGGACTCTTGAGCAGGCCGCCCTTGCCGATCGCTTCGCGCCCGGCCTCGAATTGCGGTTTGACCAGGAGCAATGCCCGCGCGTCCCCGCCTGCCAGGCCGAGAGCCGGCGGCAGCGCCAGTTTCAGCGAGATGAAGCTGACGTCGCAAACCAGGAAATCCGGAGCCCGTCCGGCGAGATCGGCGCCGGTGAGGTCGCGGGCGTTGAGGCCCTCGATCACCGTCACACGCGGGTTGCCGGCGATGTCGGGATGGATCTGGCCATGGCCGACGTCGATCGCCGTGACATGCGCGGCGCCGCGCTCGAGCAGCACCTGCGTGAAGCCGCCGGTCGAGGCGCCGATGTCGAGCGCTTCACGGCCCGAAGGGTCGAGGCCGAAATGGTCGAGGCCGGCAATCAGCTTCAGCGCCGCGCGCGACACATAGGCCCGCGCCGGATCGTCAATGGCAACGACGCAGTCCGTCTCCACGGACTGGCCCGGCTTGCGGGCAAGCGCGCCGTCGACGCTGACCGTGCCGCGCTCGATCGCGTCGCGGGCGCGCGAGCGGCTGGCGAACAGGCCGCGCGAGACAAGCAGTTCATCGAGTCTCAAGCGGCCGCTGGCTGGCAAAGGTGAACTCATCGGCCTTCATTGGCGAAAGCGGCCCGCGAAGGCAATGGCACTTGTTGAATATGGGCGCGCTGGTTGAATATGGCACAGGACGCGGCACGATGCGGATGCGGGACGCCGTGCAGCCGAGGAGGAGCCAGTGCTGAAGGGAACCTGCCATTGCGGTGCGGCTCACTGGACGCTTGAGGGCGATCCGGGCTCGGTCACCGCTTGCAACTGCACGCTCTGCCGCCGCTATGGCACGCTCTGGGCCTACGACTATGTCGACGAGCGTATCCGCGTCGCGGGACCGACGGGTTCCTACACCCGCCGCGGGGTGGCTGAGCCGGTGCTTGAGATCCTGTTCTGTCCGACCTGCGCCTGCGTGCTCGCCTGGCGCGGCTTGCGACCAGGCGAAGACGGCCGCACGCGGATCGCCGTCAATGTCAGGCTTGCCCCGCCGGAGGCTGTCGCCGACCTGCCGATAGACCATTTCGACGGCCTCGACACATTCGGCGACCTGCCGAGCGACGGCCGCTGCGTGCGCGACATGTGGTTTTAGGCCAATTCCAGGAAGAAACGGTTTCCGTCCGGATTCGATTGGTTTTCCGTCCGGATTCGATTCAGGCGCGCTGTGCCTGCATGCCGTGACCAAGCGCGGCAAACACCGTGCGCACGATGCCGGCGGTATCGAGGCCCGCATCGGCATACATCTTCTCGGGCTTGGCGTGGTCGGTGAATTCGTCCGGCAAGACCAGCGGGCGCACCTTGAGGCCGCTTTCCAGCAGCCCTTCATGGGCGAGGAAATGCAGCACCTGGCTGGCGAAGCCGCCGACCGCACCCTCCTCCACAGTCACCAGAACCTCGTGCGAGCGGGCAAGGCGGCGGACAAGATCCTCGTCCAGCGGCTTGGCGAAGCGGGCATCGGCCACTGTCGTGGAAAGACCGGCGGCGCCGAGTTCCTCGGCGGCAACCAGACAATCCTGCAGCCGCGTGCCGAAGGACAGAAGCGCCACCTTGGTGCCCTCCTTCAGGATGCGGCCCTTGCCGATCTCGAGCACCGAGCCGCGCTCCGGCATGTCGACGCCGACACCGTTGCCGCGCGGATAGCGGAAGGCGATCGGGCCTTCGTCGTAATGGGCCGCGGTACGCACCATGTGGCGAAGCTCCGCCTCGTCCGCCGCGGCCATGACGACGAAACCGGGCAGCGATGCCAGGTAGGTCGTGTCGAAGGCGCCGCAATGGGTGGCGCCGTCGGCGCCGACGAAGCCGGCGCGGTCGATCGGGAAACGCACCGGCAGCTTCTGGATCGCCACATCGTGGACCACCTGGTCGTAGGCGCGCTGCAGGAAGGTCGAATAGATGGCGGCGAAAGGCTTGTAGCCTTCGGTGGCGAGGCCGGCGGCGAAGGTCACGGCATGCTGCTCGGCAATGCCGACATCGAAGGTCCGCGACGGGAACACCTCGCCGAACAGGTCGAGGCCGGTGCCGCTCGGCATGGCGGCGGTGATCGCCACGATGCGGTCGTCCTCGCGGGCTTCCTGGATCAGGCTCTCGGCAAAGACCTTGGTGTAGCTCGGCGCGTTGGCAGGCGCCTTGGCCTGCGCGCCGGTGATGACGTCGAACTTGTTGACGCCGTGATATTTGTCGGCCGCGGCYTCSGCCGGACCGTAGCCCTTGCCCTTCTGGGTCACGACATGGATCAGCACMGGACCATGGGCRTTGTCGCGGACRTTCTTCAGCACCGGGATCAGGTGCTCGAGATTGTGCCCGTCGATCGGACCGATGTGGTAAAAACCCATCTCCTCGAAMAGCGTGCCGCCGGTGACGTARCCGCGCGCGTGCTCCACSGCCCGCGTGATGGCGCGGTCGGCGCGCTTGCCGAGATAGGAGGTCAGCTTCTTGCCGAAATCGCGCAGGCCGAGATAGGTCTTGCCGGAGCCGAGCCKGGCCAGATAGGCGCTCATCGCSCCGGTCGGCGGSGCGATCGACATRTCGTTGTCGTTGAGGATCACGATCAGCCGGGCGTCGAGCGCACCGGCATTGTTCATCGCCTCATAGGCCATGCCGGCCGACATGGCGCCGTCGCCGATGACGGCGATCACGTTGTTGTTGCCGCCCGAAAGATCGCGACCCATGGCCATGCCGAGGCCGGCCGAAATCGAGGTCGACGAGTGTGCCGCGCCGAACGGGTCGTACTCGCTCTCGGCTCGCCGAGTGAAGCCGGAGAGCCCGCCCTCCTGCCGCAACGTACGGATGCGGTCGCGGCGGCCGGTCAGGATCTTGTGCGGATAGGCCTGGTGGCCGACATCCCAGATCAGCCGGTCTTGCGGCGTGTTGAAGACGTAGTGCAGCGCAACCGTCAGCTCGACCACACCGAGGCCGGCGCCGAGATGGCCGCCCGTATGCGAGACGGCATCGATCAGCTCGGCGCGCAGTTCCGTCGCCAGCTGCGGCAGCTCGCTTTCGTTTAGCTCCCGCAGGTCCGCGGGGATGCGGACCTTGTCGAGCAGCGGCGTATCGGGCTTTTGGTTCACTCTGGAGTGGCCTGCTGAAATCTTAACCTTGCGTCCGAGCGGTCACCCGTTTTCACGGGACCGCTCTGTCTCTTTGTCTCACGCAATTCCGGACGGAAAACCGCTTCACACTTTTCCTGGAATTGCTCCAACCTTCGCCAACAAGCGCTATGATCATGCGCGAAATATGCCGCTGGCGGCCGAATGTAAATGCGTGTCAGTGACGCGGTTCAACCTTCCGGCAGCGGAATGAACTCCTTCTCGTCGCCTGGAACGATATCGAAGCGGCCTGTCTTCCATTCCTCCTTGGCCTGTTCGATGCGTTCCTTCGAGGACGAGACGAAATTCCACCAGATATAGCGCTGGGACCCCAGCGAGGCGCCGCCGAACAGCATGAAATGCGCGCCGCGCTCGGAGGAAACCACGATTTCCTCGCCCGGCTTGAACACCAGAAGCCGCTCGGCCGGAAAACGGTCGCCAGCGATCGAGACCTCGCCTTCCAGCGTGTAGATGGCGCGCTCCTCGGCATCGGCCGGGATCTTCACGCTGGCGCCGGCCGCCAGCCGCAGATCGGCATAGAGCGTATCGGAGGCCGTCGCGACCGGCGAGCGCAGCCCTGAAAATTCGCCGATGACGACGCGGCCGCCGACGCCTTCGGCGTCGATCTCGGGCAGGCTGGCCACCGATGTGTTGGCGAACACCGGTGCGATCTCCTCCTTGCCGTCGGGCAGTGCCAGCCAGGTCTGCAGGCCGGAGATCGACATCGGCGCGCCGCGCAGTTCCTCCGGCGTGCGTTCCGAATGAACGATGCCGCGGCCGGCGGTCATCAGGTTCACGTCACCGGGCGCGATCACCATTTCGGTGCCGAGCGAATCGCGGTGCCTGATCTTGCCGTCGAACAGATAGGTGACGGTGGAAAGCCCGATATGCGGATGCGGGCGCACGTCGAGCGCATGGCCGGCGCGCAGGATGGCCGGCCCCATGCGGTCGAAGAAGATGAAGGGGCCGACGAGCCGGCGCTTTGCCGTCGGCAAGGCGCGGCGGACCTCGAAGCCGCCGATGTCCTTGGCGTTGGGGACAACCATCAATTCGATCTGGTCACAGGCGAAGGCATCGCCGGGCTCAGGGTCGTTTCCCGGAAAAAAACTCATGGCGTTTCCTCAGGCAAAGCGAAGCGCGGACCTGGCCTTGGCCTTGGCGGCCTCTTCTTCGCGGTTGCGCGGTTCCTGGTTGGTCTCGAGCGAATCGATCAATTCGCGGGCCGCGGCGGCGATTGCTTCCACGGCGTGATGGAAGGCGTGCTCATTGCGCTTCGAAGGCTTTGTCGAACCGCTCAGCTTGCGCACGAACTGAAGCGCGGCGTCATGCACTTCGTCATTGGTCGCCGGTGGTTCGAAATTGGCCAGGGTCTTGATGTTGCGGCACATGGCTTGAACTCCTTACCTGCTTTTCTGCCCGCCGTATTCCAGACTAGTCGGCGTCGAGCGGCTCCGTTCCCACCGGCTTGCCGTCGCGCGACAGCCTGATCTTCTCGACCTTGTCCTCGGCGGCCTTGAGCAGCCGATCGCAATGGGCCTTCAACGCCTCGCCGCGCTCGTAGATCCGGATCGACTGGTCGAGCGGAACGTCGCCGCGCTCCAGATCATCGACGATCTTCTCGAGCGCGTCGAGCGCCTGTTCGAAGCTCATCGCCTTGACGTCCTCATTGCCTTCCACAGCCATACCTTATCCCTTCATCAGCCGCCCGACATGGGCGGCGACCGAAAATGCCAGTCCTTGCAGATCGTAGCCGCCCTCCAGCAGGCTGACGAGCCGGTTGCCGCTGTGGCGCCCGGCGCGGTCCATCAGCTGGCCGGTCGCCCAGTCGAAATCATCCTCGGTCAGGTTGATCTCGGCGAGCGGATCGCGATGGTGCGCGTCGAATCCGGCGGAAATGATGATCAGGTCCGGCGCGAATGCATCGATGGAGGGCAGCACGCGCGACAGGAAGGCGTCGCGGAACACCTCGCCGCCGGTGCGCGGCGCGAGCGGCGCATTGACGATGTTGCCGGCGCCGGTTTCGCTCCTGGCGCCGGTGCCGGGATAAAGCGGCATCTGATGAGTCGAGCAATAGAGCACCGACGGATCGTCCCAAAAAATGTCCTGCGTGCCGTTGCCGTGRTGGACGTCCCAGTCGACGATGGCGACGCGCTCGGCCTGGTGCTTCTTCTGCGCGTAGCGGGCGGCGATCGCCGCGGTGTTGAAGAAGCAAAAGCCCATCGCCGTCGTCCTTTCGGCGTGATGGCCGGGCGGGCGCGCGGCGACGAAGACGTTGGCGGCGCGGCCAGCAAAGACATCGTCGACGGCGGCGTTGGCGGCGCCGATCGCCCTCACCACGGCCTGCCAGCTCTTCGGGCTGGCGCTAGTGTCGGCGTCGATCGAAACGATGCCGCTCTCGGGAATGGCGGCGCGGACCCGGTCGACGAAATCCTCAGGGTGCGCGTAGAGGATCGTCGCCTCATCACCTTCCGGAGCCATGACACGGTCGAGCGGCGAAAAAGCCTCGTCGTCGAGCACGCGCTCGATCGCGCGCAAACGGTCGGGCCGCTCCGGGTGGCCGGGCGGCGTGATGTGTTCCAGGAAGATCGGATGCGTGTAGAGACGGGTTGTCATGGCCCCTAATCTAGGCACCTGCGACCTGAATGACCATGTACAGGCGGCGATTGGCTGGGGAAAATAGCGCCGCGCCATGTCGCCGTCGGCATTGGCGCTGCCGCTGCTTCGCGATAAGGTCGCATTGCTGCCTGGTGCCCGCAATGCGCGGGAGAATCGGGAACACGGTTGAAATCCGTGGCGTGCCCAACGCTGTGAGGGGGACCGCGCCGGCAAAAGCCACTGTCCAAAGACGGGAAGGCGCCGGACGCGGGTTGATCCCGAGCCAGAAGACCGGCCCGGCAGACATGGTCGTCCGCTTGGTCAGGCGGATGACTGCTTATCGCAAGGGGAAAAGCGATGACGGCACCAGCGACCGCCGCCGGCGGCGATGATTTTGACCAATCGGCGCGCGACGCCGTCTACCGGGCGATGTTCACCAGGCGCGACGTGCGCAGCCATTTCGTTGCSGACGAYCTCGACGAYACCGTGCTGGCGCGGCTGCTGACCGCCGCGCACCATGCACCGTCGGTCGGCTACATGCAGCCGTGGAAYTTCATCGTCATCCGCGATGGCGAGCGYCGACGTCGGGTRCGCGACCTGTTCCTCGCCGCGCGYGARCARGAACTSCCGGCGATCGAGGCSGARCGCCAGGCGCTCTACCGSAAGCTGAAGCTCGAAGGCATTTGCGAAAGCGCGCTCAACCTYTGYGTCACCTGCGACCGGSARCGYTCSARGAAYTCGCCRYTGGGGCGCTGGCACAATCCGGARATGGACCTCTACAGCACCGTCTGTGCTGTCCAGAACTTCTGGCTGGCCGCGCGGGCCGAAGGCGTCGGCGTCGGCTGGGTGAGCATCATCGAGGCGGATGCGCTGAAGCGGCTCTTGTCCATCCCGGACCACGTTACGCCGATCGCCTATCTGTGCGTCGGCCGCGTCTCGGAATTCGCGCCGAGGCCGGACCTCGAAGCGCATGGCTGGGGCCGGCGCCTGCCGCTGCCGGACCTGGTGATGAGCGAAACCTTTTGCGGCGCCGGGGAAGCACCGCTCAAATCGGCCATAGCACGGCTTGCGGACGCAAACCCGTCGAAGCCGTAGTCAGGCCGCTCTCGGCGCATCCCAGCGCGAGCCGTCGAAGGAGCCCAGAGCCTTATCCCTGAGATCCCTGAACTTCGACGATGCCTCCGCCAGCCGATTGTCCCATTCGGGATTGGGGACCTGGCCCTCGATGGCGGCGAAATAGACCTGCATCAGCGAGGCGATGGCGAAGGGCTCGATGAAGGCAGCCTTGAAGGCCCAGGCGAAGACGATCGCCAGCACGAAGGCCCAGCCGGCAAGCTGGCCCGGCATGAACCAGAGGATCGCGCCGGCCGGCGCCAGCATCAAAAGAAAGATGACGAAGGACACGCCCCACATGATCACCGCCAGCCAGACGGCATTCTTGACCATGTGCTTGCCATTCTGCGCATAGAGCACGACGCCCTGCCTTGCCGTCTCGAAGGGCGAGCTCGAATTGATGCGGATGTTGTAGCCGAGGATGATCTCGTCGACATAGGTCAGCGAGATGCGGATCACGGTGTTGATGAAACCGACGAGACCGCTCAACCCCGGAATGGGCAGGAAGGCGGCGATGCCGCCGATCAGGCCGGTGATGGCGCGGATTGCGCCCTTGACCAGCTGGTCGATGACGAACAGCACATTGGCCTCGGCGAAGCGCTGGGTCACCACCTCCTTCGCATAGGCGATCTGGTTCTGGCCGTCGGGAACATCATGGCCGTCGATCAGATGGACCATGACGGCGATATGGCCGGCCTTGAGGACGTAGAGGATGTATTCGCGGATCCAGTAGACCGCGATCGAGACGACGCCGAAGCCGACCACGCCGCCCCACAACGCGAAGGAGAGCGGACCATCGGGATCGGCCGAAATATGGCCGACGCCGTAGCCGACGCTGGCGCCGGTGCCCGTCGCCATGATGTAGGCCAGCGTGATGCCGAAATAGACGATCATACGAAAGACGATGAAAGGCCATGTCCGCATCATGATGGACACGGACCTGCCGATGCTGAAATCCCACATGACCCCGACTCTCCCACCCTCAGAGATGGCGGAAGAGGATGCGCTTGGCCCGGCGATTGTCAATCACGGCAGGATTGCGCCGGCCCTAAACCAGTGCACAACCCGGTAGCTTGGTTACCCGAGCGTGCCGTCACGGCCTTTTGCGCAAGCCTTCGAGCAACTGCTTGAACGCCGGGATCGCTTTAGCCACCGTGCTCGCCGGTCAATGCCGGCTGGCGACGGACGACTGCGATGTGCACAAGGACGAGGCGGTGGCGCCGGCTGGGTGACCGTTAGGAGTATTCAGCCGTCCGATCATCATCTTGGACGTTGGGAGTTAGCCGGGGTCTAAGCGACCTCGTCATCCTCGGGCGGAGCGACGCGAAGCGGAGCGCAGACCCGAGGATGCCGTAACCTTGATCGAAGAACGCAGCGGCGCAGAATTCTGGTCCGTTGCAACGCGTCGAAGTCACGGAATGGATCCTCGGGTCTGCGCGCGTCGCTTCGCTCCTTGCTCCGCCCGTGGATGACGACGTCGCGAGGGTTTCAGCCAATCATCTACGAAGCGTCAGCCCTTCAACGGACTACAGTATCTCCGTCTTGGCGATGTGGATGCCAAAGCCTTCGAGGCCGACATAGTGGCGCTCGCGCGAGGCGATCAGGTTGATGGAGGAGATGCCCAAATCCTTGAGGATCTGCGCGCCAAGGCCGATCTCGCGCCACTCGTTCTCACGGCGCCGCGCTTCCTCATGATCCTCGCGGTCGCCGCTCGCGGGCCGCTTGCGCTCCTGATGGGCGACGCCGACCGAACCCTCGCGCAGATAGACGATGACGCCGCGCTTGCGCTCGCCCATCGCCTGCATAATGCCGTCCAACCGATGGCTGGTGCCGAACACGTCGGTGACGACATCTTCCGAATGCAGGCGCACCGGCACGTCCTCGCCGTCGCGAATATCGCCGAAGACGACCGCGACATGGTGCATGGAATCCCAGGGCAGCGTGTAGGTGAAGACCTGCGCCTTGCCGCCAGGCGTGTCGATATCCGAGCAGGCGACGCGCTCGACCAGCGTTTCCTTGCGCTGGCGGTAGGCGATAAGATCGGCGACCGACACCTGCTTCAAGCCGTGCTGTTCGGCGAAAGCCTGGACTTCGGGGCCGCGCTTGACGGTGCCGTCGTCATTGACCAGTTCGGAAATGACGCCGACCGGCGGCAGGCCGGCGAGCTTGCACAGGTCGACGGCCGCCTCGGTGTGGCCCGAGCGCATCAGCACGCCGCCTTCGCGCGCGATCAGCGGGAAGATATGGCCGGGGCGCACGAAGTCGGAAGGGCCGACATTGCCGTTGGCGAGATTGCGCACGGTAAGGGTGCGGTCATCCGCGGAAATACCCGTCGTGGTGCCGTGCTTGAAGTCGACGCTGACGGTAAAGGCCGTCGTGTGGGCGGAATCGTTGTCGGCCACCATCGGCGCAAGGTTCAGCCGCCGCGCCTCGTCGCGCGGCATCGGCGTGCAGACGATACCGGACGTGTTGCGGACGATGAAGGCCATCTTTTCCGGCGTGCAGTGCACGGCGGCGACGATCAGGTCGCCCTCGTTCTCGCGCCCGTCATCGTCCATGACGACGACGATCTCGCCGCGCTCGAAGGCACGGATCGCTTCGACGATCTTCTTCTGGTCGTAAGGCATAAAGTGCTCGCTTCGCTCGCCGGGGAGTAGGGGAATAGGGTAGTAAGGGAGTAGGGAAAAGGAAAAAGTTTGGCGTCGCGAAATGCGACGCAACATATTCCCTTACTGCCTTACTGCCTTACTCCCCTAGTCCCTTCCCCGTCTGTCCTCTATGTCGCAGATAATGATCGGCGATGGCGCAGGCAACCATGGCCTCGCCGATCGGCACAGCGCGGATGCCTACGCAAGGGTCGTGACGGCCCTTGGTCATGACGTCGACGTCGTTGCCGTCCTTGTCGATCGACTTGCGGGGCGTCAGGATCGAGGACGTCGGCTTGACGGCGAAACGGGCGACGATCGCCTGGCCGGTCGAGATGCCGCCCAGGATGCCGCCAGCATTGTTGGACAGGAACACCGGCTTGCCGTCATTGCCCATGCGCATCTCGTCGGCGTTCTGTTCGCCGGTGATGCGGGCGGCCTCGAAGCCGTTGCCGATCTCGACGCCCTTGACGGCGTTGATCGACATCAGGCCGGAGGCGATGTCCTGGTCGAGCTTGGCGTAGATCGGTGCGCCGAGGCCCGCAGGCACGCCATCGGCGACGATCTCGATCACCGCGCCGACCGAGGAGCCCGCCTTGCGAATGCCGTCGAGATATTGGGTGAAGACGGGGACGGAGGCGGGGTCCGGCGTGAAGAACGGATTTTCGGCATCGCCGACGAAATTCCAGTTCCAGTTGGCGCGGTCGATCTGTTTTTCGCCCATCGAAATCAGGGCGCCGCGCACGACCATGCCTGGCACCACCTTGCGTGCCAGCGCGCCGGCCGCCACCCGCGCCGCCGTCTCGCGGGCCGAGGAACGGCCACCGCCGCGATGGTCGCGCAGCCCGTATTTGGCGTCATAGGTGTAGTCGGCATGGCCCGGCCGGTACTGCCGGGCGATCTCGCCATAGTCCTTCGAACGCTGGTCGACATTCTCGATCAGCATCGACACCGGTGTGCCCGTGGTGATCATCGTGACGCCGTCCTCGTCGAGGATGAAACCGGAGAGGATTTTCACCTCGTCCGGCTCGCGACGCTGGGTGACGAAACGCGACTGGCCGGGGCGGCGCCTGTCGAGTTCGGCCTGGATATCCTCCCGCTTGAAACGGATGCCGGGCGGACACCCATCCACAACGCAGCCGAGCGCGGCGCCATGGCTTTCACCCCAGGTGGTGACGCGGAACAGATGGCCGAATGTGTTGTGAGACATGAAATTGCGCCCTGCCGGCACCAGGCCGGTCAAAGGCTGCTTCTATTGGCGTTTTCCGCGGTGGTCAAACTGTGATCCGGCCGATTTAGTTTTGACACATTCGGTTGATTTCTGCTCTCTTCCGACCGCCGTTGAGGATCCGCCGCTACCAGCCGGCGCAATGACCTAAAGAGGACGACGATGCGTACCCTGATTGGCGCTGTTGGCGCCATTTTGCTGATTTCCACCGCCGCCGCGTTCGCCGGCCAGACCGAAGGCCTGATCAAGAAGGTCGACAAGGACACGCTGACGCTGACGCTGGACGACGGAAAGTCCTACAAGCTCAATGCCGAAACCGACCTCGACGCGCTGAAGCCCGGCATGGACATCGTCATCGCCTTTGACGTGACCAATGGCGAAAACGTCGTGACCGATATGCAGTTGCCGGACAGCGATCAGAATTAGTCTGCGCCGCGAGCGTCTCTTAGCGGCTGATTCAAGACCTCAAAAATTGGCGGAAACGCCGACGCTTCGTCATCCTCGGGCTTGACCCGAGGATCCATGCCGTTGCGTTAAAGCATTGAAAACGGTGTAGGATTCTGCACCGCCGCGCTCTAGCGTCGGTGTCACGGCATGGATCCTAGGGTCTCCGCGACGGAGCTTCGCCCTAGGATGACGACGCAGAGGCGTCTCACAGCCATTCCAAGCTCCGGCCTTCCAACCGCAGCAGGCGATCCTGCGGAACTTCGAGGCCGGCGGCTTCCTGCTTCGAAATGCCGGCGACAACGCGAAACAAGCAGCGCATGACGCCGCCATGGGTGACGCAGACCGTCTGCCGGTCGAGCGCGTCGAGCCACGGTTTTACCCGCTCGAGCAGCATCTGGTAACTCTCTGCGCCCTCGCCGGGCGGCTGGAAATCCCATTTGCCGGAGCGGCGACCGTGGGTCGAGCCGGGCAGCCGCGCCTCGAGCTCGGCAAAGGTGAAGCCCTGCCAGTCGCCGAAGCTCATTTCGACCAGGCGCGGATCGGTGCTGTAGGCGGACGGGTCGAGCCCCATTGCCGCCCGCATCAGCTCCATCGTCTCGCGCGTGCGCCGCATCGGGCTGGCGACGAAGTCGAAATCGGCGGGATTTTTGACGAGCTCGGCCAGCCGACGGCCATTGTGCGTGGCCTGCCTGCGGCCAAGCGCATTGATGTCGGTGTCGGCCTGTCCCTGGAGCCGATGCTCGGCATTCCACTGCGTCTGGCCATGGCGCGCGATGTAGACGAGCGGATGCATCAGGTCTTCCGAGGTCGGGCCAGGGCCTGGGCGGATTTCAGAGCATGATGCCGAAAAGTGTGAAGCGGTTTTCGGGCGACGTCATGCTCTATCTCTTTGATTTAGAGCCGGATGATTTCAGGTCGACTCGACCTGAAATCATCCGGCTCTAGGCGGAGAAGACTATTCCTTGACGGTCGAGATGTCCGGCGCGTCGACCGCCTTCATGCCGACGACATGATAGCCGGAATCGACATGATGGACCTCGCCGGTCACGCCGCGCGACAGATCCGACAGGAGATAGACGCCGGAATCGCCGACCTCTTCCTGCGTCACCGTCTGCTTCAGCGGGGCATTGTACTCGTTCCACTTCAGGATGTAGCGGAAGTCGCCGATGCCGGAAGCGGCGAGCGTCTTGATCGGGCCGGCCGAGATCGCGTTGACGCGGATCTTCTTGGCGCCGAGGTCGACGGCTAGGTATCGGACGCTGGCTTCGAGCGCGGCCTTGGCAACGCCCATGACGTTGTAATGCGGCATCACCTTCTCGGCGCCGTAATAGGTCAGCGTCAGAAGCGAGCCGCCTTCGCTCATCAGCGGCTCGGCGCGCTTGGCGATGGTGGTGAAGGAAAACACCGATATGTCCATCGTGCGCAGGAAATTGTCGCGCGTCGTCTCGACATAGCGGCCAGTGAGCTCGTCCTTGTCGGAAAAAGCGATGGCGTGGACGAGGAAGTCGAGCTTGCCCCAATGCCGGGCGACATCGTCGAACACTGCGTCGAGGCTTGCCGGATCGGTCACGTCGCAGTGGCCGGCGACATGCGCATTGAGTTCCGCCGCCAGCGGCTCGACGCGCTTCTTGAACGCCTCACCCTGATAGGTCAGCGCGATTTCGGCGCCGTGGTCGACGCAGGCTTTGGCGATGCCGAAAGCGATCGACCGATTGTTCGCTACGCCAAGGATAAGGCCGCGCTTACCGGCCATCAGGCCCTGTCCACCCGCCATGTGCAAGCTCTCCACAAGAGTATCCGCTTCGTGGAGAGCCCTATCGCACAGGCACAAAGCCCCTTCAAGCTTTCAAAACAGTTCGCGGCGGGGACAAAACTTCGCCGATCAGCCTTTTCGGCGGCGCATCAGCGCTTCCAGATCGGCATCTCCGCCGTCCGGGAGCATCAGCCGCACATGCGCGTAGAGATCGCCATGGCCGCCGGCTTTTTCCGGCAGCCCCCTGCCCTTCAGGCGCAGCACCTTGTCGGAACTCGACCATGCCGGAACGTTGACCGCGAGTTTGCCGGTCGGCGTCTCGACCGCCACCTTGGCGCCGAGCACCGCGTCGGCCAGATCGACCGGCAGATCGACATGCAGGTCGCGGCCCTCGATGCGATAGCGCGGATGGCGGCGGATGTGGATCTTGACCAGTGCATCGCCGGGCTGGCCCGGACCCTGCTCCCCCTGGCCCTTGAGGCGAATGGTCTGGCCGTCCTCGACATAGGCCGGCAGCTTGACCGCCACCTTGCGGCCGTCCGGGAACATCGCCGTCACCTTTTCGGCGGCGGCGGCCTCCTCGATGGTGACGTCCAGCGTGACGTTCAGGTCCGCGGCCTGCGCCGGCTGGCGGCGATCGGCACGGCCCGCGCCGCGCGCGCCCGCGAAGGCGTCGCCGAAGATCTGGCTGAAGATATCGCTGTTGCCGTCGAAAGGATCGCCGCCCGGGCGGCCCGAGCGGAATTCGAAATGCGCTCCGCCGGGGCCTTGCTGACGGCGGAACCCGGCAAACGGATCGCCTCCGGCAGCACCCTCGAAGCCTTGGAATTTCTGCTTGCCGTCGCCGTCGATCTCGCCGCGGTCGTAAGCGGCGCGCATCTTCTCGTCGCCGACGATCTCGTAAGCCTGGTTGGCGGCGGCAAAACGGTCCTTCGCCTTGGGATCATTCGGATTCTGGTCCGGATGATGCTTCTTGGCGAGCTTGCGGTAGGCCGATTTTATTTCCTTGGCCGATGCGTTCCTGGCAACGCCCAGCACCTCATAGGGGTCGCGCATGCTTCCTGCCTGCAAGAGAGAATGAGTTCACGGTCGCCCCCTATATGCGCCCGGATAGGAAGAAATTCCAGTACCATGGACGATATCTGTGGCTGAAAATCAGAGCGCCGTAAACGCCTGCATATGCCAGCCGCCGGCGCCCGCCATGCAGAGCTCGCCCTTGTACATGGCGACGCCGTCGAAGCTCTCCCGCGTGGCGGTGAAGCTGCGGCAGGTCCGGCCCGCATCCTTCAATTCCAACAGCTCGGTGATCGTGCCGCGCGAACCCGTGCCGGAGTTGGCCCACGGCACGGCCTGCCCACCGAGTTCCTTGATGTCGGCGGAGGAGACTGCGTTGCCGATGGTGGTCTGGTCGGAGTCCTTGTCGTTGGCCGCCGGCGCGGCAGGCGAAGCGTTCGTGCTCGACGTGACGATCGAACGGTCGACCTCGGCCTTCTCCAGGCTGAAGCCGCCTGCCCCGCAAGCGGCGAGCGGAAGCGCCAGCGCCACCACCGCAGCCTTGACGCTGGCCGAAGCGATAACGCCCCATTGCCCGCTGTCAAAAGCTTGCGCGATACGCGACAATCGGCGAACTCCTCCAGCAACGGTAAAAATTCGGAAAACTATGAACGAAACTGAGTTAACAAGCGGTGACTTCACCGAGGCGGCCGAGCCCTTCCGGCTCTTTGCCGCATGGCTGGAAGACGCCGGCAAAAGCGAGCCCAACGATCCCAACGGCGTGGCGCTGGCAACCGTCGACGCCGACGGCATGCCGGATGTGCGGATGGTGCTGCTCAAGGGGTTCGACGAAAAGGGATTTGTCTTCTACACGAATTTCGAAAGCGCCAAGGGCAAAGAGATTCTTGGCAGCATGAAGGCGGCGATGTGCTTCCATTGGAAATCGCTGCGCCGGCAGGTGCGCGTGCGCGGACCGGTGGAGATCGTCAGCGACGCGGAGGCCGACGCCTATTACGCGACACGGCCGCGCGGCAGCCGCATCGGCGCCTGGGCCTCGAAACAGTCGCGGCCGCTGGAAAGTCGCTTCGCGCTGGAGAAGGCGGTGGCCGAGTACACGGCGCGCTACGCCATCGGCGAGATCCCGCGGCCAAAGCACTGGTCGGGTTTCCGCATCCTGCCGCAGACCATCGAGTTCTGGCACGACCGGCCGTTCCGGCTGCATGACCGCGTCGTCTTTTCACGCAACGCCAAAGGCGGCTGGGACAAGACCAGGCTGTACCCTTGAGAGATAGCGGGTTCAGCCTTTCTTCCGCGTCATGAACGCGGTGAGCGCGGCCCGCGCCTCGTCCGACTTCAGCCGCTCGCGGAAATGCTCGGTTTCCACTTTGATACGGGTGACGAGTTCCTCGCGCGGCTCGCGCATCAGGTCGCGGGCGATCCTCAACGCCTGCGGCGGCTTGGCTGCGATTTCGTTGGCGGCGGCCAGCACCGCGCCTTCCAGCGCGTCTTCCGCGACCACATCGTAGATCAACCCCGCGGCCTTGGCGCGCTCCGCCGAAAAGCCTTCACCGAGACCGAGCAGCGCGAAGGCGCCTTGCGGGCCGAGGATCCGCGGCGCCAGCAGGCTGGAGCCGGCCTCCGGCACCAGGCCAAGGTCGACGAAAGGCGTGCGGAAAACCGTGCGCGGCGTGGCGAAGGTCAGGTCGCAATGCAGGTTGAGCGTGGTGCCGATGCCGACGGCGATACCGTCGACGCCAGACACCATCGGCTTTTCAACCTTGGCCAGCGCGAGGACGAAATTCCAGACCTCGCTTCCGCCTTCGCCGCCGGTGGCGATGACAACAAAGTCGGCGAGGTCGTTGCCGGCGGAAAAGGCACCGGGCACGCCCAGGAAAACATGGACGCGCACCGACGGATCGGCGTCGCCCTCGGCAAGGGCCGCCGTCATCCTGGCATACATGGCGCGCGTCAGCGCGTTCTTCTTGTCCGGCCGGTTCATCCGGATGATCTGAACGGCGCCCCGGCGCTCGATGAGGATGTGGTCGGTCAAACTCGGTTCCTTGAGCATCTGGAGGTCAGGCGATGATCAGTGCCTTGCCGGCGGCGGCGAGGCTGTCTGCGCCGTCGATGACACGCTCCTTCAGGGCGCGTGTCTCGCCGAGCAGGTTTTCGGCGAAGAAACGGCAAAGCGCTACGCGGCCATGGTCGGCCAGCCCGCCCTGCGCCAGATAGGCGCCGCCGGCGGTGAGAGAGATCAGACGCAGATAGGGCGTAGCGCCGGCCATCGCGGCGTCCGCCCTGCCGTCGGCCATCAGCTTCTGCAGGAAGCGCGTCGCCTCGTCGAGATCGACAAGCGCCCTGTCGAGATTGTCTGCGGTTCGGCCGAAGCCCTCGACATTGGAGGTGCGCACCGCGTCGGCCACCGCTTTCAGTTCGCCGATATAGCGATGCACATGCTCGCCGCCGCCGAGCGGCAGTTTTCGCGAGACGAGATCGATGGCCTGGATACCGTTGGTGCCTTCATAGATCGGCGCGATGCGGGCGTCGCGATAAAGCGCGGCCGCGCCCGTCTCTTCGATGAAGCCCATGCCGCCATGCACCTGGACGCCCAGCGAAGCGACCTCGACGCCGACATCGGTCGAAAAGGCTTTGGCCAGCGGCGTCAGCAGGTTGGCGCGGTCGCGCCAATTCGCGGCGGCCTCGCCCTCGCCGACACGCGCGCGGTCGATGGCATGCGCGCAGGAATAGCTGATGGCGCGCGCGATCTGGGTCAGCGCCCGCATGGTCAGCAAATTGCGCTGCACGTCCGGGTGATGGACGATCGGCGCCATGCCGGACCCCGGATAGTCCGGCGCCTTGCCCTGGCGGCGCTCGTTGGCATAGGCGATCGCCTTCTGCGTCGCCGCCTCGGCCACCGCCACGCCCTGCATGCCGACGGCGAGGCGGGCGTTGTTCATCATCGTGAACATGCAGGCGAGACCTTTGTTTTCCTCGCCGATCAGCCAGCCGACGGCGCCTGCCGCCATGCCTTGGAAACCGTCGCCATAGATCATAGTGCAGGTCGGCGAGGCATGGATGCCGAGCTTGTGCTCCAGGCCGGAACAGAAGACGTCGTTGCGGGCGCCGAGCGACCCATCGTCACCGACCAGGAATTTCGGCACCAGGAACAGCGAGATGCCGCGCGTGCCGGGAGGGGCATCGGGCAGGCGGGCGAGGACGAGGTGGACGATATTGTCCGTCATCTCGTGATCGCCATAGGTGATGAAGATCTTCTGGCCGAAGATGCGGTAAGTGCCGTCGCCGGCCCGCTCGGCGCGGGTGCGAAGGGCCGCGAGGTCGGAACCGGCCTGAGGCTCGGTCAGGTTCATCGTGCCCATCCACTCGCCGGAAACGAGCTTCGCAAGATATTTCGCCTTGAGCGCATCGGAAGCGTGCTTGTCGAGCGCCTCGACCGCGCCCATGGTGAGCGTCGGGCCGATGCCAAAGGCCATTGCGGCGGAGTTCCACATTTCGAGCGCGGCGACGCCGAGCATGGTCGGCAGGCCCTGGCCGCCGAATTCTTGCGGCCCCGAGAGCGCGTTCCAGCCGCCTTCGATCCAGCGCCGGTAGAGCTCCTTCCAGCCCGGCGGCGTGGTGACGGCGGCATCCTTCAGCACCGCGCCGTGCTCGTCGCCGATCCTGTAGAGCGGCGCCACCTCCTCGCTGGCGAAGCGGCCGGCCTCGGCCAGGATCGCATCGACGAGGTCCTCGCCGAGGTCGCCGAACGTGCCGGCCTCCAGCGCCGGCTTCAGGCAAGCAACATGTTTGAGCGTAAAGGCGATGTCCTCGACCGGTGCGCGATACATGTTTCCTGCTCCTCCTCCGTTCCGGCCGTACGATCGTAGGGTTTGCGGCGTGGCAAGACCATCCGTTTTTGGGTCGATCCGCGCTTTCTTTTTACGTAAACGTCAAATTTTGTCACGCTGATTTTTGCAACCTTTCCGGTGGGCGTTTAGATACGGAAATGCTCGGCATGAAGCCGGCGACAGACTGGACAGAGAACCATGCTTGCCAGACCCGACGCCTATCGTTGCATCGAATGCGGCCTGCCTTATCGCGCTACGGGCTTCTCGCATTATCACGGCATGGTCGAGGAAGGCCCAGCCTACTGGTCGGACCGCGGCATATTGTGCTCGCCGCGGTGCTCGCTGGCGCATCACAAGAGGCGGGCGGCGGAAGGCTCGCTGCGGCAGGAACCGGCGCCGGATCCGTTCGAGGTGCCTTCGCTCTTTCGGCGCTGAAACACCCAACCCGGCCTGAAGCATTTCCTTAACCATAGCGGTTCAGGATCGTTCCCTGGTCAGTGGGGACACCCTGATTGAAAAAGCCGGCGCGCCCTCTTCGCCGCCTGGCACTTCTCGCGGCAGCGATTGTGCTGGGCACGGCGGCACAGGCCTCGGATTTCTCCGAGCCATGGAAGAATGCCGACCGCGCGCTGGTGATCGACGCCTATGAATACAATTCCATCGACTGGGCGCAGCTTACCACGGACAAGCGTGTCGTCGGCTTCATCAACAAGGCTTCCGACGGGCTGCCCCCGCCCTATTTCTGCTCCGGCAGCGACATGGACGTCAAACTCTGCAAGGCGCTGTGGAAGCGCCATGCGGTGACGCGCGAGCTGTTCCAGACGCGCAAGGTGGTGGCCAAGGCGCTTGGCCTGAAATGGGGCGCCTACCATCTTGCCCGTCCCGGCAATCCGGTCGAGCAGGCCAACAATTTCATCGATTTCGCCGAGCCGTCACCTGACGATCTTGTCGCCCTCGACCTCGAGGGGAACGACCCCACGCAATGGATGTCGCTGGAGGACGCGGAAGAGTTCGTGCGCCAGGTGCACCGGCGCCTCGGCCGCTTCCCGGTGCTCTACACCAACGGCAAGACGGCCCAGTACATCGCCGACAACCGCTACACCTATCGGCTGCTGTCACGGCTGCCGCTCTGGTACGCGCGCTACAAACCGAACATCGACGTGCATTTCCCGATGGGCAACTGGCGGAGCTACGCGCTCTGGCAGTTCTCGGCGCAGGCCAATTGCGGCCGTGTCAGTTGCCCTTACCGCGTGCCGGGCACCCCCAACGACATCGACGTCAGCGTCGTGCCGATGAATGCCGCGGAACTGCGGCAGCAATGGACCTTCGGCGGGCTGATCGACGTCCCCTCGGACTATCTCGCCTCGATACCGATCCCCATCTCGCGCGAAGCGGCACTCGCCGGCAAGGTAACCGTCACTTATGCCGATGTAGCGACGCCGCCAACCATCGAGGAAATGGTCGCGGTGCTCGGCGCGCGCTGGGACAAATTCCGCGACGGCTTCCGCATGCCGGTCGTGAAGACGGTGCCGCAGCGCCCGAGCTTCGGCATTGTCCAATATGTCGCCTGGAAGCGCTCCGGCCAGCGCACGCCGGCGCAGATCGACGCCGCTTTCGCCGCGGCCGCAGACCCGGTCAGCACCGCTTCTATGGCGCTCGACCGTAGCCGGCACTGAGGTTCAGGCCGAGGCTTCCGCCTTTTCGCGCTCGACGGCACGCCAGCCGATGTCGTGGCGGAAGAAGCCTTGCGGCCAGTCGATATGGTCGACCGCTTCATATGCCTTTTGCTGCGCCTCGCCGACGGTGGCGCCGGTAGCGGTGACGTTGAGCACGCGGCCGCCATTGGCGACCAGCGCGCCGCCGTTCATGGCAGTGCCGGCGTGGAAGACCTGGGCTCCGTCATGCTCGGCCTCGTCCAGGCCACGGATGACCGAGCCCTTTTCCGGCGTGCCGGGATAGCCCCGCGCCGCCATCACCACGGTGAGCGCCGCCTGGTCGCTCCAGCGCACCGACATGTGGGCGAGTTGGCCGTCGACCGCGGCATTGAGGAGGACGAGCAGGTCGTCCTTCAGCCGCATCATCAGCACCTGGCACTCCGGATCGCCGAAGCGGACATTGTATTCGATCAATTTCGGCCCGCTGTCGGTGATCATCAGCCCGGCGAAAAGGATCCCGGAGAACGGCGCGCCAAGTTCGGCCATGCCGCGCATCGTCGGCTCGATGATCTCGCGCATGGTGCGCTCGGTCATCTGCGGCGTCATCACCGGCGCCGGCGAATAGGCGCCCATGCCGCCGGTGTTCAGGCCGACATCGCCGTCGCCGACACGCTTGTGGTCCTGCGCGGTGCCGAAGGGCAGCGCGGTCGTGCCGTCGCACAGGCAGAAGAAGCTCGCTTCCTCGCCGGTCATGTATTCCTCGACCACGACCTCGGCGCCGGCCGCGCCGAACGAACCGTCGAAGCAGGCTTCGAGCGCGGCAACCGCCTCGGCAAGCGTCATCGCCACGGTAACGCCTTTGCCCGCAGCAAGCCCGTCCGCCTTGATGACGATCGGCACGCCTGTCTTCTCGACATAGGCCCTGGCGGAGGAAAGATCGCTGAAGCGGCCATAGGCGGCGGTGGGGATGTTGAATCTGGCGCAAAGGTCCTTGGTGAAGCCCTTCGAGCCTTCGAGCCTGGCCGCCGCCTCGGACGGACCGAAGACGCGGATGCCCCAGGCGCGGAGACCGTCGGCGATGCCCGCCACCAACGGAGCTTCCGGCCCGACCACGACCAGATCGATCTTCTTTTCCTGGCAGAAGGCGGCCACGACGGARTGGTCGGAAATGTCGAGCTTGACCAGTTCGGCAAAGCGGCCGATGCCGGGATTGCCGGGCGAGGCATAGAACCTGGTCAAAAGCGGCGAGGCGGCGATCTTCCAGGCAAGCGCATGCTCGCGGCCACCCGAGCCGAGAAGAAGAACGTTCATGGCCACCTCTTGCTGATCGTCTCTACCCTAACCCGCTATTGGTCCGCGGGCTACGGGTCAAGGCGTGCCGGCACTTTGGTGGCAATTGCGCACGGGAAGATGCCCCTCATCCGGAAGTGGTGGGGCAAGCCAAGGCCTTATGATGTGCTGGCTTGCTGATCCCGCAGGCGACTCAGCTCTGGAACACCACGGGGAACCAGTCTTCGCGCAGCTTCTGGCCGGGCTTCATGTCGTGCCCCGGATAAGGGGGCGAGGTCCTGCCGGGCCGCTCGACATAATGCGCATCGTCGCCGACCCAGCGCAGCGAAAGCGCCCTGCGCCGGGCGGAGGTGAGATTGCCACGCGCGCCGTGCGCGGTGCGGAAGTCGAACAGGATGGCGTCGCCCGGCTCCATCTCCCATTCGAGAACCTTCAWCGASGGGTCGTTGTCGGGRTCSGGCACCGGAAGGTAGTCGCCCTCCCCCGCGTAGAAATTGTCGTCATTCAGCCAGCGCACCGGAAGGACCATCTTTTCCCATTTGTGCGAACCGGCGATCAGCCTCAGCGTCGCCTCCTTGACCGGATCGATGGGGATCCAGAAGCTCACAGTCTGGCTGCCGTCGACGAAGTAGTAAGGGATATCCTGGTGCCAGGGTGTCGGCTTCTGCGTGCCGGGCTCCTTGACCAGCACATGGTCGTGGAAGAACTGCGCGCTGCGCGATTGCATGACGGCAGCCGCCAGCTCGGCCGCCGGCGATTCGCGGACGATCCTGACGAATTCAGGAATCCGCTCCCAGTTGCAGTAGTCGTCGAAGAAGCTGCCCTTGCCGTTGGCGATGTCGGAAGCGGTGGCGCTGCGGTTTTGCATGTTGCGTTCGATGCCGTCGGCGATGACATCGACCCAGTCCCTGAACGCACCGCGGATGCAAACCGCGCCGTCGCGCTGGTAATCGGCAATCGTCGCGGCATCGAGTGTCGTGCTGGCCATCGCGTTCCATCTCTTTGTCTGACGCAACTCCGGACGGAAAACCGTTACACACTTTTCCTGGAATTGCTCGTGGTTCGATGCCCAACTATCGCAGCCACCCAATATCGAGTAAAATAATAACTTCTCATCATGCTTATAGCTTTTACCTATGACTTTGACCCTCACCCAATTGCGCTATCTCGTCGCCGCCGCGCGCCATGGCAGCGTCACCGGGGCGGCCAGGGCGCTGAACGTGTCGCAGCCCTCGATCTCGGTCGCGATCGACAGCGTGGAGGATACGCTCGGCCAGAAGCTGTTCGTGCGCCAGCGGGGAAGCGGCATTGCGCTGACGTCGTTCGGTCGTAGCGCCGTAGCCAAGGCCAGGCAGGTGCTGGCCGAGGCGGACGAGCTCGTCGGGCTCGGATCGCGCGAGACCGATGTCGGCGGCGAATTGGTGCTCGGCTGCTTCGAGGATCTGGCGCCCTATTTCGCTCCGGCGCTGATCCGCGCGTTCTCCGAGAAGTGTCCGTCAGTGGCGGTCATTATCCGCGACGAAACCTTCGAGACGCTCGGACGGCGTCTCGCCGATTCCGCAGTCGATCTCGGCCTGACCTACGACCTGGGCCTGCCCGCGCATTTTGCGCGTGTCCTGCTGCACGAGCTTCGGCCGCATGCGCTGCTGCCGGCCGGCCATGCGCTGGCCCGCCAGGAGACAGTCAGCCTGGCGGAAGTGGCAGCGCACCCGCTGATCACCACCGACCAGCCGCACAGCTGGCAGCATATGTTGGACCTCTTCCTCAGCAGAGGCCTGTCGCCTGTGGCCCAGTCATCGACAAGCTCGTTCGAGCTGCAGCGCAGCATGGTGGCCAATGGCTTTGGCGTGGCGGTGAGCTACACCAGGCCGCATGGCGACATGAGCTATGACGGCCTGCCCCTGGTCTGCAGACAAATCTCCGATCCGCTGCCGATGCAGCGCATCATCTTGACCTACGACACGCGCCAGCGCTTGTCGAAGGCCGCACTGGCCTTTATCGAGGTCGCCAAGGCATGGTTCTCCGGTCACGATGTTTTCACCGGCTGATCGGCCGGTCTGCCGCTTGACGACGCGCGGCGCTGCTGCCACTTCAACACGATGGAAACCATCCAGTCGAAAGCAGTCCAGGGCCGCGTCGCCGATGCGCCGAGCGGCCATTGGGCCTACCGGGTGCTGCCGCGCTGGCTCTGGCCCTATGCGCAGCTTGCCCGCTGGGACCGGCCGATCGGCTGGCAGCTGCTGCTCTGGCCATGCTGGTGGTCGGCGGCACTTGCGGCAAGCGCCTATCCGCGCCCGACCGACCCACTGCTGACGCTGCTGCCGGCGCCCTGGTATYTGTTCCTGTTCTTTGTCGGCGCGGTCGCCATGCGCGGCGCCGGCTGCACCTACAACGAYATTGTCGACGAGGACATCGACAACCGGGTCGAGCGCACGCGTTCGCGGCCGCTGCCGGCAGGCAAGGTGACGCGCTTCCAGGCCTGGGTGTTCTTGTTCATCCAGGCGGTGATCGGGCTTGTCGTGCTCTTGCAGTTCAACAGCTTCGCCGTTCCGCTCGGCATTGCCTCGCTGGCCATCGTCGCCGTCTATCCATTCATGAAGCGCTTCACGAGCTGGCCGCAATTCGTGCTCGGCCTTGCCTTCTCCTGGGGCGCGCTGATGGGATGGGCGGTCGAGTTCGGCGATCTCGATGGCCCGGCCGTCATGCTCTATATCGGCTCGATCCTGTGGGTGATCGGCTACGACACGATCTACGCGCATCAGGACAAGGAAGACGACGCCATCGTGGGCGTGCATTCGACCGCGCGGCTGTTCGGCGACAACACCAAGGCCTGGCTGGTAGGGCTCTATGGTGGCACGCTCATCTGCTTCGCCATCGCCTTCGCCTCGGCGCAGGCGCCGATGCCGGCGCTGGCCGGGCTGATCGCCGCCGGCGCGCATATGGCGCGCCAGATCATCCGGCTCGACATCGACGATCCGGACCARTGCCTGAAACTGTTCAAGTCGAACAACCAGGTCGGCTGGCTGATCTTCCTCGGCCTGATCGGCGGTGCGGTCTGGATATGGCTGAAGCCGCAGTTGTAATGGCGGCGCTCCCTTCTCCCCTTGAGGGCCTGTTGCGTAGTAGCGAGGACCTGCACGCGGAACGGCTTTTGCGCCAGACTTCGGTTTGGTTGGTGGATTTGGTGTCTGATTTGGGGTTTGTGGGCGGTGTCGCGACCCTTTGGCTGGGCGCCGGGCGCACCTATCCCGTGATGGCAACCCATCGGCGCATGTTGAAGGCGATCGCCGCCATGGTCACTTGAGCCGCAGCCTTGGCCAGTCCGACGTAGCGGATCGTGGTCAGCTTCATGCGGTTCTTGAGCGTGGCGAAGGTCGTTTCCACCGCCGCCCGCCGTCGTGCGATCAGGCGATTGTAGCGCTTGAGCCGCTCAGGCAAGGGATGGTGCTTGTTGGGGCGGCGGGCAATGCGTGGCTTCCTGCCCTCGGCCTTGAGCCGGGCACGACGGGAATGGGTGTCATAGGCCGCATCCGCCCATACCGTCTTCTCATCGCCGCGCACCAGGAGGTCGGCCACGACCGTATCGTTGACGTTGGCCGGTGTGGTGATCACCGTGCGGATCAGGCCGGAGCCCTCGTCGACCCCGACATGAGCCTTGTAGCCAAAGGTGATGCCACCTTTACCCTTGCGTGCGGTGATGTGGGCGTCCGCATCCTTCGAGGGCCGCTCGGGCGTCGGCGGCGTCGAGACCGCTTCGATCAGCGTCGCATCCAGCATGGTGCCGCGCTTCAAGATCACGCCGGCCTTCTCCAACTGCCGGTCCAGCTCGCCAAACAGCTTCTCCATCAATCCTTCGCCCACAAGCAGGTTGCGAAAGCGCGACAGCACCGTGTGATCGGGAATGCTCTCCTCAAGGCCAAGTCCGACAAAGCGTCGGAACGACAGCCGATCCCCCAGCGCTTCCTCAAGCTCGCGATCCGATAGCCCGTAGAGCGATTGCAGCAACAACGCCTTGAACAGAACCAGCGGAGGCCAGGCTGCACGTCCCGGGCCACCATCGCGTAGCGGGTTGAGCAGCTTCTCGAAGCGGTACCACTTCACCAGACCGGATAGCCGATCGAGCGACGAGGATCCGCCAGCAAGCTTCTGGCCCAGAAATGCCTCCGCCAGGCTCAGCTGACCCGTCTGCTTCACTGCCATTGCGATTACCTCCGAGCTTCCATCTCAGAGAATCACAATCGCCAAATTACGCAACAGGCCCCTTGTGGGAGAAGGGAGGGCCTCTACTACTCGCGCGCGATGATCTCCTGGCCGTCGATGACGAGCCTGAGGCCGAGATTGCCGGCCTTGCGGCGAGCCAGGAAGCGTGGGCGACGCATGTTCGAGACACGGCCCTTGCGGCGCTCTTGCGGCGGCAGCGCCTTGATGGCGGCGCCGAGCGATTCCTCGAGCGTGCGAGCAATGCCGTCGGCCTCGATCAGAAGCATCGGCAAGCGGTAGGCATCGGCCCAGGCGCGCCAGTCGGCGGCGACGTCCTCGAGATCGTCGGCGACCAGCAGCGGCACCGACAGCATCGGGTCATTGTGCAGGAGTTCCAGCGTCACCGTGACGTTGCCCTCCGGGTCTTCCATGGCGCGGGCGGCGACGCCGCGAAACGCCTTGCCGGGCAGCGCGATGATCGCCGGCACGCCGCTCATCTCCAACGTGCGGCGGATGACSGCGCCTCGCTGGTCGATGGTGAAGGTAACGTCGCCATAGTCGTCGCGCGTGGCATAGCTCACCATCTGCGGCAGGCGAAACGGGTCGAGACGCATGTTGCGCCCGGCCCAGACTGGCTTCAACCCAGTGTTCATCGAATGCCTTCCCTGTTTCTCCTGAGGGCCGTTTTCCGGTTCTCTCAGAGCCGGTTTTTCCGGCCTCGTTATGGGGAGAAACATTAGCGCTGGCTTCTTACCGTCGCGCTTAAGAAAGTCGGTTAAATTTTGTTGACCTCAGGGATGGTTATCGGAATACGACCGGCCACAAGAGCGGTTCACCATTTTGATAGAATTGCCGAACCGCTCTCAATATTGGTTCTGCGCAATTCCGGACGGAAAACCGCTACGCACTTTTCCTGGAATTGCTTCAGATTTGGTTTTGCGCAATTCCGGACGGAAAACCGCTACACACTTTTCCTGGAATTGCTTCAGATCTTGGAAGAATTAGATAACCTTACCGGGRTTCATTATGCCGGCCGGATCGAAGGCCGCCTTCACCCGGCGCATCAGATCGATCGCTATCGGCGGCGCCGTGGCAATCAATTCATCGCGCTTCAGCTGGCCGATGCCGTGCTCGGCCGAGATCGAGCCATGGAAGGCGCGCACGACATCGTGCACGGCCTTGTTCATGGTGTGGTAGAGGCCAAGGAACGCCTCGTCGTCACCGCCTTCGGGACGGGAGATGTTGTAGTGCAGATTGCCGTCGCCCATATGGCCGAAGCACACGACGCGCGCGCCGGGGCTGACRGATGCAACGGCGCCGGCKGCTTCTTCGATGAATTTCGGGATCGAGGCGATCGGCACCGAGATGTCGTGCTTGATCGAGGCGCCCTCGGGTTTCTGGCACTCCGGCAGCACCTCGCGAAAGTTCCAGAAGGCATCGCCTTGGGCAAGGCTTGCCGCGACCACCGCGTCGCCGACGGTGCCCTGTTCGAGGCCGGCCGACAGCACCTCCTCGATCAGCGTCCTGCCGTCCTCCTCCGAACGGCCCGACGAGATCTGCATCAGCACGTACCAAGGCCAGTCCCCGGCCAGCGGCCGCGTCACGCCCTGGCCGTGCCGGAGCGTGAAGTCGTACGGCCGCCTGCCGATCAGTTCGAAGGCGGTCAGCGAAGCACCGGCGCGGTCCATCGCAAGGGTGAACAGCGAGAGCGCATCTTGCGGCGACGACAGGCCGGCAAAGGCGACCTCCCTGCCCTTGGGTTTCGGAAAGAGCTTCAGCACCGCGGCTGTGATGACGCCGAGCGTGCCTTCGGCGCCGACGAACAGGTTCTTCAGATCGTAGCCGGTGTTGTCCTTCTTCAGCTTGCGCAGATCGTCGAACACCTCGCCAGTCGGAAGGACAACCTCGACGCCGAGGCAGAGCTCGCGAGCGTTGCCGTAGGCAAGCACGCCGGTGCCGCCGGCATTGGAGGAGAGATTGCCGCCGATCTGGCAGGAGCCTTGCGCGGCGAGCGACAGGGGAAACAGCCTGCCGGCGGCATCGGCCGCTTCCTGCAGCGTCTGCAGGATGACGCCCGCCTCGGCGATCACAGTGTTGGACAGCACATCGATCTCGCGGATGCGGTTCAGCCTCGACACCGACAGCACGATCTCGCGCCCCGACTTGTCGGGCACCTGCGCACCGACCAGTCCGGTGTTGCCGCTTTGCGGCACGACCGGCGTTCCGGTCTCGGTCGCCAGCCGCATGATGCGGCTTACTTCCTCGACGCTGCCCGGCCGCAGCACCAGCGATGTCCTGCCATGCCAAAGGCCACGCCGCTCGGTGAGGTAGGGAGCAATGTCGGCTTGGTCGCGCAGCGCATATCCGTCGCCGACGATTGCCGCAAAGCGGCCGATGAGGGCGGCGTCGAGATCGAAGGGCTGGTCGTCAGTCAGATCGTTCATGGGCGCGAAGAATATGAAGCTCAGCCCGTCTTGTCACGCGGAGCGGCGGCGCGCGCCAGCCGGTCATTGATCGCCTCGCCCAGCCCATCGAACGGAACCGGCTCGACGGCGATGGTCGCGGCGCCGCTGCGGTCGAGCGCCTGCATATAGGCAAAGAGATTGGTGGCCGCCTCGCGCAGGTCGCCAGCCTCGGAGAGATTCTTCAGGGCGACGGCCTGCTGCCAGCCTTCGGCACGGTCAGGGCCGAAGGCGAGCAGCGCTTCGCCCCTGGCAATTCGTTCGGCATTGAGACGCACTGACGCGCCAGGGGCATAGTGCGACGGAAGCATACCCGGTGCCTCAACGCCCGTGGCGCCGCGCAGCAATTTCGCACCGGCGACCGCTTCGATCTCCTCGGCGGCGATGCCGCCGGGCCTGAGCAGCCGCAGCTTGCCGTCCTCGACCTTGACGATGGTCGATTCCACGCCCACGGGCGTCGCGCCGCCATCCACCACCAGCCTGATCTTGCCGCCGAGATCGGCGGCGACGGCTTGCGCCGTGGTGGCGCTGATCCTGCCAGAGGAATTGGCGCTGGGCGCGGCGAGCGGACGTCCGAGCCGTGCGATCAGTTCGCCGCCGAATCCCCTGGGCATGCGCAAGGCGATGGTGCCGAGCCCCGCGGTAGCCAGCGGGTGGATGCCGTTCTCCGCGCGTTGCGGCAGCACCAGCGTCAGCGGACCCGGCCAGAAGGCCGCCGCCAGCCTGCTCGACAGCGGATCGAAGAGCGCGATGCGTTCGGCCATGGCGAGGTCGGCGACATGGGCGATCAATGGGTTGAAGCGCGGGCGGCCCTTGGCCTCGAAGATGCGCGCCACGGCGACGCCATTGGTGGCATCGCCAGCCAGCCCATAGACGGTCTCGGTCGGAATGGCGACGACATCGCCGCCTTCAAGCAACGCCAGCGCCCGCTGCATGGCCTCGCCGACGGCAAGTATCTCAGCCAAATTGCTCACCAATCCTGAATACGCTGGTCCCGTAATACGGCCGTCGACGCGGGGCAAGTGTGGGCATTGGCGATTTATCAATCCCTAAAATGTTAAGTTTCCGCGCAAGCCGGCATCAATTCGCCGGCACTAGAGTCGGATGATTTCAGGTCCACTGGACCTGAAATCTGAATCCGCCTCTAGATCAAAGGGATAGAGCATGATGTCGTCCGAAAACCGTTTCACACTTTTCGGCATCATGCTCTGAGGTTTGGGTTTCTGCGTTTGCGGGTGGGGTTTCGACCATGGTGTCAGTGCGTATCCTTGGGGCTTTCGTCGGCGGCTTGCTGGTAATGGCCGGGACAGCGCAGGCCTCGTCGATCGTCGCCCCGGACGTCCCGACCTCGGCGCACTCGTTCATCTGGCTCCCCGCCATTGAGCCCGGCGAACTGTCCACGGCTTCGACGCCGTCGATCGTCGCGCTCGGCGACCCCGCACCCGCCGTGACTGATGAAACGGTCGCGGCGATCCCGGAAGAAAATGGCCACGCGCAAGCGACAATGATCATTCGCGGCGGAGTCGTCGGCGGCGCTTTCGCGACGCCAGCGGCGCCCGCCAAGGCTCCGGCAGCGACCGCGCCGGCCAACGCCAAGACACCCGCCACGCCTCCCAACGGCACGGCATCCACGCCGCCCAATGGCAACAGCAAGACGGCGAGCGCATCGAGCAAGGCGCAGCAGCAGCCCGCCTCGCAGAAGCCGGCGAAACTGCCCCCTGCCAGCAAGCCGATGTAGGCTTTGACGGGGAGCCCGACTCAGGCGGACCAATCGGCAAACAAACCGGGCCGATGAAAAAAGGGCGACGCTTGGCCGCGTCGCCCCTCATTTTCAAGCAAAGAAAAACGGCTCAGGCGGCTTCTTCCTTGTCCTCGTCGTCGGACTCGGACTCGTCGTCTTCGTCGTCTTCATCCTCGTCGTCGGACTCGTCATCGCCCGAAGCCTTGGCTTCTTCGTCGGCATCTTCTTCGTCGGCATCTTCTTCGTCGTCTTCGTCGTGCTCGCCGTGTTCGTTGTCCTCGTCGTCACCTTCTTCCTTGTCTTCATCAGACGGCGCGGCGGCTTCGACAGCCGCGGCGGCGGCACGGTCAAGGACGTTTTCGGAAGCGGCTTCGACGCCCTCGGCGGCGGCCGGGGTTTCTTCAGTCAATTCGATTTCGTGAACGGAATTCATGGCATGCCTCCGTGGTTTGAGAACATGCAGTTCTCCCACGCCGAGGTCATCGTCATATGACTGTAAGCCGGCTCCGACGCATTAAATTTGGGTCGCCAAAATTGTTGAGGCAGGCCCGCATCCTAGGAGGTGTGGGCCGCTTCCGAACGTGCGATTTTCAACCCGTCAACCGACGATTTTTGAAAAATCCGCGACCTGGTCGGTGGCGGCGCGGATGCGGGCAAGCAGCGCCAGGCGATTGGCGCGCACGGCCTGGTCCTCATCATTGACGAGAACGCGTTCAAAGAATGAATCAACCGGCTCACGCAACACGCTAAGCGCCAGCATGGCGGCGGAAAAACCTTCATTCTGAATCGCTTCGCCGGCTTCCTTCTCGGCCTGATTCACCGCCGCAAACAGTTTCTTTTCCGCCTCTTCGTTGAACAAAGCCGGCTCAACGGTCTCGGCGATCATCGTTTTCTTCTTTTCCTCGGCGGCCAGGATGTTGGCCGCGCGCTTGGTGCCGGCGAGCAGGTTCCTGCCGTCTTCGGTGTCGAGGAAAGAACCGAGCGCCTCGACGCGGCGGACGATCTGCAGGAGGTCGTCGGACCGCGGCGTGATGACGGCGTCGATCAGGTCGTACCGTGCGCCCTGGTCGCGGAGATAGACTTTCAGACGGTCGTGGAAGAAGGCGAGGAGATCTGACGACTGGCTCGCACCGCTGGCAAAGTTCGCAAAGGCCCTGGCAAAGATCGACGTCAGCGCCAGACGAATGCGGTTCTCGATCAGGATCCTGACGACGCCAAGCGCCGCCCGCCGCAACGCGAAGGGGTCCTTCGAGCCGGTCGGCTTCTCGTCGATGGCCCAGAACCCGGTGAGCGTRTCCARCTTRTCGGCGAGCGCSACGGCRACCGAYACMGGRTCGGTCGGCACGCGGTCCGACGGACCCTGCGGCTTGTAATGTTCYTCYGCCGCGGCGGCCACGGATGGATGCTCRCCCTGCARCAGCGCGTATTTGCGGCCCATTGCGCCCTGCAATTCGGGGAACTCACCGACCACTTCGGTTTGCAGGTCGGCCTTGGCSAGMACSGCCGCGCGGGCGACRAGCGCGGTAATCTCMCCCCTYGAGGGGGAGATGTCGCCGAAGGCGACAGAGGGGGKCGTCTCGCGTGGAGCGCCAACTTCCTCTTTTTTYGAAAGGCCAGAATGCGTCGCACCAGCCGAAGCGACCCCCTCTGGCCTGCCGGMCATCTCCCCCWCAAGGGGGGAGATCGACTTCGCCACCACCGRCGCCAGTTCTTCMGCCAGCCGCCTGATCCGYTCAACCCGCTCGCCCTGCGTGCCSAGCTTGGCGTGGAACGTCACGTTGAGATGATCGAGSCGCGCCATGCGCTGGTCGAGCGGCTTCYTCARRTCSAGGTCGAACTTTSYYGCGGAWKYCYCSAGC